>Ga0182021_10001205_pt1 | contig 29419 bp, 30 predicted proteins | sample 612E3MmetaG_FD_120493 | JGI IMG/M metagenome (GOLD analysis project Ga0182021, IMG submission 120493) | Permafrost microbial communities from Stordalen Mire, Sweden - 612E3M metaG (Illumina Assembly) | ecosystem: Environmental > Terrestrial > Soil > Wetlands > Permafrost | place: Sweden...
GCATGTCGTCGACGTTCCAGCCGAGGTCATCGACGGCGCGGACAAAACAGTTCAGAATCATGCCATTCCCGCAGCCCGGGCAGAACGCAGTGAGGTTGTTGACTATATAGTCGGCTTTCAGCTCTCCAAGATTCTTCATTGTGTGAGCCTCCTGAGCTCCTGTAATATGTCCCCCTGAGTGGGTGTGACGCCGCCGAGGCGGGTGAGTGACGCGATCTTCGTCTTCCCGCATGCGACGCGTTGGACCTCGCGGACGAGCTTTCCAGCGTTCATCTCCACGACAAGGATGGCATCCACCTTGTTTGCTAGGTCGGCGAACTCCTCATCGGGGAGGGGCCAGATGGTCTTGAGCCTCAGCAGACCCGCTTTGATGCCCTCCTCGCGGAGCTTCTTCACAGCACCGTAACTGGGGCGCGCGGAGGCGCCGAAGCTGACAACCGCGACCTTGGCGTCGTCGAGGTCGACTTTGGCGACATCCCTGATCTTGGGCTCGGCTTGCGTGATCTTCTTCATTATCCTCCTCACCTTGTCTGAGTGGACTTTGGGGCTGTAGTCTCGGACGCCGTTTGGTCGGTGGCTGCTCCCTGTGACCTGCAGACGGTAGCCCTGCCCGAACTTCGGCATCTCGGGGACTAGTGAGGGGTCATCGGTCCCGAACGGAGTGACATTGGGACCTGATGGTGCCTTCCTGTTCACGATTTCAACATCTTCGGGGATCGTGAGCTCCTCCCTGATATGGCCGATCATCCCATCGGCGAGGAAGTAGACGGGGGTCCTGTATTGCTCGGCTAGGTTGAAGGCGCGGACTGTTAGGTCGAACATCTCCTGGGAGCTCCAGGGGCTGAGTGCGATGATCTCGTAGTCGCCGTTTGCCCCGTAGCGTGCCTGGTAAAAGTCCTGCTGGCTCGCGTCAGTCGACTGCCCCGTCGAGGGGCCACTCCGCTGCACATCGACGACGACGAGCGGCGTCTCAGTCATGTGGGCATAGCTGAGGTTCTCCTGCATGAGGCTGAAGCCGGGGCCGCTTGTGGCCGTCATTGGTTTGGCCCCAGCCCAACTCCCCCCGATGCATGCGGCAATGCTCGCTATCTCATCTTCCATCTGTAGAAAATAGCCCCCTTCCTTCGGTAGCTCCCAGCTCATGTACTCTGTGATCTCGTTTGCGGGGGTGATAGGGTAGCCAGCGAAGAGCCGGCAGCCCGCGCGCAGTGCCCCCTCGGCGCAGGCTATATTCCCTAAAACCAGGTTCTTACCAGGCTTAAGCATCCATTTTCTCCTCCTCGATTGTTATAGCGAAGTCTGGACAGTACCTCTCGCACCAGCGGCAGCCCGTGCACTTATCGGCTCCCTCAGGGAGACTCCCGCCGAGGAGCGTCCTCTTCTGCCCATATCTGAGGTTCTTGCCCCCCTTCGTCTCGCAGATGTGGACGCAGATGCCGCACCCCTTGCAGGTCGCCTCGTCCACCTTCACCATGAACTTCTTAGCCAACGGCGTCACTCCGGTCTAGACAGGTGAACAAGCCTCCCCCCGTGTTTATAGATAACGGCCCGGATGGGAGAAGCTATTTCCCAGATCGGTGCCTCTAGCCTTGACTAGATTTGGTTAACGAAAAGCTGCGCGTTGGAGTCGCAAAGTTCCTTCATGACGGGAACTTCGCGAGGAGGGAGTTCGACGAGGGCCCGGAAATCATGGAGAGAAGCGGTCTCTACCCGCTGCTGAATAGTCTTGGGGCCGAGGTCACGGAGACGAAGACCGCGACACTCACCTCTGAGGAGGGGAAGCAGTACGGGACGGTGAACCGTCTAGGGTTAGCCAGCCACCACATGGCCGACATAGTCTCAGGGCAGATCAAGAGGGGTGAGTTCAACGTCTCCCTCCTCTCGAACTGCGTCGGCCTCACCGGGATGCTCGCCGGGGCGCAGCTCGCCGGCCCCGACTGGAAGCCTCTCCGTGTGGGCCTCGTTTACTTCGACGCCCACGGCGACATCAACACCCCGGAGACGAGCCTCAGCATGATGATGGGCGGGATGCCCGTCGCCGTCGGCTGTGGTTTCTGCCTGCATCGCCTCAGGAGACAGAGCGGACTCGAAATCCCACTTCCAACACGCTACGTCGTCCTAGCCGGGGTACGCGACACCGATCCCCTGGAGCAGGAGATAATCGACAACAGTGACATAGAGTACATCACCGTCGAGGACATCCGGAGACTCGACACCAACGTGAAGGCGCAGATGGACAGGCTCAGCAACCTCACAGACATCATCTACGTCCACGTCGACACCGACGTGCTGAGTGCCGAGGAGGTACCCGGCCACTCAACGCCGGTGCCGGACGGGTGCAACAGCGACCAACTCTCCGCCACCCTCGGAGCCATATTCAGGTACCCCAAGGCCGCCTCCTTCGGAGTCGCGAGCCTCCCCACGAAAGGCGACCCCGAGGGCATCGCTCTCAAAGCCGTCTACAAGATGATCGAAGGGGTCATAAAGGGCGTGAAGAGCCGCCCCAAAGCAGCCTAGAGCTGCACAATTACCCTGTCGGCCTTCTTCCCACTCACGTAGTCAAAGTCTATCCGGCCGATGAGTATGCGATCCATTGAGTGGGGCGTGATCTGCTCACGAATGATCCTCTCCGGGTCTTTGTCGAGGTGCCTGATCATGACGCTGAGTGCGTGCTCTTTCTCCCCCTGGTCGTTGACGAAGGTGACCCTGCCGCTGAACTGAACGGTCCGGTAAAGGTGGTCGCAACTCCCCTGTTGGTAGTCGTTGTCAACGAGGGCCTGCCCCCAGACTCGGGGATTCGCCCTCAGAATCTCCACCTTCTTTCCCTCGTTTGCGCAGTGGAAGTAGATGCAGTTTCGGTCCCCGTCGTAGCCGTGGCTGAGGGTGGCGAGGTAGGGCTCGTCACTAATGCTCATGGCAATCGTCACGTGCTCCGCCTCGCGTAGTACCCCCTTAATCTCGCCTTCGTCGGTAATCTCCTTGTCCCTACGCCTGAGCGAGTGCATATACGACATCCACATTGTCTAAGTTGTCAGTATTTAAGCTGATTTTTAATGACAGCCCCAAGGATACAATCTACGGAGTACCGCGTTTTCTATTCCTCACATATTAAGTTCGAGCCATACCATAGATCGCGATTGTGGCAAGATGAACGCCTACCCGTAACGGTGATACCTTAAGATCTGGACCTCTTCTGGAGTCAACATTGCGCATACGCATTTGTAATTAATTATCACAGCTCAGACTGTCTGCCTAGAGCTTGACGGGCTTCGGCGGGCTCGGGTACGTGAACCTGCTCTGGGTAAGGCCCAGCTCCACGAGCATCTCCGCCAACCTGATCGATGTCCTGCCGGGGTGGACGATAGTCGCCCCCGGGTGGGTCTCCCTAAGCTCCTCAGTGAGCCTGTCCACGTGGTTGTTTAGGGCCATGCAGCCGAAGCAGACAGCATCCGCACCGTCGTCGATCGACTCGATGACCGTCTCCTTCACCGCGTCATAGCTCTCTGGCTTCCCCAGCTCCAACACAGGGATGTCGACGCTGTATACACCGACGCACTTCTCCTCGAGCCTGTAGTCCCTGATCTGGCGCCACGCTAGCTGCTCCACCTCGGGGAGCTGCACTATGAGGCTGAAGTAGTCGGCTAGGAAGCTGGCGATATGCATCGAGGCGCTCCCTGGGCCGAGGACGGGTATATCGACGAGACTCCGGGCGGAGAGCAGCGATGGGTCGTGGCCGCCCCAGATGAGGACAGCGTTGGCGCCTTCCCTCTCTGATTTGACTACGCGCTCAAGGATCCCGGGGGCTGCCAGCTCCATCTCTGCCAGCGAATCAACGGAGGGGGGTGGGTTCTTAGTGAAGACGAGGTTCACCTCCGTGCCAGGCGAGGCGTAGCTCCTAAGGATCTCGATTCTCCTCTTCAGGTCCGCATCGGATAGACCACCAATCAGCATGACGACATCTATACGCAAGCTAACCACTAACACTAGGAACCCAGTTTGAGGATAAAAGCCCCGAGGCATTTACTTCCTTATTGTAATGCTCGACCAACTCTTCAGTGAATTCTTGCAGAAATACGCGCGCGGCTTGATAGGGTTTAGTTTCCCTTTAGTTTCTTGAGCACGAGGTTCGCGACTGAGGAGTCCTGAATGGCGATACCAACGCTCTTGAAGACTGTGATGCCGTCCGAGGGGGTCCTTCCCTGTTTCTCGCCGGTGACCAGCTGACCGAGCTCGGCGTATATGTGGGACTCTTCTATGGCGCCCTCTTTGATCGGTATGAGGATGTCCCCCGACTCGAGCCTTATCGCCTCCCACTCGTCGATGACCACCTTCGCGTCCTTGATGATGCCCGTCTCTAGTTCCCTCCAGTCTGGGTAGAAGGCGCCGATTGCAGAGACGTGTACCCTGTCCCCGAGCCAGGCCCGCTTCACGACGGGGGTCTTCGAGGTTGTGGCTGTAAGCACGATGTCTGCTCCCCTGCACGCCTCCTCTCCGCTCACCGACTTGACGATGGATATCCCAAGCCTCTTCTCCATGTCCTCAGCGAACCTATCCACGGCTGGCTTGATGGGATCATATACCCTGATCTCGTCGAGCTTCCGGACGGTAGTGGCCGCCCAAGCTTGGTTGCGTGCCTGCGCCCCGGCACCGAAGACGGCGGCTACCTTTGCGTCCTTTGGGGCGAGGTATTTCGCAGCGACACCCGAGACGGCGCCTGTTCTCACGCCAGTCAGATATGTCCCGTCCATGAATGCCATAATCTGGCCCGTCTCCGGATCGTTGACAATTATCCACGCAGCGGTTGTTGGTAGCCCCTTTTTCGGATTATCGGGGTAGATGCTGATTATCTTCGTCGCCTGTGCCTTTGATTCTTCGAGGTAGGAGGGCATGAAGCTGATGCTCCCGTTGTACTCAGGGAGCATTATGGTGCTCCTAATCGGCATCGCGACCTTGCCGCGGCGGAGCTGGGCGAAGGCCCCTTCCACCGCCTCGATCGCCTCCCCCATCGTCAGCAGACCCGCGACGTCGCTATCGCTCAAAACGAGCATGGCTTGATCACCACATTCACCCATTAAAAACATGAGAGGACATATGACGAGCCCTAAAATAGGGGAAGAGATACCCCGGATCACCTAATATACTCGTTCAAAAGCGGGAATGGACCTTAAAAATGACCCGTTGGGGTTCCCATTATGTCCATTTCTGGGATTTTTAAGGGAAATTCAGGCGTTTACAGCTTGCTCGTGAAGCTCTTTACGCGCTCGACGACATCCTTGAGGACCGGTATCGGGGCAGTCATGGGTACTCTGATGAAGCCCTCTTGCTTCGTCCCGAAGGCAGAGCCGCTGCTCAAAGAGACGTTCTCCGCCTTCTCCAGCTTCGCGATGAAATCGTCGCTCTTCAAGCCGTACTTCCTCGCGTCGAACCAGGCATAGAAGGCGCCCTCGAACTTGTGGCATGGCATACCCATGTCGTCGATTGCCTTCGTGAAGTAGTCACGACGGGCAGAGTACTCCTTCCTCCTCTCCTCGACATACTTGAAGTCACCACGCAGACACGCAACACCTGCGGGGTAGACGAACGTCGCCGGGCGCGGGGCTGCAACACGCATCATCGACTGGGCCTTCGCAATGAACCTGTCGGGGATGATAACGTAGCCGAGCCTCCAGCCTGTCATGCTGAACGTTTTGCTGAAGCTCATGATGTTGATCGTCCTCTCTTTAAGGTTCCCGATGGTGCTCGGTGCCACGAATTTGTTGTTGTCGTAGACGTAGTGGAGATAGATCTCGTCGCTGAGTATGGCGAAGTCGTGGTCTTCGGCGAGGTCGCCGACTGCCTCGATCTCTTTCTTCGTGTAGACGGAGCCGGTTGGGTTGTTTGGGTTGCAAACGAGAACTGCCTTTGTCTTCTTCGTCACATAGCTGGGGAGCTTGTCTAGGTCCATGTGGTATTTCTTCTCGCGGGGCAATTCGGGGATCTGCATCTTTATTCCCATATCCCTCAGCATCCCGTAGTGGTTACTATAACTCGGCTCCCAGAGTATGATCTCGTCCCCCTCCTTGAGGCAGGAGGAAAGCGCTATGTAGAGCGCGGCGCTGCTCCCCGCGACTGGGAAGACTTGTGACTCCTTGTACTCGGGACCGATCCACTTCTTGTAGTAGTCCACGACAGCTTCACGGAACTGCTTCGGGATCTCGTTTCCGCCGTAGTGGGTCCAGTCTCCCCCCTTCTTTATCGCTTCCTGAATCGCCTCTATGGCGTACTTCGGAGCCTCGACGTCGGGGTCACCAGCGTTCAACTTCACATAAGGCTTGCTCGGCATAACCAGGCACCTTTCAGCTAGAAGGCGTCTAAGATGGTATTTAACACTAGCCGAATCCGCCACATGTCCCTTCATCAACCTATTGGTTCAAAAACCATCCCTAAAACAATCCTTTGGTGCCCGAAACGAGCCCAAAAAGCTAACACACCCCTGTAAGCGGAGTCCAGCCCACAAGGACTGAAAGATATGTACTCGATAGACCTCCAGAACCTCACGAAGAGGTTCGAGGACAAGACCGCGGTCGATGGTCTCACCCTCACCATTAACGTTGGTGAGCTCTTCGGCCTGCTGGGCCCTAATGGGACGGGGAAGACGGTGACCCTCAAGATCCTTTGCGGGATACTCAAGCCCACGTCTGGCACGGCGAGGGTCAACGGCTTCGACGTGATCAAGGGCCCCGAGAAGATACACAGTATAATAGCCTTCTGTCCGCAAGAGCCGGCTTACTATGGCTACCTCTCAGGGCAGGAGAACATCGAGATTTTCGGGATGTTCCACGGCATCGAGCCGAAGCTGCTCAGGGAGAGGATGACGCAGGAAGAGGAGCTAACTTAGTAGGCTCTGCAGGTAGTCGACTATATTCTCGTGTACGGGTATGCCTGTGGCCTCCATGAGGGCCTTGTAGCCTGGGTAGCAGTTCGCCTCTAGGACGTAGGGCTTTCCGTCTTCGCCAGGGAGGATGTCGACGCCACATATCTTGAGCCCCGTAGCGTCTGCGACAGCTATGGAGAGGTCGTCGTGGATGGGGTCTGTGTAGGCCTCCGCCGAGCCGCCCACGGCTACGTTATATCGGAAGTCCTTCTGGTTGAATCTCCTCTCCCTTCCGACCACCTTGCCGTCGATTACGAGGCAACGGACGTCGTAGCCGAGGTTCGGTATGTACTCCTGGAGATAGTAGACGCCCTCCGCGTGCTCACGGGTGTACCAAACAAGGAACTGTAGGAGGTCGTCGCGCCGTCTTATACCACTGAGCTTCGTGACCCCCACACCCCTCGCGCCGCATGTGGGCTTGAGGACAACCTCCTTCCCCTTCTCAAGGAGAGCGTAGGCGAAGGCATATGCCTCCTCCACGTTTTCAGTCGCTATTGTGCTTGGGTGAGGTAGACCTAGCTTCGCAAGCCTCATGCTTAGTTGCTCCTTCGAGTACTGAAGCATGGATTCGACTGGGTTGACGACGGTCGCCCCCTTCTCGAGCTCGCGGAGAATCAGAAGTCTATGCGTGAGTTCGTATGTGCTGCCTCGGTGAAGCATGTTGCTGGGGGCGTAGACCACTTTCACGTCGAGATTGGGCATGTTCGGCAGACTGAAGTCCCACGGCGCCATGGCTCGCACCTTGACGCCCCTTCCCCTGAGCTCTTCCGCGACGAGCTTTACCTCCTGAACCCCTGGATTGTCTGTGAATATGAGCACGCTCAAGTCAGCAGCCCGAATAGGGTTGATATGCTTTGCTTAAATCCCTTTTCAGGATGCCTAGTAGGATTACTCCAGAATAGGTCCGCGAGTGAGAATTTATATAGATTATATAGATTATGGTGAAATATATTTTCTATGAAAGGAAATTATAAAGCTGTTTCGATTCATAAAATAGCGTTCGCAGCTAATTTACGGAGTAGGGAAAATGGCGAATCGTTTGCTCGGATCGATCATGGTGAGGTTCGACAGGTTGTCATCTCACCGCGTGTCGAGGCGAGCAGTTTACGTCCTCGCCGTCGTCTTCCTCGTCTCATTCATCCTCCTCCCTCCGATCCTCGGGATAACCTTCAAGCTAAACTTAGCGGCGGAGGTCCTCTCAAACAGCGACCTTCTAAGGCGTGCGGAGGCCTCGATATTTTGGTCGTTCACCATAGCCCTCTCCGTGGCCACTCTTGACCTTCTGGCCGGTCTACCCTTCGCCTGGTACATCGCGAGGGGGAAGTCGCGTTGGATCAGTATACTGGATGCACTCGCTGACATCCCATTCGTCATCCCGACGGTGGCGCTGGGCTTCTCGACACTCCTTTTCTGGGGTAACACTGGACCTATCAGCGTCCTCGGGATCTCGGTGGCTCCGGGCCTTATACTCGTCCTTCTCCTCCACTTCACATTCTCGTTCCCTGTCGTCGTCAGGGTCATGGTTGGCGAGCTGCTCGCGTACAACACGGTCTATGAAACTGCGGCGAAGACCCTTGGGGCCCGAACCTTCACCATAGCGAGGACGGTAACGCTCCCGCTCCTCAGGCCCGGGCTTATAGCCGCGTTCCTACTCGCCTTCGCGAGGTCATTATCTGAGACTGGCGCAACCGTAATTGTTGCCGGAGGCTTCGAGAATGGCCCAGTCTTCATAAAGAACGCCCAGGACGCAGGCCTCCAGGGCCCAATGGTCCTGGTCAGCTTTACTCTCATCATATCATCAGTCACCGTCTTCGCCCTCATACGCCTCCTCGGGAACAGGTTAAAGATACCAATAAACCGGGTCTATCCAGGTCCCGAGGCGAGACTCAGCTCAAGCAGGAGCGTGAATACGCGGAACGGCCTCACACTGCTCATCTTCGGCTTCTTCGTCCTGATCCCGGCGATCTACATCACTTTCCCTGCCGCAACCGCGTTGACCGACGGGACGCTTCAGAGGGCGATCTCGGGGACAGGCATCTGGTCCAGTTTCTGGCAGTCGATGACCCTCTCCTACACGATTGCCGTCCTCGTGACATTGATCAACATCGGTTTGGGACTGCCCGTCGCCATCCTCATCGCGAGGAAGAGGCTCGGCAGGCTCTTGACGACCCTACTCGACGCCATTGTTAACGTCCCAATAGTAGTGCCCAGCGTTGCCCTCGGGGTATCCCTCGGGATATTCTGGCGATCATTCGGATTCCTACCTGAGTTCTGGATACTCGTCTTCGCCCACATGACTATCACATACACCTACTTCGTACAAGCCATGGCGGCCGCGATAGAGGGGATACCCGAGGAGATGGAGGAGACTGCGAGGACCCTTGGCAGCAAGCCCCTCCACGTCTTCAGGAAGATCATCGTACCTCTCACGAAGTACAGCTTCCTCTCCGGGGCGATTCTCGTCTTCACTAGGAGCGTCGATGAGACCGGAGCCGCGACCGCCGTCTCCCAGACCCTGAAGACTGCCCCCGTGCTCCTAGTATCATGGGTCAAGCACCAGGTACCGGCGACCCAGTCAGACATTGCCCTGGGGATTTCATTCCTTGTGTTGACCTCCTTCGTATCCCTACTGGTGCTTAGGCTCATTGTGTACAGGGGGAAGAAGTGAGATGCCCGCACTCAGACTACTTAACGTGACGAAGCGCTTCGGCGAAGTGAAGGCGCTCGATGACTTGACTTTCGACGTGAAGGACAGGGAGTATGTCTGTATCCTCGGGTCAACAGGTAGCGGTAAGACGACACTTCTACGCACGATAGCTGGCATCATCAAGCCGGATGAGGGCGAAGTGTTCATAGACTCGGTAAACGCCGGCGGAATAGCGGCTGAAGACCGGAACGCCGTCTACGTCCCCCAGACCTACGCCCTATTCCCACATATGACCGTCCTAGAAAACGTCGCTTTTGGCCCGCTGGCGAAGCACATCAGCAGGACGGCCGCTGAGGAGGTCGCGAAGAACGTGCTCCGACTCGTCCGACTAGATAAGCGTGCAGACGCCTACCCGAACGAGCTAAGCGGGGGGATGCAGCAGCGCGTAGCACTAGCGAGGGGGCTCGCATCCGGTGCTAGACTCCTCCTACTCGACGAGCCCCTAGGTGCGCTCGATGTACGGCTTCGCCTAGAACTCAGGACCGAGTTGAGAAGGATCGCCAAGGAGTCAGGACTAACTGTCATCCACGTTACACATGACCAGGAGGAAGCCATGACGATCGGCGATCGCATCCTGGTCCTCCGCAGGGGGCGCCTACAGCAGTACGGGACACCCTACCACGTCTACAATCGCCCCGAGAAGATATTCGTCGCCAATTTCGTCGGCAACACGAATTTCCTAGAGGCGATAGTCGAGACTAGAACTAGGGAGGGAAGCACCCTCACACTCAGGGAAGGCCTTAGGATCCGGGTCCTAGACTCGAGCTTCGAGCCCGATGAGGCTGTCATAGTCGCTATCAGGGAGGAGAAGACCCAGGTTACACCAGAGCCCACGGGAGAGGAGCCCAACAGGCTATCGGGGGAGATAGTTGAGGTCCATTTCCTTGGCAGCCACATCAGGTACGTTATCAAGCTATCCAACGGTGATGAGATCGCCGCGCGCGTCCCCCTCAAGGAGGCGAGGACCGAGCTGAAGCATGGCGACTGGGTCAGCGTCAGTTTCGACCCTGTCAACTCACACGTTTACGAGTACCCAATGCTTGGGCTGCAAGGCGAGTTGGAGGCAAACTAAATGCCGGAGATCAGGGCTTCGGGGATCAGGAAGCAGTACGGCGATATCGTGGCGCTGAACGGTGTCGACCTCACAATCCATGACGGCGAGTACCTCTCCATCGTTGGTCCTAGCGGCTGCGGGAAGACCAGCCTGATCAAGTCCATTGCCGGTGTCGTCCACCCGGACGCGGGAGAGATATTCATAGACGAGAAGAACGTGACTCCCCTACCAATCGAGGACAGGGGGATAGGTTACGTATTCCAGGAGATAGCCCTCTTCCCCCACATGAACGTCTATGATAATGTCTCCTATGGTCTAATGATCCGGGGCAGCTCACCTCCCGAGCGCGAGGGCCCAGTCGAGGAGATGCTCCACATGATGAACCTCGACGACTACGTCGCACTTTATCCCAAGGAGCTTAGCGGAGGGGCGAAGCAGAAGACGGCCATATCTCGGGCACTCACATCGGGCTCAACATTGCTGCTACTCGACGAGCCCCTCGGTGCCCTCGACCTCAAGGTGAGGACCGTGCTCAGGTATGAGCTCAGGCGACTCGTTAAGGACCTCGGCCTGACCGCCATCCACGTCACCCATGACCAGGAGGAGGCACTCTCAATCTCGGATAGAATAGTCGTTATGAAGGCGGGGAAGATAGTGGAGGTTGGTACCCCCGAGCAGCTCTACATGAAGCCGAAGGAGCTCTTCACGGCAAAGTTCCTAGGGGAGGCAAACTTCATCGGTGGCGAGGTGACGAACGTGGAGGATTCCGATCTCACCCTTAATGTGAACAACTCGGAGATTTTGGCGAGATGTGACCTCGTACCATCACTTGGTGCCAACGAGGCTTGCGTGCTTGCCATCCGCCCCGAGTTCATCGACATATATAGAAAGCCTCAGGAGGAAAACTCGATAAGGTGTGAGGTAGCCGAGGCGAGCTTCGTCGGAGACTCGATGAGGTATACGGTCAAGCTCGGGAACGGAGTTACCCTCCTCGTGAAGATACCGATCTCTGGCTTCGAGCCGAGCCTAGAAATCGGGGACGAGGCTTACCTTAGTCTCCCCATCGAAAACCTGCTAGTTTTCAGGGTCCCGGAGGATGGGATGGAGAAAGCTCTATCCCTAGAATAGGCTGTGATGTAACTGTGAAACCACTCGATAGCTGGTTGAAGACGCGGAGGAAGGTCCAGGCCATCAGCATGGTTCTGGATCACTCCAAGGCGACTGTGATGGCCGCGGAGCTGCTGGACCGCTGCATTAACTTCTCCCTGCAGGGGAAGAGGGAGGATCTGGTCCGGAGCTTCGATGTCCTTCAGCTCAAGGAGAAGGAGGCCGACCTCCTTAAGCGGAAGATAATCGGGGAGCTCGCCAAGGGTGACCTACCCGTCTCGGAGAGGGAGGACCTCATGCGCCTCGCGAGACAGATCGATGATGTGATTGACTGGATAAATGAGACAGGGCGCATACTGGTCGAGTTCAGCCTCAAGGACATGCCGGACGAAGTGAAGAATACCACCGGTGAGATGGCGCGCGTCATCAAGAGCTGCGTTATAAAGCTCGACGACTGCATCGAGAAGTTGACCGACAGGGAGTTCCAGGACGCCCTGAAGGCGGCGGACGAGGTAGAGAGGCTCGAGGAGCAAATGGACGGTCTTTACCAGAGGGGTAGGAGGGCCATCTCTGGACTCACAACTGAGTCGGTTGAGATCGGTCAGGCTATCCTACTCTCCGACTTCTTCGAGTCCCTCGAAAACATCACGGACCGCTGCGAGGACAGCTGCGACGAAGTCAGGGTAATCGCTGTCACATCGTCCCTGATCTAATCTCGTTTATTAAAGCTTACTCTATTCAAAACTATATTTTAGAATAACCTCTCCGATTTTGATCCGCAAAAAAAGACTCGTTTACCCGACTATGCTTTCTCTAAAATGTCTTAAATCGTCTGCATGTTAACAGTTCTCCGGTGCCCTAGTTTTGACCAACCCTCTGCTTGAGGTTGACAAGAAGATAGTGTCGGAGATCTACACGTCATCTGAACCAATGGACAACCTGAAGATGCTCTGCGACATCTATGGGAGCAGGTTCCCCGGGACTCCGGGTGACCTCGGCTCAGTCAAGTACATGGTGGAGAAGCTGAAGGGTTACGGTATCGCGGACGCCCACTACGAGAGCTACAAGATACCCGGATGGAGACGTGGCCCCGCGAAGCTCACGATGGTGAGTCCCTTCAAGAAGGAGATTGACTGCATCAGCCTCCCCCTCAGTATCGGCGGTGAGGTGGAGGCGAAGCTCGTCTGGCTCATCGACGGGGCAGTCGATGTCTACGAGAAGAGGAGGGCGGAGATCGACGGCAACATCGTCATGGTTAGCAGCGCGAACCCATTGGGGATGACTCGATCCCTCCACAGGTCAGAGAAGTTTATGAGGAGCGTCCTCGCCGGGGCGAAGGGCTGGATATTCATGAACCAGTACCCCGCTTATGGGCCTCAGACGGGCGGCATCAGCCCCGTCATCCCCTCCATCGGTGTAAGCTATGAGGACGGGATGTACCTCGTCCGAACACTCGAACGCGAAGGTGAGGTAACCTTAAGGATCAAGACGACGGACAAAAACATGGAGGTCACCACCTACAACGTCATCGCGGATGTCCCCGGGACTTCAAGGAGCAAGGAATACGTCGTCGTCGGGAGCCACTACGACGGGCACGACATCAGCCAGGGCGCGGAGGATCCTGCATCGGGTACCGTCACCGTGATGGAGATTGCACGCAATTTGGCGATGGTCAAACAGAAGCTGAAGAGGCGGGTCCGCTGCGTCTGCTTCGGCGCTGAGGAGATTGGCCTCTACGGGAGCTACAACTATACGGCGATGCACGCCGATGAGATGGACGATGTTAGGTTTATGCTCAACCTCGACGCGGGAGGCGGCAAGGGTAGGAAGGGGGTGATTCTTCACGACTTCCCGGAGCTCGAGCCCTTCATGGATGAATGTGCTAAGGAGATGAAGGCTGAACTTCCCTACTTTCAGCGTGTTGGCCCTTACAGTGATCATTGGCCCTTTTACCTCCGCAGTGTCCCATGTGGGAGCGGTGGGGATCCAGAGACAATCCGAACCAGCACCGGCAGAGGCTTCGGTCACAGCAAGTATGACACCGTTGATAAGGTCGATCTTGAGTACCTCCGACTCGCGGCCTCTAACTATACGCGGTTTCTCCTCAGAGTCGCTAATGTGGATAAGTGGATGGCGAAGAGGAAGACTCAGCGGGAGATACAGGACTTCATCAGGAAGCAGGGGTACGACCAGACGGTTCAGCTCGACGACAAGGCGAAGGCCTACATTAAGACATGGCCCGAGATCCACCCTGAGACGAAGGCTTGGCTTGAGAGCAAGAGCGACTGGTAACACAAGCGCGCGCTGGTAGGGGGTGCGACTGTTCGTGAGGAGCGTTAGGATTAGAGCTATGTCAACCTCATCCTTTGCCTCAAGCTCCAAATTCGGACGGATAAGACCATCGGAGGCGACCAGCAAGGTTAAAGTGCTCTTGTTCCCAAACCTGAGTCAGGTGTAGAATTTGACTTACTGTTCAAACTGTGGCAAGGAGATCGAAGCCGAGGCAAATTTTTGCTCTAAGTGCGGCGTGAGGACCGATAAAGGAGTCACGGAGGGCGTTGGCATCCCTTGGGCATCCGACCCCCACTGGAAGCAGGAGATGGACGTGGCGCTGACTAAGGCCTCGAAAGCCATAGACGAGGGCGTCAAGATCGTTCAGGACACGTTCCGCGAGGTCGCTCATGAGATGGATAAAAACGTGAAGACGGCGCGGACGAACGTCGCCGATAGGACAGGCCCTATCTTCTGCAAGTTCTGCGGTCAGGAGAACACTCGGTACGCGAAGTTCTGCACGAAGTGCGGTAAGCCCCTCTAGGCTCTTTACTTTCTAGGGACCTTATCTACATCGATTAGGACGACGATGACGGCGTTTACCATCAAGATGGCGTGGGTCTTTGCATCATCCTTCGTCGAGTCAGCTGGGAACTTGAGGCCGCCCTTTACGATGTTTATGCGCCTTTTTCCCTCTGGTAGGGTCGCGAGGACGACCTCACTATCCACCTTTTCGGGGTCAGGCGCGGCCACGGTGACATCGACCATCAGTGCCTCCTCGATATCTGAGAAGCTCTTTATTTTGAATAGTTGGCTGAGGCCGATCATGCTGCTGTGGCTTATCGCGTCCTTTACGGCTCTCTGGGCCGCCTTCGTCGCGTCCTCGCCGTGTAGGTCGATCCCGGTGCCAACCTCGACTAGGTATCTCCTGTAGTCCAACTTCTTCACCGCGGGATACGACGAGAAGACGGGATAAAAATCTTGGGAGCCCAGCGGGCGCGTCAGTAAATTAGGTAGTTTTTTCACTGGCCAACCACATTTTTCTCAGCATGTCTGTTATCGAGTTCGAGGGCAAGAGACCGAGGATTCACCCGAGCGTCTTCTTAGCACCAGGGAGCTGGGTCATAGGCGATGTGACGCTGGACGAGGACGTGAACGTCTGGACGAACGCCGTCATAAGAGGGGATGACGACAAAGTCGTGATTGGTGCTCGTACCACGGTGCTTGAGGGGTGTCTCATCGAGGCGCCGACGGGTAACCCCGTCAGCATCGGTAAGGACGTCATCGTTAGCCACGGTGCGACGGTTCACGGTGCCAAGATCGGGGACAACGCGATCATCGGCATACAGGCAGTTGTTCTCGATAGGGCCGAGATCGGGGAGGGGGCGATGGTTGGCTCCGGTGCCCTAGTTAGCCCTAGGAAGGTCGTCCCGCCGAGGATGGTCGCACTCGGTATGCCAGCAGAGCCTAAGAGCGAGGTCACCGATGCCACTGTCCAGTACATGGCGAAGGAGCGGGAGAGGACCCTGAGCAAGGCCAAGGTCTACAAACAGATCTACGCGAAGAAGTGATTGAGATTAAAGGGGTTCGCGCCCCCTGATGCTGGCGTCGTCGACTACTTGAATATGAGTGTAGTCGCCGGCAGGGGAACCTTCGGAGCTGCTCAATATAAACTGAAAGCAGAAGGTAGGGAGCCTCAGGTGGGTGAAACTGGCTTATCTGCGGTTGTGTGGGAAGGTGAAGGCGGATGGGCAGAACTTGTTGACGCTACAGTTGGCGCAGTCAGGCCTCTGGGCCTCGCAGATCTTTCTCCCATGTGTTATAAGAAGGTAATTTACCTCGAACCACTTATCGCGGGGGATGAGCGCGAGGAGGTCCCTCTCTATCTTGTCCCTGTCCTTCTCCTTGGACCAGCCGAGGCGCTGGCTCAGGCGCATTACGTGGGTGTCCACAGCGATGCCCTCGACGATACCGTAAGCGTTCCCGAGGACGAGGTTCGCCGTTTTCCTCGCCACGCCCTTGAGACTGAGAAGCTCATCCATGGTCCTGGGGACCTCCCCGCCGAAGTCATCGACTATTTTGCGTGTGGCGGCCTGGATCAGCTCCGCTTTCCTGTGGAAGAAGCCCGAGGATTTTACGTAGGTCTCCAGCTCCGCCCTATTCGCGTTGGCGTAGTCAGCGGCGGTCTTGTACCGCTTGAAAAGGGCGGGAGTGAGCTTGTTGATCTGCTCGTCCGTGCTCTGCGCTGACAGTATCGTTGCCACGAGGAGCTCGAGAGGCGTCCCCCAGTGGAGCATAGTGCCCTTATCGAGGGGATACTCCTTCTCTAGTAGGGCTACGACCTTCCCCGCCCTTTCCCTTTCGTCCATGGTGATAGCTAGTCGGTCCACGCGTTTAACCCATTCTGGGTCCGGGGCAGGTTTAATTTCACCGATCGCAACGGGATTACTTGACGTTGTTCTGGAGAAAGAAGAAGCCCGAAGGCCCCCGCGGCGAGCTCCCGCCGGACCAGGTGCCCATCAAAGAGATTCTTAGGTGGGGCATCGACCACCCCGGCATCACCCCCGTCCTCCCCGTAATCGACAAGAAGGAGTGGAACCTCATCGTCGATGGCGAGGTGGAGGCGCCGTTTAAACTCAGCTGGGACGACTTCATGGCCCTCCCACAAGTCGATGTCGTAAGCAACTTCCACTGCGTGGAGGGATGGAGCGTCCTCTCCCAGAAGTGGGGTGGCGTGCTATTCAGCACCATACAAGAACGGGTAAAGCCGAAGGAGGGGGTAGCCTATGCCCTCTTCAAGTGCGCCGACGGGTACACAACGACCCTTCCTCTATCCGATCTACAGGGCGGCGATATCATCCTCGCTCACAGACTGAATGAAGGCGACCTCAGCCAGCCGCTTGGGGGACCGATGAGGCTCGTCGTCCCCCAGAAGTACGCCTACAAATCACCCATGTGGCTCACGAGGATCACGTTCACTACTCGCGATAAGCCGGGATTCTGGGAGCGCGGCTACTACAGCAACACCGCCGACGTTTGGACGAACGACCGATACAAGAAGGACGCTTAGACAAAGTTCGACTAGCTCATAAAAAAGCCCGCAATGAGACAAATGATGCAGGTTTACCCTATAATAGCCCAATTTTCCCTAAAACCCGATAACTTTTTAACTCAACGACAACTAGGTTAGCACACCTACAGAAAACGAATGTCTGGAGGAGTCAAAGTGGAGAGATCTAACACCGTATTCATCGGACGCAAGCCTGTTCTCAACTATGTCCTTGCCTGCATGACCCTCTTCAAGAGCGGCCAGGAGACAGTCCTAGTTAAGGCACGCGGACAGTCAATCAGCAGGGCTGTCGACGTCGTGGAGGTACTCAGGAACAGGTTCATGCCCAGTGTTACAGTCTTGGAGATCAAGATAGGTACCGAGCAGATGCAGTCCGAGGAGCGAACCACGCCTTCAAACGTGAGCACAATCGAGATAGTGCTCAAGCCGTGAAGACACGTATAGATTAGGCTCTCGCGGCGGCTCCCCCGGATACCCGGAGGACCACTGAGTGCAAACGCAACTATGTGAGTTCTGTCTCAAGAGCGGTATGCTATGCTCAAAATGCCAGACCAAGATCAAGACGGGCGCAGTATCTAGCGAGTATATGGAAGTGGCCAAGAAGCTAATCAGCTACGAGGGCCAGAACCCATTCCTACAATCCGTCACCCTCGACAACGTCGTCGAAGCAGGAGGCTTCCTAGTCCTCGTCGTCGGCAAGGGCGACTCCTCAAAGTTCAACGCCAACCCCAAACCAATACGCGACCTGGGCGACGCCCTAAACAAGAAGGTCGTCGTCATCGAAGCGGGGATGAACGACCGCAAGTTCCTTGAGGACCTCTTCTCGGGGCAGCAGATCGTGACGATTAACATCATCTGGCTCCCTGACGGCAGCACCGAGACGCGCGTTGTCCTAGGTGCACGCGGCGCGAAGAGGCTTAGCAAGAAGCGCATACAAGCCCTCACAGAGATAGCGAAGAAGGTCCGAAAGATGGACCTGCGTGTAGAGTACGCATACTAGCCACTCGAAAGTATTTTTATACCCACCCCTCACCTAGCTGGGTAGCTTACAGGGGTTTCCTTCATGTTTGACAGGGTCTACATCGCCGAGGCGAAGCGGAAGGTCGGCGAGCAGGTCACCATAGCGGGCTGGGTCGTCCGCACCCGCGACCTGGCGAAGATCAAGTTCATCGTAATGCGCGACAGGACGGGTGAGATTCAGGTCACGGTGAAGAACCTCGATCTCTACCCGAAGGATGGGTTGGGGCGTGAGGACGTCATCGCGGTAACGGGTGTGGCGCAGCAGAGTAAGATAGCCAATGCGGGCATAGAGTTCTTCCCCGACGGAATCGAGGTCGTCAACAAGTCCAAGCAGCCCCTCCCCGTCGACATTGCGGAGACTAGCCAGAGCGAGCTGGAGACCCGGCTCAACTGGCGCTTTCTCGACTTCAGGGCGCCTCAGACACGCGCCATCTTCACGATTCAGAACAGACTCCTAGCGACGTTCCGGGGTTGGCTTACCGAGAACGGCTACACGGAGATCCAGAACCCCTGCATAATATCATCCGCTTCCGAGGGCGGTGCTGACCTGTTCCGGCTTCCCTACTTTGAGAAGGAGGCGTTCCTCGCGCAGAGCCCGCAGCTATACAAGCAGATGTGCGCGATAAGCTTTGAGAAGGTGTTCACGGTGACGCCGGTGTGGAGGGCGGAGAAGTTCAACACCCCGACGCATCTAAACGAGATCCGCCAGATGGACATTGAGCAGGCCTTCGCTGACGACGAGATGGTGATGAAGGTGCTCGAGAAGATCCTTGTATACATGCTCGACGATGTGAAGGAGAAGTGTCCGGATGAATTGAAGACGCTGGGAAGGGAACTGGTTGTCCCTAAGTTGCCCTTCAAGCGGGTTACATACACTGAGGCGATCGAGATGCTGCAGAAGGCGGGTGAGCAGATTGTCTGGGGGGACGACTTCACGAAGCCCCAGGAGAGGAAGATGATGGAGCTTGTCGGTGAGCAGGCCTTCTTCCTCAAGGACTGGCCGGCTACGCAGAAGGCATTCTACTCGATGCCCTACAAGGAGAACCCCGAGGTGGTGCACGCCTTCGACTGCATCTACGGTGGCATCGAGATCAGCAGCGGTACGCAGCGCATACACTTACCCGAGCTGCTCAGGGAGAGGATAAGCAAGAAGGGGCTGCATCCCGAGAACTTCGAGAGTTACATCGAGGCCTTCGCCTACGGCGCACCCCCACACGCTGGGTGGAGCATCGGGTTGGAGCGCCTCACAATGATAGTTACTGGTAAGGACAACATCAGGGAGTGCTGCATGTTCCCACGTGATAGGGAGAGGCTCATCCCATGAGCAGGCAGAGCCAGTTCGAGTACAAGATGTGCATAGTGATTCGCACGGATCTCAAGATGAGCACCGGCAAGATGATCGCACAGGCGTGCCACGCGGCCGTCGACTGCTCCGAGAAGGCGAAGCAGCAGAACCACGCCGGGTGGAGGAAGTGGCACGACGAGGGCGCAAAGAAGGTTGCCCTACAGGTTGACTCCCAGGAGGAGTTGGAGGAGCTCGCGGCGAAGGCGGACAAGCTGGATGTTGTCTACTCGGTCATACAGGACAGGGGGCTGACGGAGGTTCCGCCGGGGAGCATCACTGCCCTAGGCCTCGGGCCCGAGCGGAACGACAAGTTGGACAAGATAACCGGTAACCTACCTCTGATGAAGTGACCCGAATCCACGGAGGTTGAGGCTTTTGGCGTGCTACTATGTAAAACAATTTTTTTTCCGGGCTTAATCGTTTTAAAATGTGCATTTTTAGGACACATTGGAATATGGCTAGAACCGTTTTGAGATCCTTTGAGCGGGAGAGCACGCGCGTGGAGCGGGCTACTTTTTTACCACTTTTCCCAACTCGGCGCCGAGTGTCTTGCACTCAATCAGGGTCTGCGCGTTGGGAGTGCCCTGGCACTCAATGGTCTTCCCCACCTGTGTGCCGAGCCTGTTGAAAAGAGCAAGGGCCTCCTTTCCCCTCCCTCCTCCGCCGTGGGTGAAGAAGGCGGCATACGGCCTCGCCTGGTATCCGGGCTCGTTCCTCATTATGTACCAGTCGTCTATGAAGGTCTTGATTGTTCCAGCCATGTAGCTGAAGTAGTCGGGCGAGCCGAAGGCGACGCAGTCGTATTGCGGGTACTTCGTTATATCGAATCTCCCCTCGTTCGTGTTGTGGCGGGTGACCTCGCATTTTCCCTCCTTCAAACCCTCAGCGACGGCCTCAGCCATCTTCTGCGTGTTCCCATACTGCTGTGAGTGATAGAGAACGAGTGCCTTTACCATTTTAATCCCAAACATGAACTAGACTATTTGAATATAAGCAAATTGGGCGCAGTAAACAAGTTACTACCTAAAATGCTGACGATGACTGAGAATCGTTCTGAACCTTTTAAGGTCCCTGGAATCCGCAGGCGGGGCACCTGAAGGCGCGGCCGAAGAGGCGGCACTTCTCGCAGCGCCAGATCGTCACGGCACCGCAGTTGGGGCAGCTCATCTTGACGGCCTTCTCCCCGGGTGCGACCTTCCGACCACAGGAGATGCATATAGACATACTGATCAGCCCAGATACAAGCTTGGCTCGATATTTAAATGTTGACTAGGTCACGCAGCTCTGCGAGAGCGAGTCTGCCGAGGCCCCCGATGACCGCCCGTATGAGTCGGGGTTCGGAGAGTACGCGTCTAATGATACCATCCTGCAAATCCATATCCCCCTCCGAGACCAGGTCGTTGAGTCTATCCCCCAGTTTCGCCTTGTTGAAGGTGGCGAAGAACCTGTTCATCCTCTCGTCGGAGATCCTATTGGCAAGGGATCGCATCGTTTGCATGCTCCTGAACTCGGCGCCATAGAGTCTCCTCCAAGCCTCGTCATACTGGGTCGCGTATGTAGCGCCGGATTCGAGGGCTTGAGAGACGGCCTTCCCCGCCTCGATGGCGCAGAGTCCCCCGAGAACCACGCCACCCCCAGTCGTCGGCTTAACTTGCCCCGCGGCATCGCCGACGAGCAGTATACCGGGGAATGATGTTCTGCTGACCGGGCCGTCCAAGAGCACCTGCCCCGCCCTCGGAGCTGGATACGCAGTGTTGAAGCGCTTTTTGATGAATCGGGCGAGGAGTCGAGTTGGGTCTCCCTCCCTCGCGGCCAGTCCCACTCTCGCCTGCCTTTCGGAGGTCGGGATGACCCATGCGAAGAGTCCAGGGGCCGTCTCCTCGCTGAACCAGACCTCCACCATTGTGGGGTCGATCTCGCACGCCACCTCAGTGTTCACACCGAGGAGCGGTGTCCTCCTGTTGTTAGTGAGGCCCGCGGCCGTGGTGAGTCGTTGTGATGGTCCCTCTGCGTCGATGACGATGCGCGCTTCCTCGACCCAGCCCACTCCTGATGCGCCAGTGATTGAGCCATTGGAGAGGGTTAGTTTCTCCGCCCTCCTGCCGAGGACTAGCTCCACCCCGGCGTCGAGCGCCATCTCAGCGAGGTGCTGGTCGAAGGCGGCCCTGTCCACGACGTATGCGCGTTGGCGGGCGTCCCTGATCTCGATACACTGCCCGTCAGGGGAGTAGATGCGGCCACCGAAGACCGCATTCTGGATGAAGCTGTTTGACGGCTCGACGCCGATGCGCTTGAGTCCCTCGACGCTGATTAGGCCCGCGCAGTGGCTCGGGATCCCCACTTGGCAATGCTCCTCCAGAATCTTGACAGAATAACCCCTGGAAGCAATCTCTTTAGCTGCTAAAAGACCCGATGGCCCCGCGCCCACGACTAATGAGTCGGAGACCATAGGGTCACCGATGAAAAAATGGGCTTAGCTCCGCTTAACGATTTCTAGGAACTCTACGTCTTCGAGCTCGGGGAAGAACTTTAGGACGTCCATCGCGAGTCCCCTCTTGGCGATCTGTATGTTCTCGCCGAAGAAGATCTCATCAGGGACGGTGAGGGTCATCTTCTTCTTGCCCATCTTCTGGCCAAACTTCTCGGCATCAACGCCGACGAAGCGGCGGCTGATGAGGGCCTTGACCTTCTCTTTCTCTTCCGTTATGATCTCAGTAACCTTGACGTCATAAATGATCTTCCTGCCTGCAAGCGCGTGGTTGTAGTCGACCTGTACGCGACCAGCACCGACACTGCGGATGACCGCTTGGCGACCGTCGATCTCAAGCTCGGCCCCGGGTACTGGGTTAACGCCTTTACTGCGTAGGATGCGGAAGGGGATAAGCTGGACCTGAGTCGGGTCGCGCTCACCGAATGCCTCGACTGGCGGGATCTCGATGGCGGTCAGCTCGTTGGGCTTTACACCTCGTAGGCGGGCGTCAAGTCCTCGTAGCACCCAGCCTTCGCCGACGACGACGAGGCGAGGGCCGTAGACGTTGCCCTCACGGTGGGTGCCCTTCTCCTTGGCTGTCTCCTCGTTTGTGGTGTCGAAGACCTCCCCGGTCTCCTCTGCCTTGCCGGTCATCTCCATGAGGATGAAGTCGCCCTTGTTGACAGCGCCCTCTATGCGGGGCTCCTCAGCGGGTTTCTCTTCCTTAGCCTCGACGGGTGCCTCCACCGACGCCTCCTCTGCCTTTACCTCGGCTGCAGGCACCTCTACCTTGGGCTCCTCGACTGGCTTCTCTTCCGTCTTCTCCTCGATGGGCTTCTTCTCTTCGCTCATATTGAACACTCTGAGAGTCATTGCCCCCCGGGTTACCGGGGGATTCACGCATGGAGATGCGGAGCCCGGTTTAAAGCCTTTCTGTAAAATCTGACGGCTAGCCCCCAGGGTGGGCTCCGCACGGTTTTTAGCTGGGTGTACTCGTCTAGTGGCGGATTGCCGCCGACCCCTAAGATAATAGTACCCCGTAACCCGGAGCGCTGCCTCAGGTGCAGGAAGAGGTACCTTTACTGGGTGCGAGGATCGGAGTCGGTCATCAGGTGCTTCTCCCCGTGCGACAACGCGGGCGTGGTTGATGAGCCCAGGAGGCAGTCGCAAGGGGTTAGGGGACTCATGGCGGAGCTGACTGCCCCGAGGCCCGCTCCCCCCAGGAGGATAGACCTCAGCTTCACTTTGAACGTGGATGATGAGGGACGTCACGTTGTTGAAATAAATGCCTCAGGGGTGGGGGTGGCGGAGCGCATCGACGTCTCCCAGATCGATGCCACGGGGGGGATGATCACGATCAACGGGTCGAGGAAAACCCTCAACTCTGAGAGTCTCAGCATACTCGCGAGCATCCGCTCACTTAAGCCCGAGGTGCAGGATGAGCGCTTAGTCTTTTCCTTCAGCCCCAACACCCTCCTTGCCCTCAGAAGGCTGCTGCGCGTCCGCGAGACCGAGAGGTCGAGTGAAATCAGGGTGAAGGCCGGGAGCCCTATAATCGGCATTACTGTTGATTATAAGCCGGATGTCGGCGTCACGGTCGCCCCTCAGTTTGCAGACGCCGGTGGACACAAAGTCGAGGGCTCAGCCGTCGAGCGTAGGGAAGGTTATCTAAAGGTCGGCGACACTTTCTACCTCCTCGACGATGCTGCTGAGAAGGCGATGAGCCTCTCCGAGAAACCCGTCGACGTAGGCGACATCCCTGAGTTCTTCCTCAGGGACCTCGTGCTGCTCCGCAGCGAGTTCTCAGCCGTGCTCACCGACAGGGCGAGCAAGATCAACATAACCGAGGACTACCTCCCCCCCACAGTGGTTATAGACTATTCTGAGCCGGGGTGGCTCGACTTCAACGTTGTTTACGACCCCCGCACCGACGTTCCGGGGCTCCCCGTGAGCGGCGACGGGCGATACGTGAGGACCGATGACTACACCTGGGCCAAGCGTGTGGAGGTTCAAAGGCGCGGGGACGAGGAGAACCTCAAGAAGCTCGGCGCAAAGAAAACCCCGAAAGGCTACCGCCTCGGCCTATACGCCTACAAGTCGCTGGAGGAGTTCATAGAGGAGATAGGTGGCCTCAAGAAGGCGTCTGAGGATTACCGCGAGTTCCTCGACAAGATAACCGACTTTCGCGGCGATGACGAGTACCGGCTCCCAGCGAAGATAGAGGAGCACCTCGAATCCCACGAGCGTAGCCTTTTCCCCTACCAGCGCTCGGGCATTCAGTGGCTCAACTGGCTCTTCGAGCACAATCTCCATGGTCTCCTCGCTGACGATATGGGGCTCGGTAAGACACTTCAGAGCTTAGTCTCGATGAGGTACATGTACGAGGAGGTGGGGGCCTCGGAGCCCTCCCTCGTTATATGCCCCGTCGCTGTTATGCGCCACTGGGAGAAGGAGATAGCCGCTGTCTTCCCCCGCACTACCGTTGTAAGGGTTTACCACGGTCAGGGGCGCAGGCTAGAGCCCCTGGATGGCAAACGGATCATTTACGTCTCCAGCTACGACACCGTCGTCGCTGACATCGAGGAACTCGGGAGCATCGCCTGGTTCTTCGTCGTCCTCGACGAGGGGACCCGCATAAAGAACCCGGGCACCCAGAGGGCGGGGGCTGTGAAGACTCTGAACGCAGCGCATAAACTCGCCTTAAGCGGCACGCCCATCGAGAATAGGCCTGCAGAGCTATGGAGCCTCTTCGACTTCCTCATGCGCGACCACCTAGGCACATATCATGAGTTCCTGTGGCGGTACGAGAAGCCCATCGTCGAAGGAGACGCGGCCCAGGTTGAGGAGCTGAAGAGGCGCATCCGCCCATTCATACTGAGAAGAAAGAAGGAGCAGGTCGCGAAGGAGCTGCCCGAAAAGATCCAGATGGGGTACTGGGTCAGCCTCACTGGGGAGCAGAAGCTCCTCTACCAGCAGATTCAGGACTCGGAGGTTGCCCCAATGGAGGGACGCATCCGATCTGGGCAGCGCGTCGGCTACATCGACAGTGTCCTCCCCGTCATTATGAAGCTCCGCCAGCTCTGCGACCACCCCGCCATGATAGATGGCGTTTGGGAGCCTGTTCTCGGCCGCTCCGAGAAGTTTGACCTCGTCTGCGAGAAGATAGGCGAGATATGGGAGGGCGGTGAGAGCTGCGTAGTTTTCACTAACTTCATCGGCACCCTGAACCTGCTCGAGGAGTACCTCAAGGGCATCGGGTTACGGTACATCAGGATAGATGGGCAGACCCGGGACAGGCAGGGGCTCATCGACGCCTTCAACGGGGGAGGCTATGCGGCGGCGCTTTGCAGCGTCCTCGCCTCCGGCCACGGCATCAATCTCACAGCTGCCAACCATGTTATACACGTCGACAATTGGTTCAGCCCCGCCATCGAGGACCAGGCTACCGACCGCGTCCACCGCATCGGCCAGATACGTACCGTCTACATCCACAAGATACTCGTCGAGAACACTCTCGAGGAGAAGATAGACGCCCTCATCAAAAGGAAGCGCAGGGTTATCGATGGCGTAATCGACGCCGGTCTCGAGGGGGAGAAGTTCTGGTCAAAGAGCGAGCTCCTGGAGATACTAAGACCGCTCTAAATCGCGCCCGCAGGCTCAATTCCCATAACACATCTGCGAGTAGTCTAATTTCGTGACTTCAACCCTAGTAAATGAGTCTGGTGAGTGATACTAAGCAAATAGCACTCTCTCGCGGGCGCATCACTCCATCTCTGTCCCCATCTACACCTCCGCGAACGCGCGCGCGCTGCCAGAAAACAAACTAGCTTTCCCATCTTCAAACTAATCTTATTCTTGTTTGTGCCGCGACATCCGCTTCACCGCTCGCGCAGGTAGGGGAAGGGTAACTGAAACTGAGGCCTACTGGTAGTAAATAAATCGGGTTTTCATTTAGTGATATCCTGAACCGCTTTATACCAAACAGTCTTACGATCTCCAAGACTCTGAGTCCAATATGTAACTCCCAACCAAAAGCTCATAGTTATGTTAGTCAAAGGCTTTGAGTAATCAAAGGTTTTAGTGAAGTTGTATTTTAGGGTCTCTTGAGGTTTCAGGTTAGCTATATCAGTGATAGGTGCTTCAATGGTGTTGAATGGTTTACCATTATTGTCTTCACGGATTTCACAGATAACTATGTGGATTTGGACATTACCAGTGTTTGTAATAATTGCTGGAAAAGTAGGTATCAGACCTATGATTAATGTCTTGTTCTCATTATAGATTGGTTTAATATTGCCACCATTAACTGCGATGCTCAAGTTCGGAGCAGGAAGGAAACTCCATATGAGCATGATGGCGATAACGATTCCCATTATTGTGAAGATGACGGCTGGTTGGGTTAGATTGTAGTTCCTTTCCTCCAATTGAGGTTCTTTTTTCGAGCTACTTTTCCGTGATTTCTTTTTAGACGTTGCTCTCTCCACCGTCAACTACTTCTCAGAGTATCTTTAAATGGTTCCATTTGAACCTTACAAGGCCTGCGCGCGCGCCAGTTTCCTGGGATTCGAAAACATTCTCAGAGCAGACTCAGGAATCGATCCTGATGAGATCGAGATTAATGGAACCCAATTCTCATTAAATCAACCTAGGAACTCTAAAAAATGTGTAGTTTGTATCCGTGGTGAAGAGGTTAGTTTCTCTTTTAATCTCCAAGACCAAGGTACGAACACTATATTGGGAAGAATCATGGACGTATGAACTCTTGGTAACTTATTTGTCGCGCACGCACTTGCACACAATGCCAACGAGCGTGCGGTGCTTGTGCACATGTAACAGATTGACTCTAACTCACTTGAAGTCGGACATCTCGGATATGCGCTTTTCCTAAAAGAGATTGTTGAAAAAAAGGAGATCTACTGATTTCAAAGGCAAGTTCTCTTTATGATTTCCCTGAACATGTTTGTCCCCGAATCTAATTGTTCTAGTGTAATGAACTCGTCAGGTGCGTGAGCCTGTGCGATGTCGCCAGGTCCACATATGACAGTTGGGATTCCTGCCTTTGTATAGCTGACAGCTTCGGTGTAGTAGGGTTCCCCTTCCGGCTTTGTGCCCAAGAGGTTCATCAGAAGTTTGACAACCTCACTATTCTCGGGAACATCCAGCGCAACCGATGCCATAAGACCCTTGAGCTCGGCATTAACAGTAGGATCAACCTTCTTCATCGAGCTGATAATGTCGTCCATCCAACCCTTGAAGGTTGCAGCATTGTCTTGACCGGGTATCAGTCGAGAGTTTATGGTCACATCACAATTGGGCGGTATGATGTTACTCTTTAAGCCCCCAATTATCAGAGTGGGTTTTACCGTACTATGCCCGAGTAATGGGTAGTTGTCAGAGTCGAGTTTTTTCTGAAGTTTCTTGACACCCTGGATGAAGTCGGAGGCGTGGATGATAGCGTTTACGCCCCACTCGGGGCGGCTGCTATGAGCTGCTTTGCCCTTGAATGCGACAACGCAGCCCCCCGCGCCCTTATGAGCACGCACAATCCTCATCACGCTTGGTTCCGGTATCACACCAAACCTGGCATCAACCGGAGTTACTAACTTGTCGGCAATGACCTTATCAACGAACCAGCCACCCGTGTCCTCACCCGACGTGAAGACTAGGGTCAGCTGTTTTTTGAAGTTGTTCTTGACATTCTCCGTCACAGCTTGCAATATACATGCGTCAGGTCCCTTCATATCGCATGCGCCTCTACCGTAGAGTTTGTTATTCTTAACCTTCGGCTCGTATGGAGCGGTTTCCTTCCATAGTTGAGGGTCACCTGCGAGCACAACATCTATGTGTCCGGATAAGACGACCCCCGGGCCCTTGCCCTCCCCAATCTTAGCGATGACGTTCGCCCTATCGGGTTCGAGATCCTGGATCTGCGCACTTACCCCCAGGTCCTCAAGATAGTCCTTAATCCATTTGGCTAATGGTTTTTCCTTGGTGGGTGGACCCGAGGTGTCGAACTTCATCATTTCCTTCGCGATGTCGACTGTGGTCAACTACTTCAACTCTCCTCCCTTAGATTCCTTGACTAAGTAGGATGAGATCAGGCACACGATGATTCCAACTAGTAGCCAACCCGTGACGGCGAGAGGATTTCCAGTGGTTTTCGTTAGGTATGTTGCTATGAAGGGCGTGAAGCCTCCGAAGATACCGACAGCTAGCTGGTATGTGAATGATACTCCTGTATAGCGGACATCCGTTGGGAAGAACTCTGCCATACATGATGCGTACTGGCCATTCATCATGGAGAACAGGAAGTAGGCTATTATCAATGACAGAATTACATAGGTGATGTTGCCTGAAGACATCAGCCATAGGAATGGATACGCGTAGATGACCCAAGATCCAGTTGCCGCGAGCAGAAGTGGTCTTCTACCCCACTTGTCTGACATGTATCCCCAGATCGGGGTCAAGCCGGAGAAGATGAGCGCTCCACCCGCCCAGATCCAGACACATTCCGCGTAGGGTATATGGCCAAATGTGTAGGCGTAGGTCATTCCGTATGTGCCTATAGTGTAGGTTAGGATGGTTGCGCCCATCACAAGGCCTAGGGAAAGGAGCACCTGGCGTGGGTAGTATAGACATAGGTTTACGACTGGGATTCCTTTTGGCTTCGCGGCAGCCGGACCTGCCTTTTTCGTGGGCTCAGTCACTCCGAATCTGATTCCCAGCGCGACGAGTGCGATTGCGACTCCGACGAAGAAGGCATATCTCCAGCCATATGATGCAAAGTCAGCGGGTGCCATTACCGTAGCCAAAATGCCGACCACAGCGGTACCTAGGGGAAGCCCCTGAGCCATTTGTGCGACTGATACGTAGAAGCCTCTCCTCTTGGCAGGCGCGTTCTCGGCGGTGATGCTAATACCTCCGCCGAATTCTCCACCAAGCGCTATACCCTGAAACATCCTGACGATCACGAGTATAATGGTGGAGTAGATGCCAATTGATGCATAGGTTGGCATCGCTCCCATTACACCGGAGGTGACGGCCATCATCAGGATGGTGATAATTAGGGTGTCTTTGCGACCTAGGCCCCTGTCGCTGAAATATCCGAAGATGATTCCGCCAAGTGGCCTGAAGAGGAATCCAACAGCATATATCGCGAAGAGATAGAGAAGCGAAGCGAGCGGATCGGTCGATGGGAAGAACTGCGGGCCAATGATCACCGCTAGGGTGCCCATCAAGCCGAAGTCAAAGAATTCGAGACCCGTGCCTATTGCAGCGGCGATGGCTGTATAAAGCGCGACTCGTTCAGCTCTTTTATCTGAAACTGGAGCGGGTGTCGCTCCTCCTGATGGAGGAGGAGGCATCCCACTAGACCCTGAGGGACTTGCTTCATAAACTCGTGAGTCCTTACTCATAACGGTCAAATTCAATGATAAGTTAATTTGATATAAGAGACTTTGTA
>Ga0182021_10001206_pt1 | contig 29406 bp, 29 predicted proteins | sample 612E3MmetaG_FD_120493 | JGI IMG/M metagenome (GOLD analysis project Ga0182021, IMG submission 120493) | Permafrost microbial communities from Stordalen Mire, Sweden - 612E3M metaG (Illumina Assembly) | ecosystem: Environmental > Terrestrial > Soil > Wetlands > Permafrost | place: Sweden...
GCACCTACATGGCCGATGTGCTGCTGCGCGACAGCGACGTGATGAGCATGCGCCACTCGCTCGAATTGCGCGTACCGTTCATCGACCGCCCCTTCATCGAGTGGCTGTGGAACCAGCCGGCGAGATTCAAACACGAGACCAAGGGCTTCAAACGCCCGCTGGCCGCGGCGGTGGCAGATCTGCTCCCCCCGGGGATCATTCAGCGAAAGAAATGGGGGTTCACCCTCCCCTTCGCCATTTGGATGCGGCGGGAGTTGCGGCCGTTTCTCGAAGATACATTCTCCAGCGCGAGCATCGAGCGCAGCGGGCTTTTCTCGGCCGAGACCGTGCAGGCGCGCTGGCGGAGTTATCTCGCTCACGACGACACCCGCGAGTGGTCGCGGATTTGGAGTCTGGCGATGCTCATCGCCTTTGCCAATCGCCGGACGGCGACGGCGGACGTCCTCGGTGCAAGGTCCGGGGTATTGGCCCAACCCACCCTCCGCCCTCCCGCTCCCCGGGAACGCCCGGGCGCAAGCCGCCAGCCCGGCGAGGGCGGGGCGAGCTTGGGGCGATCGGGTCCAGGGCCAACGAAAACGCTGCTGATGACCCCCGAATTGTTCACCGGCAATGGCGGCATTCCGCGCATTCTGCGGTTGTATCTAAAGTCGCTCTGCGATCTGGCCGGCCCCGACGGCAGGGTCAGATTTGTGACGCTCAACGACCGAACGATCGAGGCCGACGAGCTGCGGCGATACTCGACCGCAACCCTGGACGCATGGGAAGCCTGCCACGGGCAAAGAATCCGTTTCATTCGTTCCGTACTGCGGCTCAGTCGCGGATGCGAGCGGATCGTTTGCGGTCATGTCTTTTTGCTGCCTGTGGCCCTCGCGGCGCGCTGCGCACGGCGCCGACTCAGCTACGATCTCGTGGCGCATGGCATCGAAGTATGGCGGCCCTTCAGCCTGGCCGAGCGGCTGGCCTTGCGCGGCGCCCGCCGTATTTTCTGCATCAGCGACTACACCCGCGGAAAACTCCTGGAGTATTGTGCGCTACCACCCGCAAAACTGGTCGTGTTGCCCAACGGATTGGACACCTATTTTGACATCGCCGATTCGCCGGAGCCACCCGTGCAACCTCCGATCATCACCACCATCTCCCGACTGACCAGGTTCGATGTTTACAAAGGGATCGACACTCTCATCCAAGCGATGCCGCAAGTTCGGGCGGCCGTGCCCGGGGTGCGGTTACGCGTGATGGGCCAGGGCGATGACCTGCCAAGGCTGCGCGGGCTGGCCGACCAACTCAGCTTGCAGGGCGCGGTGGAATTTCTCGGATTTGTGAGCGACGAGGAGTTGCAGGCGCAATTGCGCCAGTGCGCACTGTTTGCGCTGCCCAGCAAAAAAGAGGGATTCGGTTTGGTCTTCCTCGAAGCGATGGCGCAAGGCCGTCCGTGCCTGGGCGCAAAGGCGGGGGGCATTCCCGAGGTCCTCACCCCCGAAACCGGAATCATGGTCGAGTACGGCGACGTGCCCCAGATTGCCGCCGGCTGCGTTGCCGCACTGCAACGCTCGTGGGACACCCGGGCGATCCTCGATCGCGCCCGCGAGTTCGCCTACCCGCGTTTCCGCGAACGTCTCGCAATCCTGATGGCCCCATGAAGACCCCGACCCTCTCCTCCGAGATCGTAATCCAGCCCACGCGGGGCTGGCACTTCCTGGCTTGGAAAGAGCTTTGGGCCTATCGCGATCTGCTCTGGCTGCTCGTTTGGCGCGATTTCGCCACGCGTTACAAGCAAACGATCCTCGGACCCTTGTGGTATATATTCCAACCTTTGGTGACGACCTTCGTGTTTACGATAGTCTTTAGCCGGGTAGCCGCTTTGCCGACCGATGGGCTGCCGCCCGCGTTGTTTTACCTTTGCGGTTTGCTCCCGTGGAGCTATTTCGCCCAGACTTTCGCCTCCACTTCGTCGACGCTCACCGCCAATGCCGGACTTTTTGGCAAGGTTTACTTTCCACGGCTGGTCGTGCCGTTGTCGGCCGCGATTTCGAATCTCGCCGCATTTGCCGTACAATTCCTGTCGTTCTTCGTCATATTTGGCCTGCATCGGGCCAGCCACCTCGAGGCCGCTTATGGAGTCCGCTGGCAGGCGGTCTTCCTGCCTGTGGTGTTGCTACAAACGTGCATGCTCAGCCTGGGCGTGGGATTATGGATCGCCGCACTCACCGCCAAATTCCGCGATTTCGCCGTCCTGGCAGGGTTCCTTATTCAGCTTTGGATGTATATCACCCCCATCATCTACCCCCTCGCACAGGTTCCCGAACGCTGGCGTGTGTGGGTGGCCCTAAATCCCATGACGATACCGGTGGAGGCCTTCCGCTTCATGTTATTGGGCACCGGCTCGCTGAGCCTGCCGACCATGGCCATGTCGGCGGCGGTGACGGTGCTCGCCCTGCTGAGCGGTCTGCTGGTGTTTCAACGGGTCGAGAAGAATTTCGTGGATGTGATATGAAGGAAACGGTTATTGCCTATGAGTTATTGGTTATTGGTTATTGGAAATCGGATCTCTGATGTCGGCAGAATACAGCGATTAGGTTGTTTGAGGACTTGGAGTGTTGGAACGCGTGTGGCGTGGCGACATGAGTTACCTACGGCGGGCGGGAGAAAAATCCTGACTTCACCGATAACTATAACCGATAACTATTAACCGATAACCATTACCGGATATCCAATCACTGCGAACCCCGTGAGCACCCCCATCATCGAAGTACGCGACCTGTCCAAGGTCTATCGCCTCGGCACGATCGGAGCGACGACCCTGCGCGAGGGAATCCACCGAAGCTGGAGCCGGCTGCGAGGACATCCCGAACCGGACGCGCGGGAATTCTGGGCCCTGCGAGACGTCTCCTTCGAGGTACAGCCTGGTGAGATTGTCGGCATAATCGGCCGCAATGGCGCGGGTAAATCCACCCTGCTAAAGATACTTTCCCGTATCACTGAACCTACGAGTGGCCGCGCCCACATTCGCGGACGGGTTGCTTCGCTGCTCGAAGTCGGCACCGGCTTTCACCCCGACCTGACGGGACGCGAAAACGTTTATCTCAACGGCGCCATCCTCGGCATGACGCGCGCGGAGATCCGTCGCAAGTTCGACGAGATTGTCGCTTTCGCGGAGGTGGAAAAGTTTTTGGATACGCCCGTGAAACGGTATAGCAGCGGAATGTACGTGCGCCTGGCCTTCGCCGTAGCGGCACATCTGGAGCCGGAAATTCTGATTGTGGACGAAGTGCTGTCCGTGGGCGATGCCGAGTTTCAGAGGAAATGCCTGGGGAAGATGCAAGAAGTGAGCAAAGGCGGTCGCACTGTTCTTTTCGTGAGTCATCAACTCGGAGCTGTCAGGCAGCTTTGCCAACGGGCGCTGCTAATCACGGCCGGTTGCTTGGTTCTCGACGATCTGCCTGCGCGGGTGATTGAAAACTATCTCAACCAGGCCGTGGATGGCATACAGGGCGGTTGCTTCTTGCGAAGCGGGAGGAAACCCGCGAGCAGCGTATTTTTCGTCCATAAGGTTATTTTGTCAGGTTCTTCATCAGAGGAAGCGCGCGCTGACTTCGACACTGATGAAAGTGTGGTAATCCGCGTTGCCTACGCTGCTGACCGTGTAGTGAGGGGTCTTTATGGTTACTTTACGCTTCAGCGAAGTGATGGCACACTCGTTTACGAAGGTGACAGTTTCGACACGGTACCCAATCCGTTTGAGAGCATGAAACCGGGAGAGGGAGGCTTCACAATCACTATTCCCATGCGTCTCCTCGCGCCTGGAAAATATCTTGTTTATCTTAGTTTTGCTGCAAATCAAGATCCGGCGGGCCCCGAGATTGATGTTCCGGGCATCGTTGGCGAATTTCAGTTGAGCGACAACAGTTCACGCCGTGGAAACCGCCGACAAGGTTTCTTGTCGTCACGGTTCGACTGGCAGCTTCTTAGGTCTCTTGAAAAGTAAAAAAATTATGCCCACTACAACACAGCGTATTTTGGTTACCGGCGGTACTGGTTCGTTCGGGAAAAAATTTGTTGAAACGATCTATGCCCGATATCCCAGCGTGGAGCGAGTTGTGGTATATTCCCGGGACGAGTTGAAGCAATATGAGATGGCCCAGCATTACCCGGCGGACAAATATCCTTCCATCCGGTTCTTCATCGGCGACGTTCGCGATGCGCAACGGCTGCAGCGAGCGATGGAGGGCATCGATACGGTCATTCACACCGCGGCCATGAAACAGGTGCCCACGGCCGAATATAATCCTTTCGAGGCCGTCAGGACCAACGTCATCGGGGCGCAAAATGTGATTGAAGCGGCCCTGGGCTCCGGCGTGAAACGGGTCGTGGCGCTTAGCACGGACAAGGCCGCCGCTCCCATCAACCTCTACGGCGCCACCAAGCTTTGTTCCGACAAGCTCTTCATTGCGGCCAACAACATGCGCGGCCGCCGGGATATTTTCTTTTCGGTCGTAAGATATGGCAACGTCATGGGGAGTCGCGGCAGCGTCATTCCCTTTTTCCTGGAGCAACGCAAGACGGGTGTGCTGCCTATAACCGATGAGCGCATGACCCGGTTCAACATCTCGCTCGAGGAGGGCGTGGACATGGTGCTTTACGCGTTGGAACATTCTCTGGGCGGAGAGATCTTCGTGCCGAAAATCCCCTCCTATCGCCTGACTGACGTGGCCGAGGCGATCGGCCCCGAATGCGCCAAACCCATCGTAGGAATACGACCCGGCGAAAAGCTGCATGAAGAGATGATCACCGAAAGCGACAGTCAAAACACCGTCCAAAACGACCGTTACTTTGTCATCGTGCCAATGCTTCAGGGGTGCGCGGCGACGGACATGATGGCAGCCTACACGGCCCACCACAAGGCCACGCAGGTGGCAGGCAGTTTTCGTTACAGCTCTGGAACCAACGCCGACTGGCTCTCCGTTGCCCAGCTGCGCGATCTGATTCGTCGCCATGTCGATCCAGCTTTCACGGTTTGAAACGGATCCTGCCTGACGTTTTTCCCACCCATGGAAATCATTTCGTACGGACGACAGGCCATCGATGACGACGACATCACGGCGGTCGTAGCCGCTTTGCGCTCGGATTTCCTGACGAGCGGACCGGAGGTGGAGACGTTTGAGCGCGAATTCGCCTACCTGGTTGGGGCCAAGCACGCCGTGGCGGTTTGCAATGCCACGGCCGCCCTCCATCTGGCCCTGCTCGCCGGCGGCGTCGGCCGGGGCCACCGGGTCGTCACTTCGCCCAATACCTTTCTCGCCTCCGCGAACTGCGCGGCTTTTGTCGGCGCCATTCCCGATTTCGCCGATATCGATCCAGTTTCATACAACCTGGACCCCGGGTCACTAGCAGCCAGCTGGAAGACTGACACCAGGGCGGTGATCGCAGTGGACTATGCTGGCCAGTCCGCCGACATGCCGGCGATCGCCCAGGTGGCCCGCGAGCATGAGGCGCTGGTCATTGAGGATGCTTCCCATGGTACGGGCGGCGGTTTCGTTTGCGCCGATAAGATCTGGAAAATCGGTGGCCATCCTTGGGCTGATATGACGGTCTTTTCCTTCCATCCGGTCAAAACCATGACCACCGGTGAGGGGGGCATGCTCGTGACAGACAATCCAGTCTGGGCAGAGCAGGCCCGCCGGTTGAGGTCCCACGGCATGGTCAGAGATCCGGCTCATTTTCTGACCTCGGCCCCCTGTCCGGTGACCTCCGAACATGGCCCCTGGTATTACGAAATGCAGGAGCTCGGCTACAATTACCGTATAACGGATATACAATGCGCGTTGGGGCGGTCCCAACTCAAGAAACTACCCGGCTTCATCAAGCGTCGCCAGAATATTGTGTCTCGATACAACGACGGGCTTGCCGGCATCCCCTGGCTCCGGACGCCCCGCTTGCGGCAACCGGCGGACGCGCCGCACCTTTCCTGGCATCTTTATACGGTGCAGATTGATTTCCCGTCCCTGGGCCGCACGCGCAGCGACGTAATGAAGACCCTCCGGCAACAGGGTTTCGGCTCCCAGGTGCTTTACATCCCTGTATATTTGCAGCCCTGGTATCGTCAGACCTACGGCTATGCCCCCGGCAAATGTCCGAATGCGGAATCCTTCTATGCGCGGGCCCTCAGTCTGCCGCTGCATCCTGCCCTCTCTGACGAGGACGTACAGCGCGTAATCCACGCTGTCTGCTCGATCGAATAGACCGGACAAACCTATGCACGATTACCCGGAGCTAACACTGGCATGTGAGGACATGCTGGCGCAGAGCGAATTGTACCGACCCACCGTCTTCTGGGACGAGGCCTCAGCGCATATCGTGACCGAGCTTTGTTCGTGCGGCGTTGAACAATTCCGCTCGTTGCCGGAGGCACTGGGGTTCTTCGTGCCCACTTACGGAATACCCGGCAACGGCTTCGCGGCGGAAGAGTCGAGGGGGCTGGTTAACTGGCTTCGAAGTGAGTTTGTCCAAGCCAAGAAACCTCAACTTGTCCTTGGTCAATTTCTGAGCGGCGAGATGTCGGCGCTGGCCGATTACCGCGTGTTGATCGCAGCAGACGATGCGTGCAAACTGCCATATTTGCACACCTTCTCTGAGAGCACCGTTGGTAACCCGGTGGAGCACTTCGAGTTCGAAGGGCGCCACTTCAGTCGCTCATCTCTAAACTATCTGTTGGGTCTGGCGATGTTGAAGAAGCATCTGGACGGCGAACCACCCTTCACCGTGCTGGAGATTGGCGGGGGATTCGGCACGTTGGGCGAGGTGCTGGCTAGCAGCGGCATCGACGGGCTACGTTACATCGACATCGACATCCCTCCCACAAGTTTTGTGGCTCAGTATTACCTCAGCGAAGTGCTGGGGAAAGACAAGGTGGCGACATATGCGCAAACCCGCGATCAAGAGTCAATAGATGTCAAAATGCTGCCCCAAGCTTCTGTGCTCTGCTCGTGGCAGATCGAACGGCTGGAAGGCCAAGTGGACCTGTTCGTCAACTTCATTTCTTTCCAGGAAATGGAGCCTCATATCGTAAGGAATTATCTGAAACATGTTGCTCGGCTCAACTCTCGATGGATTCTTTTGCGCAACATCCGAGAGGGCAAGCAGGTAAGGAAAAGCAATTCTGTCGGTGTGGTCACTCCAATCCTGTCTGATGACTACGTAGCCATGTTGCCTGAATATGAACTCATCGAGCGTAATACACTACCATACGGGTATTTGACTGTTGACGGTTATCACTCAGAACTTCTGTTGCTGAGACGAAAGGCATGAGCACATATAGCATCGCTATCATTCCTGCGCGCGGGGGCAGCAAGCGCATTCCGCGTAAGAACATCCGGCCCTTTCATGGCCGGCCTATGATCGCCTGGCCAATTGAGGTGGCTTTGAAATCAAGGCTCTTTGATGCGGTGGTGGTTTCCACGGACGACGACGAGGTTGCGTCCGTGGCTGCGAAGTGGGGAGCGGAGGTTCCGTTCCGTCGCCCGGCCGAACTCGCCAACGACCACGTGCCCACGGTTCCGGTCATTCGCCATGCGCTGGCGTGGTGGGAAGAAAATCGGGCATCGGTCAAATTGGTTTGCTCCATTTGCGCCACGGCGCCTTTCCTGCGCGCAGAAGATCTCGCACGCGGTCGGCAGGCCCTGGAGGCCGACCTAACGCTCGAATTCGCGAGCGGTGTGACGAGCTATCCGTTCCCCATTTTCCGGGCTTTGCAGATGGACGCAAAGGGAAACATTGGAATGTTCTGGCCTCAATATGAACTCACCCGCTCACAAGACCTGCCCAACGCCTGGCACGACGCCGGTCAGTTTGACTGGGGCACTCGGGCCGCGTGGCGGAATCGCGACCGGATGTTTTCGGCCAGGTCGGTGGGCATTAGCCTGCCACGCCAGCGAGTCCAAGACATTGACACCTTGGAAGACTGGGCGGTTGCCGAGGCCATGTTTGGCGCAATTTGAGAATGTCAGTATTGCCGTTTTTTGGCGATTCCACTGATCGTCAGAGGGACACCCAAGACTGCTTCTCATTGTCTGAATTGCACGGGTCGACGACAGGCGAATGAACTCTTCATGACGTTACTCCTGATTCTTACGGAGGCGGGTCGCGACCTCGGATACGGTCACCTTACCCGCTGTCGCTCGATTGCTGCCGCTTTTTCCCAGCGGGGCTATCAAACAAAACTAATCGTTCAAGGCGATGGGGTGCAACTGGAAGCCAGCGAGCAATCAATGTGCTGGGGCGACCTTGGACCTGTTATCGAAGAAGCTGTCCGTAATGCTGACATTGTCGTGATCGATTCCCTTATTGTCGGCAATGCACTTGTTGTGACCATCCAGGGTCTGAACCCGAAAACGGTGGTGGTCGACGACTATATGCACCACACCTATGTCCATGGTGTGGTCATTGATTGGACCGTAGGCGCGGAAATAGACACTTATCAACATCGGGAACGACAGGTTCACTACTTATTGGGTTCCAAGTACTGCCCGCTCCGGCCACCATTTTGGGTGCCGCGCGATCGCGTTTTCCGCGCCGAGCCCAAAAGAATCCTCGTGACTCTTGGCGGTAGCGACATACGGCAACTAACGTGCCCGTTGGTTCGTAAATTAATTGAACATTTTCCCGCTATTGAAATACACGCAGTAGTAGGTGGCGGAGTAAAATCTACAGACGATTATCCGCGTTTAATGAATCAAGGCGCCCATCTACATTTTGACCTGGACGCGACAGCCATGCGTGACCTTATGGACGCAGCCGACCTGGCGATATCTGCGGGCGGGCAGACCCTTTACGAACTTGCCTGCCGTGGGCTTCCCTCCGTTGCGATCAATCTGATCGACAACCAAACCGCAGACATCAGGGGCTTCTCTACCAGGGGGTTTGCTGTTGCAGCTGGCCGTTGGGACGATGTTGGCCTGCTAGATCGCGTTGAAGGCTGCGTGACAGAAATCTGGCAGGGGTCTGCACGTGAAGCGGCCTCAGCAGTTGGCCGGTCACTTGTTGATGGGCAGGGCGGCTTTCGGTTGGCTGCCGAGATTGAGCAAGCCTTTCATAGGAGCAGGTAACAATGACACGGTCCATCCTCGAGAAAAGGGCTTCCACCGTGATGTTCCGATTCCTGACGAGCAACTCAAGGTCTGGGGTTTATCTGCTTCCCGCTAATGTTTGCCCGATCGTACCGGCCGTGTTTCACAAGGCTTGTGTTCCATTCGAGTTTCTGGACGTGCATCCAACTACACTCGCGCTCGACCCCGATTTGGTCCTACATCGGCTTCGTCGCGGTGGGTGCGCTGGCATTCTCTACGTCAGAACTTACGGCGGCATTTTCGATATGGAAGCCTCCTTTTGCGCCTACAAGAAAACCTGCCCAGGTTTGCTGCTGATTGACGATCGGTGTTTGGCCATGCCGCAGTTTGAGCATAGCGGAGGTTGTGCAGACCTCGAACTCTACAGTACTGGGTACGCAAAGTTTGTGGACTTGGGATGGGGTGGTTTTGGGCATGTTGCTGCAGGCTTGCATTATGAGCGGAAGCCGGTCACTTACGTTCCGCAGGATCATGAACATCTTGTCGCTCAGTTCCGCGGTCTAAAAGAATGTCCGGGGCACTTTGAATATAAGGATTCGGACTGGCTCGATGCCAGCGAGGTGGAGACCTCCTGGCAGGATTTCCGGGCTCAAGTACTGGTCCGCGTTAATGCTTCCACCGCACATCGCGCGGCGATTAATGAGTGCTATCGTCGTTGCCTGCCCCGGGAGCATTGTCTGCCGGAAGCTTTTTGGAACTGGCGTTTCCATGTTTGGGTGGCGGAGCCCCAAACCCTTCTCCATTTGATTTTTGCCGCGGGTTTGTTTGCCAGTTCCCACTATGAAAACTTGATCCCAACATTTGGACCAGGGCAGGCCCCTAATGCTGCACTACTTGGCGGGCACGTCGTTAATCTCTTCAATGACTTCCGCTTCGATCTCACCCGAGCGGAGGCCACGGCGAATTTGGTCGCTACCTTCTTGAAGAACTTCAACCAGAAGCCGTATCCGTGGAACTATGCAAACAATACAACAAACTAAGGGACTGAAATTCCCTGATGAGTTCGTCATCAAATATTTTTTCAAGGAAAACCTGCACCGGCGTCGAGGCCGCGTTTTGGAGTTGGGATGTGGTAACGGCAACAACCTCATGCTCTTTTTCCAATACGGCTGGGACTGCGTGGGAATTGACTATAATGAACAGTCCATTGGCGATGCTGTTTACAATTTTGGTCAGGTACCGACGTCGGGCAACAGGTTTTCCTTCATTCAGCATGACCTTCAATCCGGCCTTCCCAGTGCCTTGGAAACTTGCGACGTCCTCTTACTACCGAACGTCCTTTACTACATTCCTCGTCTGGCCGCAATAACGTGCCTGGAACAAGCCGCAGACTTGGTCACCCCCGGGGGGGGAGTCTTTTTGAGATTACGCAGCCCACGAGACTACCGCTACAGGCGGGGGCGGGAAGTGGAGCCAAATGGGTTTATTTTGGACATCTCCGAAACAGGAGAAAATGGAGCGCTTATGGTATTTTACGAGGAATATGAACTGGTAGAAATGCTCCGAAACTCGATGGGAATCGAGCCTGCCTCCCTGAGGCTCATGCGCGTGACCTACGACAATCTCCAAAATGGGTGTTTGGTGAGGAACGACGAAATTGTTATATGGGGAGAACTGACCGGGGCAGGAGGGCGGAGCCAAGACTCTGTAGCGCGAAAATAGCCCACGGTCCATCATGTTGCGGAGAATTTGTCCCGCTTGATCACACACCGACATCGAAAAAGGATGACAACATTTCGCTTGCGTTTATATGGGTAAAATAATCGCCATCATGCAGCCCACATATCTACCCTGGGTGGGCTATTTCGACTTGATTGATCGCGTTGAGGCTTTCGTCTTGCTTGATAATGTTCAGTTTGAAAAACAATCATGGCAGCAGCGGAATCGAATCCGGACGCCCCAAGACTTGCAGTGGCTGATTGTGCCGATCCTCCACAATGGCCACTTTGGCCAATTGATCTGCGACACGCGAATCTCAAATTCTCAATTCGTCACCAAACACCTGAAAACACTCCAACAGGCCTATGGGAGGGCGCCGTTCTTCAGTGAATTCTTTCCCGAATTCAGTCAATGTCTGACTGAGGGAGCGGGCAATGGCAATCTGGCGAACTTGAATCTTGGCCTAATTCGTTGGGTGATGGAGAAGCTGAAAATCACGACTCCCCTTTACATCAGTTCCCACATGGGATGCGAGGGGAAGCGCTCATCACTATTGGTCAATATTTGCCGGCACTTGAGTGCCGACGAATATTTGTCCCCGGTTGGTTCGGCGGACTATTTGAGGCAGGATAGAGAGCTGTTCGAGCAATCGGGGATTCGCGTATGGCTTCACGGCTACGAGCACCCGCTTTACCGGCAGGTTTACGCGCCGTTCATACCCTACGCGTGCGTGATAGACTTGCTTTTCAACGAAGGACCGCGTGCGCTGGAGATCATCCGCTCCGGCAGGCGTGATCCGCTGGCACTTTGAGCGGAATATCAGAAATGAACTCACACTTTTCGATCGGTGGACGGTACATCGGACCGGGCAGGACAACTTACGTCGTGGCCGAGATGTCGGCCAACCACAACCAGAACTTTGACCAGGCGATCCGCATCCTCCATGCGGCCAAAGAAGCGGGTGCCGATGCCGTGAAGTTGCAGACCTATACCCCCGACACCATCACGATGGATTGCGCGAGTGAGCCCTTTCAGATCGGCAAAGGCAGTCTGTGGGAAGGCAAGAACCTTTATCGGCTTTATGGGGAAGCCTACACGCCGTGGGATTGGCAGCCCAAGTTGAAGCAGGTGGCGGACGAGCTAGGGTTGCCTCTCTTTTCCACTCCCTTTGATGATTCCGCCGTGGACTTTCTCGAGCGCATGGATGTGCCCGCGTACAAGATCGCCTCGTTCGAGTTGGTCGACACGGGTCTCCTCTGCAAAGTCGCCCACACCGGTAAGCCGATCATTATGTCAACCGGCATGGCTACACTGGCGGAGGTCGATGAGGCAGTAACCACGCTGCGCAAAGCGGGTTGCCAGCAACTGGCCCTGCTCAAATGCACGAGTGCCTATCCGTCACCTCCCGATGAGATGAACCTGCGGACTATCCCCCATTTGAGTGAAGCGTTTGGTGTCCCGGTGGGCCTCTCGGATCATACATTGGGGATCGCGGTGTCCGTGGCGGCGGTGGCAGTGGGTGCGTGCATTATCGAGAAGCATTTTACCCTGAGCCGTAGCACTCCCGGCCCGGACAGCGCATTCTCGCTGGAGCCGCATGAGTTCAAGCAGATGGTGGACGCGATTCGCACCGCCGAAAAGGCGCTCGGCCGCGTAAGCTACGAGTTGACCAAGAGCGAAGCCGCCAGCCGGCCGTTCCGACGCTCACTGTTCGTGGTCGAGGATGTCAAGATCGGCGAGATTTTCACCGACAAGAACGTCCGCTCGATTCGACCGGGGCACGGACTGCCGCCAAAACACTTGACCAGCGTGCTCGGGCGGCGCGCGGCGTGCTCTGCACAAGCGGGAACACCGCTTTCTTGGGATATGATTGGTTAACTAACATAGTTTCCTCTTCTGCGATGCTTCAACCCATCCAATAACGAGTGCATCCGGAAGCCAAGATTTCGCAGATCGGGATATATATATCACTACAAACTTTATGCCCAAGCTCAAGTTCTCTTAAATCCGATCTGTGCAACGATTGACAGGCTCTTACAAAAACACGGGCTTTGATGATATCGATAACACCTCCTTCCGTGGGTTCCGGGGAACCTAATTTCAGTCAGACCCTCAGGAACCTATTGCAAGAGATACCTGCACCCCAACCCGCGGGTGTTTCAACCCCGTCGTTTAGTTACGGTGCAGATGTTGTCGCGGCGCATTATTGTGGATTTAGGCATGTTCCGTTACCACCTAGAGGAATTTGGCAACATGGATGGACGCCGGCTTATGCAGCGCAACACCCTGACGTTGTGATCGGTTGGTACGATAGCTTCGAACACGTAAAACAGAAACTACTAGTTTGGGTGGCTCGTCAGGACCAGGAGGATTATCTAAAAACGCGCGGCTATCTTGGAGCTCTGGCTATTGGACTTCCCATCATTTACCTGCCAGAGCGGCACATTAGACGCATACAAGGCAGTCTGTTGGTGATGCCTGCTCATTCTATTAATGAAACGACCCAATCGTGGAATATCGCGAGTTATCTTCGCACCATTTATGACGTGCGGGACAGGTTTTCCGATATCGTCGTCTGCCTGCACGCATCGTGTTGGGGAAAAGATAATGTGCGGCGAGCCTTCCAAGATGGTCCGTTCCCGGTAATCCAAGGGGCGGGCGGTGAGGTCAATGCCCTGCACAGAATGCAGCAGTTACTATCAACTTTCGAATATGTTACGAGCAATTCGAGCGGGTCGCATATGGCGTATGGGGCCTTCTTCGGCGCGAAGGTTTCAATTTTCGGAAAGTATGCGGAGCTCTCAAAGGCAGATCTCCAGAATCACATAACGTACAAGAAGTATCCGTGGCGACTGGCGTTGGATCTGGCTAGCGGCTCAGAACAAAACACTCTGAAGCATTTCCCATTTCTTTTCGGCCTGCCCTGGGAAGTGAAACAGCAAATTGAGTGGGGCCGTGAACAAGTAGGCTATGCCTCGCGGAAGAACCCAGAAGAACTCAAAAAACTATTTGGCTGGGCCATCCACCGTCGAGTGTTCAAGTTGGCGCTAGTGCGCCGCGCTGCGGGGCGTCTCTATGGGTTCACGAGGGCACAGGCGCAGCGTTTGCGCCCATGCATTGCCCGGCACCTCAACGTAGGGGTCGAAGCGAAACCTTAGGCGGGGAAGCATCTGTGGACTTGGTGCATAAGCGCGGATGAGTGGAGCCTAGCTCCAATCATCGGGGTAATGCGGTATCTAATATAACCAGGTCAACGCTAGCCATCAGCACCACATATGATCACAAATAATGGCGATGAACTACCTTGGACCGGTGAAAGGATGGTCACGGGTCTCGCGCAGCACTGCCCTGGCGTGGCTGAGCATCTGCACCGATACGCCCTCGCCCTGGAGATTGTGAAAGGCAAAGCCGTGCTCGATATTGCCTGTGGCGAGGGGTATGGATCGGCATTACTGGCAGAGATCGCGGAATCGGTGGTCGGTGTCGACATAGACCAGGCCACGGTCGAGCATGCCCAGCGAAAATACCGGAGGGAAAACTTAAACTTCATCCGTGGATCATGCCTCGCCATTCCCATCCCCGATGCCTCGGTCGATGTCGTGGTGAGCTTCGAAACCCTGGAACACTTCGCGGAGCACGCCATCTTCATACGCGAAGCAAAGCGGGTGTTGCGGCCCGGTGGCCTGCTGTTGATTTCCACCCCAAACCGACCCGAATTTTCCGAGCGAACGGGAGTCCGGTGGGAATACCACGTAAAGGAGCTGGATGAACGGGAGTTCAAGGACCTGCTCGGTCCGGCATTCCGAAACGTTCAGATCCTCTCGCAGCGGCTGGTGTATGGTTCTGCGATCTTCAGTTCGCCGCCGGTTCGCAGCATCGAAGCGGGAGTATACGAGGGCGATTTTGGCCGGGTCAGCTTTAGCCCGGATGGCACGCCGCCGCGTTTCTATCTCGCACTTTGTAGCGACAGCCCACTCCCCGAGGTGCGACTGAGCATATTCCAGTCGCCGCTGCCGCAGGGGATCGAGATCATGCAAGTGGCCGATATATTGAATTCTCGCCTGCCACCCAGAGGAATGCGCTGGGTGCTGGGTGGTCTGGCGGGAAAAGCCAAGCGTCTCGTCAAACGAGCACTGGGGTTGCGGCGATAATTGCGGGGGCGCTTTTGTACACATCTTTTGTGACCGGTTTTGACCATCCCAGAACTGTGCTGAAACCATGACTAGTGAGATCAATAGCAGCAATGAACCTGCGCTAAACGCCCGCGGGGAAGCAGGAAGCGCCTTTTGTACAATCGTCGCGGTCAACTACATTGCTCATGCCCGGTCGCTTTGTGAATCTCTGCGGCAGCTGCATCCGGGAGTCGCCAGGTATGTCCTGTTTATCGATGGATTTCGCGATGTCCTCAACCCGGGCGGAGAACCCTTCGAGGCGATTGCCTTGGAGCAAATTGGCCTGCCGGATCCTGCCAGACTCTGTTTCAAATACGATGTAGTCGAGTTGGCCACGGCGGTAAAACCTCAATTATTGAGATTTCTTTTTGAGACCCATCATTTCTCGAAGATCGTCTATCTCGACCCGGACATTCTGGTGCTGAGCGCGTTGCAGGGCATATTTGACAGCCTCGACGCCTATAATCTGATTTTGACTCCGCACATAGACACTGAGTTTCCGGACGACGGCCACCGGCCTGATACCGCGATCCCGTTGACTTACGGGCTGTTTAACCTGGGTTTTCTGGCCCTGCGAAAATCGCCGGAGTGCTGGCGTTTTCTCGATTGGTGGGGTGCGAAGCTGGAACACAACTGCACCCGGGACGGCAGCAGCGTTTATTACGTGGACCAGAAGGTCATGGATCTGGTGCCTTTTTTGTTCAAGGGCGTGCTGATCGAACGGGGGGCGGGATACAATGTGGCCTATTGGAACATTCACAGCCGTTGGGTCCGGTTGGAAAATGGCCAGTGGAGGTGCAATGACGTGCCGCTATATTTTTTCCACTTCAGCGCCTTCGACCCGGAGCACCCGCAATCGTTGTCAAAAGAGACCACGCGCCCATTGCAGGAATCCAACCGCGATGTGCCAAAGCTACTCGATCTTTACCGAGAACTGCTGCTCAAAAACGGCTACGAAACCGCCCATCGGAGGCCCTACGGGCATGGCAAATTCCCAACCGGGGAGGACATCTGTTATCGAACGCGAAGCTTTTATCGAGTTTCCCCCAAGGTGCAGGATGAGGAAACCAATCCTTTCGATTCGAAACGGTTGATGTCTCGCAACCGTTCCGAACGCTTTTTGCAGAAGAACCCGAAGGTAAACACGATCATCACGCTTTCCCGGCAGATATATGGGATTCTCCGCCGGAGATTTCCCGTCTGACGATGCGCGTATTATATGCCAGTGATGTCGCTCCCGCTGATACCACCTCAGGGGCCAAGATCATCTACCGGCACTTGCGTCTGCTTGCTCAGCGGCATGAGGTGATGATTGCCCATTTCGATGGGGTTGCCGTGCCGGGATGCACCACGGTCCGCCTGCCCACCCGGCCGCTGGCCGCCCGCGGGCTGGCGTCCCGCCGCCGGCGCCATTTCGAAGCCTTCAACGCCATTGTGGGCTTTCGCGCCCGGGACTCCGACCTGTTGCGACTGGCCCGGGAATTCCGCGCCGATGTCGTCCTTACCCTGGCCGAAGGCGGGCTCTGCTACAACGCCGCCCGCGTCGCCCGCCGGATCGGGAAACCGCTGGCCGCGTTTTTTCATGACTGGTCGCCAGACTGGCGCGATCATCCGGCGTGGTCCCGCCGGTGGATGAACCGCGCCTTTCGCCGCCTCTACCAGCGCTGCGCGCTGCCGCTCTGCATTTCCCGGGCGCTCCAAGAGGAACTCGGCCCACACGCACACGCGACCATATTGCCTCCGATCCCCGACCCTTTTCTGTCCGCGCCTGCGGCTACCGCAATAAATCCTGTCGCCGTCTACGCCGGGGTGCTCAACGGATTGGCCCAGACCGAGACCCGTGCGCTCGGGCAAGCCTGCCTGGCCCTGGCCGAGCCGGCAGTGATCTTCTTCGGCCCCCGGCCGCATTGGGGAGACGGCCTGGATGCGCGGATGATCGAGCACGGGATTCTTCGGGGGTTTATGCCGCTCGCGGAGTTGGATGCGACTCTCGCCGCCGCCAGCTGCCTGCTCGTGATCATGCCGTTCTCCGAAGCCGGACGCCGCTTCGCCACCTACAGTTTTCCCTCAAAGCTCACTGAATACACCCGCTTGGGAAGACCGATCGTCATCTGGGGCCCCAAATATTGTTCGGCCGTGGACTGGGCGCAAAGGAGCCACGCGGCTCTGGCCGTGACCGACGCGTCACCTGAGGCCGTTCTGGGCGAGATCCTTCGTCTCTCCACGCTCAACAATCCCGAGGCGGGGCGCCTCGGCGATGCGGCGCGTTCCGCTTATGTCCGCGAATTTCTTCCCTCGATGATCCAGCAAAAATTCGAGCTCGCCCTGTCAGGGCTGATCGCCGTCGCGACGCCAGCCGTCCCTTGATCATGCGCCTCACCTTCTGCACCACCGACGGCTGGAATGCGTTCGGCGGCGTCAACACCTGGCTGCTGCGTTTTCTTCCCGCGTTGCGCGCGCGCGGCCATGATGCGCGTGTTCTGCTCTTCCCCTGGTCGCGTCCCGAGCGGTGCGTCACGCTCCCGCAATTGCGCGCCAGCGGCGTGCCGGTCGATGTCGTCTATCCGCCGCGTTATACCGAGGACGCCGTGCGGGCGTGCCTCGACCATTCGCGCCGCTTCGCTCCCGATATTTTTATCGCCAACATGGTAACGTCCGCGCTGCACGCCGCCGGCTGGCTTCGCTCCTCCGGCATACCGACCGTCGGAGTGCTGCACAACGACGACGGCGAATACCGTGCGAAGGCCGAGCTCTTTGCCGGCGCTGATCCGTTTTTCCGGGTGTCGGCTCTCGTCGCGATTTCTCGCGGCCTCCTTCGCCTTGCCGAACCGGCTCCGGCCGGATTGGCGGTGCGTTGCATTCCTTATGGGGTCGCGTTGCCCGCCGTCCGCGCGCACTGGGACGGCCGCAGTGTGCTGCGCCTCGTTTACCACGGCCGGATCGTGGTGGAGCAGAAACGCATTCTCGAAACCGCTGCCGCCTGCGTGCGCATCGCGCGGGCCACCGGCCGCGTGGAAGCCGATTTCTACGGTGCCGGTCCGGCGGAGGCCGATCTCGTCGCGCTTCTCGCACGCGACGACGGTGGCGGTCGCGTGCGGTTTCTCGGCCCCGTGGATTCCGCCCGCGTGCCCGAAATGCTCGGCGCCTACCACGTGGCCGTGCTGTTGTCTGACTATGAAGGTCTCGGGCTATCCGTCCTCGAAGGCATGGCGTCCGGGCTCGTGCCGGTATGCCATCGCACCGCCAGCGGACTGCCCGATCTTGTTTCCCACGGGGAAAACGGCTTCTTCGTCGACGATCGCAACGCCAGCTTCGACGCCGCCATCCAACGCCTGCTCGATGAACCCGGAACGTGGAATCGCCTCGCCCATAACGCGCGGGCCACGGCGGAGCGGGATTTCTCGGTTGAATCCTCCCTCGCCGCGTGGGAGGAGCTCTTCGCCACCCTCGCCGCGTCTGTCCGCCCGCACACCCGGGTGCCTCGGTTGTGGCGCGTCCCGCTGCATCCGGTCCATCCCGCCTTGCGCGGAGAAGACCACCGTTATCCCGGATTCGCCCGTGCCGTCTGGCGACGCCTCCGCTTTCCGCGCCGCGCATGAACCGACCGGCCTGCGCCGACGCCGTGTGCCAGGAGAATGGTTGTGGCTCCATGCTGACGATGCACGGCGGGTCCGATGGTGAAAGAGTGAGCAAACCGCCCGGCGCCATTTTCCCCGCCCCCTTTCTTCATGCTTATCCGTTGGTTTAACAATCTTCGCTGTCATTTGGGCGGCTGGCTGCTGCGCCTGCCAATCGCGAAGCGGATCGCCCTGGCCCGGTTCGTCACGCCCGACCCCACTTCTCTCGTCCGGCATCGTCCGCGCCGCCCGCCACCTCTGCCGCTGCCGCCGCGCTCCCATCTGATCTACCACCAGAGCGCGGTGGATGCCCTCTGTGCACGCAATTGCCTGGAGTCCCTGGCCCCGCAGATTTCGCCGGAAGATGAGGTGCTCTTCCTCGACGTCGGCGGCACGGCGTCACCGGAGGTTCTGGCGCCTTTCTCGCGTCATGCCTGGCGCGGTTACGCCGCCTGCGAAACGCCGCGTCCGGAACAGCGCTCCTACACCTTCGGGTTGAACACCGCGATGGCCGGACTGAAAGCGCCGGTGCTCGTCGTCTGGCGGACGGACTATGTGTATCCGGAGGGGATGATGGCCGGCTACCTCCGCCAACTCCAGCAGGCCTGGTTTGCCTCTCCCTATGAAGTGCGCATCGGCCAGCCCCAGGTTGACGCGCGCTTCGTCCGCGAGCACTGGGATCGAGTGCAGCCTTTCGACCAGGCATTCTGGGAACCGCTCACCCATCGCAATTCGCTGTACGAAACCCAGGATCCCGCCCTCTTTGCGATCACCCGCCGTCTCTGGGACCGGATTGGCGGTCTCGATCATGAATTGTGGGGCTACGGCTGGCAATTTGCCGAATTCGCCATCCGGGTACGGACCCAATGTCCGGCCAGCCGCATCGCCTATTTCGATACGCCTCCGCCCCTTCATCAGACTCACGAAGGCAGCCAGATGCACCAGCCGGCCGACCGGCAGGCAGAGATGGAAGCGGGCATCGCCCGTTTCACGCGTTTCCTCGGCGGCAAGGCTGCCTATGAAGCCTTCCGGCTAAACGACCGTCTGCCACCCCGCTCCCGCGATTGAAACCGAAAATCAAACTCCTCCTCGTGGCCGGAACGCGGCCCGAGATCATCAAACTGGCCCCGCTGCTTTTTGCCGCCAACGCCACCGGTCCCTGGCAGGTTTCGCTCTGCTTTACCGGACAGCACCGCGACATGGGCATGGCGATGATCCGCGACCTCGCGCTGCCCTGCGACCACAACCTCGCGCTGATGTGCCCGGATCAATCGCCGGCGGCGTTTCTCGGCGTGGCTCTGCCGGCCCTGGAAGGGGTCATCGTGCGTGAACGCCCGGACTGGATCGTCGTCCAAGGGGACACCACCACGGCACTGGCCGGCGCGCTCGCGGGATTTTACCGCCGCGTGCCGGTGCTGCACGTCGAAGCCGGACTCCGCACCTACGACAAAACCCAGCCCTTCCCGGAAGAGGTGCACCGTCAGGTGATCTCCCGCCTGGCCGACGCCCACTGTGCTCCGACCGAAGCCGCCCGGCAGGCGCTGCTGCGCGAACAAGTCGCGGATCGCGATATCCTCGTGTGCGGCAACACCAGCATCGATTGCCTCCTGCATGTGGTCCGCGCCCTCCGGGACGCGGCGCCCGCCTTGCCGGCCGAATTCCTGGCCAGCCCGGCCGGCCGGCGGTTGTTCACTCCGGACGGACGACCGACGGACACCCGCCTCGTGCTCATCACCGGCCATCGTCGCGAGAGTTTCGGCGAAGGGTTCGCCGCCATTTGCCGGGCGATCCTGCGCCTGGCGGAGCGATTCCCCACCGTGGAATTCGTCTATCCCGTGCATCTGAATCCCCAGGTGAGCGAGGTCGTTCACCGGATGCTGGCCCGCGTGGCCAACATCCACTTGATCGCCCCCCAGGCCTATCGGCCTTTCGTGCAGTGGATGGAACGGGCCACGCTGATTCTCACCGACTCCGGCGGCATCCAGGAGGAAGCCCCCGCCCTCGGCAAGCCCGTCCTCGTGATGCGCCACGTGACCGAACGGCCCGAGTCCGTTGAGTGCGGGGCGTCCTTGCTGGTGGGCAATGACGAGGAGCGCATCGTTTCCGCCACCACGCGGCTGCTCACCGATTCGTCCGCTTTCGCGGCCATGGCCAAGCCGCGCTTCCCCTACGGCGACGGCCATGCCGCCCAGCGTTTGCTGGCCTGGCTGGAGAGCCGCCCGGCCCAACCCTGATTTTCCCCGCCATGTCGTCCCGCCCTACCATCATCTGCGTCACCCCGATCCGCAACGAACGCTGGATTCTCGCGACCTTCCTTCGCGCCGCCAGCGTGTGGGCGGACCATATCATCCTCGCCGATCAAGGTTCCGAGGATGGATCCCGCGAACTCGCCGCCCGCTTCCCGAAGGTTCGTCTCATCGCCAACACCAGTCCCGTCTTCAACGAAGCCGAGCGCCGCGATTTGCTGATGGCGGAAGCGCGCAAGTTTCCCGAGCCGCGTTTGATCTTTGGCCTGGATGCCGACGAGTTGCTCTCCGCGGACCTTTTCGAATCGCCGGAATGGGAGACCGTTCTGAACGCTCCGCCGGGAACGGCGATCCACCTGCAATGGGTGAACCTGTTTTCCGCCTTCTCCCGTTGTCACGTTTACGAACCGCCCAAACCATTCGCCTACGCGGACGACGGTCGCGCCATCGAGAGCGTTTACATTCATAGTCCCCGCATACCGGAAAATCCCCGGGTCCCCGCGCTGTACCTCTCGCGGGGCAAGGTGCTGCATTACCAGTATCTCGACTGGCCACGGATGAAGGCGAAGCACCGCTGGTACCAATGCCTGGAACGGATCAAATACCCCGGGAAAAGCGCCGTCGCGATCTACCGCACCTATCATCACATGGACATTTCCTGGGCGCGCAAAGATCCGATCGTTCCCGCCTGGTTTTCCGGCTATGAAAAGCAGGGCATCGATGTGACTTCCCTCCTGGTCGAACCGCACCCGATTTTCGAACGGGACACTTTGAAATTCATGGAAGAGCACGGCGTCGCCGCCTTTCGCCGCCTCGCGATCTGGGACGTGAATTGGCCCGAGATCGCCCGGCATTTCGGCTTGGCCAATCCGGAGCGTTTCCGCGATCCGCGCAATGCGTTGGAGCGGCGCTTCCATCGCTGGCTCGAGCAAAGCAACGATTATCCATTCACCTGGCGCAACACCATGGTGGGCCGTTTCTATCGCCTCCTCCTCCGATGGTGAACACGGCAGAACTGCCCCCCCGCCTCCTTTATGTCGGCGACGTCATTCCCCGGTCGGGCGGCGGTGGCGAGATCGTGGTGCAACGGCATCTCGCGCGACTGGCTGACGAAGGCTGGGCCGTGACGGCGGTCATGCCTTGCGATGGAGCCGGACCGGAAAGGAATCCGGCCATCGTTTACGGGAGGCTGCCTTTGCGCCGCTGGTGGTGGCTCCCATTCCGGCCCGCCCATCGATGGCTGACCAACCTTCGCATGTCCCAACTGCGCGGAGAGCTCGCCCGGCAGCACATCGATCGCGCCAACGCCGATGTGATTGTGACCGTTTGCTGGGGTGCGACCTCGCTGTTGGCCGCTTCTCTGGCGAAGGCCTGGCGGCGGCCATTGGTCGCCATCGTGCACGATTGGTGGGGGGAAAGCGGTTCGGCTGACAATGCCCGCCTCATGGCCCAAGTCTGTCAGTCGGCCCACGTCATCCTGGTCGTGTCCGAAGAAATGAAATCGGCCCTGGCTGAATTCGGCGCCAACAAGCTGGCCGTGCTGTACCCGGTGCCGGAAGAGCGTTTTTTGCCATTCGTCGAATGGCGCGAGGAATTTGCCCAGGCGCCCGTGGTGACCCACGTGGGGGCATTGCATTCTTATCATGTCGACTATTTGTGCGCGCTGGCCGCCTGCCTCGCCTCGGTCGGCGGCAAGTTGTCCCTGATTTGTCCGGCGGGCAATCCCGTGCTCGCTGAGCTGCGGGCGCGCATTGCCAACTTCGAACACCATGATTTTTTCCCGACCAACATCGCGGCGATCCGCCACGTAGCGGCGCAGTCCGCCGCGCTGACCGTGATGTACCCGCTGGGTACGACGCCCCGGGGGTTACCGCCCACCGGCTTTCCCAGCCGCTTCGTCGAGTTTGCGCAACTCGGGCTGCCGGTGCTGCTGGCCGCACCCGCCGGCAATCCCATCCGAACCTGGGCTGGACGCAACGGCTGGACGGCGCAGCTCGACCCGTCGGATCGCGAGGCGATGACCCGGCTGGTCCACGAGCTGGTGCAGCGTGCCGGCTGGGAGCGGCTCGCCGCCGAAACGCGCGCCGCCGCCGAGGGCGAATTCAATCCGTCCCGCTTGCACCGTCAATTTTCCACCACTCTGCGCGAGGTAATCGGCGCCGTCCTTCAGCCATCATGATCCCCTTCGCCTACCTTCTTCCCGCCAAAGCCATCCGCCGCCTGGTTCGGCGTTACCGCCCGATCGATGGGTTTCTGACCGAAGCCGAAGCTGTGGCGCTGTTCCGGCTCGCCAACCGCACCGGGCACGAAGCGACAGTCGTTGAAATCGGCAGTTGGAAGGGCAAAAGCACCTATTGTCTGGCCCGTGGACTCCAAGCCGGGCGCCTGCACGCGATCGATCCGTTCGACGCTTCCGGCGAACCGGGCAGTGCCGAGATCTATGCCCAACAACGCGGCGACCGGCCTCTTCGCGACGAGTTCGAACGCAATCTCGGCGTTTTGCGCGAGCGGGTGCAAATCCATCAAGGTTTTTCCCGGGAGTTCATCACGACGTTTTCCGCCATTGATTTTCTGCTCATTGATGGCGACCACTCCGTGGCAGGATGCCGCTTCGATTTCGAAAACTTTGGCCCCAAGATCGTTCGCGGAGGCTTCGTTGCTTTTCACGATTATTATCCCGATCGAAAGGATCTCGGCCCCACTTGGGTCATCGAAAATCTGGTGAAGCCCGGGGGCGAGTTCGCAGAGTTCCTTCGTGCCGACTCCCTTTGGGTCGGACGCAAAATCCGCTGACCTGAGCAACCCGTTATTCGGTGGCTTGCCACGACCCTGAAAACCGCCGCCCGAGGACACGGCAACGTCAGAGACAATGAGTTTGCCACAGCCTGCAACCCTGTCCGCTCCAGATCAGCAGCCTCGCGCCGCGACGTCGCGCATCGAAGCGCTCGACGGTTTGCGCGGCATCGCGATCGGCCTGGTGCTTTTCCACCACACCGTCACGGGCGCGCTGCCGGAAGGTCGGTTGACGGCCATGCTGCATTTGTTCTGGTCGGGCGTAGATTTGTTTCTGGTGCTCTCCGGCTATCTGATTGGGTCGATTTTGATCAAAAACCGGTCTTCGCCAAAGCTGTTTCCGGTATTCTATGCGCGCCGGGCGTTGCGCATTCTTCCCCTTTACTACCTGACACTGGCCTTGATTTTTTTCAAACTCCACGGCCAGGCGGGCGACTGGGCGCCGGGGTGGTATTACCTCAGCTTTACCTCAAACGTGTGGATCGCCATGGCCAACAGTTGGCATTTTCTCCCGCTCGCGATCACCTGGTCGCTGGCGGTGGAAGAGCAATTCTATCTCGTGGCGCCCTTGGTCTGCCGCTTCACGCCCCGCAAGTACCTTGGCTGGGTTATTGCCTCGGGTTGCCTGCTTCCCTGGATTGCGCGCTGCTTGTTGCTGCTTGGTCCGGAGTCGTGGCGGCTCTCGGGCCATGTGCTTACGCCGTTTCGCGCCGACTCGTTTGCGTTTGGCATGCTGGTGGCCTGGTCCGTGATTACACCCGAGGGCCAGAGCCTGCGCACTTTCCTGACGCGGCACTGGCGCGTTCTCGCCGGCGTGTCCGCACTCGGCGTCGCGGCCTTGCTTTTCCGCAACACCGCTGAAGCTTCGCCCGATGCCTTGCTCTATGGTTACACGGCGCTGGCGTCTTTCTGGGCCGTGATCGTTGCGGCCGCGGTGAATTCACGTTCGATCCCATTTTTGCGGGTCGCCAGACTGTCGGGCCTGTGCCATTTGGGCCGGCACGCCTACTTCATTTATCTTTGGCACGGGATTGTGATCACCTCGCTGCACACGCGAATTGCTGAATGGGGACTGACGATTGGCCTGGGAGGGGTACCGCTTGTCGCTGTCGCCGAAATCGGCATCACTTGGGGTCTGGCCACCCTATCGTGGAAACTGTTCGAAAACCCGTTTATAAAACTCGGCCACCGTTTGGAGTATTAAACTGCTCCGGGGCCCAACCATCGTTTGGACAAATTTCGCAATCTGGTGACTCCGCGGCCCCCAACAAACCGATGAACCCGCCCGACTCCTGCCCTTTCTGTGGCGCCGATTGCGCCGTCGCTCTGGTGCAGCCGGGTTATCAGATCGTGGCCTGCCGCCGCTGTCACATCGCCCGGACCGATCCTCCGCCGGCCCCCGTGCCCTACGAAGCGGAGGATTTCCACGCCAGTTTTCCCTACCGGCACCCCGACGACCTGCCCCGGCTCTGGCGCCACGGGTTGCAGATGCAGCGGCGCCTGCTGCTCCGCCACGTGGCGCCCGGTGCGCGCGTGCTGGAGATCGGATGCGGACAGGGGCTGATGCTGCGGCTGCTCGCCGACTGCGGCTTGCAGGTCACCGGCATCGAGCCCAGCAAATCCGCCGCGAGTTATGCCCGGGCCGCCGGACTCAATGTGGTCGATGGTTATTTCACGCGGCAGTCGTTTACGCAGCCTTTCGCCGCGGTGGTCGTGTCGCACGTTTTGGAGCACATCGAGCAGCCGGCCGCGTTCCTGCGCGATGTGGCGGCGGTCGCCCCGGGAGGCATCTTGCTGCTCGTGCAGGCCAACTGGCGCGGCTGGGTGCCGCGAAAAACCAAGGGGCTCTGGCATGCCTGGGCTCCGACCCATCATTACTGGCATTTCACGCCGGCGGGTCTTCGTCGATGGCTGGCCACCCTGGAGATCGAAACCCTCGCCACCGAGTACTCCTCGCTGGAACACGGCACCTATTGGTTGGCGCGGCTGGCCCGTTGGTTTCCCGGTGCCAGCGACCAGTTTCATCTGATCGGCCGCTTGCCCCAACCGGCCACTCCAACAAAGGCCTGACCGGCGGCGCCGGCCGGGCTCCGCCACCGTTTCGATCCCATGCCCAATAAAATCGCAACTCTGCTGCGCACCGCGGCGCGGCGCCTGCGCGTCTGCTGGTGGCGCTGGCGCGGCATCGACCTGCCTCCCACCACGCGCCTCGATGCCGGGGTCGATTTCGCCCGGGGCATCGCGCAATCGCGCCCGGGGACGATCGGCGCCGGGCCGGACTGCCACTTTTCGCAAGGAGTGATCGTGCATGCCTACGGCGGACGCGTGACGCTCGGCGCGCATGTCTACCTCGGCCCCTACAGCGTGCTCTATGGCCACGGCGGTCTCGAAATCGGCGACCATACGCTGCTGTCGATGCATTGTTCCGTATTGTCGTCGAACCACGCCATCCCCCCGCCCGGCGTCGTCATCCGCTCGCAACCCGACGTCCCGCTGCCGACGAAAATCGGTCGCGATGTCTGGCTGGGGGCGGGTGTCACCGTGCTGGGCGGCGTCACGATCGGCGACGGCTGCATCGTCGGGGCGGGCGCGGTGGTTGCCCACGATCTGCCTCCCAACAGCGTCGCCGTTGGCGTGCCGGCGCGGGTCGTGCGCCAACGCTCATGAATCTCACCGCCATGTTGCCGGTGCCCAACGCTGGTGAGGGATGGCTCCGCCGCGCGAGGGCATGTCGCGCACACCGATGCTGCACTCCGAGTTTTGGAGGCTCGCGATGGTCGCCTGTGCCTCCCCTGTTTTCCCCCAGTCGCGATGATTCCCCGGTGCGCTCCGCAATATCTTGCCTCGGCGAAGAGCCGCGGCCCGGGATCGCTGCTGCTTCGCCGTGCTTCTTGATCCACACTTCCTGCGGCCGAAGCTTCGTCTGACCGCTCTGGCGTGTCGCTGGGTCTGGCAACGCCGCGTCGCCGACGCTCTGACCCTGCTGCGCGATCGCAGCGTTGGATACGAGGTGTTGCGCTGGCACTCCCTATCGATCGGCCCGTGCCGCACGATCATCGACGTCGGCGCGCATGTCGGCACCGTGGCCGCGGCGCTCCACCTGTTGTACCGGCCAAAAAGATTGCTGGCGGTGGAGGCAAATCCCGCACTTCTGTCCGGCCTGCGGCAAAGATTCTCGGACCTGCGTGCGGTCGATGTAATGGGCGTGGCGCTGAACGATCAGGCGGGGGTTCTCCCCTTCATCGTCCAGAATTTCAGCGCTGCATCCTCGTTCTTTCCACTGCAGGCCGGGTACCTCGCTTCGCTTGGCCTGCCGGAAGGAGGGCAACGGATCGACGTCCCGGCCCGGCGACTCGACGACGTGGCGGTGGAGGCCGGCATCGAATCTCTCGATTTGTTGAAACTCGACTGCCAGGGCGCGGAATTGCGCGTGCTGCGCGGCGCGCCGAACTTGCTGCAGCGAACCCGCGTCGTCCGCACCGAGGTCATGTTCGAGCCCATCTACCAAGGCGGCGCCCTTTTTCAAGAAGTCCACGCCCTGCTGCGCAGCCACCGTTTCGCGCTGGTCCGCCTGGGCGACTTTGGGGGCATCGGCGACAGCATCGACCAGGCCGACGCTCTTTATCGGCGCCATTGAAATGAGAAAACTCACGGTCATCATCCCGACGCATAATCCGGATTTGGAGCGCCTCCGGGCGACGCTGCGCGGCCTGCAGGCCCAAACCCTGCCGGCCGATCAATGGGAATTGTTGGTGGTGGACAACGCCTCGACCGCCTTTCCCCTGACCGCAGATTACTCCGACGTACAACCCGGCAACCTGCGCGTGATCCACGAGCCCAACCTCGGACTCACGGCCGCCCGGCAATGCGGTTTGCGCGCCACCGAGGCCGAGTTTGCCGTCCTGGTCGACGACGACAACGTGCTTGCGCCCGACTACCTGGAAAGCGCCCTCGCCATTTTCGCCACTCATCCACAGGTCGGCCTGGCCGGCGGCAGACTCGTGCCGCACTTCGCCATCGAACCTCCCGCGTGGACCCGTGAATTCTTCCCGCTGCTCGCCCTGCGGGATCTCGGCCCATCCGAAATCGTGTCGTCCGGCCTCCGTCCGGCTGGTGCGCCGCACAACGAATACCCGGCCCACGCTCCCGTGGGCGCCGGCATGGCGTTGCGCCGGGCGGCCTGGCAGGCCTGGCTGGGCGCGCGCGACCATGATGCCGGTGCGCTCAGCGACCGCCGGGGCGACGCCCTCACTTCCAGCGGCGACAACGACATCGTGCTTTGCGCCATGCGGTCCGGCTGGGAGGTCGGCTATTTCCCTCAGCTCACGCTCACACACCTGATCCCGGCGGCGCGGCTTGAGGTCGACTACCTCGCGCGGCTCAACCGCGGTATCCAAAAATCATGGATGCAGGTGCTCGCCCTGCATGACGCCTGTCCCTGGCCTCCGCTTTCCCCGGCCGGAGTGGCGCTGCGCCAAAGCAAAGCCTGGTTTGTTTATCATCCCTGGACTTCGCCCGCGGCCCACGTGCGTTATCATGGCGCCTGCGGTCACTTCGAGGGCCGCCTCCGGCGCTGATTCCATGAGTCTTCGTTCCAAATTAAAACACCTCGGGCTCGGCCGCCTCGCCTACCTGTTGTGGCACGCGCCGGCGGGCGTGGTGCGCCGATCCATCGCCGCGGGCGGGCCGCTCGAGCAATGGCGCGATCGCCATGCGCACAACGCCATGACCGCGGCCGTCGGGCAACTCCGGCCGCAAACGCTTCCCCTGGCCGCCGCCGGACCGGCGATCCACTTCCTGACCGGGGCGAGATTCTGGGACCAAACGGCGCTTTGTCTCTACTCGCTGCAACACCACGCCGGCCAGGCGTTGCCCGCCGTATTTCACGACGACGGTTCCGCGACCGACCCCATCATGGATCGGCTGGGCCGGCTTTTCCCCCACGCGCGCTGGCGCCGCCAGGTCGAGATCGTCGCGACGCTTGACCGGCATCTGCCGGCCGCGCGGTTTCCCGTGCTGCGCGAGCGCTGGGCCAAATACCCCAATATCCGCAAACTGACCGACGTGCATGTGGGTTCGCGGGGGTGGCAGCTGGTGCTCGATTCGGACATGTTGTTTTTCCGCCGGCCGGATTTCCTGCTGGCCTGGCTCGCCGCGCCCACCCAACCGCTCCGCATGGTCGATGTCGAGGAGTCCTACGGCTACCCGCCCGCCCTCATGCAGTCGCTCGCCGGGGCGCCGATACCCCCGCTGGTCAACGTGGGCATCACCGGGCTGGCCAGCGAGTCGCTCGACTGGGAACGCCTCGAGCGCTGGTGCCGCGTCCTCATCGCGGCCGGGGGCGCCAGTTACTACCTCGAGCAGGCGCTGATCGCAATGCTGGTGGCCGGACAACCCTGCGCCGTGGCGCCCGCGGCCGACTATATCGTGCTGCCCGACGAAGCGGAGTGCCGGGACCCCCGCGCGGTGTTGCACCATTACGTCGCGGGTTCCAAACGGTGGTACTATCGCGAAACCTGGCGGCGCGCCGCCCTGCTGCCGTCGGCCACAAACCCGGATTTACTGTGAATCTGAATTCCGCAGATCGATCGAGTCGCAGAGGCCCAAACGCGGCGGAGCCGCAACCAAAGGAAATCGAACGGATTTTAACCACTAATGAACGCTAATAAACGCAAATTTTCGGACCGGTAGATTTCGGCAGCGGACCGACCGCAGATTTACCACGGATGGCACGGATGAGCACGGATGGCGGATGGTTTACCACAAAACACACGAAACGGGGAATCGAAGTTTGACC
>Ga0182021_10001207_pt1 | contig 29402 bp, 22 predicted proteins | sample 612E3MmetaG_FD_120493 | JGI IMG/M metagenome (GOLD analysis project Ga0182021, IMG submission 120493) | Permafrost microbial communities from Stordalen Mire, Sweden - 612E3M metaG (Illumina Assembly) | ecosystem: Environmental > Terrestrial > Soil > Wetlands > Permafrost | place: Sweden...
CTGGCCGACAAAGGCGTCAAGCTGATCGCCGTTCCCAAGACGATGGACAACGACGTCCAGGGGACCGAATACTGCATCGGCTTCTCGACCGCGATCAGCCGAGCCAAGGACGCGATCAACCGCCAGAGGACCACGCTCGGCTCGCACGAGCGCATCGGCGTCTTCCGAATCTTCGGCCGCGACGCCGGCTTCACCGCCCTGTACACGGCTTACGTCACCAGCGCTCGCTGCCTGATCCCCGAGTTCAAGTTCGATCTGGACCATCTCGTCGAATTGCTTGTCGAGGACAAGAGGAGCAACCCGAGCAGGTACTCCTTCGCGATTGCCGCCGAAGGCGCGCTCTGGGAGGGCGGCGAGCTGGCCGAGTACGGCCCGGCCGACTCCTTCGGCCACCGCCACAAGGCCAACATCGCCGAGGTCCTCGCTTCCGAGATCCAGAGCCGTTCCGGCCAGGAGACGCTCGCCAGTGAGCTGACCTACGACCTGCGCTCGGGCGATCCGGACGCCGTCGACTCGATCGTCGGCATCACCTTCGCCAACGTGGCGATGAACTTGATCGCCGAAGGCGTGAGCGGCCGAATGGTCGCCATCCGTGGCGGCAAGTACAGCCACTCGCCGCTGCCGAACCCCGATCAGGGCCCGCGCTCGATCGACATCGCGTCGATGTACAACACCGATCGCTACCGCCCGATCTACACCAATCGCCAGGGGCTGCCGCTCCTGCTCGGCATCCCTGTCGCCGAGGATCCGACGCTCATCTAGTAGTTGGTCTCCCGCAAGAACTCGAAGGCCCCGGCCAATGGCCGGGGCCTTCGAAGCCTCTCCGTGACCACGCAGGCCGATTCGGGGGCGCCGACCATCGTTTCCAGCGGGACATGTCGAGGATCATCGGGGCCGATGGGCCTAAACTAAGCATCAATCGACCTGCATCCCGCCCTGCTGTGGTGGGCCGGGCGTCCAGGAGGCAATCGTTTGACAATATCTGCCACGCATTGCACGGTTCACAGGTGACGACAACCCCAGCCCCAACTACACCGCTCAACGGCCACGACCTCCTGCGCGCCCTCGATCTCCCGATCGAAGGCCCGATTCTGTGGGGGCGACCCGTCGTCCCGAGCGGAGCGGGCGTCTATATCGTCGAGCTGCCGGCCCCGCAGTCCAAGGTTTCCATCGATCCCGCGGCCATTCGACAGTGGCTCGAGCGCGTCCCGGAGCTGCGCCTCGACGGAAAACGCCCGACCGTCGCAGAGCTGCAGACACGCCTGGCCTCGTTCTGGCTGCCCAACCAGGTGATCCTGTTTATCGGTTCGAACCCGAAGTCCGTCGGGGCTCGCCTGTCGGCCATGTACAAGACGCCGCTGGGTGAGCGACGTCCGCAGCCGTCGGGCTACTGGCTCAAAACGCTGCGCGACCTCAGCCGGGCGCGCATCTGGTGGTCGCCCACCGAGGAGGGCGAACTCTGGGAAGAGGCCCTGCTAGACAGCTTCGTCAAGGCGGCCGGCACGGTGCCGTACGCGCAGCTGGTGACGCCGACTCGGGCGCCGCGGGCCCACGGCCTGACCGCGCCGCTCCATGACGAGAATGCCGGCAAGGCCGCAGCGAAGTCCACGCACGTCACGGTTCTCCCCGACGGTCCCGAGGAGGTCCCGCCGGCCCGAGGTGCTGCACGTAGCGCGCGCGCCGCGGCGGCGCGCACTGCCGTGGCAGCGGCGCGAACCACAGCCGCGCGCAAGGCAGCCGCCGAAAAGCCGGTCTCCTCGCGGGACAACACTCCACGCCGGCGGCCGCTCCCCAAGTACGAACCGACGACTCGCGCCCGCCGCCTCTCGGCGTTTCCGCCGGGCATCGCGGCCGCTCCGACCCACCTCACCGCCGAAGGGCTGGCCAACCTCCGCAACGAGCTGGAGGAATTGACCACGCGCGGCCGCCCGGAAGTGATCTCCCGCATCAAGGCCGCCCGTGAACTCGGCGACCTCAGCGAGAACGCCGACTACGAAGCCGCCCGCAAAGAGCAGTCGTTCCTTGAAGGCCGGGTCCAGCAGCTCGAGCAGATGATCAAGAGCGCCGTGATCATCCATACGACGAGCGAAAGCGGCAGTGTTGTGGATCTCGGCTCGACCGTCGTCGTGGAGACAGACCGCCACGGCGAGGAGACGTTCCAGATCGTGGGTTCTGCCGAAGCCGACGCGACCGCCGGCAAGATCAGCTTCACGTCGCCGATCGGGCGCGCCTTGATGGGCCGCAAGGCGGGCGAGAAGATCCGGGTCGAGATACCTCAGGGCTCGATGGACTTCCTGGTCCTCGAGGTCCGCTAGAGCTCAAGTGTCGAGCGGAACGCCCGGGCGACCGGCGCTCGTGAGCTGACAGCGCCCGGCTGGGCCGGTCCTATGCGCCGGTCGGACCCTGAGGGACCGGAGGCACCGGTCCGCCGTCTCGCCACGTGTCCGAGGACGCGGACCCGTCATGGCCGCCCCGATGCGGCCGCGGCAACAGGTTCAGCACGACGATGATCACGCCCATCGCCACTGCCAGGAAAGGCATCGCGTCGCGCAGAGCCGTGGTTGAGCCGCCGGCGTCTATCCCGACGACGTTCTCGAAGAAGAGGCCGAAGCCGACGAACAGGCCGAGACCCACGGCGCCGGTGCGCAGGCCCGCGTCGACCAGGTCGAGCCGCCGATGCAGCAGCCCGTAAAGCAAGAGCGACACGCCGACCGACCCTGGCGCGACCAGAGCCCAGGCGTAGGACCAGCTGGCATACGTGTCCGTCGAATCCTGAAAGGCAAGGATGAGGCCGACTGTGGTGACGATCCCGCCCGGGATCGCCATGCCCAGGCCGGCCTCGTTCGGGACGGCCAGGCCCAGGATCAGCAGGACCACACCGGGCACGATCACGAACATCGGCCAACCGTATCGGCCCCAATCCACATGGAATTGCTCACTGGCCAGGAACAGGGCTCCGGCCACGATGAGCAGGATGCCCAGAGTTAGCCCGCCGCGCTCACCGTCGCGATCTCGATCGTCCCGCCGGTTGCTCATCGCCCTACCTCGCTTGACCCTCGCCTTCGCCGTAAGCGTGATTCAGTCTACCGATCCGGCCTGGTGCGGGAATCATCCGCGGGTCTGATTCGGAACGCCTACGAACCCTCCCCAAGAAGGACGGCTATGAGGATGCGACGAAGACGGGGACGTCCCCCACCCTCAGGATTCGATCGGGGCCGAGATCGAGCCGGCTGGCCTGGACGGCGAGCGAGACGCTGACTTCGCCGGAGGCGGAGAGCATCGCCCGACCGACCGGTACGCGGCGATCGACGCGAACGTCTGAGGTCACGCTCGGAACGCCGGTTCCGTAGACGAGCAGCTCGTTCATCAAGTGTTCGGTGTCGAGTTTCGTCGGAGACAGAAGAAGCCGAGTCGGGTCGATGACCTGCCAGGTCGTGACTCCGAGCTGTTCCACGAGCACGTGGTAGCCGGCGTTCCCCGGGATCACGTTCACGACGGGCAGCTGGCCGGAGAAACGGATCACGACCCGCGGCGTATCCATCCAGCCGTGCAGCCCGAACGCGTCGAACTCGACGTCGACCGCCGCGCTGGCGCCCCTGATGTCCACCGGCAGGGCCACTACCCAGCGCTGGGCCGGAGCGTCGATCGACGCCAGATCGTCGGCGATGAGCTTGCCGGCGACGGCGCCGACGAGCACCATCCCGCCCGTTAGCGCGCTCGAACCGTCGGCCTGCTCGGTGGTCACATTGGGCATGAACTCGCCGGCGTACGCGCCGGTCCGAAGACCGTATGGATTGGGCGAGAGAGCGTAGTACCGCGCCCGGCCTTCGACGAGAGCCATTCGCAGACCCCGGACCGGCTCCATCGGCACAGGCGTGCCGTCGGCCGTGTAGTAGACGATCGACCCACCGCTGACCACAAAGCCCGCCACCCGAGCGGAGGGCGTCGGTGCGAAGGACGGCGATGGCGAGATCTCGGAGGGCGTCTCCCCTGGCGACCCCGAGGGGGTCTGTGCGGTCACGCTGGGCGACGGTCCGCCGGTCGAGGACGCGTCGGGCCCCGTCGCCGGCAGGCTCGCTGAACCGATTGGCGACAAACCGCCGGAGAACCCGGAGTCGACCACGACCGCGGCAATCCCCAGGACTATGAGGGCTATGGCCGCGGCCGTCAGCCCAACGACGACCCGCTTTCTGGATTCCATCGCCACTCCACTACCGTGCGGAGACGCGATGCAGTCTAGCGGCGTCAGGACAAAGCCACGGGATCGCCCGGGTCAACGACTAGATCCGCCCTCGCGGCGATCGTGCGGCCTCGCGGCGATCGTGCGGCCTCGCGGCGATCGTGCGGCCTCGCGGCGATCGCCGCCCCGGCGGCTCGGAGCCAACCGTCCCTACTTTGGTAGCGCGTGCTCCTCGAGAGGCGTATCCCAGTGGGCCTCGATCAGTTCGAAGCGGCGCTGTTCCTCTCGCTTGAGCTTCTCCGCATCCGGATACAGGTGGGCGACGATGGCCGGGTCGGTGTGTTCTTCCATCGCGGCCCAATCGCGGTAGGTGATCGTGACTTCAAAGGTCCAGTCCTGACGTCCGTCGCCGTGGAATCGCGGCGCATAGGCGTGCACGTCGAGGAGCCGGCCTGCCTCCCATTGCGCCCGCAAGAGCGGCCAGTGGTTGCGCTCGAAGAGCTGCACGAACTCGTCCTGGAAGCCCCAGCGGATCTTGTAGAAGTACTGAACCGTTACCGGCTTGCCGGCTCCGTCGGCCATCTCGTTCTCCTCGTGTCATCTTCGTGGCGGCCAGGTGAGCCTACACGCATCGCAACGGGATCGCCTGCGCCGGTCGGGGGCATGCTGTGGTTGTCGCGGACACTTGCCGGGATCGGCGCCCTCTGCTTGCGTCTCGCCCACATCATCGGCTGAGACGCCGGCGGGACCTGCAACCGCGAGCGACCGAGCCTAGATGCCCAGGACGGCGCGCGCCGCCAGCGCGCTCGCCACCGCAACGGTCACGCTGGCCAGCGTCCCGACGAGGTACTTCTCCGCGAATGCACGCTCGTCGAGCTGCTTGAACCGGGCGAGCGTCTTGGCCGCGATGACCAGCCCGATGGCGGCTTCTGCGTGATCGAGGATCAGGATGACGATGAGCAGCCGTTCGAGGACGCCGACGACCGCGCCGACGTTGTCCGAGGTCTCGACTGTGTTCGGCCGGTCGGGCTCGATACGCCCGGACAAGGGCCCGAACTTGACGCTGTATCCCGCAGCCGCTGGCGGGGCCGTCGCAGCCGCTGGTGGGGCCGTCGCAGCCGCCGGAGCGGTCCCAGGCACCGCCTCGGGCGGCAGCAGGAGCGGCACGAAGAAGCGGGCAGCCCGCCCGTTGACCACTGCCAGGGACCAACCAACGACCACGATGAGGGCCGCGAGGTGGATGTCGGCGGGCGCGATCCCGGCGGTGGCCTGCGCCACTCGATCGACGAACCAGGGGTTCAGCGCCGCATCGCGCAGGAGCACCCACGCTCCGTAGACAAGAGCGAGGTGCGCGACCTGATCGAGCAGGAATAGGCCGGCAGGCCAGGGCGACCAGTCCGTCGGGTCGGCCGCGGCGCGCTGCAGTTCGGTGAGGCGCGTCTTGGCGGCATCGATGAACGGGTGCGGCACCGCGACGACCAGGAGCGCGATCAAGCCCGGTGTCCCGTAGGCGAGCCAGAACGGCGCCATGCACGCGGCGACTATCAGGGCGTGCCGCCCGAAGGCCCGCCGAGCGCGCGGCCCGGACCCATTCCGGTCGGCGACGCTGGCGTTCGTCTGGAGGACGAAGTCGGCCGTGAGGTGGCTCACCAGGAGCCAGCCGATCAGAAGCAGCGGCTCGGTCACGACTCTCCTTCTTTCTCGATTGTTCGGGCGTGGTCGCCGGCCCCGGCGCTGGCGTAGACCGTGCGGATCGCCGCAACGAGCCGCTGCACGGACTGGACCCTGGCTCTCCCGAACGAGACGGAGATAGTCGCTCGCCGCACGCCCAAGCGCTCGGCCACCTCCGACTGGCGCAGGCCTTCGATGAGGGCCAGGCGAGCGACGTCGCGCTGGCGCTGTGTCAGGCCCTCGAGCAGGTCGGCGAGGGCAGGCGTCATACCCGCCAGAAGGTCGTCCTCCTCCGACCGGCCCGTCACGATAACCAGCCGTTCGTGCCCGGCGCGCGCCGCCTCGATCGCGTCTCGCGCGCCTACGAACGCCCGACCGGTGCGCTGCGTCGCCGGTCCTTCGCCCGGATCCACGCCGCCCTTGACACACGCCCAGCGAATCGGCCGCGCCGCCGGACCCAATGCCGCGTGCAGCACTGCAACCAGAGGGTCGGCATCTGCGATGAGCAGCCCCTGCAACTCGTCGCCCTGCGTGAATCCAAACGGGGCGAGCCGCTGGTCGCCGTAGGCCTCGTCCAGCTCTTCCACCAGGCCGCGCAGCCAATCGGCGGCGGCGGTGGCGTTTCGCCGCGACCCGACCACGTCGCCGAAGACCACGAGTCCCTGGATCTCGTCCACGCGATCAGGCTAACATGGCCGCTGATAGCCGACAACGGCTATGTTTGCCTTAGATAGCCGCATACGGCTACATGGGCGACTTTCGAGCGACCGTCGCGGCAAGCGAGTTGGCGATCCGGCGGCGGTTCACTGCCTGGCGGAGTCGCTATCCTGAAGTGGTGACCGTCGACTCCGGCGCCGCGGGCTCTCCCGACTCTCCCGGCGCTCCCGCCAGCCCCGCCAGCGCCCCGATGCCGCGCAACCCAGGCCGCCACGACCTGGGCATGCGGGCAACGCTCGTCTTCCCAAACCGCGAGATCGTCGAGCGCTACTACGTTCCGCTCATCTATACCGCCTGTCGGACCTGCTATTCCGAGCTGGCTCCGGACGACATCTTCGAGCGCGCGGTCGACGGCAGGATCTCGCTCGAAAAGCAGCGCGAGCTTATCGGCCGCGTGATCGAGTCGGGACACGGCTCGACTATCGAGCACGTGGTCTTCACGTTCGCCATCACCGGCGTCAGTCGAACCCTCAGCCACCAGCTCGTCCGACATCGCGCCGGCGTCGCCTTCGACCAGCAGAGCCAGCGCTACGTCTCGTACAAGAAGGGCGCGTCCACGATGCTGCCGGCCACCATCGCCGAAGCCGATCCGGACCTGCGCAGCGCCTACGAAGAGCAGATCGAAGGCGCCCTGGAGCTCTATTCCGAGATGCTGGAGGCCGGAATCCCGGGCGAGGACGCACGCTTCGTCTTCCCCAACGCCACGCGCACGAATCTGGTCATGACCGCGAATCTGCGGGCCCTCATGCATATGTCCGGCCTGCGGCTGTGCACGATGGCCCAGTGGGAGATCCGGCGGCTCTTCCAGCTCATCCGACATGAGGTTTTTGCGGTGAGCCCGTTCCTGGGCAGCTTCCTTGCCCCCAAGTGTGTGGCTCTCGGCTATTGCGATGAAGCGGCCAACCGTGACGAGCACTGCCCCATCCGACCACACAAGGACAACGTTCTGGCGGCCTGGGCCGACAGGGCTGGGAAGGCCCGAGCGGGTCGCGATGGGCCGTCGGCGACTTGAGGGTCCGCGCCCGGGGCGCTCGCCAACTTTCGGACGGTACGTAAAGCGGGAGGTCCTGGTACCTCCGGCGGGGTGTTCGCCAGCAACACCCAGCCCAGGATTCGCAACAGTCCCTCGCCGTCCGGCGCGGGACCCGCAACAACGGGCTGGCGTCTGAGCGCCCGGTGTGCCTTGATTGGGCTGGAGCCTGGTGCGGGGTAGCATCGTGGACCTGCAGTCTCCGTCGACCCGGAAGGGCCAGTGTCAGAGACCATGGAGACCAGCGTGAACGAGTCGGCGCCGCGCCACCCGAACCAGTTCCTTGCGGACCTGACGCAGGCAATGTCTCTGACCGCCCAGGCGGCGCGGCAGACGATCCTCGATCAATCTCAGGCCGACGCCGCGGCGTACGTGGAACAACTCCGCGGCCGGATCGAACACGAGGACCTGCAGAAGGCAGCCGAGGCTGACGTCTCCACCATCCGCGAGCAATCGAAGGCACGAGTGGAGCGTGTTCGCCAGGAAACCGAGCAGCGGATTGCCCGGCGACGCGAACTGCTCGAACAAGAACTGCAGGAGTACAACTCCGCCATCGACCTCGAGATCGTGTCCGTCGAGGAGCGGGTCGAGGCGTTCGTGACGGAGGTCGGCCAATTCTTCGAGAAGCTCCTGCAGGGCGCGGATCCCGCCGTCTTTGCGAGCATGGCGTCGCAAATGCCCGATCCGCCCGCTTTTGCCGAGCTCGACCGCGAGGCGCTCGCCAACGAGTTCCGGGCGAAGCGCGAGCTGGCCGAGAGGGCCGCCAGCCGGGAAGCTCAGGCCACGGGCGCGCCCAACGGCGCGAATCCCGAGCAACCTCGGGATCACTGGTGGATGGACTCCCCGACCGCCCTCGCGGCGCGGAACCAGGCCGAACGCCCTCAGTAGACCGGGCTGCGGGCTCACGGTAGCCGCGGCGACCGTCCGTGCGGCGTCAGATTCGCCGCGAAAATCGCTTCCGCGGACAGTCCCTCGGTCACGGAATTCAGTCCCGTCGCGACCGTGAGGCGGTACGTAAGGGCGGTTAGTCCTGGTACCTCCAGCGGAGTGCCTGCCGGCAACACCCGGGCCATGATTCCGTGGAGCGAAAGTCTCCGGACGTTCGCATCGGTCCCGCGATAAATGGTGCTTGGAGCTGCGGGCCCAGTGCGGTAACGTTCCTGGGACCCAACGCGGGGTAGTTGTGTGATCGGGTATTCTCCGGCGCTCGGCCGGGGCCCGGAGAAACGAACGGGGAGATGAGCGTGAACGAGACGGCCGCGCGTCATCCGAACCGATTCCTGGCGGACCTCACGCAGGCCATGCGTTCGACCGCCGAGACGGCGCGGCAGGCGACTATCGATCAGTGCCAAGCAGATGCGAAGGGATACGTCGAGAAGCTCCACGCCCGGACGGACGACGAAGCGGCATCGTTGCGCAAAGGCGCCGAGGCCGACGTCAGCGCCATCCGTGACTGGTCCAAGGCCGAGGTGGAGCGCATCCGCGTCGAGACCGAGCAGCGCATCGCCCGGCGCCGCGAGCTCCTCGAGCAGGAGCTGCAGGAGTACAACTCCGCAATCGAGCTCGAGATCCAGCGCGTAGAGAAGCGAGTCCAGAGCTTCGAGGGTGAGGTCGCGCAGTTCTTCGAGCAGCTGCTCCAGGAAGCCGATCCTACCGTCTTCGCGAGCATGGCCGCCCAAATGCCCGACCCGCCCACTTTCTCGGACGCAGAGCGGGGATCGTTCGCGACTGAGATCAAGGCGCGGCGCGAGAAGATCATGCACTCCGACGATCTCCTCGGCGCCGAACCCGAAGCCATGATCGGTGGCTCCGCGGCTCAGCAATCCGGCGCAGCCGCAGATGCCGCGGCCGCCAGGGCGGTTCGTCCGGCCCCCGCCCCGAAGCCGGAGGTGGTCCAATCGACCCAGGTCGTGGTCGTCGGCCTCGTCAGCGTGGCCAGCATCGCCACGTTCAAGCGCCAACTGGGCCGCCTGCCCGGCGTGAAGAACGTCGGCGTCTCCTCAGGACCGGACGGCGAGTTCATCTTCACTGTGGGCCACGGCCCGGAGATCTCGCTCGGTGCGCTCATTCAGACCCTCCCTGCCTTCCAGGCCAGAGTCGTGTCCGAGCGCGACGGAGTCCTCAACGTATCGGCCCATGACCCGGAGGCTGAGGGCTAGACTTACGCTGTCGCATCCGCGCACTAAAGGGAGACACGTTTCACAGTGCCCCGGTCAGCAGTCGCCATCGCCCTACCGCCTGCGGAGCTAGTTGCCGTCAGCGCGCAGCTAGCTGAGGCTGGCTACGAGGCGATCGCCGTCAACACTGCCGAGGAACTCGAGGTTCTTCTGAGCACGCGCCGCGACATCGGCGTGGCGATCCTCGACGGCGAGAACGACTTCGATCGAACGATCGAGATGTACAGCCTCCTGCACGAGGAGGACCGCAACATCCCGGCCCTCATGGTCGTGGCGGCTCGAGCTCTGGACCGAATGGGTCTGGCTGGGCGGGCCCGCGTCAGCGATGAGTACTTCACCCGCCCTTACTCCGCCGAGTCTCTGCGCTGGCGGGTCGAGGCGATGCTCATCCGCGCCGAGGTTCCCACCGATGACTCCACCGGCGGTGTGATCGACACCGAGCCGGAGCCCGGGCCGGCCATAGATTCCGCTGAGTCTCGCCGCGGCCAGATCGTCATCGTCTTCAACCCCAAGGGCGGCGTCGGCAAGACGACGATAGCGGTCAACATCGCCGCGATGCTTCAGATCCGCAAGGGCCAGCGCGTGCTGCTCGTGGATTGCGACACGGTGACCGGACACGTGGCCTCGTCATTGGGCATGGAGAACGTCCGCACCGTCGCCGACGCGTGGACGGATGACCTCAGCAGCGGCGCTTCCGAAACCTTCTCGGAGATCGCCTCGCCCCATACCAGCGGCGTGTCGGTGCTGGTGATGGCGGAGTCGCCGCTCCATACGGAGATTCTCGAGCCCAAGCGCGTGGCCGAGGCCATCACCTCAGCGCGACAGGCTTTCGACTGGGTCGTCGTCGATATGCACCCGGACTACGGCCCCCTCAATCAGGTCATCTTCGAGCGAGCGGACAAGATAATCGTGCCGGTGACACCGGACGTGCCCGCCATCCGTGCCGCGGTCCAACTCCGCGAAGTGGCGGTGGAACTCCAGATCCGCGATCGTCTGGCCATGGTCGTGAACCGCGCCAACAGCGGCGTCTCGGTTGCGGACATGGAGCGGACTGTGGGTATGCCCGCCCTGGCCGAGGTCCGGTCCGCCGGCATGCTCTTCGTTCGTGCCGCCAACGAGGGTCGCTCTGCCGTGGAGCGGTTCCCAAAAGAAAAGGTCATCGACGATATCGAGCAGCTCGCGGACCGAATGATCGCGACCGCCGAGCCCAGCGTCGCCAAGACCGGGAGCGGCTTCCTCGGTATCTTCGGCGGCGGCCGCAACACCAACCCTTCGGTGCGCGCCTCGTAGGCTCGGAGTCATTGCTCTCGGGCGGCGCGAGTCGCATGTCACCCCGGCATTCGGGCCGGCAGAATCACCGCTGACTTGAGGCCGGCTCGATCTATTGCCCCTTTGCCTGGGACTTGCCGCCCCGAGCCGGTGGACCGGCTACCACGAAGCGCTGCGGCCGAGGCATCTCGATCCCGTTCTGTTCGAATGCGGTCAGGAGCCGCTTGCGCAGCTCTCCGCTCACGGCCCACTGCTCCGACGCGCGGACGGTCCCAAGGACCTTGAGGGTCACCCCGTATTCGCCCAGCTGTGAGACTCGCTCCACCCGAGGCGCCTCCAGGATTCGTGGACCCCATTCCGGTTCCGACGCCAGCTGGCGCCCCACCTGATCCACCACCGCCGTGGCCTTTTCGATGTCGGTTCCATAGACGACGAGCACGTCTTCGTTCACCCGAGCCCACTCGCGCGTGAGGTTGGTGGCCACGGCGACCAGCCCATTGGGCACCGTGTGGACCGCTCCGTCCTGGTCTCGCAGGGTCGTCCGGCGCAGCGTGAAGTCCTCGACCTTGCCCGAGACGCCCGCGATCTGAACCACATCGCCGATTGAATACTGGTTCTCCACCAGGATCAGAGCACCGTTGAGGTAGTCGTGGACGAGATCCTGTGTGCCCAGGCCGACGGCAATGCCGAGGATCCCCAGGCCGGCGATGGCCGGGCCGACATCGAGACGGAAGGCGGTCTCGAGAACCATCAGGGCCGAGATCACAAGGACGAAGAACTGGACGACGTTGACGACCAGCGTCTCGATCGTGTCCTGGCGCTTCTTCAGCTCGGCGGCGGTCAGTTCATGGGCAGTCCCCTCTACGTTCTCCCGGTTCAGGAGCGCCCGCACGATGCCACGAACGAAGACGTGGGTCAGCCGGATGATGATCGCGGCCGCGACAACGATGCCCAGGATCGCAGCCGCGAGGCCCAGGTACGGGCCCAGATCCAGCTCGCCGCCCCATGGCGGAGTGACCCTGAGATCGAGAGGTGCCATACCGATAGCCTACCGCCCGCTCGGGTCATCCCGCTGGCAGATATGGCGCGACCCCTCGGGAGGGGGACCGAGGGGCCGCGAAAGTGGACTGATGTGGTTTCTCCCGCCCCAGAAGCGGGCGCTGGCCTAGACCGGGGCGACGACGCCGCCGATGCGCTCAGTGATGACCGCGGCCGCGTCGCGTGCGCGCTCAACGAGCTCCGGCACACGGCTGGGCAGGATCCGATTGCCCGAGGCCCGGACCTCGAGGGCGGCCACGACTGAAGTCCGCTGATCGTAGACGGGCACCGCGATGGCGTTGACCGATTGCTCGAACTCGCCGAAGGCGGTCGCGAAACCGCGCTTGCGGACGCGCGCCAGCTCTTCGAGCAGGAGATCGACGCGGACGATCGTGTGGGAGGTGTACGGGGTGAACCCCACCTTCGAGAGGCGAATGACATCACGCTCGGGCTGGTTGGCCAGTAGAACCTTGCCCGGCGCCGTGGCGTGGAGCGGGGAGCTGCGACCCGATCGGTCGCGACCCATCCCCGAGGCATCCGAATAGGCGATCGTCAGGACTGTGTCGCCTTCGAGAATCTCGAGGGTGGTGGTCTCCTTGACGTTGCGGGCGAGACTTTCGAGCTCCGATAACGCGATCGAGCGCAAGTCGAGCGTCCGCTCCGCGTGACCGCCGAGTCGCACGACTGCGAGACCGAGCCTGTACTTGCCCGAGTCGTCGTCCTGCTCCACCAGACCGCGCTTCTGCAGTGTGGCGAGCAGACGCGATGCAGTGGACTTGTGGAGTCCGAGGCGCCTGGCGAGCTCTGTAACGCCTGCTTCGCCCTGCGACTCCCCCAACGCGATCAGAAGTGAGGCGGCACGATCGACCGACCGAACTGCATTCCCGTCAAGCACGACTGCTACTCCTCCCGGGCTGCCTGCTGTGGGCCGCAACTCTGCCTACCTGCAGCGTGGACCCTTCTGTACACTCCGTGCCCGAACCCGGAGCGAGGCTACTTTTGGTTTGTTACTGACCCCGTGATCGGCCCTGACGGCCCTGCGCCGGTTAGCCCTTAGTCCCATCCAGCGGAACGACGTAATGTTTACATAGTTACTCGGGATTAGTCAAGTGGCAGGGGTGACCCCTGCCGAATGGTCCTTCCACTACTACTCGTTCTCGCAGGTATGAGACGCGATCAGCCATCAAGCGCGCGTGTCATGGTTGAGCGGAATGCTACGAATTGATTGCAGCTACAAGCTGGCCGGCCCAGTCCCGCATAGTGAGAGAGGCCGCCGCGAGGTGAGCGGCAGGCAGGCGAACGTGGCCGGCCGGTCGTACCATCGGCGGGTCACCTCCTCCCCTGTCGCGGAGCACCATGCCGGCCGATCGCAACGTATTCGATCCTGGGACAGGCGCCCCCGAACCCCTGGCGGGTCCTCCTGTCGCGCCTCTAACCGAGGCCGCGGTCGCCGAAATCCGGGCCCAATTCCCGGCGCTTTCACGAATGCAGGACGGCCGGGCCTACGTCTACCTGGACGGCCCCGGCGGCACGCAGGTGCCCCGGCAGACGATCGACGCCATGGCGGACTACCTGGCGCGTTGTAACGCCAACCACGAGGGCGCTTTCGCGACGAGCGAGGAGAGCGACGGCATGCTGGCGGAAGTCCATGCGGCCGCGGCGGACTACCTCGGGGCCGCCGATCCCGGCGAGGTCGTCTTCGGTCAGAACATGACCACGCTGACCTTCGCCGTGAGCCGCGCGATCGGGCGAACGCTCGGGGCGGGTGACGAGATCGTGGCCACTCGTCTCGACCACGACGCCAACGTCGCGCCGTGGCTGGCCCTGGAAGAGGAACGTGGCGTCCGAGTCCGATGGGTCGATATCCGCGAGGAAGACTGCACGCTCGACCTGGACGGCCTCGAGCGAGCGCTGGGGCCGAGGACGCGCCTGGTTGCCGTCGGGCTGGCCTCTAACGCTGTGGGCACGCTCAACCCGATTCCGCGGATCGTTGAGATGGCTCACGCCGCCGGCGCGCTGACCTATGTGGACGCGGTCCACGCGGCGCCGCACGTGTCGCTCGACGTCACGGCCCTGGGCACCGACTTCCTGGTCTGCTCGCCCTACAAGTTCTTCGGGCCGCACCTGGGACTCCTCTACGGGCGGCGCGATCTGCTCGAAAGCCTGGCCGCGTACAAGGTCCGCCCGGCCACGAACGAATTGCCGGGCAAGTGGGAGACGGGCACTCCCCCGGGCGAGTCGCTGGCCGGACTCCTAGCCACGTTCGGGTATCTGGAGTGGCTCGGCGAGACCTACGGCGCGGCCGGCGGGAGTGGCGCGGCCGGCGCGGCCGGCGGGAGTGGCGCGGCCGGCGCGGCCGGCGGGAGTGGCGCGAGTGGCGCGGCCGGCGGGAGTGGCGCGAGTGGCGCGGCAACGACGCGGCGCGACCGACTGCGTGCGGCCATGGCGGTCATCGGCGCCACGGAGCGAGGTCTGGCCCGGCGCGCGCTCACGGCGTTGGGCGACGTGCCGGGTTTGAGGTTACGTGGAATCGTGGATCCGGACCGCCTCGCCGAGCGCGTGCCCACGTTCGCCTTCACGCTGGCTGGCCACTCCCCGCGAGAGATCGCCACGCAGCTGGGCCGGCGCGGCATCGCGGCGTGGGACGGAGACTACTACGCCTACGAGTTGATCCGAGCACTCGGGCTCGCCGAATCCGGCGGGATGGTTCGTGTAGGCTTCGTCCACTACAACACCGACGCCGAGATCGACCGGCTGATCGAAGCCCTCGGCGAGATGTCCCCAGGCAAGACTGGCGGGAGGGGCCAAGCATGACGGCTGACTTCTTCGAAGCGGTCCGGAAGGGTGACCAGCCGACGGTCGACTCAGCGCTGGCGGCCGACGCAAACCTGTTGAATGCTCGCGACGAGTCCGGCCTCTCGCCCGTGATGGCTGCCGCCTACGGCGGTCATGCGCGATTGGCCGAACATCTGGCCGAGAAGGTCGGCCCGGACGGGCTCGGTCTCTTCGAGGCCGCCGCCGCCGGTGAGGTTGCCGTCGTCCGACGCCGATTGACCGAAGGATGGGAGATCGAAGATCGGAGCGACGACGGCTTCACGCCGTTGCACTTTGCGGCCTACTTCGGGCGGCTTGAGGTGGCCAGGCTACTGCTGGAGCTCGGCGCGGATCCAAACGCCGTGGCCTCCAACGGCTCGCGCGTGACGCCGCTGCACAGCGCCGTGTCGGCGCGACACCGCGATCTGGCGGGCCTGCTGCTCGCTCTTGGAGCTTCGGCAAACGCGGTGCAGAGGGGCGGCTGGACGCCGCTCCACGCAGCCGCGCGCAACGGTGACGAAGCGATCGTCGATCTGCTCTTGCTTCGCGGCGCCGATCCGACACGACCCGCCGACGATGGTTGCACGCCGCCCGACCTGGCCGACGCGGGGGGGCACGCCGCCCTGGCCGACATGCTTCGCAAGGCTTCGCAGGACTGAGAGTCGACCTGCGATCGCGACAGGCCCGCGGCTGATCCGGTGACCTATTTCGGCCCCGGGAGCCACCCCGGCAGTTCCCGGGCGAGGGTCGCGAGCGGAAGGGTGCCGTGGCCCAGAACGGCATCGTGGAAGGCCCGCAGCTCGAAGCTCGAGCCGAGGCGCGCCGTAGCTTCCCTCCTGAGCCGTTCGATCTCGCGCTGGCCGACTTTGTATGTCAATGCCTGGGCGGGCAGGCAGATGTATCGGTCGGTCTCGATCAGGGCGTCGGTTTCCGTGAGGCCGGCGGCCCGGAGTTGCGCGATCGAACGCTCTTGGGACCAGTGGAAGGCGTGGAGTCCGGTATCGACGACCAGCCGCGCGGCACGCCAGGCCTGGCCGTCGAGCATGCCAAACCTTTCGGCCTGATTCTGGTAGAGCCCCATCTCGTCTGCCAGGCGTTCCGAGTACAAGCCCCAGCCCTCGAGGTAGGCCATGCCGGCCATTCTCGCGCCCATGCGACGGAAGACGCTCAGGCTCTCCATCTCGGTCTGGAGAGCGATCTGGAAATGGTGCCCCGGGACGGCCTCGTGGAAACTGGTGCTGGCCAGGCTCATGAAGCTGCGACTGGGCAGGTCGTACGTGTTGACGTAGTAGACGCCGGGGCGGCTACCGTCGGTCGCAGGCGGGAAGTAGTAGGCAGCCGGGGAATCGGCTTCCTTGAACGGCTCGACCGCCCGGACCTCGACCGAGGCCTTGGGGAGGCGACCGAAGTACTCCGGAGATCGAGCCAGAGCCCGCTCGATCTGGCCGCGGGCGTGGTCCAGCAACTCGTCGGCCGTCTCGGGAATGGCTCCGGGGCCGCTCCCCAGGCTTGCGCGAGCGGCGTTGGTGTCATCGCCCAAACCGAGCGAGCGGCTGATTTCGAGCCGCTCCGCCTCGATCGACTCGAGCTCTTCGAGACCGATGCGATGCAGGTCCGCGGGATCCAGGTCCAGCGATGTCCACGCTCGAACCTGGGTCCGGTACAGCTGCTCGCCGTTGGGCGCGGACCAGAGCCCGGGCTCCACGCGCGACGCCTCGCGGTATCCGCCCCTGAGGACGTCGAAGAAAGCCTGGTCGGCCGGTCTGACGGACCGCCGGATGGCGGCGACCAGCTTCTCCCGGTCCGACGGCTTCGGTAGTGTCGCGGCGACGGCGATCGGCGACTCTTCGTCCGGAATTGCCAGCAGCCGTTCGAGCTGACCGATCACCCGCTCGGTCACGATCCGGGCGGCGGTGAGCCCGCTCGCGAGACCCTCGCGTGCCAGTTGCGCGTTGGCGGCCATGTAGCGCGGGTAGTCGGCGATGCGCGCCAGAAAGCGGTCGAAGCGCTCCGGAGTATCGGTCCGCTGGAAGGTCGCCAGCAGCGGCATCACGGTCTGAGGCCCGTCCATCTGATCGACGACCTTGAGCCGATCTATGCGCTGATTCTGCTGCTCCAGCTCGGTCCGGCAGACGACCGTGAGAATATCGAGTGTGATCGCCTCTTCGACGGGGAGGCTCGCGCCGCCATCCGATCCGGGGACCGGGCCGGCGGCAGCGGCCTGCGCCTCGATCTCGTCGGTCGCGTGGAGCGTCTCGCGGAAAAGCCGGCGAGCCTTGTCACGGCCCTCCGGGCCCGGGTCGTCGAGACGGTCGTCGTTGTCGTCATACCCGAGCACGGTCGCCGTGATCGGCGAAAGTTCGAGCAGACCGTTCCAGAATCGTTCAGCCAGCGCGTTGACGGCGTCGGCCGCGTTGCGGACCTCGCTCACCGGAACCTCCTGCGGACTGGCAGCTGCCGGGTACGTCCTGGGCCCAGGGCTGGATGGTGCGACTAGCGTAGCGCCTACGCTTCGAACAGCGGCAGCTGCTCCCCGACGGTGGCGTCGGCATCGAGTCCCATGTACGGCTCGAGGTCGGCCAGCGACACATTCGTGCGAGCGGCGAAGGCGGCCAGCTGGTCCCACTTGAGGACGTGCCAGTTGCGCTCGGCAAACGCGCGGCGCAGAAGCGGTGAACGGGCGAGCTTGTAGCGCACCAGTTCGGCGCGTTCGGACGGCACGACCAGGATGCGGACGACTTTGTCGTCGTTCGGGAAGCGGCTGTGACGCACCAGGACGGCATCGCCGAGCATAGCCGTCCATTCGACCTCGAACAGGAATGTCGCCTTGTGGCGGACGTACCAGGCGCAGTCGACGCGTTCCAGCTCGGCCTCCGGGCCCCAGGCGATCACGGTCGGCACGATGTCCCGCTCTTCGGTGTCCAGCCGGTCCGCGAGCGGGCGGCCATCGACGCGGCGGAGCTGCTGGCGACGGCCGATCCAGACGCGCGTCCCAAGCCGGTGGCCCATGTCCGCGATGAGCGCGATCACGGCGTCGTGCTCGGCCGAGCGTCGCTCCAGCTGATCGGCGGTGGCCACGGCATCGGGCGTGCTGCCCGGCGCGCTGTAACTGTCGAGGCAGGCCCGCATCAGCTCCCCATCGGGGGCGTCGCGATCCTGGAAGAGCCCGGTCGTCCGCTCGAAGACGGCCGACTCGGACATCTGGCGCGATGACGAGAGGAGGCTGAATACGGCCCACTCGACTCGATCCGCCAGCGGTTGAGCGGCGCCGGAGCGGTCGTCCTCCGAACCGAGCCAGTACTGGCCTGGCTCTATCTGGCGGACGCGTCGGTTCGTGCCGCGGTCGAGCTCGCCCCGGATGATGGCCAGGAGTTCGTCGACCGGACCGGTGACATCGGGCGCCTCTTCGTCCTCGATCGCTTCGTGGCCGGCGGACTCCTTCGTGGCGGCCATGTCAGGGGCGGATCGCGCGTCTCGGGCCGGCCGATTCGCGGCGGTTTCGTCCGCGGCGGACGCCGGCTCGGCCTGACTGTCGACCCAGGCGTCCCAGCCCTGGTCGGCGCGCGGCGGCCGGAACTGGCGGGCGAAACGTGCCAGCTGCCCCGAGCGGTCGAGCCCCACCAGCAGATCGCCCAGCATGTGCTCGAAGCAGGCCGGCTCGCCCCTCGCCTTGAGCAACTCGACGGCCGTGTCGCTGACCGCTTGAGCGGCCGCCGGAACGCGGAACGGCCCCTGGCTCAGCTTCTCGGGCGCGGTAAAGACTCCCTGTCCAGCGATCGTGCCCGGATCTCCGGCGCCGCCCTCGATCGGTGGCAGCGGCCGGTTCGCACGCGTGCGCGGCCCGGGTCCGACCACCCCGTTTGGTGGCACGAAGACGACCACGGCCGGGCTGTCGCCAGCGCCGCGATGCAGACTTGCCTCGACCAGGCGGCAGCCCGCAGCCGCGCCGCCGATCGCGGCCGCGACCAGGGTTCGTGGCTCGGCATCGTCGAGCAGCACGACGGCGCGGCCGTTCGACGCGAGCGCCGGAGTGGCGATGGCCAGCGACCGGGCAATCGAGAATGCCAGCTCCTCGGCCGCGCTCCGCCGGTCGGGGGGCGCCGGGCGGAACAGCTCATGGTATGGAAGCAGCGACGTTGCACCCGCGCCAAGCGCCCACGAAGTCTCGTGGTAGGCCTCGGCCAGCCGCCCGCGAGTCATTCGCAACGGGGACTGGCCGACCATGAGTCGAACCCTCGAGGGCGTGCCGGAGTGCGCGATGCGCTCGCCCGCCAGGCCAATCCGCCTCAGCGACCCGGGCGTGGCCTCGCCGATCAGCACGTTGGAAGTCCCTTGCTGGAGGTCGACCAGGTCCGCCGCCGGGCGTGCCGCTACCGATCGCTTGTCGTCCGAATCGACGCGGGCGATGAAGGTCCGCATCATCCGGATCCCGTCCTCGAACGCGACCCAGGGGTTCCGCTCACGCCAGGCTCGAGCGGCCGGAAGCTTGATCGTGCCCCGCGATATGGCCAGCGTCGCCGGCCGGCCACGGTATGAATTGAGGCGGCCTGCCGACGCCACGGCGTGAAGGAAAGCCAGCCGCAGCGCGGCCGTCAGCGGCGCCGCACGCATCTCCAGCTCGATGCCTTCGAGGATCGCGTTGAGCCCGAGCAGCTGCCTGGCGGTGTGCAGGTCGATGAGCTGGTCCGGCAGCTGCTGATCCGGCATCGGAGTCGGGAATCGTCGTCTGAGACTCTCCCGGATACCAACCGGAAGGTCCGAGAAGGCCGCCAGGACGAGGTCGTCCTGAGCGAGTTCGGCATGGCGCAGTTCCGGGCCGCCGAGTTGCTGGTGGCACGCGACGCATCTGAATTCGCGGCGGATGGCCCGCTCGGCCGCTGTGCCGGCCGGAGAACCGCCGACCGAGGATTTGCGGGCCGAGGATGCGCGGGCCGGGGTGGCGCCCGCCCGGGAGGCCCCTGCTTCAGAAGCGCCGGCCGAAGACGCATCGGTCGCAGAAGCGCCGAACGGCAGCGAAGCCACCTCGGCTGCCGCCGATCCAGACCCCGTCTTGCCGCCCCTGGCTCGCGCTTTGCTGCGTGCGTTGGCCGGCTCCCAGATCACGGAGTCGAGGACGACGGGCTTTCCGCAGGCCGGGCACGAGCTCGCAAACAGCTGGTCGATCCGATTCTTGAGCGTGTCATCGCCTAGCAGCCGGACCGAAATCGCCTGGACCGCCGCATCGAGATGACTTACGTCGGGCGGGCGCACCACGACATCGGCGAGGAGCCGGGTCAGCGACAGGGATTCGAGATCGGCGGCGCGACGCTGGGCGGCTATCGCCGCTCGGGCAACCCAACCGCCACGACCGTCGAGGTCGAGGACGACCTCGCCAGGTCGGGTCCAGGTCTCTATCTGGAAGGCAATATCGGCGATTGGGGCCGACGGGGCGAGTCGGTCGAATAGAGGCAGCGATGAACTGCCTTCCTTGCGCCGTTCGGCGCGGTTGGTGACGGCGCGCCCGACCATGCTCCAATTGTGACAGACGCGCGTTCCCGGGCGCCAGCGGTCACGCCGCGAGTGATCACCACAGTCGCGTCGGCCGCGTCAGCCGCGAACCGGGCGCCCAAGACTCGACGGGCCCGTGCCCGGGGCCGCGCGCGGGACTGCCGCTAGGTCGTGGGGGCCGGGCTCGGCGTGAGATCCGGCGCGGGGTTCGGGTTGAGGCCGGCGGTGGGGCCGGCCGCCGGGCTCGGGCTGAGCCCGGCCGCTGGGCTCGGCGCCGGCCCTTCCAGCGTTGCAACCACCAGGTCCAGGAGCTGCGGCGCGAACCACGTGGAACCGGCGCCGGTGAAATGGGTCTGGTCGTCGCCCGGGAGCCGCACCTGGACGCCGGCGACGGTGCCGGGGCACGGGTAGCCCGCCGGGCAGAGCAGCGAGTCGACCTGGATCAGGTACACGCCGGCAAGTCCGTCCAGGCTGGCGAACCACTCCGTGGTCGCCTCGCGCATGATCGTGTCCTGAGTCTGGATGTCGACGCAGCGACTTTGCATCGGCACGCCGTGACAGCCCGCAGCTTGCTGACTGCGGAGCGGCGGCAGGACGATGACGACTCTGGCACCCGCGGCCAGGAACCGATTCAGAACCAGGGTCCACTCCGCGAACAGGCTCGTCTTCCACGCGCTGGATCCGGGCTTCAGCAAAGTGCCGTTCGGAGACCTCCGGTCCAGGACCGATTGGAGGTCATGCCAGATGACGACATTGGGTTTGGCAGCGATGAGCTGATCGTGAAGAGTCCGAACGACACCGCATTGGTATGGCGAGGGATTGCCGTATGCGTCATACAGGGGTTCGTAGCCCACCGGGCAGGCCCGCCGCGCAGCCGACACGAACAGCCAGCCGCGTCGAGTCGCCTCCGCCTGGAGACCGGGAACAGCCGAGACCATGACCGAGTCGCCGACGACCCCGACAACCCAGCCCTGGCCACCGATGGGCTCCGGGGTCGGCGACTGTGACGGCGTCGGCGCGATGCTGGAGGACGCGCTCTGCGTCTGGGTTGCCACAGGCGTCGAGGTCGCCAGGGCGCTCGAAGCCGTCGGCACGGGAGTGTATATCGTGATTCCGGTCGGGTCGCTGTTGGCATCGTTCCAGTTGGTTGCCACGACGCCGTTCGCCGTCGCGACGACTATCACCAGCGCGACCGCGCCGGAAGCGATCGGAACGACTCGCGCGAGCCGGGCCGGAGTGAGCTTGTACCCCAGAAGCAGACCTCGCCGGCGGATGGGCGACTCGACCACGACGTATGAGATCGCCGTGGCCGCAAAAGTCAGAGCCACGGCCAGAAGCGCCACGGTGGGCGTGGTCGTTGGCCCGACCCACTGGTTCGTGAAGATGATGATCGGGAAGTGCCACAGATACATGCCGTAGGAGGCCAGACCCACGAGAACCATCGGCCGCACCGACAGCAGCCGATCGATCGGGCTTCCGGCCTCCAGGCCGGCGAGCAGCGTCGCCGCCGCCACGGCGATGAGGACCGCCCCTCCGTGGTAGTAGATCGTGTTGTCGTCGGCCAGCCACAGGTACGCGGCGACGATCGCGAGCAGCGCCACTGGGGCGAGGCGGCGACCCCAGGCCGCAATCCGAGCCTTCTGCGAACCCGCCAGGGCGATCGCGAGCAACGCCCCGATCAGGATCTCGAAGATCCGCGAGTCCGTGCCGTAGTAAGCCCGCGAAGGATCGAGCGGGTCGAAGATGACCACCATCCACAGCGCCGAGGCGACCGCCACGGTTGCGGCGACGGCGGCGAGAGTCCGCCTGCGGAAGCGAGCCAGGACGAGGGCGACCACTATCGGCCAGAACAGGTAGAACTGCTCCTCGATGGCGAGCGACCAGGTATGGCGGTCCGGCGAGACGGCCACGAACTGAGTGAAGTACGACTGCCCCGAAGTTATGAAATGCCAGTTCGCGAAGTAGAACAGCGTGGACAGCAGATCGCCGCGGGCCTGGCCCTGGGCGAGCGGATCGCCGCCGATGTCGATCAGAACGACCATCACGACGAGAACGACCAGCAGAGCCGGCAGGAGGCGGCGAATTCGGCGGGCCCAGAACGCGGGCAGGTGGATCCGCCCCGTGTCGCGCTGCTCGGTCAACAGCAGCATCGTGATGAGGTAGCCGCTCAGGACGAAGAAGATGTCGACGCCGAGAAACCCACCCGGCAGCCAGTTGCGGTTCAGGTGGTAGACGAGAACGCCCAGGACCGCGACCGCGCGAAGACCGTCGAGGAACGGCCGGTAGGTCGGCGCCGATCGGGGTGCGACTGTCGCCGGGGAGGTCGCCGACGGCGACTCAGCCGGCGGCGGATCGCCGGGCGGCGGATCGCCGGGCGGCGGATCGCCGGGCGGCGGATCGGCTGGTCGCGGATCGCCGGGCAGACTGCCGGACAACTCGCCGTCGCCCGAACCGTCGGCTCCGGCACTCCCCTTCGTCATAGCCACGGCGCAGCGTGAGGACGCGTCGGCTTACGGCTCCTCGAGCTCGTCGGGCTCCTCTTCGAAAGCCTCGTCGCCGGTGACTTCCGCAGGCAGGACGCGATCGAGGTCCTCGATCTCTTCGTCCTCCTCGTCGTCTTCGAGATCCTCCTCCATCAGCTCCTCCTCGCGCAGCAGCGTGCCCTTTGTGTACGGGCGCAGGTCCGTCGAGCGGGCTGCCGTGGGGAAGCTGACCTTGCCATAGTTGCGAGGGTCCTGGAAGATTTCGCGGATCACGATCCGGACGTCGCGATCCCCGAGCGAGGTGATCCCCGCGGAGTACTTGTTGCCGTCGGCGAGGAGCTTGAGCAGGCGGGCGGCGACTCGCGGCTCGACGATGCCGATACGCGTGCCGTTGGCCTCGGCATAGAGCCGGTTTCCTTCGGGGACGAGCTCAACGGCATCGCCCGGGTTCACGTGGGCGAGGGTCCGCGGCGCGGCCAGGTCCGTGAGCATCGCGAAGCCGGTCTTGCCCGTCTCCTCGACGAAAATCGCGACCGGCGCCTTGCTGGCCTTCTCCGCGGCCACGGTCTTCTCGCCGGCCTCGCTCATCAGCACCCTCAAGCGCTCGATGTTCCGTTCGGCGATGCGGTTGGTGGGATCAAGGGCGAGCGCGATCTGGTAGTGCTCGCGAGCCTCGCCCAGTTCGCCGAGCTCCCAGAAAGACTTGGCCAGACGATTCTCCGCCTCGGCGTCGGGTCCCATCTCCAGGATCTTGCGATTGGCCTCGACGGCTTCGGACCAGTGGCCGCCCGACGCATGAGCGATGGCCTGCTCGACAAGCTGTCGCTTGATCCGGACGCTGTTGCCGCCGGTGCCCTTTTCGATGTCGGAGAAGGCCAAGGATGAGGTTCCTTTCGTCAACTGCGCCAGGCCGACGCGCTGATGGTGCGGTGTTGCGGCGAGACGGCGCGATGTCACCGACTCGCGGGAGGCACGCCAATTCTGACGGGTCGAGACCCGTCCGGACCATGCTTTCTAGCACCCATCGCCGAGCCTGTCAACGCGGCGGGCTCGGGCGAGTTCCGCGCGGTCACCGGCGGACCGTGGCGGCGTCGCTCACGAGTCGGTTCCGGGGCGGCCCGATTTCCTAATTCCCGCTAGCGGGACATTGGGCAACGAATGAACCCTTTGCCGAACTCCGCCCGTCGACCGCCGGACATCCGCAAGTCATGGTCGAGCGCTCTGCGTGGCGCGGGGCCGTGATCGAGGATCAAGTCGAAGCGGCTGCAACGACCTGAGTGCGGAACAGGTGCTCGAGTGTGGCCGCCGGGTCGTCGGTCAGGCCGGTATGCGGCTCCGAGCGCTGGACGATCGTGCTGTGCGGCGACGAGATCCAGTGGAACCGCTCCGACTGTGACAGTCGAGCAATCGGGCCGGCGTCCGCGTCACCTTCGGCGACCCGAGCGATGGCTTCGAGCTGGGCTCGGATTTCGGCCGCGTCGCATTCGGGCGCCAGGGCCGCCAGTCGAGCGGCATCGAGCCCGATCCGCGCCCCGAGGAACCGTTTCTCGCGGCAGAACAGGACGACGCCGACGTTGATGAACTCGCCCCGCTCCACACGCGGCACCGCCCGCAGGACGCAATAGGCAAACGGGCTACGCGACTCGGGCACGTTCCGCCTCCTCCGCGAAGAGCCGCGGCGGCGCCAGCCGGCGCTCGAGATAGTCGAGATAGGCGCCGCGGAGGGCGGCCGGGTCGGGCCGGTCGGCATCGGGCAGCAGCCATTCGTCGGGCACCGCAGCGATGATTTCGGCCAGAAGCCGGCGCGAAAGCTTCGACGCGAGTCGTTCGTCCGCCTCGATGATCGAGCTCGCGTACGGCAGGAGCACGTTCGTCTTGATCTCGGCCAGTGGCTTTCGGGCGTGCGCCGCCGGGTCGCGCCAGCTGTGATGGATGTACAGCGCCGAGCCGTGATCGATCAGCCATAGCCGTTTGTGCCAGACGAGCATGTTCGTGTTCCGAGCGTCACGGTCGACATTGGTTACGAAAGCGTCGAACCAGACGATGTCTGCGCAAAGGTCGGCAGGAGGCCGGAAGCCGGCGGCCGGATCGAACCCCAGCGCGCCCGGGAGGAAATCGAGCCCTACGTTGAGGCCGCTGCTCCGCTGGAGCAGTTCCCGGATCTCGGCGTCGGGCTCGGCGGCCGCCAGACGCGAGTCGAAGTCCAGAAGCACGATCTCCGGCACGAGCAGACCCAGGGCCCGGCCGATCTCGCCCGCGACCAGCTCCGCGACGAGCGCCTTCACGCCGTGGCCGGCGCCGCGGAACTTGGCCACGTACAGGCCGTCGTCGTCGGCCTCGACGATCGCCGGCAGCGACCCGCCCTCGCGCAGCGGGGTCACGTATCGGGTAGCGGTCACACGTCGGATCACGCGGTCAAGTATCGGCGGCGCGGGCCGGCCGCGCTTGGGGAGTGGCTCCGGGGAGTGGCCCCGGGGATGCGCTCCGGGGAGTGGCTCCGCCCGACGGCCTGTCCACTGCCGGAGCCTCGGCCAGGACCTCGCTTACTGGCCGGCGAAGTGGAAGCTGCCGGTACTGGGGTCCCACAGCTCGGCCGAAGCGACGGGAGCGTTGCCGGGGAAGTCGCCCTGGGCGTCCCTCGGGCCCGTGGCGTTGCCCTGGCCCCCGGCAACGAACACAAGGCCGTCGGACAGGAGTGTGGCAACGGGCCAATAGCGGTCGGAAGCCATCGAGCCGGTCGAAGTGAACGTTCCAGTCTTCGGGTCATACACCTCCGCGGTCGCGATCGTGCGACCGAACGCGTCCGTGCCGCCGACGATGAGGACCCGCCCGTCCGCAAGCGCGACCGCGACATGATCGCTGCGCGGCTCGACCATCGACCCACCCTGTGTGAAAGTGCCAGTCTTCGGGTCGTACAGGTCCACGTCGGGGACCTTCTGCAACTCGCCAAACCCACCACCGGCGATGAGAACTCGGCCGTCGGGCAGCAACGTGGCGGTGTGCCCAGAGCGCGCGGTAGTCATCGAGCCCGTTGGGCTGAACGTGCCGGTTGCCGGATCATAGATTTCCGCCGCCGCCGTCTCGTCCAACTGATCGTCCATGCCACCGACGATCAGAACGCGTCCGTCGGGGAGCAGAGTGAGGCTTCCCAATGCGTGTCCGCCGGCCATCTGGCCGGTGGTACGGAACGTACCCGTCTGCGGGTCGTAGACATCGGCCGTATGGCTGATGCTATCGATGACCAATACTCGCCCGTCTTTCAGAATGGTCGCCATCCCGCCCGAGTTGATCGCGCTCATCGATCCCGTCAGCGTGAACTTGCCGGTCTTGGGGTCGTACAACTCGGCCGCCTTGACGTCACCGTCGCTGTCGTTGGCCCCGCCGGCGATCAAGACTCGGCCATCGGCGAGAAGGGTTGCCGTGTGGCCCTCGCGGGCGACTGTCATAGGGCCGGTTTCGGTGAACTTGTCGGTCTTCGGGTCGTACAACTCAGCCGAGGCGGTGGCTGGGGTCTTTCCTCCCGAATACCCGCCAGCGAGTAGCACTCGCCCGTCGGCGAGCAGTGCGGCGGTGCCATCCACGGGGCCGGGGACTACGGGAGCCGATTGGACCAGCGCGCATCCGACCAGCCCGAAAGAACTCACGGCGACCACGGTCGCCAGGCACGCACCTGGCCAGCTAAGGCCAAACGCGAACGTCCGTCTGCGCAACTGGCCCTCCTCAATGACCTCGGCCGAGGCTCGATCCCGATGGTGATGGTAGATGACCCGAGCGCCGCGCGGCGGGCGCTCGGCCCGTCCCCCACCTCGCGCCCCGCTCGCCTACTTCACCAGCAGCCCGACCACCAACACGGCGACACCGGCCAATAGAAGCACGCCCGTCTCTTCGAGGAGCCGGACGTTGAAGCGGACCGGCTCGTCGGACTCGCGCAGTGAGGTGAGCACGTAGATCGCCAGAACCACGATCGCCGGGCCGAAGAGCCGCGGCAGCGCGAGCACCCGAACCAGGACACCGATCGGGGCGACGACCATCGAGTACAGGTAGAAGGCCGTGACCGCCTGTCCGGGTGTGTGAGGCCGCAGGGCCGCGATCCGATAGCCGGCCAGACCGCCGATCGCCACGTCCAGCACGATGGTCGCCAGAAACGCGCCGAGCCTCAGCGGCTGCCCGTCGCCGGCGACGCCTCCGGGGATGATCCCGCCGATCGCGGCGAAGCCCAGAAACGCCAGAGCGAACGCGCCGAGCCGCGCCGAGGTGGATCGAGCGTGGGCGCGGGCGGCAGTGACCGAGGCGGCCATGCCGCTCTTCGCGATCGGTGCCGTCTCCGTCGAAACCACCCACGATGTGAGCGCCCACGATCCGGCAAACGCGACGGCCAGCCACGGCACCGGGTCGACGAGGCGGGCCGTCCCAATCGACACGAAAGCGGCGATGCCGGGGAGCGCGACGCGATCCAGCGGCCAGCGCCACGGCCGAAGCTCGCCCAGAATGCTCGCCGTGCCGGCGACTGCCACGACCACAGCCAGTGCCGCCGCCGCCCAGAGCGTCTCGTCCTCTACGAACCGGCTGAGCACCGCCAGCGTGGCCACGATCAGCCCGAGCTCGCGGGCTCCATTGCGTTGCTGCATCTGGGCATGGTACGCAACCGGGGCGACTCGCGGGCGCCGGCCGCCCGCCGCCGACCTTCGGGGGCTCTCGGCTCAGGCCCCGACGCGGCCCGGCTTCGCCCACGCCCACGCCAGCAGATCGGCTCGAGAGCGGGTGTTCATCACCCGATCTGCCGTGAGCCAGGCGCGGCGGGCCATGGCCGTCCCCCACCGCAGGTTGTCGAGCTCCTCGGTCCGGTGCGCGTCCGAGTCGATGGTGAAGACGCAGCCGAACTCGGCGGCGCGGCGGGCCCGGACGTCGGAGAGGTCGAGCCGTTCGTCCGAGCCGTTCAACTCAAGGGCGGTGCCAGTCCGCGCGGCTTCATCGAAGACGGCGTCCCAGTCGAGATCGAGATCGTCGCGAGAGCCGATGTAGCGCCCGGCGGGGTGGGCGATGATGTCGACGTGGGGGTTGCGGATCGCGGCCAGCGTGCGGGCGGTCAACAGCTCGCGCCTCTGGCGGCGCGAGACGTGGACGGATGCCACGACCAGGTCGTACCGCGCCAGGAGCTCGTCCGGATAGTCGAGGCTGGCGTCGGCGCGGACTTCGAGCTCGCAGCCGTGCAGCAGTCGGAATCCTTCGGCCGAAGTTTCGGGCGGAGCCGTTCCGTTGGCTTCTTCGGCGGCGAACCGCTCGTTCAGCCCGGCTACGATCCGCCGTTGCCGCTCGACGCGCTCGAGATCGAGGCCGCGGGCGATCGCCAGGCTGACCGTGTGGTCGGTCAGCGCCAGGTAGGAGTAGCCGCGCCGCCGCGCGTCGAGCGCCATCTGCTCGATCGAATGCACCCCGTCGGACCAGTCGGAGTGGCTGTGGCAGTCGCCGCGCAGGTCGGTCCTGGCAACCAGCACGGGCAGCGTCCCCGCCAACGCCGCCTCGATCTCGCCACGGTTCTCGCGCAGCTCGGGCTCGATGAACGGCAGACCGAGGAAACCATACGCCTCCGTCTCGGTCGGGAAGGTTCGAAGCTCTGCCGCCGGCAGGCCGGTGGCTGAGCCCTCGGCCGGGCCATCGGCCCCGCCCACCGCCGGTTCGCCGTCATCGCCAAGCCGCAGATAGCCCTTCTCCGAAAGGCTCCAGCCCCGGTCTCGAGCCATCCCGCGAAGCCGGACGTTGTGCTCCTTGGACCCCGTGAAATGGATCAGATACGTGCCCGCCTCGCCGGGCGGCATGATCATCAGATCCACTTGAGGCCCGCGCAACAGTCGCACCGCGGCCTTGTGCGGCCCCCTGGCCAGCACCGCGTCGACCGAGCCGAGAGTCGTGAACCGATCCACCAGCTCGGCCGGCCGATCCGTCTCCGCCAGCAGGTCTAGGTCGCCGATAGTCTCGCGGCGGCGCCGAAACGAGCCGGCCGGTTGGATGGAGCGCAACCCCGGCACGCCCGCCAGCTCGGCCAGCAGCGACTCCACGATCGCCTCCGCCTGACCCAGGCGCATCCGTTCCTGGCGCGACTCCAGGGCCGCGATGCCGGCCAGGACCTGCTCCTCGGTCTTCTCGGACATGCCCTTGAGCGATCGCAGGCCGCCCGCCTCCGCCGCCCGCCGGAGATCGTCGAGAGTCTCTACGCCGAGCTCCTCGTGCAGCTGCTTTACCGTCCGCGGCCCAATCCCCGGGATCTCCAGCAGCGCCACGAGACTCGGCGGTACCTCTTCGCGCAAGCGCTCGTAGAAGACGAGCCGACCGGTTCGAGCCAGCTCCTCGATCTTCTTGGAGATCGCGTCCCCAACGCCCGAGATCTTGGGCGGCCGGCCGTCGAGGTAGGCGCGCGATACCTCGACCGGCGAATGGGCGATGGCGTCGGCGGCTTTGTGGTAGGCGACGGTCTTGAAGACGAGCTCGCCCTTGACCTCGAGCATGTCGCCGATCTCATGGAAGATGCGCGCCAGCTC
>Ga0182021_10001208_pt1 | contig 29394 bp, 25 predicted proteins | sample 612E3MmetaG_FD_120493 | JGI IMG/M metagenome (GOLD analysis project Ga0182021, IMG submission 120493) | Permafrost microbial communities from Stordalen Mire, Sweden - 612E3M metaG (Illumina Assembly) | ecosystem: Environmental > Terrestrial > Soil > Wetlands > Permafrost | place: Sweden...
TCAAAACCGTTTTTTTCTAAAACAGCCGCAAGATAACCTACACCTAACGGCGGAAACGGCGGGTGCTGATGTGGTCTAGTTCGATAAGGTGGAACTACAAGAGTTACGTGAAGCCCCATTATTCTCTTCCTGACGCTGTTATCTCGCAAATACTAAACGACAAATGTCTTAAAGCTTTCTAAAAAACGGCAATTTGTAGTTTAAAATTTTAAAGTGGTAAACCCCAAAGGAATGGCCAGTAAAACCCAATCACGAAGATGATTGGCAAAACCATGAGGATGCACAGTACGATTGATAGGTCTCGGATTTTTAGAGAACGCATAATCTTGTCGGCTGTTATTACTTCGATGGGGTCGCCGACGGTGTATCTTCCTGGTTTATCAAGTTGTATATGCAATGCCCCTGCTATAGCTGCCATTTGCCATCCATGATTTCTGCTTTGCACACGTTTGTGGTCTCGGCGTGCGATTTTCCAAGCGCTCTTGTAATCTTCACCTAAAATTGCTGCAGAGATAATCATTAGTGCTGTGGTAAATCTTGAGGGAATGTAATTGATTATTGTGTCCAAGTTAGCGGAGAACCAGCCTGTGTTCATGTGCTCTTTATCTTTGAAGCCCACCATGCCATCGAGCGTGTTAACTGCTCGAAAAGCAACGGCGCCCGGCAAGCCGAAGAATGAGAAGTATATGACGGGTGAGAGTTTGAAGTCGGTTAGGTTTTCAACCATTGATTCGATAACTGCGGATCCAATGAGTGGACCTGATAGTTGGCTGGAATCTCTGCGGGAGAAATGGGCATATTTGCGTGCCTCTTCTAAATCGTTGGCTTGAATGGCTTTGGCAACGGCTTTGGCTCCGTCGGTTTCAAGTTTGATGCATAAGGTAAATTTGAAAATTACAGATGCGACAATTACAAATGCAATGGCGCCGAAGAAGATGAAGAGGTACTTCATGCCAAAATAAACTGGCACAGTAATTGACGCTATAACGATAAGCGCTAAGAATACGCCGTCTAGTTTCTCCATTTTGGCGTTGCCGTTCTTAAAATGTGGTTCTAAAGTTTTGGTTAAGTTGCCAAGCCAAACGGTTGGGTGTAGGTTGTAGATGCGTTTCCAAGGTTTCCAAGGTGATATGTCGCCGATAAGTAAGTCTAATATTACGGCTAAAAGCAGTACGCTAACACCAATTACTACTGCTAAGATTGCAGTCATTGTAAACGTAAATTCTCGTTTGGAAAATTTATCCCTATCGATTACACGCTTAGAAGAATTCAAGCGATTAAGAAAACAACTGCTTGATTCCTTTTCAAGTTCATTTTTGTTGTGGCACTTTAACTTTGTAAGTTAAACTTATTGACTGTTCCAGTAGTAGATGTTTTGGTATTTTTCTTCAAAATTGAATGTGGTGTCGTTGTAGATTATGTCGAGCTTCGACCCATAAGTTTCAAGAAGCTGGTTCATTTTAGCCCAAATTACGGGAGAGTTGGCGTCTGAGTTCCATAATCCCCAAATCTTGTCAGTCGGCGTCCTCATGCCCCAACCGTAGTTGCTTGGCAGCACCAGAGCTGCCTGCGCGTTTTCGCTTGCGAATTGGCTGTTTTGGCTTGTGTGGATTTGGTTCCAGAAGGTTTTCATCGCGTCGAACTGGTCATCGGTAAGGATGCCATAGGGGTTTGTATCTGGGTACGTGGGATAATTAAAGACAACAATGTATTTGGCTCCTGCATGGTAAGCAGTGAGCATGTCTTGCAGCAACGCGGTTCCGTTTTCCACATAGGGTGGCTGGTTTTCAGATCTTGTAATAATAGCACCCCATTGTTTACCCTGCACATCTGCCGCCCCTCTACACAGAGCTATTTGCTCAATCTTGATGGTCTGATTGGTTCCAAATAGCTCAGCAAATACGCATTTGTAACCCGCAAGGTAATCGTACCAATAAAGAGCATAATCAGATGTGAAAGCAGATATTCCAAATGTTCTGAGGTCCTTCATGCTTTGAACGGAATTAAGGCTCTTTACGTAATTGTTTGCAGCTTCGCTGTAAGTTGTGGCGTTCGCAAAAACTGTTGAATCGTTTCCCCAAGCGCCTGTATCAATTTGTTTTCCACCTGGCTCATCGTAAAAGTATATTCCCAATAGCTTATCGCCATATCTTTGCTGGGCTTGTTCAATCCATTGTGGCTGCCATGGATAAATTATGTGGGAGATGAACGAGAAATACACAATTATGCTCAAGCCTTGGCTGACGGCATAGTCGCATACAGTAGTTAATGAAGTTCCGTTGACGGCTTCATTCACAGTGTCTAAAGTCCAAGAATCTACGATAAACAGGTTCGTGTAACCCTTAACGTTATCTATCAACTGTTTTGCTTGGGCAGTAGTGTTTAATCCGAAGGTAACACCGAAGTATACTTGACTATTCTGAGTTTTGTGTTGATTTTGGTAGCTAAAATAGCCTATCGGCAAGAGAATTGAAGAAAGCAGGAGAGCAACAATTAGGACTATCCATGCCCGCTTCATTTTGAATCATCCTTTCAACAATTCGCCGGAGAATATAGGCTTTTTGAAAAAACAGCCTTTGTGTCAATAATCAAGTTTTAACGTAATGGTTCTTTAATACGTCACGCAAAAGTGCATTCTTATATTTGGCAAAAACCAATACAAGGGCAAACCTAGTCCAAGCTATGGTGACTACGAATGCCTAATGTTGTCGTCTCATTATCAGGTGGAAAAGACTCAGTCTACGCATTATACACTGCTCTAAAAAAAGAGCTCAATGTAACTCACCTTATGTTCATAACAACCGGCGGCAAAGGGCATCTTGAAAATAAATGGTTGCTGAAGCTCGTATCAGAAGCCGTTGGCATACCCGCCATCGTAGTGGGTAGAAAACCACAGGACATCCAAAAAGCGCTTAAGAAAGCCAATGCCGAAATGCTGGTTTCAGGCGTCATGACCACCCCCGAGCACCTCGATTATTACAAAGAAATCCTTGACCCCATAGGCGTTAAGCAGTATGCGCCTCTTTTCGGCAAAGACCCGCTGGTTTCGCTGGCTGAAATGCAAAAGCTGGGCTTCCACAATCTCATCATCGAAATAGACACAGCGTTGGGTTCAAATAAGAATTGGCTTGGACACGAAATTGACCAGGGCGTAATAAACGAAATCAACCAGTTAGTTAAAGACAAAAAGATGAATCCCATCGGAGAATGGGGCGAATACCACACAGTCGTTGTTGATTGCCCAATTTACAAGAAAAAGATTCAGGTGGAAAAGTCCAAGACAACCTGGAAAGGATCAAAAGGATACTTCATAATTAAAAAAGCAAGCCTAGTACCAAAAAATTGAAAACAAATTTCTGGGGCAGTTTACTTGTGCCTTCACTAATATGCACAATGTTTTTTAGATTGCAATGAGCTAAAAAAATCAAGGCTTACATTATGAATAAAAAACTAATTCTAGGATTATTTTCTTTTTTTCTGGCATTAAGTCTAATCAGCATATCATCCGCTCAATTAGCAGTAGGCGTGAAGGCAGGCGACTGGATTCAATACAAAGTTACATTCACTGGCACAACCCCCGATCCCAGCCATGCAGTAGTTGCTGCTAACCTGACAGTGCTTAGCGTTCAAGGGACAGCAATTAACGTTAACATTGTTTCAACAATGTCAAATGGCACCGAACTTTCAAGTAACTCTACCCTAAACTTGCAAACTGGACAATTAATTGATAACTTCATCATTCCAGCTAACCTATCAAAAGGTGACCAATTCTTCGATTCAAACGTAGGTAACATAACTATTGCAAACGTTGGACAGGGAACTTATGCAGGTACATCAAGAACAGTGATAAACGCAACAAGTGGTAGTAACGCCTACATCTGGGATCAAGCAACAGGTATTGACGTTGAAGGCTTTTCAAGTGGCGCAAATTACACCATGCACACTTTAGCTAACGCAACAAATATTTGGCAGGCACAAGTTCCAGAGTTCAATTCAACAATCCTTGGCTCTATCACCATCATCGGAGCAATCGCAACAGTCACATCGGCAATCGTCATTACACGCAAAAGAAAATAATCAAGGGAATCACATCCCTTCCCTCTTTATTTTAGCGATAAATTAGTTGTTGAGCACATTTTAGAAAACGGGTTGGCCCTTTTACTTTGATTGCTTCGCTCTTGTTTTTTGCCTGTAGAAAAGAATTCCTAATGCACTCTTAGGATTACGGATAGCCCTCAAAACTCGGTCATGAGTAACTGTCGGATTAACCAGATTCGCCTCCGCAGCTAAGCACCGTAAGTCATCAACGGTGAACTCTGGCGTTTCAATTAATGGCTTAACTTCGGAGAGTGCGTCATCGCTGAAGTCTGTTGTTAAGAAGCCGCCTTCTTTGGCTTGGCGGTAAAGTTCCGTACCGTACAGCGGTGTGGCGTAACTGAAATAGAAGTATTCAGCGCCCAACCGGCGAAGCTTCTGAGCAAATTTGATTGTTTCTTTCATGTCCTGTTTTGTTTCGCCAATCATGCCTAAAATAAAGAAGCAGCCAACCTTAATCCCCAATTTATGAGCAGTAGCTACGACTTCTTCTACGCGCTCTAAGCTCTGTTTTTTCTTGATAACGTCATCGACGATGTGTTGGACGCCTGATTCGGGAGCAACCAAAATCTTTTTGCAGCCAGCCGCCCGCATCTTGGTCAAAAGCTCAGCATCAAGCGAATCCGCTCTGACACCGTTGGGCGTACACCACTCGATATGTAGGCGCTTCTGGATTAGCAAGTCGCAGATGGTTTCAAGGCGTTTTCTATTAAAAGCTATGTTATCATCCAAAAAATCGATTTGCCTAACCCTATACGTATTAACAATTTGCTCAATCTCAGCAACTACGTTTTCAGCGCTTCTTCCACGCCATTTGCGCCCCATCACAATGTTGTTTGAGCAGAATATGCAGTTTTGGGGGCAACCGCGGCTTGTTAGCATGCGGATTGAGGGCTTTTTAAGGTTGCCGCTGATGGGGATTTTTTTGGCTGCTTCAAAAAACTGTTTCATTGGTAGTAGGTGTCTTGCGGGGAAGGGTAGCATGTCTAGGTCTTCGATGAATGGTCTGGGCGCTGTAATGGTTACCTTGTCGTTTTTCATAAACCCGATTCCTTTCACCTTTGAAAGGTCGGGGTCTTTTTCAGTTGCTAAAGTGTTTGCTAACTCGAGCACAGTTAATTCGGGTTCGCCAATTACAACGAAATCAACATTTTCCTGATTTAGGCACTCGTTTGGTCTGGCTGAAGCATGTAAACCGAAAAGTGCTACCTTAATGCCTTTATCAACGCTTTTCACGGTGGCTGCAACTTGGAAAGCTGCTCTTGCCCATCCTGAAAAAGGAATAGGCATGACAACTATTTCAGGCTTAAAACTTTTAATGCGGTCTGCAACGACTTCTTTTTTTAAGCCCTGCCGATACATTGCGCCTTCCATTTCAACTAGGATTTCCCATCCTTCGTTGGGTATGTCAATAACTTGAACTTCATGCGTTTTTTCAAGCATTGCGGCGACGTAGGCGAGATCCATGGGTTGGTAAACGCTTGGTTTTCCCCATGCTTTGGGTTGAATTCTTGGCGGGTTAATGAGGCATACACGCATGTTGATACCGAACACTCTTATGGCTTAAGTTTAGGTCAGCCTCCTTCTGAAATACTTTTAGTAAACCTGCCCCTGCCCTCTTTTTACGTAGGAAAAACAATAAAAAAAATTAGAAATGCGCTTTTACTCGCCAAACTAGATGGTTCAAAGCAACTCGTGCCATGACGCGGCTGTAAAAATTCTGCTTAAACATATGCCTCAAAGCGTATTTGGGCGTGTAGAAGCTGTCATAGAACTGTTTTCTTATTTTCATGGCTTCTTCATCCGGTAAAAGGGGGTTTTCAAAGACAGGCGTGGTTGTATCGTATTTTGACCAGTCAGGCGACATTTTTAGTCCCATCTGCTCGACAAGCACTCGCAAATCAGTACCTGGATAAGGCGTAGCAATGCAAAGGTAAACGTCGTCGGGTTCAGAGCGGAGTAGAAAATCTATGGTTTGTTTACGCATCTCTGCTGTTTCGCCAGGGTAACCGATAATGATGGATATAGCCACAAACAAACCAGCTTTCTTTGCCATCTTTATTGCTTTCTCGTTCTGCTCAACTGTGGTTCGTTTTTTAACCCAGTTCAAAACATCTTGGCAGCCTGATTCAGCGCCAAAAAACACTTGCTGGCAATTAGTTTGCTTCATCTTAGCTAAGACTTCTTCAGAAATCTGATCTACGCGAGTTTGGCAATCCCACGCAATATCAATTTTGCGATTTTTAATTTCTTCACATATCTCAAAAATCCGCTGTTTATCAAGAGTTAAAGTGTCATCGTAAAACGTGAATGAATCTGCGTGGTACTCGTTTTTGAGTAGTTCGAGCTCGCTTCCTATGTTTTTCGGGCTCCTTGCTCTATACTGCTTGCCTAAAGTACGAGAGGACGTGCAAAATGAACATTGAAAAGGGCAGCCCCGGCTTGTAATTACTGGGAAAAACAATTTCCCAAAAAGCCTGTACTTATCAAGTGGGAAATGCCTGTAGGCTGGAAAAGGCAGCTCATCAAGGTTTTGAATGAAGGGTCTAGTAGGGTTTTGAAGGATTTGGCCGTCTTTTCTAAAGGTTATTCCTTCAACCGCGCCAAGGTTTTCTTGGCTGCTAATTTTCTGCGTCAGTTCAAGAAGCGTAAGCTCGCCCTCGCCTCTAACAATAACATCAACTGAAGATTGTTCTTGAAGAATTTCTTTATCCATAAAAGTTGCGTGTGGACCGCCCAGCACCACGGTTGCGTTTGGGCAGGCTTCCTTCGCCACCTTCGCCGCCAACATAGTTGAAGGCACCATAGGCGTCATAGAGCTTATGCCAATCATGCTTGGATTAAACACAGCTAACTTTTGCTTTAGGTGTTCATGGTCTATGTCGGAGGCTAAGCAGTCAAGAACTAAAACTTCGTTGCCCTTTTCTTCTAAAACAGCTGCCAAATAAGCCAAGCCAATAGGCAAATATGGATGATGATGGAAAACTCCCTTCATAGTTGGGGGATTAACTAAGGCTACTTTGGCTGTTTTACTCATTGATGTGCGCTTCCGGAATAACTAAACGGAAAATGGTGAGGCAGCTTTTAGATGGCTGCTTTGATCTTTCTTCTCAAATGTGCCAATGCTGTTCGGGTGGCTGATTTGCCATAGACTCCGCCTTTTCTCCACATCTTGTAAATATAGCTTGGTCGAATGTAGAAACTTTGGAATGCTTTTTCCCTCATTTCCTTAAGTTGCTTTGAGCTTATCAGAGGAGTTTCAAAGATTGGTGTGGCAGTGTCATAACGGTTGAAATCTGTAATTTTTAACCAGCCTTTCTCAGTGACGAGTTCATGCATTGGAGTGCCTGGATAAGGCGTAGCAATGTAGTATCCTACGTCGTCAGGGTTAATTTCTTCAATGAACTTGGTTGTTTCTCTGAGTGTTTCAGGGGTCTCTTCAGGGAAGCCAAGAACAACGCTTGCAACAGTCATTAAGCCAACTTCTTGTGCCATCTTGAAAGATTTCTTTATCGTCTCTAACTTGTAGCCTTTACCCATAGCGTCAATAACCATCTGTGAACCAGCTTCAACACCGAACCAAACAGCAATGCAGCCTGCATCCTTCATGGCTTGCAAGAGTTCGTGTGTAACCATGTCAACACGAGTTTCGCAATCCCATTTAATTTTCAGATTTCTTGCCTTGATTTCTTGGCAAATTTCTTTGACACGATCCTGACTAACGGAAAATGCATCGTCATAGAATGTAAATTGCTGTGCATGGAAAGTTTTAACAAGGAATTCAAGTTCGTCAACGACGCTTTTTGGGCTTCGCATTCGGTAGCCTCTGCCGAACATTCGCACTGCAGAACAGAAGTTACACCAAAACGTGCATCCTCGACTTGTGTATACTGGGAAAATGACGACGCCATATTTGTTTAAGTGTTCAAGTGGGAAAAGGTGGTGGGCTGGAAATGGTAAGGCGTCGAGGTCTTGGATATAGGGTCTGTCTGGGTTTTTGACTATTTCGCTGCCTTTTCGGCAAGTTGTGCCTACAACGTCATAGTAGAGTGTTCCTGCCTCGATTCTTTGCATCAATTCAATGATGGTGTTTTCGCCTTCTTTTCTCACGATAATGTCGAATTGGGGGAATTCTTTTAAGGCGTTTTCATCCCAGAAAGAAACGTGTGGACCACCAATCATGGTAGTGCATTTTGGATTAACTTCTTTTGCTATCTTAGCCATTTCAGCCGCTGACTTGTAGGTTAAAGTGGTTGACGTCATTCCTACAACGTCTGGATTACGCTTAGTAAGCTCAATTCTAAATTGGTCAGGTGTGAGTTTAAGCGCCTGGCAATCAATAACATCAACTGGGTAACCAGCTTTTTCTAAAACAGCAGCCAAATATCCGATTCCCAACGGAATAAACGGTGGATGCTGATGTGCTCCCATTGGGTAAGGAGGGTTAACAAGGGTTACGTGTGGCTTCATTACTATCCCTGAATTTAATTGGATTGATAGATTCTCTACTTTGATTAATATATGTTTTCGAATCTAGCGATTTATATCAAAAAAACAATTTAGAGGTACTTTTTTTCGCTTCTTGCTTCTGAAATGTGAGATTCACAAGCATCAAGGTTATTCTATCATTCAAAATTAAGAATTTGAGCTTACTTGGTATTAAGACGAGTGCTTACCCTCTTAGAAAAAAGGCCGAAGTTTTAGAGTAATTGTCATAATGAACTATTTGAAATATTGTGTATTGTTGTCAGTAGCCTCTTTCCACTCATTGTTATAAAGAATTCAAGCTATATCTTGCTTTGTGGGCAAAAGATAGAACTCTTGCTCATAAAAACTAAGGAGAAAAGAAAAATGGAAAAAATTTTGCCAAAAACAAAAATTGTAACTGCAATCTTTATGATTCTATTGATGACTTCACTTATACTGATGGTTTCGCCATCGTCATTTCAACCCATTAAAACAGCTAAAGCTCAAACAGTATTGCCTACTGGCGTTGTTCCAACGAATAATCAATCCCAAGGTTCAATTCCGTTACCTACTGGCGTTACTCCTGATGTAACAATTAATGATATTGCACATGTTGCCGTTTCCCCTAAGGTTATAGGCTTAAAGCAGCCCTTGCTGGTTAACCTATGGATGAACCCCGCGTTAGAATATCACTATTTCACTGGATACACTGTAACATTTACAAAGCCTGATGGAAGTAAGGAGACAGTTGGTCCAATGAATTCTTTGCCTGCTGACACAACGGCATGGTTTAATTATTATCCAGATCAGGTTGGTGTCTACAGTTACATTTTTAACTTCCCTGGTGGCTTTTACCCCGCAGGCAACTATAGTGTACCCGCAGGAACTGGAGCTTATGTTGGTGCTATCACTGTTAGCCTTCCACAATCAGTTTACTATACGCCTTCTTCCGATGGACCCTATAACTTTACAGTGCAATCGCAACCTGTAATGTCTTGGCCTCCATCCCCACTTCCTGGAGCCGGAGACTATTGGACCACACCAATTTCAGTGCAAAATAGAGAGTGGTGGCCGCTTGGTGGATGGTACCCCGCCACAGGCGTTGTCGAAGGATATGCATACAATGGCGCGCAACTGCCTTCAGGTTATAATTGGCCAGCTGGCCAGAACCCGTACATGAGCAACTATGCATTCACACCATATGTTACAGGACCTACATCTGCACACGTACTATGGGCCCGAATGTCTGCTAACGGAGGCTTAATGGGCGGCGAAGGAGGCATATACGCCTACACTAATGGTGGCATGACAGGAACTTTCACCTGCACTCCAAACATGATATACAATGGACGGTGTTACCAGACTGTTACAAAGGTAATGCCAACATTGGTGAATGGTACGTACATTAACATCCCGACGAGCGTATGGCAGTGCTACGATTTATACACTGGCGCTATATACTGGGAGCAAACAGGTGTGCCTGGAGCTACAATGTGGATTCAGGAGCAAGCTCTACCAGAAGTCGCTGGAGGAGGATCAAACTATCCTGGTACTGATCAAGTCATGTATGCAGCATGCATAAGCAACGGCTATATGATAAAATATAATCTCTACACTGGTGCAGTGTTCCAGAATATTTCAATAGCCCCGTTAACAACAGGGACATTCTACAAAGATACCGATGAGGCCTATTTCTTGACCGTGCAAAACCTTGGAGCTGCTGCAGCACCTAACCAGTACCGCTTGATTAATTGGAGCGCAAACGGTGTATCCGGAGCAGGCGCAACGATAACCAACATTGGCTTACACATCTATAGCAATATTACTTGGCCATTCGCTTCGTTAGGCAGTGTCGATTACCAAGCTGGAATAGCTGCAACCACATACAACTATCCTTCACCGGCTACGGACGTTACGTATAAGGTAGGCATTGAGGCGTGTTCATTAACAACAGGCGCGTTGCTGTGGAACATGAGCGATCCCGACACATTTGGTTATGCAACATACTCAACTACACTCGCAGATCATGGTGAACTGGCAGTCCACTTCACTGATGGACACATTTACTGTTATAATCTGAATACAGGTTCAAAGCTCTGGAAGAGTCCTGACCTCGCAAGTGCATGGCCATGGGATAAATGGTTCGCATATGGTTCGGAATCGTACGGTGGAATGATAATTCAAAATGAATATGCTGGTATCGTCGCTTATAATTGGACCAACGGGAACATAGTCTGGTCTTATAGAGACCCAAATGTCTACAACTTTGAAACTCCATACGGGGGATATGAAACGTTCTTTACCACGTCTTGGGACTCAATTAACGGAATAAACTACGCAGTTGAATCGGAGCATACACCCACTGAACCAGAATCAAGATCTTGGAAAGTCGTCGCGACCAACTTAACTGACGGAACAAACATTTGGCAAATGCCAGGCGATCAATTCCCAGGTCCAGTCTGCGATGGTTATCTCACAACAAGCGACGCATATGATGGGTACATGTACGTCTACGGCATGGGCACAAGCGCCACAACGGTCTCCGCGCCAACAACAGCTCAGCCAGCAGGAACGCCTATACTAATTCAAGGTACAGTTTACGATACATCTCCTGGAATTCAAAATCCAACAGTAGCAGCCGCAGGTTCTTCGCCGCCACTTCTAAAGAATAGAATAGGTCTTGAAAACGTTCCATGCGTATCTGACGCTTCCATGACAACGCAAATGAGTTATCTATACATGCAGCTTCCGATCAATGGAGTCGGTGGCAACGAGACGATAACAGGAGTTCCAATCGCATTGAGTTCAACTGGACCAGACGGTACAGTATATCAAATTGGAACGACTACAACCAACGGGTACTCTGGAACGTACAGCATTTCTTGGACTCCACCATCAGCAGGCAATTACACCATTACTGCCAATTTTGAAGGCACGGACTCATATGGCAGATCGAACGCAGCAACAGCAATACTTATGACATCAGCACCCACAGAAACAATAACACCAACAGCTTCTGGATTAAGCCTCGTAACTACTTCAGACCTAATGATGTATCAAATCGCAGCAGCCATTGCCATCATTATTGCTATAGCAATAGTAGGCGCATTACTATTAAGAAAACGACAATGATTCGGAATAAAAACAAATCTCTTCCCTTTTTTTGGTCTTAGAAATACCAAGACTTTTTCATGAAAATTAGTGGTCATAATAGTTCTTAAACAGAACCTCGGTGAATTCTCCAAAAAATAAATTTAAACTTACGATTGAACATCTTAAAAAAAAAAATAACTCAATTACAGTTCAGGTCATCCGAAAAATCTTTGAAAATATTCTGGTCATTGCTTCACCCTAATTTAGAGTGGCTTCAATTTTTAATCGTTGGATTGCCTTTCTGCCAAGACATTGTCAAATAGCTAAGACTGAACATAATTCATTGTTCAAAGAATAAAACGCAAACGAGAATTTTAGTTATTTTTTGTTCATAATTAATGGTAGACAGAGAATCTTCTCGAGATGTGTTGTCATTTAGTTGATATTGCCTTTAAGATAGTTCTTCTTCCTTGGGTTGCTTCCTGAGGCTGAAAAAAAAATGTTTGCTCATAGTGATAAATTGTTAAAACCCAAAAATGTAAGTTGCGATTACAGTACTGGAAAAGAAAGTTGTCGGCTCGATTGGAGATGGGCAAGAAAACATCAATTATCGATGAGAACTGGTAAGGGACAAGCTATAAAACTGATCAAGTAATTCGAAGAAGAAGAACTGGTTTTTTTAAATTAAGAGCGTTTCGCAGCTTACCTTTTTTGGTAAAATAGAATTTTTGTTGGATTTTGACAAAGATTAACTTATCATGACTTATGGTTTTTTGTTTTACTCTAAAACGAAAAAAATTTTCGCGATTTTTGTCAAGCCATATCCATTTTAGGTTTAAAGAGAATCACAACAGAAGATCCGATCGAAACCCTAAACGTTGCCTTAACTATGTAAGCCTTAAATTATAGCGAGCGATGATTTAAAAATCGATGCCAACCTCGATCAAAAGACACATTCACGGCTTAACTTATCTACTTATGAATCCTGCTCAAGTAAAACACCTGATTATACGAGAAACGTTGTATCGACAAAGGAACCGAAACAGGACCGGGTGGGTTGAATGGCAGAAATACGACACTTACACTGCAGCATCAATGCATAGTACCGCAGTTGCTTACGCCAGACCTCTGAATCTAGCAAGAATTAACGTATTTACAACCATGATAAGCAAGATCGGTAAAGACTTGACGGTTTTGGACGTTGGCTGCAGTGATGGCTTGCTAAGTGAGCCGATAGCCAAAATGGGCAACACGGTTGCATCTATAGATTTGCCAACAATCACTCCTGTAGCTCAAAAACGCCACATTTCCTTTGTAATATCTGGTGATGCAGAGAAGCTCTCTTTTGCAGAAAATAGTTTTGATGTGGTTTTAGCTTCCGAAGTGGTCGAGCATCTCTGGAATCCTGATAGTTTCTTGGCGGAAGCTTACAGGGTTCTGAAACCAAAAGGTTACCTTATCGTTGAGGCTCCAGAAGGCAAAGAAGGCTTACGCTATGACGCTCACAAGCACTGGTTTACAGTTGAGGTTTTGCAGCATATGTTAGGTTCAAAATTCAGCTTAGTAAAGTCTGAGCGATTTTCACCTGCGTGGGGTGCACCGACACCAACCTTTATCGCGCTTTTTCTTAAAAACTAGAATTTAAGGTTAAGTCAGTTTTTGCTTTTTTAAGCATGTCTGTTATGGGTAATTTGTAAGGGCATTTTGGTCCACATTGGCCGCATTGGTTGCATTGGTCAGCCTTAACTTCCAGTCCGCCGTAAAGGTTTTTTGCCCAATTCTTTAAGCCGTAAGCTGAGTAAAGCGTCTGGAACCTTAAAATTGCTGCAATGTTCAGGTTTTGGGGACAAGGCATGCAGAGTCCACAATCTCGGCAATAATTTTGGCCAAGCTCAATGTTGAAGCGGGCTATCTCTTGCTTGGTTAAACGGTTAAATTTATTTCCAACCTTTGCGGCAACCTCAACTTCATCAGTCGATCGCATGCCCGGAATTGTTACAGCAATATCTTGGCTCAAAACATACCTTAACGCACTGGAAACCATAGTTTTCTGGTCTTGCCCTAACCATTCTTTAAGTTCAGGCTCATCAGAAATCAGCGAAAGCGAAGGCTTATACAAACAGGTTATCAGCGTGGAGGTTTTTGCTGATAACGGCTTCATTACAGCAACGCCAACATCATGTTCTTTTGTCGTTGGCAACAGTTCTTCTAAGGCTTGCCGAGTTACCAGATTAAGTGGAACAAGAACAGTGTCAAACTCCCCTGTCTGGACAGCTTTAGCCAAAACCCGTGGTTTGTGTCCTGTAATGCCGATAAAATCCACCAAGCCTTTAGTGCGTGCCTCTTTGCAAGTCTGCAGAGACCCGTCAGAACCCATAGCTTTTGCCAACGTTTTCTCGTCATCTATTCCATGCAACTGAATCAGGTCTATTCTGTCAGTTTTCAATCTCTGCAAGCTGCTTTCTACGTCTTCAAGAGATTCCTTTTTTGTTCTTGACCCCGTCTTAGTTGCAATAACGCATTTGTCTCTAACATCTTTTAGGGCTAAGCCGATTTTTTCTTCGCTGTCCCCGTCAAGTTTTGCAGTGTCAAAATAGTTAATGCCGCAATCAAATGCTCTTTGGACCACTTGGACGGCTGAATCCCTGTCGAGTTCTGAAATCCATGTTCCGCCAAAACCAACTATGCCAACTTGAAGGCCTGTTCGGCTAAACCTTCTCTTCTGCAAGTACCTTCACCTATGCTATGCCTGCACTATTTGAGGCACCAGAATGTAGCCTACGTTTGGCAAAGTTGAGAACGCCTTCACGTTTAACTCTTTTGAGGATTTGCCCTGGTCTACGGTGGAACTCTACGAAAAAGCGCTTTTGAAGTTTCGTGAGTGATTCAAAGTCGTATTCATCCGTTTTGACGCTTAGCAAAAACTCATCCAGCTGGGTGTATTTTTTGGTTTCTAGCATTTCTTGGTAGAGTTTGCTGTCCGGGTAAGCTATGAAGATATTGAATTGGCACCAGTCAGGATTGAGTTTTTGTGCGAATTTTAATGAGGTTTCCATGTCCTGTAAAGTTTCATCTGGTAAGCCAAGCATGAATGAGCAAGCGACTTCTATATCGTTTTTGCGGCAGAGCTTAAAGGCGTCTTCAATTTGCTGGAGTGTTGTGTTTCTGCCAATTCGCCGCAGAATTCTGGGTGAACCTGACTCGACTCCAAACCAAATTGTTTTGCATCCAGCTTTACTCATTGCCGCTAAAAGTTCCTGATTAACTAAGTCTACTCGTGTATCGCAAACCCATTCCAAATCCAGCTTGTTTCCCACCATTTGACTGCAGAGTTCAAGCGTTTCCTTTTTGCGAAGAGTAAAGTTATCGTTGATGAAGTAGATCCCTTTTGTGCCATATCTGTTTTGCAAGTCCTGTATTTCCCCGATAACTCTTTTGGGACTAAACGCTCGGCACATGTTTCCCCAGAGCTTTCTTGTTTCACAAAAACCGCAATTAAAGACGCAGCCGCGTGCAATGCTCATGACATCGGCTGGTTTAGCTTTCAAAAACTCTATGGTTCGGTCGTAGAGTTCAAGCGGCAGCAAATGTCGTGCTGGATAGGGGATTTCATCCATGTTTTCGATGAATTTAGGTTGGTTTAGGATGTTTTTGCCTTGACGCTTACATGCGACGCCTGATATTATTGCGGCGGCAGATTCGTTTCCGTTTACGATGGCTGAAGTAAGCTCAACAATAGCTCTTTCGCCTTCACCCATAACTGCATAATCGATTTCTGGGTTAGCCAGCAAAGTTTCAGGCAGATAAGATGCATGCCACCCACCCACTACCACTTTGCAGCTGGGTAGGGTTTTTTTAATTGCTTTGGCAGTTTCTATGCAGCGCCTAAAAGTTGCTGACCCGCAAGTAAGGCCTACAATTTGCGGGTTAACTTTGGCGATGTAGGTTTTGAGTTCGCTTGCTGGCTTGTTCATTAGGTAATTGTCAAGCATCTGAACTTGGAAGCCTGCCTTCTCAAGTGCCGACGCCACATACATTAAGCCGATTGGAGGCAGCCGTTTGCCATGGTACCATGCGCTGTTTTCAGGCGGAGCAGTAGTCATGAGCAAAATGGATGTGATTTTTTCCTGTGCGTTTGGCATGTTATCTGGCACCATGAAATGTTTGATTAGTTGCGAGTTTATAGCTTTAACGGAACATGGCGCTATCTGGTAGTATGAAGTTTTTTTTGCTGTTTATCCTTTAAGAAATGGAAAATCTGCGTAAAAAGACGGTAGGAGGGTCTATCAAATAGCTGATGATTCGTTTGTCCTCTTTTTTTGATTGTTTTTTTTTCCACAAATAGTAGGCCTATGTGTAGATGGCTTCTTTCTAAGAGGACGGTCAACATGTGTTCGTGATTTTTGAGTATTTTGAAAGAAAAATATTTCTAAATATTTGTTAGAGTTTGTTTTATTGTTTCTATGAGTTTTTGGTTGTCTTTTGTGGAGCGAATTGTGACTCTAAAGTATTTGTCGTCTAAGCCCATAAAAGTGCAACAGTCGCGGATTAGGATACGCTGTTTTGTTAGGGCTTCTTTGAGTTTGGTGGATGTGATTTTTCGGTTTGTTATTTTTACGAGTAGAAAGTTTGTTACAGATGGGTAGACGCGGAAGCCTTCTATACTTTCTAAACCTTTGGCTAGCTCAGCTCTATTTTTTGTAATTGTCGTTTTGGTATTTTGTATGAATTTTGTGTCATTAAATGCCGCTAAGCTGGCGGAGCTTGCCAATCCATTGATGCTCCATGGCAGTCTAACTTCTTCAAGTTTCTTAACTAAACTGTTCCCAGCTATTCCGTAGCCTAAGCGGATGCCTGCCATACCGTAAAACTTTGTAACAGAACGAATAACAAAAAGGTTTTCAAACTCTTTTACCATGCCTGCAACTGTTGTGTCTTGTCCTTTTTCGGCAAATTCAATATAGTTCTCGTCTATGCTGAAAATGATATCTTTCTTTTGGCAGAAGCGCACTAAATCCATAATTGACTCTTTACTGTACAATGTGCCGGATGGGCTGTGTGGGTTGCAGATGCACATTATTTTTGTTTCATCCGTAACTGCTTTCTTAATTTGTTCGTTGTTTAGAGAAAAATCTTCTGGTAGCTGAACAAAAACAGCTTTGCCGCCCACGCGTGTTGCCGCCTTCTCGTATTCAGAAAATGACGGCACCGGAATCACCGCGTTAAAAGAGGCTGGCAAAATCTCTGTGATGCCGTATATGAGTTCTATTGAGCCGTTGCCTAAAACAATGTTTTCTTCTCCAACATCATGCCCAACGTACTTGGCAATTTGTTCCTTGAATTCTACTGGGTTTGGGTCAGGATAAAACTTTATGAATCTGGCATAGTTTTTGACGGCTTCCACTGCTTTGGGTGAAGGTCCCATAAAATTGATTGGTCCACTGAATTCAAGCACTTCTTCAAGTGGAACATTGTATTTTCTGCTAAAGCCCCAGATGTCTCCTCCATGGCTAATAAATCTGCGTTCTTTACATTTGTTCGACAGCTTTCTGTTCCTCCATTAATCTGCCTATTTCTTTTTCCACTTGCATTTGTGCTTTAAAGTGAGCGTTATACAAGTTAACCACTTTATAAAGCCAGTAAACTCCGCCAACGCCCAACGTGAATATTGTTATGAGAACATAAGTTTTTATCGGTATTGTCTGGGTCATAAACATCCGCTGTGGAAAAGCAGCTGCCAAAAAAGCATCTTGCCCTCGTTCATGCAAAAGCAAATCCCTAGACAACAAATACGCTATGACGAAGGCCGGTATCACCAGTATGATGCTGGCAGCCAATGCCTTCGCATTCCTCTTTGGTAATTGCATGCTGATTGGAGGTGGCTGTTTTCCTTGACTTTTCAAATAATCCATGATTTGCTTCTCCAAGACTGCTTCATGTTCAAAATGCTTATTTCTGCTGTCGAGGAGGCGGTAGAACATGGGCAAAAAAGCCACGCCAAAAGTCACAATAGCCCCCAGAAACCACATAGAAAACCACATTTTCCTGTCAGCATACCCTTGACTTTGCTTTGCGGTTTCCATGTAGATATCAAGTATCCGTTAAAGTGCTTACAAGGTTGGAGTAGCCAAACTTTATAAGGTCTTCCATTGGCATCTAAAAGTAAAATGACTCAACAGGAAAAGCTGCTTTCCATTATAATTCCTGTACACAACGAGGAATTAACTATAGGCGACATTATCGACCGCGTAAAAGCGTCGGTGCAGCAAACAGGGTTAAAAAATGAAATTATTGTTATAGATGATCATTCCCGTGATAAGTCATTAATGATAGCTAAACAGCACAGTATTAAACTCTACACGTTAAAGCAACATATGGGCAAAGGATACGCGCTTCGAGCGGGCTTTTCCACGTCCAAAGGCGATATAATAATTACTATAGACTCAGACGGTTCCCATCGCCCCGAAGAGCTCTCAGCAGTGCTGGCGCCATTGTTGCAAGACAAGGCAGATTTAGTTATAGGCTCAAGGTACATGAACCACAAAAACGTGGGTGCCCGTAAACTCAACGCTTTCGGCGTTAAACTCTTCAACAGTTTCATCCAACTCTTAACAGGCGTAGCTATAACCGATTCTCAGTCTGGATACCGCGCTATGACCCAAGAGGTCTTAAAAAGCCAAAAGTTAAAGTCAAGCACATACGAAATAGAATCTGAAATGCTTGTTAAAACAGCAAAGAAAAAATTTCGAGTCACCGAGGTTCCGATCAGTTTTGAACAACGAACCTACGGCAGATCAGGCGTTGACCCAATGATTGACGGCTTCAAAATTTTCGTATCCATCGCTTCTGCTTACGTGAAGGGTTAAAAAAATGGTAAGCGACGTATTTCCCAAAGTTTCAATCATAGTTGCATCATACAATAACCAAGAAACCATAGAGGAATGCCTCAAATCCATTATAGCGCTCGATTACCCCGCAAACGCGTTCGAAGTTATTGTTATGGATGGCTGCTCAAAAGATAGAACTGTGGAAATAGCCGAAAAATTACCAGTTAAAGTAGTGTCTATCCGATTGAATTGCCCAGCCGCTTACAACTACATTATGAAAATCGCTTCGCACTCAGTTTTTGGCTTCATTGATTCAGATGCTAAGATAGCGCCAAATTGGCTGCGCTTGCTTGTGCCCCACTTGGATGAGCCACAGGTTGCAGGCGTCAGCGGCAGCATAGAAACTTGGAACGCTGATAACCCGTGGGCAAAAAATATCGGTTACGAACTAAAAAAAAGATACCAACGGATAGGAAAATACACTGGACGCATAGCAACCATGAACCTGCTGCTTAAAAAAGCGGTTATTGAAGAAGCTGGCGGATGGGATGAAAACTTGCCCAGCCAATACGACACCGATTTAGGTTTCAGGTTAAGCGCAAAAGGCTACAAAATCGCTTACGAGCCAAAATCGGTGTGTTACCACTATAATAGACCCACTTTGCGAGCGTATTATAGGCAGCAACTGCAGTACGGCAAAAACACCCTAAAACTCTATTTTAAGCATGGGCATTTGGCGAGGGGCGATGAAATTACAGATGTAGGTATGAATGTGCAGCCGATTTTGATTTTGGCGCTTTTTGCCAGTTTCCTCCTTGGACTCTTTCCACTGCTCAGAACTTTATGGTATTTTACCGCTGCAATCTTGGTTTTCATGCTAATCTACTTCGGTTATTCTGCTGCGAAAATAAAGGCTAAATTTCACGAGGTTGCCACTTGGCGTTTGGTGGTGTTGTATTTTGTGCGTTCGTTCGCTTGGTTTGTTGGCGCAGTTAAAACAACAGCAAGGTACCTGATAGGGAGGAACAAGTAAATGACGCGCAAAGTCTGCTTTATCTCGCCCGAGTACTGGCCGCTGTCTGGCGGAACGGGCGCATACGTTTACTACTTATCCAATGAACTCCTAAAAAACGGCTACAAAATCTACGTTGTCACTGGGTCAAACCAAGCCCGAGACATCCAAGTCAACCCCCAGCTAGACGTGTCTTTCCTCAAAATCCCAAAAATGCCACTAGTAAAATCCTTCATGCTTGCCGCTGCCAGTAACCGTAAACTCAGCAGCGTCAGAAACACCGCTCAAGTTGACATTACCCATCCCCAATTGCCTCTTACGCCAAACTTTGCGGTTCCACCAAACTTTGGAAAAACCCTCGTCTGCACAGTCCACTCCACATGGAAGGGCGAAGCAGAAGCCATCCGCAGCGAACCCTACAGCCGATTGAATGCAAACGAGAAGTTTCTGGTAAGTTTTAACTGGTTTCTGCGGTTTTTTGAAGAAGGCATGCTTAAGCGGGCACGAAAAATTATTGCTGTCAGCCACTTCACTAAATGGGAGCTCACAAACTACTACAAGATTCCCGAAAGCAAGATACGTGTCATTCACAACGGCGTTGACATAAATAAGTTCAAGCCAGCAGCTGACAAGCGCAAAGTCAAACAGGAACTCGGCTTTAACCCCGACGACTTAGTCATAGTCTCAGTTGGCAGATTGTATGCTCGCAAAGGCTTATTCACACTAATCGAAAGCATGCCCGCCATCGTCAAACGTTTCTCAAACGCCAAATTCATCATTTCGGGTAAGGGGCAAAGCGACGAGATGCACAAACTCATCGCCCACGCAGAAAAACTCGACGTTAAAGACAAAATCATCTTTACAGGTTACTACCCTGACAAGAAGCTGCCAAAACTTTACCAAGGCGCAGATATCTTCGCGTTCTCCACATTCTACGAACACCACCCATTCGCCGTTCTCGAAGCCCTCGCAACAGGTTTGCCCGTCGTAACAACCACCGTTGGAGGTATCCCCGAAACCATCGAGAGCGGCAAAAATGGCTTTCTGGTGGATCCCTTTAACCCGCATCAATTTGCAGACAGAATATTGTACCTGCTTGAACATCCAGCCAAGTCCGCGGAAATGGGCGCTCAGGCACGGAAAACAATCGTGGAAAATTATGATTGGCGCATAGGTGTCAAAGACGCCATGAAAGTTTATGATGAAGCTTTAAGTTAGCCGATTTCTACAGGTTTGCCCCGATAAGCCATCGTAACTTTCTGGAACAGCTTAACTATGTCCAGTGAACAGAAGAAAACTTTTGTTAGGTATTCATGTTGGTAAATCATCATTTGTACTTTCACGGGCAAATCTATCCGCGGTGGCTCAAACCTGTGCTCAACAGTGCTAATCGGTAAGCCTTCAACATTGATGTCGGGTTCGCGTATACCCGTTTTGTTGGCGATGTAACCCAAATAGGTTTCTTTCCAATCCAGCATCATAATTTTGGCGGCAGTTATGTCCACGGCTAACGCATCGTTGCCTGTTAGCATTAGCCCCATTTTGACTGGTTTGCCTTTGGTTGGGCCGTTGCCTTCAATGCCTGTTCTTGCATCCATAATCGTTAACTGCGGCTTGAATAGGGTGTATAGGCGATAGAATACTTCAGGCAAGTATGGGTGTAAATAGATACGTTTGTTGCTGGGCACGCAGCCAAAGAGATTTTTGATGGCACCGCTGTAAGCCATAAACTCATGTGTTTTCATCAAGGGCAAATCCACGACAGCGTCAGCATCGAGGATGGTTTTGGGCAGAAACAGCCGTTTCAATGGAGTGTTGCCTTGGAACTTTACTTCAACCACTTTATCTTCAGAGAGGTTGATGACGCTGCCGCCTGCCGCTTTCACTGCTGCTTGCACGCCTGTTTTATCGAACGCTGTCCAGCAAGGATAGTTGAAGCCATTTGATTCGCCCACAATGACCTCGCTGTTCCCGTCGCGGAGCAAGCCGACGAGTTGCTGCATTAATTCGGGGCTCGTAACAACGCCCGGTAGGTATTCTGGGTGACTTAAGTTTGGCTTAATGAAAATTTTGTGCTTGCCTCTTAACCCAGAATTAGCTACTGCGTCCTTTACAATATCGTTTATATCGCCTTTTGCACGGAAAATTTTAACGGTTTGTGAGTTAGACACCTTTGGCACCTTTCGTTCCCATTATGCATCCTGGGTCGTTGTTCAACATGTCACCGTTATGATATGCTGCCGACCGTGCCCTGCAACCGCCGCAAATGTACTTGTAATCGCATTTTCCGCACGCTCCTTTGAGGTTTGCTCTGTTTCGAAAAGCGTTGAAGAGTGGTGCGTTTAACCAGATGTCCTGGAACTTTTCGGTTTTCAAGTTTCCCACGTTTACGGGCAGAAATACGCATGGGTGAACGTCTCCTTGAGGCGAAAGAGAACAATATAATCTTCCTGCTCCGCATCCGCCGATAAAATCTGCCAGTGGCACGGCTTTTTTGGTTACTTTGACGGTTTGCATGTGCGCCATTGACATGGTTACTTCGCCCGTGCCTGTTGCTCCTTGGCACTGAATACCTACACGGGCCAGCTGAGGCGCTGTGGTAAGGATGGTTGTTTTACAGCCCTTAGATATTCTTGCCAGCAAATACCGCATAAGTTTCTCCCTCTCTTCAGGTGAAGGATCCTGTTCATAATGCGTTTTACCTCTGCCAGCTGGAACAAAATTGAAGTTAGTGAACCTTTCCGCCCCCAACTCTTCAGCTAAATCAATTATTGCAGGCATCTCTTCAAGATTACTTTTAGTTGCCGTGGTAGCTATGCAGACGCATAAGTCTGCTTCAATACAATTTTTCAACCCAGCTACTGCCTTGTCAAATGATCCTGGTACGCCTCGGAATTCGTCATGTGTCTTGGCGCATGCGCCGTCAATGCTGATGTCTAAATAATTTACTTTGGCTTCTTTGAGCTTCTGCACATTCTCTTTGGTCAGAAGGGTTCCATTTGTGGCAACAGATATGTAAAGTCCCCGGTCGGCTGCATATCGCGCAACCTCAAAAAAGTCGCTGCGGGTTAAGGGTTCACCGCCCGAAAAAGCCAGCGCCGTTACTCCAGCGTCTGCAATTTGGTCAATCACACCTTTGGCTTGTTTGGTTGTTAGTTCTTCTTCCCTGATTATGCCACTGTTTGAGTAGCAGTGCTTACACTTCAAATTGCATTTATGAGTAAAATCCCAAACAATCAGGAAAGGCGCATAAAGTGATATGGGTTTTTTGATCCCCATATACGCGAAACTTTTGGTTAAGTTCATCACTGCCCGCCTAGCGTACGGGTCCGCGAGGAGCTTTGCGACTTTTTCATGCTTAAAATTTAAACTTCGCCTTAGGAATTCAACCCAGAAACCAATGATCTGAGAGTAAAGACCACTGCAACTCTCACATTTTCGGTCAGTTTTTCCAGCATAATCGTCCAATGCGGCTTCAAGAACCGTTCTACCGCATGCAGAACATTTTTTCAGAGACATCTTCAGCATCCGCTTGGTCATAGGCATAGTTATCACTGCATTCCAGAAGCTATCGTGGCTAAGTAAACTCATCTGGGACTTCTCCAAGCGGTCTTATTACTTTATTGGATAAGTGAGGATGTTAAATATTTCTCTAAAACAATAATCGTTCGCTAATTAACTTAACCAAGCTTGTCTTGCATTATTTTCTGGGCAATTTCCAAATCCTTAAGAGTGTTAATGTTTAGGAGGACTTCGGTTTCTTCTGAGATCAGAGCGGCTGTTTCGATTTTGCCTTCGCTTTGAATTTTGGCGCCATCTATTATGTTGACGCCTGACACGGCATACCACTCGCCCTTGTATTCGTCGGTGGAGTCAATTGATAATCCCAAAACTTCGCGGGCTTCAATGGGCACAAAAACGGCGTAGAAATCTTTTCCGCATGTTTCAAACTCGCTGATTATTTTATCAAGAAATTTTCCTGTAACGGCTGGCGAATCTGCTGGAACCGTTAGCACTGGACCCATCAAATTAGCTGTAAGAGTCGCCTGTTTTAGGTCGTTATGGTAACCTTTAGCGTCTGTACGCAAAACTTTCCATCCCCTTCTTTGGCAATGTTTTTCCGTTTCAGGCGTGTTCGCGCTGGTTACAACATAAAACTCAGAAACATTCTTGGCGCCCTTAACTGCCTCGGTAACCCAATCAACCAGAGGTCTACCCAGAAAAGGCAGAAGCGGCTTCTCAGTGAGCAAACCGATGCGGGTTCCTTTTCCGCCAGCCATAATCAACGCGGGGACTTTCATATTAGCAACAACACGCCTGCAATCACAATAAGCGTAGCTGCCCTTGCTACCTCATTTGTTGCTCCAATCAAGTCACCAGAGACTCCGCCGAAAACTCTTTCCGCAATTTTCTCCATCACAAACGCCACTGGAATGCTAACTAACACAGCCCCCACGCCTAAGAAACCCATGGCAGGGGTGTGTGCAAAAGCAAAAAAAGGGTAGACAATCAAAACGGAGAGCGCGTAAGCGATGATGTTTAGTTTCTTTTTGGCTTTTTTTAGAAAAATTGAGCCTAATCCTTTGTGGGTGGGTTTTCCAACCCAGACAATTGTTACCATGGCTAATTTTGCTGATAATTCCGCGGCGATTATTGCTCCAAAAGCAAAAAGCGGGTTAACAAAAAATAACCCAACAAAAGCAGCAAACTCCACAATTATTGCGAGCAATGCTCCCCCGTAGGTTACGGTCCAAGCGTGAGCGACTGATTTCCGTTCTTGCACGTTTCTAAGGCCTAAAGTATTGCCTAAATCGATTAAGCCATCAAAGTGTTGGAGCCCTGTTAAAACAAGCAAGAAAGACACAGTCATAGCAGCAACCAAGAGCCTAGATACCAAATTAGTTGGCAATACAATTACTGGATTAATTACACCGAACAAAAAATGAATTACGAGGGTTGCACCAACAAAGTAGGTTGCTGCAAGTATGCCTATTAATGCGCCGATGATGGGAAATAGGTACATGTGCTCGGCTGTGGTAAAGACAAAATCTTCTTTTGTCCCCACTGGGATTATTGTAAGGAAAGACAGCAAATCCCTAAAAGTTTTTATAGGTTTCACTGGCGACATATAAGCTACAACTAACATAAACAGCATATAGGTTTTGTCGTGATTTGCATGGGGGACCTTACATGGAAAAAAATCGTAGTTACTGGCGGAGCAGGTTTTATTGGCTTCCATTTATGCAAGAGATTGTCGGAGTTAACATCTGACTTAACGATTTATGATAACTTGTCAAGCGGCAAAATGGAAAACGTAAAAGACGTGCCTAAAGCCAAACTTGTAAAAGGCGACATACTGGATGCTAAAAAACTATGCGGCATGGAGAAAGCTGACTTAATCTATCACTTGGCAGCACAGGTCGTTGTCCCCTACTCAATGGAGAACCCTATGATAGATTTTGAAACTAACGCTAAAGGTACGGTGCAGGTTCTTGAGAAAGCACGTAAAGATGATGCAAAACTTGTTTTCTCCTCAAGCGCTGCCGTCTACGGGAATCCAGCGGTTTTTCCAACCCCTGAAAGCTACGGTTTTCACCCCTTCTCCTGTTACGGCTTATCTAAAGTTGTGGGCGAAGAATATTGTAACATGTACAGAGAACAATACGGCTTAGAAATAGCCATTACTCGGTTCGCCAACGTTTACGGGCTAAGGTGCCATGGCGTCATCCATGACTTCCTAGACAAACTGGCTGCAAACCCTAACAAGCTGGAAATTATCGGCACGGGTTTGCAATCAAGGGATTTTGTGCATGTTTCCGATGTGGTAGTTGCATTAGTTACGGTGGGCTCGGAAGATTTTACAAACGGTCAAGTTTACAACCTTGGGCTTGGAAAAACAGTTACAATAATTGAACTTGCAAAAATGATGCTCAAGATTATGGGGTTAGAAAAGAAAACATTTGTTACCACCACAGGTCAGTCTTGGCAAGGTGACGTAACAAAAATCTGGTTTGATAACTCTAAAGCAAAGAAAGAGTTAAACTGGAATCCAAAAGTAAGCCTTGAAGATGCCATAAAAGAAGTTATCGCTGCTAGGAAATTTCCGAAATGACTACACCAGCGCCAGCTAGAGGATTAATCGCTCTTTTGCGGCTTCCCTACTGGCTCATGACTGGTGGATTATCAGTTTTAACAGCTTTTGCCATCACAAAAAACCCTCTTAGCCTCAGCGTACAAACAGTTCTGCTAATTTTCTTTTCAATGGCATTCATAACATCCGCCGGTTTCGCAATAAATGATTATTTTGATCGGGAAAGCGATGCGATAATCAAGCCAAAACGCCCAATCCCCTCCGGTGCACTATCACTCAAGCAGGTCGTGGCAATTTCAGGTGTACTTTTTTCTTTAGGCTTAGTTATGGCTGCTTACATTAACTGGTTAAGCTTCGCAATTATCTCTGCCGATTCGGTGTTGCTTTTGATTTATTCTACGCTTGTTAAGCGTAAATCAGGTTTTGTCGCTAACGTTTTGATTGGTGTTTTGACTGGTACCGCGTTTATGTATGGAGAAGCCACCATCTCTAACCCTGCAACTATAAGCTTGATTTCTTTAAGTCTCTACCCCATAGCTTTCGGCACAATCGGCGGCAATGTTCTGCGAGATGTCCTTAGTATTGAAGGCGATTCAAAGGTTGGATACCCAACGCTTCCACAGAAAATAGGCAGCTCAAAATCCATCAAAGTTGCTGCTTTATTCTTCACACTAACTGCGTTGTTTGCGCCTCTTCCATTCTTCATAGGTAAATTTACAATTTACTATTTACCGCTCATCCTGCTTTGGAGTGCTCTTTTAGTTTACTCATCAATCCGCCTCGTAACATCAGCTTCGTTGCAGAATGTTAGAAAATATGAGCGTTTAGTCACTATGTCGATGATTCTTCTTCCATTAGCATTAATAGTTGAAGCGATACTTGGAGGGCTATAATGACCGACACAAAGAGCATTTGTCCTGACTGCCAGAAAAAAATTGATGCTCAACTAACACAGGGTAACGGGAAAATCCAGATTAAAAAGCAGTGCCCAGAGCACGGGGATTTTGAAGCTACACATTGGCAAAGCCCAGCCATTTACAAGCACATGCAAACATACGACCAATTCCAATACCTCGGCGACTTAAACGCCCCAAAAGACCCCGCGGGCTGCCCATATGTCTGCGAAACCTGCACCAATCACGCTTCAGGCACAGTCATAGGCGTAATTGACGTCACAAAACGCTGCAATTTTAAATGTGCAGTTTGCTTCTCGACTTTTCCAGAACAAGAAAAAGTCGATTATGAGCCGACAAAAGAAGCGCTCATAGATATGCTTGAATTCGTGAGCAAAGCCAACCCCAAGCCGCCGGCGATTTTGTTTTCAGGTGGCGAACCTCTTGAACGGGAAGATATGTCCGAAATAATCGCTGCAGCGCATAAACTGAAGTTTATGACAATTTTAGCCACCAATGGGACACATTTGGTTGATACCCCGGGACTGGCAAAGAAACTAAAAGATAATGGCTTAAACATTGTTTATTTATCGTTTGATAGTTTCCACGAAGAATTCAACAAGAAGGTTCGCGGTCGAGAGCTCTTAAACGTTAAGCTCAAAGCTATTGAGGTTTGCCGCAAATACGACATGGAAATTATCTTGGTAAACACTTTGATGAAGAGTTTAAACGATAAAGAAGTCGGCGACATGATTCGCTTCGCAGCCAAAAACACCGACATAGTGCGAGGCTTAATTTTCCAACCCATCGCCTTCACTGGCAGAGCTACAGAGAACCCGTTCCGTGAAAACTTCCGCGAATGGTCCTTTGCAGAAGACGTTGAAAAACAAACAAATGGCGAAATTAAAAGCACTGACCTATTTCCTATGTCAGTTATGACTTCGCCGATAAAAATAATGCGTAAATTCATGCAGAAACCATGGCCACTATTCTCTTGCAGTCCACAGTGTGGCATAGTTAACTGGATTTACGTTTCCAAAGACGGCAAAATGTTCCCCATCAACCGCTTCGTCAACTTTGACAGATTCTTTAGGCACATCCGCAAAACCGCTGAATCAGCAGACTCTAAAGGCAAAATATCCCTGCTCTCATCGCTATTCATGGCATCTATGTTGTCAATGAACATGTTCTTAGTTACCAAAGAAGTCGGCATGCTTAACCTCACAAACTCGATCATGAGGATGCATCTTTCGCCCTCTTATCAGTCCCTTGGAAAAATTAGGCGAAGAATCTTTTTGCTAGGTTGCATGGCGTTTATGGATTCATATAACTTCGACGTTAACCGGGTTAGACGATGTGTCGTTCACTACATCACGCCAGACAAGAAAATCATTCCGTTCTGCGCGTACAACAACATCCACAGAGTTGCTATCGAAAAAGATTTTGCTGAAAGACAAAAGAAAGATTAACTTATTACTTGTATATTTAGGACGCAGTAGTTGTTGGTGAATTGGTAGATTCCTGAAGAGTTAAGTTGCCATAGCTCGAAAACAACCGAATAATTTCCCACCTGATTTTGTGTAACTGTTACAATGTTTTGCCAGCTTTGACCATTGTCTACTGTTATATCTGTGGTGTTTATTGGTTGGGTGCCAATTGGCAAATTGGAGGCATCTGTCGTGATTTTTGTTTGGATTTGGTATTTTTCTTGGGTGCCGATGTGGTTTTCAACGCTTAGCCATACGTTGAATGTGCTGTTCTGGTTAGCGACCAATGTAACTGGGTAATTATCGGCTGTCTTTTGAGAATCAAGTATGAAAATTGTGTTATAACCTGCAGGCTGTGGCCTGAACGCTACAAAATAGGTTACGGCTAATGCAGAAACAATTATTAATACAAGGAAAACGGCGACGACATAGCCTTTTTCATCGTTTAAACCGATTTTCCTTCCAATGCTTTTGACACGTTCTAATCGTATCTGCATCAAGCAGCCCCTTAAATATAGTGCTAAATATCTCAACCCCTGACTTAAATGGTTTAAGCTTAGTCTTACCGTATTTTCTGGATTTATACGTCGTGGGGACTTCTACCATGTTGTAGCCTTCTTTTGCGAATTGGATGAGCATCTCAGTAGCAAAAGCCATGTCATCTTCTTTTAATTTTACTTGATCGATGGCGTCATGCGATATTGCTCGGAAGCCAGATTGGCTATCGCTTAAAAATTGACTGTAGAAAAAGTCAAAGGTAAAAGTGATTATTTTGTTTCCGATAAAATTTAGGAGACCCATGGCTTTTTTGGGGTCATACATGCGGGTGGCTAAAACCATGTCAGCATCTTTCTCAAGCATCCGCTCAACCATGCGGTTGATGTGTCTAAACTCGTAGGTGCCGTCTCCATCTACCATGATGATGATATTGCCTTTCGCATTCCGCATTCCCGTTCTTAAGGCAATGCCGTAGCCGCGTCTAGGTTCAATGATGAGTCTGCAGACGTTTGTGTCTTTAACAATCTCGATGGTTCCATCTGTTGAATTGCTGTCAACCACGATTATTTCTTTCGGATAGGTTACGTCTTTCTGGATCGTGGTGATGGCTTCCAATATGTTTCCTGCTTCGTTAAGCGTTGGAATTACAATCGAAACCAGTTCTACTTTAGATGTCATGAGTTTTCTCCATTTTCTTAAGGCGCTATATACATGCGGTATCTATGTTAAATAAGCTCTTCGTAAATTTCAATGAGTTCTTCAACATTTTTATCCCAACTAAACTCATCTTCCATTACCGCCCTAACCTCTAATTTGTATGAATATAAATCAATACGTGAAAAATCCAAAATTGCCTCTGCAAGTAGCTCGGGCTGGTTAGCTGGAACTAATTTTCCATATTTGCCCTTTAATACTTCACTTATACCTCCCA
>Ga0182021_10001209_pt1 | contig 29392 bp, 30 predicted proteins | sample 612E3MmetaG_FD_120493 | JGI IMG/M metagenome (GOLD analysis project Ga0182021, IMG submission 120493) | Permafrost microbial communities from Stordalen Mire, Sweden - 612E3M metaG (Illumina Assembly) | ecosystem: Environmental > Terrestrial > Soil > Wetlands > Permafrost | place: Sweden...
GCTTAATGTCAAATGTCCGAAATGCGCTGGTTTGGCCAAAAGAGACGCGGAAACACTGGATACTTTTTTTGACAGTGCCTGGTATTACTACCGTTATTGTTCGCCTCAGTTCAAAAATGGACCCTTTGATGAAGCAAAAGTCGCAAAATTAATGCCGATTGACGTTTATTTCGGCGGAGCGGAGCACACTTTGGGCCACACTTTGTACGCCCGGTTTTTCACCAAGTTCTTCAAAGACTTAGGTTTGGTAGAGTTTAGTGAATTTGCCAAAAAGCGGGTGCAGCACGGAGTAATTTTGGGGCCGGACGGCAACCGCATGAGCAAAAGCAAGGGGAATGTGGTTAATCCCGACGAAGTCGTTAAGGAATATGGCGCCGACGCGGTCAGACTGTATCTTTGTTTTATGATGCCGTACGAAGCGACCGCTCCTTGGTCAACTTCGGCCATTTCGGGAATCCATCGCTTCTTAAAAAGAGTGTGGGAGCTGTCCGAAAAAGTTTCCGAAGCTAAATTATCGCAATCCGACTTAACGCAAATGCACAAGACAATCAAAAAGGTGGGGGACGATCTTGACAATTTCCAGTTTAATACCGCCGTGGCTCAACTAATGACTTGGCTAAATTATTTAAGCGCGAAAGAAACAGTTGGTAAGGAAGAATACGCGACGCTTTTGAAGCTGTTGGCGCCGTTTGCGCCATTTATAGCCGAAGAACTCTGGCAGTCAAAAGGTTTAAGTGATAACTCGGTCCATTTAGAGAATTGGCCGTCATATCAGGCTAAATATCTAATCGAGGAAATGGTGTCAGTCGTGGTTCAGGTTAATGGAAAACTTCGTGGCACGATAGAAGTTCAAAATACGAAAATTAAACTACAAAAAGAGATTGAAGAAGCCGCAAAACATAGTCCAAAGGTATCAAATCACATCGAAAACCAGTCAATTAAGAAAGTAATTTATGTCGAAGGTAAGTTGATTAATTTCGTGGTTAGTTGATTGCTGAGATTTCCGGAGTTCTGTCTCCGGTCGCAATCGTGCTTTTCAGTGACGCTCGCCAAGTTTATCCTCAAAATTCAAAAATCAGCCCGCTCGCTAAACGAAACCCTTTTTCAAATTTATGTTCCAAACCTCTGACGGTTTTCGATTCACTTCAAAACGAATTGCTCCTTCGCCACCCATTAATAATTCATAATTAATAATTTAAAATTATGTTAGGTATGGATTTTGAAGCCATTCTTGCCCAATGGTTGCCCCTTCTTAAGAAATACTGGCTGCCAATAGCCCTCTGTTTCTGTGGTTTGATATTCTTTGCATATGGTTTGACTGCTTTATTGGGGTCGTTCTCCAAGCCACAAGACCTTAGTTTTAGATCCGGTACAACGGAGAATAGTACTAGTTCAGCTAAACTACAAAATACAATCCAAGTCGATATTGAAGGGGCGGTGGCGGCACCGGGGGTTTATAAATTAGCCGCCAATTCAATTATTAAAGATGTTTTAGTGTCATCACGAGGGCTGTCGGCGGATGCAGACCGGGCTTGGGTAGAAAAAAACTTAAATTTGGCAGCCAAGCTATACGACGGGACAAAAGTGTATATTCCAAAAATAGGCGAAACGGCTCAAATCACAAGCTCCGATGGCCAAAACTCAATTGGCTCTCAAACTCTCATCAATATTAACACCGCGTCTTCGGATTCACTTGATTCATTGCCCGGGGTGGGGCCGGCGACTGTCGCCAGGATCGTTAACGGCCGGCCGTATTCAAACATCAACGAACTTTTAGATAAAAAAGCAGTTTCCAGCAAGGTTTTCGACGAAATAAAGGATAAAATAAGCGTTTATTAAATTTCTAATTGACCTAATTGTTCTAATTTCTAATGACAAGAGTTCATCTAATTTTTGTTTCAGTACTAATCTTGATTCTCGCGTTGAGGATCTATTGGTTTTATTCTTCACAAACTCAGTACCAAGATGGGGAGCAGGTGAGTTTTATTTCAACGGTTTCTTCTGATCCCAAGTTTTTCGGCAATTCCCAAAACTTTTCAGTTAATTTGCCCAGCGGAGAAACAGTTTTTGTGCAAACAGTTGGTTATCCGGAGCATCAATATGGAGAGATAATAATGGTTTCTGGCAAATTGAAAGTAAAACTGCTAAGCGGAAACCACGAGATTTTGACGTTAAGTTTTCCTAAAATCGAGAGCGTGAAAAATAGTGAAAATTATTTCTTAGCAATCATTAATTCAATCCGCCAAAAAATCATTCTGAATTTCGAGGCTAATATGCCCAAAGATTCGGCGGCGCTTTTATTGGGGATTGTGTTTGGTTTTAAAGTCGATTTCTCCAAAACATTTTTGGCTAACCTTAAAACAGTCGGCGTAATGCACGTGATTGCGGCGTCGGGAATGAATGTGACCATGGTCGGCGGATTTTTCTTTTACATTTTTGCACTACTTTTAAGACGGCAAGCGGCGATTTTTCTAAGTGTTACTGGAATTATTTTCTATGATTTTTTGGCCGGTTTTCAGGCGTCTATCGTCAGAGCTTCCATAATGGCTGTAATTGCGTTTTCCGCCCAGATTTTGGGGAAGCAGCGGGATGGTCTGTACGCGCTTTTCCTGACGGCTTCAGTGATGTTATTGTGGCAGCCAAATTTTTTGACCGATGTTGGGTTTCAGCTATCTTTTGCTTCGACGGCGGGGATTTTGGTGATCCCAAGACTACTGAAGCGTTTCGAAAATGGCATCACTGCGGATTTAATCACCACTTTCTCGGCGCAAATTGCCACTTTGCCGATTCTGGTTTCCGGTTTTGGCGTTTATTCAGTCTGGTCAATTGTTGTCAACGCGTTGGTGCTGTGGACGGTGCCGATTCTGATGATTTTAGGCGGCTTTGCGGCCATCAGCGCTTTTGTTTTTGAGCCGTTGGCGAAGCTTTTGTTGTATCTTTGTCTGCCGTTTTTGCTGTTTTTTGAGTTCATGGCCAATTTTTTCGCCCATCTCAAAGGTTCGCTGGTTTTGCAAAATGTTCCTTGGCAATTGGTGGCCGCTTATTATCTAATCTTGATCGCAATTTTGGCTTTTGCGTTCCAGAAAAACCGTGCGTAAATACTTCCTACTGACTTTAACAAGTTTATTCTTGCTGGCGGGAATCTTTTTTTACCAAAACGCCAAGCTTAACGACGGCAAATTGCACGTTGTGGTTTGCGACGTGGGGCAGGGGGACGGGATTTTAATTCGGACGCCAAACGGCAGCGACATTTTGGTGGACGGCGGTCCGGACGATTCAATTCTTAACTGTCTTTCCAGCCACTTGCCGTTTTGGGACCGGACAATTGAGCTAATGGTACTAACTCATCCACATACCGATCACGCCGCGGGGCTGGTGGATGTATTAAAAAGATATACTGTTTTACATTTTGTTACAGAGAAAGTGCTGGGACAGACTGCGACATACAAACGACTAGAAGATTCGTTAGCGGCGCAAAAGTTAACTGCTAAGTATCTTTTTGCCGGCGACCGGGTTGATTTGACGGACAAAACCGAACTTCTCACTCTTTGGCCTAGCGCTGAATGGCTCATTCAGTCGCAACTACAAGCTGCAAATGGCATAAATGATAACCAAAATCTGGATTTAAACGGATTTTGTCTGGTGCAACTTTTCACATACGGAAATTTCACAATGCTTTTGACTGGCGATGCCGGCGCAAATGTTGAAGATAAGATTGCAGCAGAAGCGGGGAAGGTGGGTGTTCTCAAAGTGCCGCATCATGGTTCAAAAACGGGCATGAGCGATTATTTTCTGTCAGTCATAAATCCCTCGCTGGCCATTATCTCAGTCGGGGCTAATAACCGTTATGGACATCCGGCACAATCAGCCTTGGATTTACTCAAATCTCACAACATCAAAACTTTGCGAACTGACAAAAATGGAGCGGTGGAGGTTGTTTCCGACGGCCAAACCTTCAGCATCAATTAGTCAATTTTAGCTTCGCAAGGCGACGCCTTAAGGAACTTGCTAAAGTTAAATTAGGGTTGAACCCCTAAAATTATTAGGCTTGGATTTAGACTTATATTCTGTTATAATCGCAATCCTTATGAGTAGAATAGAACAAAGTCGTCCTTTGGAATTTTCAGATATTGCATCTGGATTGCACGCAGAAATTTTAAAAGACCCATATGGATTTTTAGGGCTTCCTCAGGATGCAGATTTTGCGCAAGTAAGAGCTATCTATATCGCAAAAGCTAGGCTTTATCATCCCGATATGATAGCCCCCTCTTTAAATAGTGATGCATCATTTAGAGAAAGATATTCAACTTTAGATTTTAAGACCGTTTGGGATACTATGCATGGAATGCCTGGAGATGTGGTAGATATGGAAGATGATAAGAAATGGGAAGCTATTGGAAAAGCCTTAAGAAATAAAGCCGGCATTTCCGAAGAAGAAGCAAGAAACCACGGACTTGCATTAGAAGGGCTTCGCGTGTTGGCGCATAAAAAAATGGTAGAAATAAATACAGCCTATGAAGCAATTAAATTAAGGACAAATCCAAAAGTGCGGGATAGCTTGGCAGGATACAAAGTGGAAGATGTTGTTAATGAGGGAATTACGCATCAAGAAATTAAGCTTGAAGGACATGGGAAAATAGTTATTTTTCCAGATTCAGGAGATGGTTGGATGCCAGGGCCGTATTTGGCGTTCGATTGGGCGCCAGATAGAGATCATCGATGGATGGAAGACACAACGGATTTTCAAGAGTATGTCTTTATCAAGCATTTGTTTGTACACCATGAGTTACAAGAAGAGCAGGAGCAATTAAACAGAGTACTTCTCGAACCATTTTTTAGGCAGTTTGAGGTAGATCCATCACGTGAAGAAGAATTTTTACGATATTTAGCTGAGGCTTATCAAAAAGGTAATGACGCCGAGAATGTAATGTGGAAATTTGGAGTACCCGAAACGCGTGAATTACATATGAAAGGAATTGGAGAATTCTCTCCCGAATGGTACCACTCGGTAAGGTTTCAAGACCACGTCAATGAGATGATTGCTCTTGACTCAATGGGTTATCCTTGGTTTTCAAGTTCATCCGCAAGGAATCCCTATGTAAGCATGCAAATTAAAGATGGAAAGATGATTCTTAAAGGTCAAACAGAATCGGTTTTGTCCGAGGCAGATGTTATTCTTCTGGAAACAATTGCTTACGGTCCAATGCTTCGAAATGGTGAATCTTAGTTTACGGTTTGGGAAAAGGGAGTTGGGCTCAATTGCGGAAAATGGGAGTGGGTGACTACCGGCATTCCTTCAACAAACGGCAAAATGAAGTAAATGGTGGTGCCTTTGTTCAGGCCTTCAGATTTAACGCCGACAGTACCGCCATGTGCTTCTACGACACCTTTTGTTATATATAATCCCAGTCCTGTGCCTTTTTTGGCCAACTGGTGCGGCGTGGTGCGAATCTGATAATATTTGGAGAACAAGTCCTTTTGTTCATCTTCGGGGATGCCAATGCCATTATCACTGACCGCAATTTTCAATCCTTCATTTTCAACCTTCACCGAAACCACAATTTTCCCGTTCACCGGCGTAAACTTTAAGCTATTGGAAATTAAATTATTCAGCGCTTGGGTAATTCTTTGCGGGTCAATCTCCACTTTGGGCAGAGGAGAGCCGATTTCACTGGTCAGATAAATCTGTTTTTTGCGCGCTTCGGGCAGAAACGGCTCGACTGTGTCTAGCACTACTTTTCCAATGTCAGAAGTTACTTTACTAATACTAAATTGGCCGGCTTCAATTTTGGCTGCATCCAGCACTTGGCCGATTTGCCCCAAAAGATTCTTGGATTGCTGGTCAATAATAGTTAAAAACTTTGTTTCCTGATTTTTTTCCAGCTTTCCTGACTCCTGCAGAACCTCCACCATCAATTCGGCTGAATCTTTAATGGCGGTTAAGGGCGCTCTAAGTTCATGGACCAGCATGTTGGTAAAGTCTTCTTTGATGGCGGCGACACTTTTTTCAACCGTAATATCATGGAGAAGAATGGAGGCGCCGAGTGGCTTATTCAGCTCATTTTGGTTGGCACTTGTTACCGGCGTAATAAAAATTTGGAAAACCTTATCGCCAATGGTTACTTCTTTTTCTTCAATTAAAGCATTCTTGCTAAGCGCCTCGTTAATTTTATCCAACAGATTATACTGTTGGCCAAGCGAGATTAGAAGATCGGTAAAAACCGGCTTGGCGGTTTTCAGACTCAGGAAAGTTTTGGCTGCGTCGTTAATCACCAGCAGGTTTTGACTCGTGTCAAGCATAAAAACACCATCAACTAAGCTGGAAATCATTGACATCAATTTACTTTTTTCCGTTTCCAAGACATTCTCCAGTTTCGAAAGCGCGCCTGAGGCTTGATCGACAATCTGGTAAAGAATGGTTACTTCGTCTTCTTTGTAAAGATTTTTTTCGCGGGAAGAGATGTTAATTAAGCCCACAACGTTATTACCAATAATTAAAGGGATATTAAAAAACGATTGGGCCGGGGCAATTTTAGTCTCGTCTAGCGGAATGCCGGAAAGCTGTTCTTCAACTGCGTCAGGGAGGTCGGCCACAAGACTATTTAAAGAAGCAAGCATAGTTTTTTTAACTTGAGCGACAAAAGCGGAATTAACGTTTTCCTCGATATTAATTTTTAAAACCAATTTGTTATTTTTAATTAACGCGTTTGAAGCCGTTGAGTAGGGAAAGAGAGGCCGAAGGCTTGAAGTGATAACATCAACTATTTTCTCAATGTCTAGCGAATAGCCGATTTTGTCTTGAATTTCTTTAAGAGTAGAGATTTGGTAGAGTCTTTGCTTATCGAGATTAGCGCTTTTTTGGATCTCAAGTGTAGTTCGTCTTTGCCTTAAGGTCATTAAAAGCAGGGTCACAGCTAAGATTGTGGTTACCGATATTCCGGCGTAGTTAAAGAAAGTGAGGGTCATAGGCAGTCAGAGTTTATTTAGTCAGCGACTCGAGCTTGTCGCCGGTTCTTTTGCTTCCGATAACAATAATGTAGGTGCCGATGACATAAAGAACGAGCTTAATCAGTAAAATTATAGTGACAAATTGTTGAAGCCCTGAAAAATTATTAATTTGCAAATAGCTTTGGACGGCGTCAACTAAAATTCCCAAAGCAATAAATAAAACGCCGAAAGAAATAGCTTTAAAGCCACTGGCTAAAATGCCAGTGCCGAATTTTCTAGTTACTCGAAGCATAATTACTGCCGCCACTAATGCTGCCATCGTGGAGATGAATGCTCCCGCTTCGATTGCAATGGCTAAAAGTTTGGTTGTATCAATCATTTAGGTTTGTCCTCCTCCTACAGGGGCGATTGCTTCAGCCGCTTTTCCTAAGGTGTCTGCCACTCCGTCGGGGTAGAGCGACAATAATGGCTCCATGGTTTTTTTAACAATTAAGCCGGAAAGCTGGACAAACTGGTCAATTAAGCCTTGAATTAATTCCTGCGGCTGTCCTTCGATGTTTACCACCGTGCCGTCGTCGGCCACCGTCAAACCTTTGACATTTCGCGCCTTTGCCAAAGCGATGCTCGGACCCAAAATTACCATTTGTTTTTGGATAACTTCGGTTAAAAGTTGTTTATAATCGGTATTTGGCTGCATATTACATCTTCAAAACTTGTTTTATTTTATCAACGACGTCTTTTGGCTCAACCTGATATTTAAAAACGTAATCAATGGCGCCTTCATTCAAAGCATTTTTGACCAGCTCTTCCTGACTAAAATTGGAAAGTAGGATAACCGGAATATCTTTAGTTTGGTCGTCGGCCTTTAAACTCTTCAAAACATCGTTGCCGGAGAGGTCGGGGAGTACTTGGTCAAGTAAAATTAAATCGGGTTTTTCCGCTTTTGCCTTGGCTAAACCGTCTTCACCGGTGACGCTGGTAGCAGTTTGAAAACCGCCTTGATTTAGCGCGGCTTCAAAGATGTGCACAAAATCCAAATCGTCATCGATGAGCAGAATTTTCATATCTATATTAAACGTAACAGCAATTAAAACCAATTGCAAGAGGATTTTCAGTTAGTTATCTTCTCAGTAGCGCAGCGCTGAGCCTTGCTCTAAACCCTTTCACCGCTGACGCTGGTGTTGGAGCGACGTAAACATCAACTTGTTGTCCCGGTTCGGTCCAAACAAAACCTCGTTCTCCGATTCTTATGTTATTGATCTCTGTTTGGTGATGGGATATTGGGGCCTCGATCTCGACATATTCAGAATGACCTGCTTTATCAGTAACACGGTGAAGATGCTCTTCCATAACGGTATCATGATCGATTGCGCTAAGAGCGTGAAGCTTGTCTGGATATGCAACTCCATCAGGTATTGCTTCCATAATTCTTGGAGGCCAATTTATATAATGGCGTTTTGGGCCTGAGGATGGTTGATCATTAACCATATAGCGGTCTATTGTTTCATCGACATTCCAAGCAGCAGCTATGCGTCCTTTGGAATCATATTGAACTTCGTGAATTGACATAGGGTGATTATAGGATGTTAGGAAGTTTTGTCAAGAAGTATTTTTATTGAGGGATTGGAAGGCCGGCGTGTTTTTCAAGGCGGGATATTCTTTTTCTTTGTTGCATTTGTTCACCGTCCAGCAAGTCCAACATTGTACTTTGGTCGCGTCTTATTTGTTTGACACCTTTCTTGAGTGTTTGGATATCTTTTTTGATTGGCTCCAATTTCTCATCAAGTTTTAAATCAAGCAGTCCTGATATTTGGTTTAAATCGGTTTTTGTTAACATAGAATAAAAGTATACGCTGGTGTAAAAAACGTGTCAATAATGCGTTCTACATCAAAAGTTCAATTTATTTGTCAAAATCGATGTCGAACCAGACCGGGGAGTGGTCAGAGTACTTCACTTTTTTGCCGATTTTGACATTTTTAATCACGCAGTTATTATAAAAAACATAATCGAGCTGCTGTTTAATGAAAAATAATTTGTGGGTGTGCGTTTTGTAGGCGTTCGTAAGCTCATTTTTTTCCATAAATTCAATCAATTTTTTTTGCCTAATTCTAGAAGTGTAGTTAAAATCGCCCAAAATTACGGTTGAAAAAGCCGAATGGTCGCCGATAACTTTTATATTTTTAATAATTTTAGAAATTTGGTTAATGCGGCGGGAATTAAGGGCAAAACAAACCAGGTGTGAATTTGCTAATACAATCTTTTTGCTTTTGTATCCAAGCACAGTTAAAAGTGAAGTTCTCTGTCCTTTTCTGCGAAATCTTGTCTCTAAAAGGTTGGTTCCAAGTCTGACAATTTTTTCATCTATCAGTTTTAATTTCCTCTTTTTGTAAAGAGTGAGCTCTCCATAAAGTTTGTTTTTGCCGGAAATTGAAGGAGCAAAGCGATAGTCGAAAGAGTGTTTTGCAAAAGCTTCCAGGAACTTGGCGCTTTCATTAAAAGGGAACTCTTGTAAGCAAATTACATCAAACTTGTCCGGATCTTTAAGTAGCCATCTTTCAATAAGATCTAATTTTCTCCCGTATTGAATATTGTATGCCAAAACAGAAATCATATAAATTCAAAAAGCTTAGGTAGTATATTAGGCCAAAACCTTCTTGAATGCAAGTGCAGGGAAATTGTTCAATTGGATGTGCTAAAATAAGATTGAAATGGAAGATCCGAAAGATAAACTTCAGTCAATTTTGGAAAAAGTAGCAGCGGAGCTGGGCGTTGAAGCCTCGAATTTTTCGGTCGAAAAGCCAAAAGATAGTTTGCATGGTGATTTTTCGACAAATATCGCAATGGTTTTGCATCAAACGATTATGGATGAACAATCCGGTCTTAATTCGCCGTTGGCGTTAGCGGAAAAGATAGTTGTAATACTAAATACGAAATACAAAATGCTAGATACAGATTTCGACAAAGTCGAAGTCGCCGCGCCGGGATTTATTAACTTTTATCTTTCTAAAAAATATCTGCAGAGCCAAGTTCAAAGTATTATTGAAAAAGGGGACGAATACGGTTCATCGCTCTTGGGAAAAGGCAAAAAGGCGAGCGTGGAGTTTGTGTCGGCTAACCCAACCGGGCCTTTGCATATCGGAAATGCCCGCGGTGGGCCGTTGGGGGATGCCATCGCCAATGTTTTAGCAAAAGCCGGCTATCAAATAACCAGAGAGTATTTGCATAACGATGTCGGCGGACAGGTCGAGCGCTTGGGAGAGTCGATTTATTTTGAAATTCATCCCGATCAAAAGCCCGAAAGCTACGAAGTTCAATACTTAGGCAGTTACATCAAGGAATTAGCCCAGACAGTCAAAGAGCAGTTGGAAGAGGGGCAAGAAGACTTGTCCCAAGAGCAGTTTATTGAAAGAGCCGGACGAGTGGCAGTTGAGTTAATGCTTGCGGAAATTCTCAAAGACTGCGAAGCGATGGGAATTAAATTTGACAAAGTGCGCAAAGAATCGGATTTAAGAAAAGAAGTTCCGCAGGTTCTCTTAAAAATAAAAAAGGCGCTCAAAGAAAAAGACGGGGCAGTGTGGTTTGCGCCCGCCGACGAATTCTTGAAGGACCGCGAAACAGTGGTGAAAAAATCCGATGGGCAATTTACTTATTTTGCTTCGGATATTGTTTACCACGACGAGAAAATGGCGCAAAACGACTTGGTAATTGATGTTTTGGGCGCCAACCACAGCGGACACGTACCAAGGTTAAAGGCTGTCGTCAAAGCCTTAGGTTTTAACCCCGATGACTTGCGGGTGACTTTATATCAGTGGGTACGGTTAAAAAGAGGAGAAGAAGTGGTAAAAATGAGTAAGCGCGCCGGCAATTTTGTCACCGCTAAGGAAGTTTTAGATGAAGTTGGCAAAGATGCCTTCCGTTTCTTTTTACTTACACCAAAAAGTTCTACGCATATGGATTTTGACCTAGAACTGGCCAAAAAACGCGCATCAGACAATCCGGTTTTTTATGTTCAATATGCGCATTCCAGAATCTGCAGCATTTTTAAAAAAAGCCAGCAGTCAGAAGCCAGCAGTCAGAAGTCAGTTGATTTATCGCTGCTTAAAACGGAAGAGGAGATTTCACTAATCCGGCATTTGCTCAAATTGCCATACTTGGTTGAGGAAGCGGCGAATGCTTTGGAAGTAAATCCGCTGACGACTTATGTTTTGGAAATTGCCAATTTATTCCATAAGTTTTACGAAACGCAAATGGTTATTTCAAAAGACGAAAAACTAACTCAATCTCGGCTCGCACTTCTTAAAGCCACGCAAATTACGCTCAAAAACACTCTTTCACTTCTTGGCGTCTCCGCCCCAGAGCACATGTAAAAATACTTTTTGACTTCTAGTAAAAAAAGTATAAAATCAGTTTCAATATGGCAAGCCCAACTTCAAAAGAAACATTACGATCCCCAGCGCTGAGCGAAAGAGGATTGGTAATGGCGCAAATTAGAGTTATCAGGGGTATTGAAGATGCTGATCCAATGCAAAATTTATTGGAGCCAGAAGAACAAAGGGACTTAGATCGATTAAGTGGTCGGCTTGATGAATTAGATCGCAGGGAGCTGGGGCGTCTTGCGCCTCGAGTAACAAAATCCGCTGGCTTTGGCGAAATGATCCCCGATGAGCTTCAAATCTACTATAATATGATTGATGATGCTTAGCTGATGAGCTAATCTTTCAAAAATTCTCCGAACTTGCTATAATGGTGGCAATGAAATACCAACGGAAAGTCCTCAAAAATGGTTTAAGAATTATTACGATCCCAATGCCTTCGTTTGAAAGCGCAACGGCAATGGTGATGGTTGGCGCAGGCAGCCGCTACGAAACCAAGAAAAACAACGGCATTTCCCACTTTTTGGAGCATATGGCATTTAAAGGAACCACCAAACGGCCGACTGCGCAAGACATTGCCGGATTAATTGATGGTGTCGGTGGAGAATTCAACGCTTTTACCAGCGAAGAAGTGACCGGCTATTTTGTGAAAGCCGGGGCAAATCACGTTGAGCTTTGTCTGGATGTTCTCTCGGACATGCTGCAGCATTCCAAGCTTGACCAGGTGGAAATTGACAGAGAAAAAGGCGTTATCTTGGAAGAGCGGAATCTGTATGAGGACACACCGGCGCAAAATATCTCCGATGTTTACAAACAGCTGTTGTATGGCGATACACCTTTGGGTTGGAACATTGTCGGCACGCCGGAAGTCATTAAGTCAATCAACCGCCAAAATTTTGTCGATTACATGGGTAGTTTGTATAGTCCGCAAAATATTACAGTGGTTATTGCCGGTGGCATCGAGACCAAGAAAGCAGAAGAATTAGTCGAGCAATACTTTGGTCAAATGAAGCCTTTCGATATAGTTAAGTATAAGAAGCAACAAGAAAACCAGATCAAACCAGCTCTTTATATCAAACAAAAAAATACGGAGCAAGTGCATATCGGCCTTGGTTTCCGCACCGTTTCCACTCATAACGAAGAAAAACACGTCTTATCGGTTTTGGCGGCAATTTTGGGCGGAGGAATGAGTTCAAGACTTTTCTCAGAAGTCAGAGAGAAGCGGGGATTGGCTTATTACGTGCGAACCGGCGCCGAGCACTATCAGGATGTTGGATTTTTGGTTTCGACGGCCGGACTTGACCCAAAACGGGTTGATGAGGGAATCGAGGTTATTGTCGAGCAATATGCCAAAATCTCAAGTTCAAAGCCCGGAATTTCAAAACAGGAGCTATCAAAGGCGAAAGAATTCCTCAAAGGCCATTTTGTGCTGGGCTTAGAAGATAGCCGGTCGGTGGCCGGATTATTCGCGCAAAGCGAAATCTTAGAGAAAAAAATCGAAACGCCGGAGCAGTTGATTGCTAAAATTGACAAAGTGACGATGGACCAAGTGGAAGCGGCCGCCAAGAAGTATTTCAAGGAAGCTCAACTCAACTTGGCGATTATCGGCAATTTTCCTGATAGACAACGCTTTGAAAAGTTGCTAAAATTTTAATTATGGAACAGACATTTATGATGGTTAAGCCCGACGGAGTCAAGCGAGGTTTGGTGGGGGAAATAATCAGCCGTTTTGAGAAAATGGGACTTAAAATCGTCGCCATGAAGATGGTTTCTGCACAAGACGAGGTACTGCTTAAGCATTACAACGCTAACGACCCGAAAACACTCCTAAGATGGGGAGAAAAGACGCTCAAAACCTACACGCAATATGGTAAAGATGCCGTTAAAGATTTGGGAACCGACGATCCGATGGAGTTGGGCAAAATGGTCAAGGGTTGGCTGTTTGATTACGTTAAATCCGGACCGATGGTGGCGATGATTTTAGAAGGCAAACACGCGGTTGATAACGTGATCGCGGCAGCCGGTCCGACGATGCCGGTGAATGCTCCGGCGGGAACAATCCGCGGTGATTATTCAACCGATTCGGCGGCTTATGCCAATGCCGAAAAGCGGGGAGTCGCAAATCTCGTTCACATTTCCGCTAGCTTGGAAGAAGCCAACGTTGAAAAAGCTTTGTGGTTCACTCCGGAAGAAATCCAAAACTACAAACGCGCCGAAGAATACATCTAGTTATACTTCTTGAGGTTGAGCGAAGCTGAAGCGTGCATTAAGAACATAACCAAGTTTTTTATTGGATATAATAATCTTAGGTCTTTTTGGATCAATTTCCATATCTCTCCTTAGCCTTTTGACCACCTGAGCTACGTTTGTAGGATCGCCTTCGCCCCAGACTCTTTGTAATATTCTGTTGCTAGACACCACTTGTAAAGGTGTCTCTCCGAGGAATTTTAACACCGAGAGCGCTCGAGGGGCTAGTATTATTTCATTGCCATTCAATTTGATTAAAGAATCATTTATTACTACTATTTCGTTTATTTCAATAGGTTCATGTGGCTCAACCAGATTAGCAGTAGTAGGTTGATCATAGTCAATAAATCCGTTTAGCTTTGCCGTTTTTAATTGATCTAGAAATTCTGCTTGTTTTTCAACTTGTGCGAAATCGCCTTGATCAATTGCACGATGCATGTTGGCTAACACTTGTTTTTCAATTGCCATAGCGGCAATTATATATTACTAGAGGATTATAATCAAGCTAATTATTTTTTTTGTCTTCGCGGAGTTTTAGAAGCGAAAGCATCAGTAATCCCGTGGAGATTACTTCAGACAGTAAGCAATATTGGCAAAATGACTGCAAAATCACAAATTGGATAAAGAATAAAACCACCGAAAAGAGGAATCCAACTAAAACCGTAAAATGGAAAAACTTCACCAGTTCTTTTCTTCCTTCAATTAAGATCAAAAGACAAGTCAAAATCACCGTCAGATAAAAAATTACGCCGAAAAGCGCTAGGGGAATCGGGCCAAGCATTGAAAAAGCGCTGGTCAGCACTTTTTCGCAGCCAAAATGCACAGAGCAGGGCGGAATAATATTTTTATAATGTAAAACCGTTAAGTACAAAGAGTCCAAGAAGCCAAAAAAGGCCAAAACAGCAGAATAGATCAGTAATTTGTTATTTAGAAAGCGCTGCATTGATTAATTTCTTAAAATCGTCTAAGTTCGTTGGATTTTGGATGAGCTTACCGTTGATAAAAAAGCTGGGAGTTTGGTTTATTCCCTCATTTAAAGCTTCATTCTCCGAATCCTTAACGTATTTTTGGGTGTCGGAAGAATTCATATCGGCGGTAAATTTACTGACATTCAGTTTTAAAGTTTGGGCATAGCTGATGAATGTGTTTCTTGGATCAGCTAAATCTGCCCAATCGGTTTGTTTGGTAAAAAGCAGGTCGCCGTAGCTAAAAAAAGCGCCTTGTTGGTAGGCCGCGTACGCGGCTTGGGCGGAAACAAGGGCATTTGGGTGAGCTTGTTCCAGCGGAAATATGCGGTAAACATAAAAAATCTTGTTTTTGTAAGCATCAAGAAGCTGATTAACAACCGGATGATAGGCGGCACAGGCTGGGCACTGGAAATCGGCGTATTCAACTAGCGTCACTTTGGCTTTTGGGTTGCCGGTCGAAATATCCCGGGCGGAAACCGGCGCTATGGTAATGTTTTGCGTTGAAGATGAAGGATTGGAGACGGCAGCAATCAGTACGCCAATCACAACTAGAAATATTAAGGCCACGCCGCCCCAAATTGAAAATTGCTTAATTTTGGCGTTTCTTTGCTCAATCTTAGCTTTTTCTTGCCACTCAAGCTTCCTTAATTCTTTTTTCTCTTTTTTAGTTAGTTTGTGTTCGTCCACAGAAAAATATCATGACATAAGTTGTATTCGTTTGCAAGCGAAAATGTTTGTAAAGTAGCAAAATGGGGACTGGTCTAAATTATTTTGCTTGTCCGACTTTAATTCCCAAAATTCTTCGGGGAGTGGGTTTTATTGGGGTGGGTTCGGGTTGCTCGCCGCGGGCGATTGACGCTGTTATCGACCTCAATATCTCGTTTTTTGGCGGCCACTCTTTAACCTCTGTTACGCATTCGTCTTTTTCTGCCACTATTAGAGTTAACGGTAATTCAGTTTCATCGCCGGTTAAATCGGGGCGGGGAGAAATGGCAATAGATCTTTCAAATAGTGCAACTATTTTTGCTGTTTCTGCAGCCTCTTTTGCGGCTTCTTCCGCAGCTTTCTCTGTTGCTCTTCTTGCTACTTCCGCGGCTCTTGCTGCCGTTTTTTTCGCTTCAAAAGGTCTTGACTTTCTTGTTGCTTTCCAAGTCGCAGAAAACCAGCGGCCAGTTTGTTCTCTGGTCAGTGGGAGATTGGGTGAATCTTTGCCCAAAATATTTGCGTCGGGGTCAAAAGGTTTTGGCAACTCAAACGGTCTTGTCGTTTCAAGTCTTGCGGCTCTCTGATCAAAATCTATAAACCTTATGCGTAATGCTTTTTGCCCCTCGGGGTTAAGACCCGACCTGTCGGCTAAAAAAGATAATAGTCCTGTAGAATCATCTATTGATTTAATTACTTCTGCCATATGCATCCTATATTAAACCATATTATAAGATTAATTGCAAGTTTTTTTGAGGATTATTTTGCTTGCGCGGATTTTTCCTTACTAGAGCCCGGAATCATTCTTCTTATTCTTTTCCACATACTAAGGTTAGTAGGTTCGTTTGCTAAGTCTTCTCTTACGCTTTTACCTAAATCTCTAATGCGGCTATCGCTGGTTCTCTCATCATTAGTCTTTGTGCCCGACAAAGCTGTTGGTTTTTTATCTGTTGACTTTATGCTCAATCCTAACTCGACCATTGCTTCTTCCGTTGGCTCAAGCGCCGGTTTTTCAGCTTGGGCAGATTGAAGTGATTCCGTTGGCGGAGCAACTTCAGCAACGTTAGTATTCGCCTCATCGCTTGTCGGTTTCTCGCCACTTATCTTTGCAAGGCCTGCCGTAAATGCATCTACTTTGGCATCGTATGCTTTTTCAGCAGCTAATTGATCAGCCACCCTTTTTGGTAATGGTCGAGGAGCAGCTGGTGCGTGAGGTATCTCGCCCATTCTGGTTCCGGACAAAGGTAATTCAGCTGCTGATAGGTTTGTCATATTAAGTTAATTAAAGCAGTTCAAAATTTATTTTGCAAGCTATGCGCCTGGTTTTTCTCTTGCCGGATTTGTTTGCGTAGTTCCATCCGGATATTCGACAAGTTGTCTGTTTCTTAAAGCCGTCAGAACATTATTGATGGCATGCGCATTCATTTCTGTTTTTTTGATAGAAGGAGAGGTGGCTGAGTTGATCGGTTCTCTTACCCCTTCGCCTTTGCTATTGGGCGGAAGAATCTGTTCTGAGAAAATTACAGCTAACAAAACAGATCTTTTTGGCGCTACGAAGATTGTAGAGATAGTTACATGCTCAACGGGATAGATGGAATCTCCAATTACTTTTGGTTTTCTGACAGTTCTTGCTAGTATGATGGCTAAATCGGTTTCCTTCGGAGCAAACTCAACCTTTTGTGCCAACTTAGAGCCTTTTATTTGCAACAGGTCTCCGTTTGAGGTTGTTACATCGCAGGAATCATATTTATTTCCCATCAAAAGAGCTGTTGCTTCTCTCCAAAGCTCTCTGTTTAGGGGTAATGCTTGTTTGCTTTCGGTTAAGCTTAACAGTTCTAAGGGGGTTTTTCTGACTATCTCATTAGTTGACACAATTAACTTTATTCTTCTTTCTTGAGTGGCTACATCGAGGTTTTCAGTTGGGTTAGCGATAAGGTTTTCTATCTCTTGGAAAGCGGGAGGTATCGCTTCATGCGCTTTTTCAATTACTTGTTGATTTGCAGCGCGCATTCTTTCCCTCGTGGCCAAAAAGCCAGGAATGTCTGGCTCTGGTTTGGGAGTTGGTGGTTTATTTAAAATTTCTCTTCCTGCATCCGATTGTTTTGGGGGAAGATCTTTTGGTGGTTCTGCCATAGTTTATTATAAACAGATTGCAAAAGAATTGGCAAGTTTGTCGGAGTGGAGGGAATTGAACCCTCTATTTCTGCGTCCCGAACGCAGCGTGATGCCGATTCACTACACTCCGTCATCAAAGCTCAATTTTGCGCCTTTATCCTTCGGATTTCGGCTTTTCATTGGCTTCTCCTCTTCAAATTCTTGCAGAATTTGTTAGGAGTAGTTTTTCAATTCTAATTCAAGTTGTGCTAAAATACAACATACTCATTTAGATAAAGCGAGATTGTTCTAGATTGACAATTTAATTCTAATTAAATAAGATTAAATTATGAGTCAAAGATTAAGCAGGGCAAAGATAAAAGAAATTCAATATTTAAGAGCAAGAGGTCATACGATCCCGGAAATTTGTTCAAAACTTAAAATAGCTAAGACCACGGTATTTTATCACGCAGGGAAAATCCCGATCTTACCGGAGTTTATAGATAGTTGGCGTATCAAAAGAGGCGGAAGTAAAAGAATAAAGAGCTTGAAGGAGGAAAAGGCATTTAGAGAAGCAAAAATACTCCTAAAAGATATTTCGAAAAAAGAAAAAATACTTTTTATGTCCGCGCTTTACTGGGCAGAGGGAAATAAGAAAGACTTTATGCTAACAAATACGGATCCAAACTTAATAAAAGTGTTTGTCGGCGGACTAAGAGAAATTTTTAACATTCAAAACGAACAATTAAGGGTAAGTATCAGAATATATGAGGATATGGATGCAAAAAAATGTTTAAATTTCTGGTCAAAGGTAGTTAATCTGCCAAAGGAACAATTTCAACACGTTAGCGTTCTAGCTGGAAAGAAAAAAGGTAAGCTTGAATTTGGTATGTGTAGAGTTAGGGTTTCTAAGGGTGGAGATCTATTAAAAAAAATACAAGCGGTAAATAAAGTTTTTTCGAGCTTGGTTGAAAGTAAAGCTAATTTAAAGTAAACTTACAAATAGCGTCCCCGTAGCTCAATGGATAGAGTAGTCGCGTCCTAAGCGATTGATGCAGGTTCGATTCCCGCCGGGGACACAAGTTCTAGATTGTGAGCCGTGAATTTATGAAACATTCCGACGCCATCCGCTTTCTGATTCTTAGAACTATCGGGAATTTTTTAGTGCTGTTTGCGATTTTCGGTATTTTAGCCACTTTTGGGCCGGCGTTATATTATGAAGTGGCTTATCACATGGTTCAGGCGAGGGGAGTGCATTATGTTGTCAGTCAAAATGTGCAACTGCCAAAAGCTCACGTTCCCGCCGAAGGCGAGGCTCGCCAAGGGCGGCAAAACCAACCAACTTCCGGCGGAACTGCTAGTTTTGCCGATGTGCTAGCCGGGCCCAAGGAGCAAATTCTTGTTCCACAAGACACGGATTTTTCCATTTTAATTCCCAAAATCGGTGCCAGCGCCAAAATTTTCCCCAATGTTGACCCAAGCAATCAAAATGCGTTTTTGCCAATTTTGATGCAAGGCGTGGCGCACGCCGCCGGAACAGTTTTCCCGGGCATGAATGGCAATGTTTATTTGTTTGCGCACTCAACCGACAATTTTTGGGATGTCGGACGTTATAATGCGGTGTTTTACCTCCTCAAAGACTTAGCAAAAGGGGACGAGGTAGTCATTTTTTACCAAAATAAGCGGTACAACTATATTGTAACTGGATCAAAAATTGTCAATCCTTCCGATATTTCGTATCTGGTCAACAGTCAAAATCAAGATAAGCAACAATTAATTTTGCAAACCTGCTGGCCTCCCGGCACCACTCTGCAACGATTGTTGGTATTTGCTAGCCCGAAGTAGGTTCGGGGTCCTGTCTCTGGTCGGTAATCACGCGTTGCAGATGATGCTCGCAAGCTCTTTGCGTCTTTTTCCGCAAAAGCCGCCCAAAACTCTTGCCAAGTCTTGCCTCATGTTTTCAAGATTTCGTTCATTTGTCGGGTAATTTCACCCCTTCCTCGACAAGTTTGCGAGGAATTCCCCTGACGCATTCACCAAAATCTTTCATGCATTCGGCTGCATGTTGGCAAATTGGAGAATTGGGACGTGATTAGAAATTAAGAATTAGAAATTAGAAATTTATTTTAATCCAATCGTGTAGAGGTTGGGGGAGATATTGGGATTGCCTAAATTGGTCAGAATCACTAGTTTAGTGGCGTCGGGCCACGGGAAGACATAATCGTCGACAAACGGTCCGGCGTAAACCGTGGTTTGGTTCTTGGCGTCATATTCCATCATGTCAATATGGCCGTCGTGCACATAAACCAAGTGTTTTGAATCCGGATACCACATAATCGGTAATTCTCCGTTATCAAAATGTCCGGTTGGCAGGCCGGATAAAATCAAATAATTCCGGTCTTCTTTAATATCATAAACATAGATCTCGCCTTTATTGATGGTCCTGATTTGTGGCGTCGAATCGGTGCCGATTAGCGCCGGTTCAATGATCAAGGGAATTGTCGCCGACTCTGAAGCTTGATATAAAATTTTTGTTTCGTCCGCCGACCACTGCAGGATATCAAAGTCACTGGCTACAACCGTTCTCAAGTTTTTCGGAAGGCTGTTTAATTGAGCAATGTCTTTATCATTTTTAATCTTTTGCCAAGAGTTGTTTACCGAGTCGATGGTTTCGGTCACGTCTTGAGGACTTTGGTTAAGCGTGTTTGTATCCAAGAGATACTTTGTGGAAGTATTTTCTTTGCTGATGGTGGCTAAAATTTGGGCGCTGTCTGGGGACCAGGTAAAAGTGGCCAGTGAAAAAGCGTTGGGAATATCTTGGGCAATTTGTGAAGAGGCGTTTTGCAAAGTCAAAATTGGCCGCACGCTCATATCTAAGACGTAGACACCGTTTTTAACTGCCGATTGGGAAGCGACGACATAAGCAATTTTGGTCAGGCTTGGATCAATCACCGGATTTAAAATTCCAACATTGGTGATGCTGGCAAGTTGCGGTGCGGTGGGGAAAAGGAGTGCGTCGGCTTTACTGACAACCTCTTTTTTGACGGTAATTTGCTTTTCCCAAGGGAAGTAGCCCTCTTTAAAAATTTTAACGTCATAGTCTCCCGGAGCAAGGTTGATGGTGTTGTCGGTAGCAGTTGTCAAATGGCCGTTAATAATTACCTGTGCGCCGTCAGGAGAGCTTGTAGCTACCAATAGGCCGGTTCCCGATAGAATTGAGCCGTTGCCGTTAAGATTTAAGCCGTAACCGCGGCCAAGCAGGACAACGACGACTGTCCCAATAATTAAAAATAAAAAGATGAGCAGGGGAATTATTAATTTCTTCATAGCGCAATTTGCATTATACATCCCCAACAATAACTCTTGCAAGAACTACAAAGGAGTTCTATAATCAAAAAAGCCCGAAGCTGTCATGGGATTTTGATAGGTTAAGTATATATTTCGATACAGTAAAAGGTGACTTTTAATTTTTATGGCGCTTTCTAAACGCATCGGCATCGATCTTGGTACCGCTAATACTTTAGTTTACGTGGCCGGAGAGGGAATTGTGCTTAACGAACCAACCGTTGTCGCGGTAACAGTTGAGGACAATCGCGTGGTTGCCGTTGGTAAAGAGGCTAAGGAAATGCTTGGCCGTACCCCCGGAAACATCATGGCTTTAAGGCCTCTGCGCGATGGAGTTATCGCTGACTATACTATTACCGAAGCCATGCTTTCTTACTTTATTGATAAAGCGGCCGGTAAGTCGCGCTATTTTAAACCCGAAGTTATGGTTTGTATTCCGTCCGGCGTCACTCAAGTGGAAAGACGGGCGGTTTTGGACGCGACCATGGCGGCCGGAGCAAAGGTGGCTTATCTAATCGAGGAGCCATTGGCGGCCGCAATTGGGGCGAAAGTGCCAATTGCCCAACCGGCAGGACACATGGTGGTGGATATCGGTGGAGGTTCAACTGAGGCCGCGGTTATTTCTTTGGGAGGAGTGGTCGTGCACAATTCTGTCCGGGTTGGCGGAAACAAAATAGACGAGGCAATCGCCAGCTATACCAAGAAAAAGTTCAACTTATTGATTGGGGAAAGAACTGCAGAAGAGATAAAAATCGAGATGGGCAATGCCTTATTGGACGACAAAAAGGTTTCCGACCAGTTAAAAAAAGAACTTCGGGGTCGGGATTCGATTACCGGTTTACCAAGAACGGTTGAGCTAAATGAAGGGCAAATTAATGAAGCTATCTATCCGGTGCTTATTGATATTATCTCGGCGGTAAAAGGCGTTATGGAGCAAACGCCGCCGGAGTTGGCCAGCGATATTATTGACAAGGGGGTAGTAATGTCGGGAGGGACATCACTTTTGATAAATTTTGATAAGTTGATGACCAAAGTTACCGGTGTTCCATGTCACATCGCTGAAGATGCGCTTTTATGTGTCGTTAGGGGAACCGGAGTGGCGCTTGAGAATATAGAGCTTTATAAAAGAAGTATCGCCCGAAAATAAAGACGATTGCTAAATTGTATTATTGTTTGATTGTTCCCTAAATTACTAGCAATTTAACAATATCAGCAATCGAGCAATTTATTAGCTAAATTGACCTATAATTATCAAAGGAAGATTTTAATGATAAAGAAAGAATGGATTCTTGAGGACACTTTTCACAAAAATTAGTATATAGTATTTAGATTGATATTCCGTTCCAAAGTAGACAATTTTTGGAAAACTAAGCGGGGACTTAAGTCAGGAGTCTTGGATAATAAAAATGTTCAAAAAAGACATTTTTCACGTTTTTACACATTAATTAAAAAGTCTTATAGAGAATGAAGAATTTTGAGAAAATATTTTTACTTGGAGTAGGATTCACAAACGCTACAGAACAGGAAGTCTTAGAGTTTATTGTTACAGGCCTAGCGAAACAGACCGAAAAGTACTACATTGTTACCCCTAACCCCGAACTTTTAGTAATTGCCGACACTAGTCAAAAGTATAAAGACGTCTTAAATGGGGCAGAATTAGCTTTGCCGGACGGTATCGGAGTAGTCAAAGCAGCTCAATTCATGGGTAGACCTCTAAAACAAAGAATGCATGGTGTTGACCTACTAGAAAATCTCTGTAAGGAGGTATCAAATCGGCCTATAACGGTGGGCTTTCTTGGTGCAGGGCCTAGCGTAGCAGAGAAAACAGCCGAGTGCTTAATAAAAAAGTACCTGGGATTACGGGTTGGAATGGTTGCAAGTGAGTGGTCCTCAGTGCTAAAAGATAAGAAAGTTGACATTCTTTTTGTCGCTTTTGGCTCGCCAAAACAAGAAATTTGGATCGCCGACAATCTTCGGACTCTTCCGGCAAAAGTTGTCGTTGGGGTAGGAGGCTCATTTGATTTTATTAGCGGCAAAGTGCCAAGATCGCCCAAAATCTTAAGAAAGTTGGGATTAGAATGGCTGTTTAGATTAGTTATCCAACCGTGGAGGATTAGACGCCAACTATCTTTAATAAAGTTTGTCTTCTTAGTCCTTAAAGAAAAACTTAAATCTTAAACTCCCAAATCCTCGTTATATGGGGAGGTTGTCTATAAATAAAGGGACGCTATCATCTTTCAAAGGATTTCAACAGACGGGGTTAAGAAACCGAGTAGCGCAGAGCTACTATTAGAATAAACAATCAAATAATTTTAATATAAATTACTTGATTTGAATTTTATTTGAAATTAGCATATTGAAGATATCGTTTCCTAGAATGAAGAAATTATTATAAGACTTTTTCTAAAAGAAAATCTCGGATATGGGTTTTATAAATCCCGTTAAAAAGTATAAAACTACGAAAGACAATGAAGTATATATAATGATATAAATAAGCATAGATGCGTAGTGAACTAGCGCAAAATTGTTTACTACTTGGTTTTCAAGATATCTGTGAAAACTGAAATTATGTATATTCTAAAAAAATTCTAGTCTAATCAAAGCTAATTCTCAAGATTTACCGAGTAATTACCGTAAGCGTCAAGAAGTAAATTATGCTCTCATTTTGTAATTTTCACAAGTGTGTTCTCTAGGTTGCGGTAGTTTTAAATTTTAACAGAGAAGGTAATTAGTCGTCTATAGATAGTTCTAAATTTATTAGTCTTGATAGTACTAAACTACGATTTTCGATATGTAGCACGCATTATTTTTGACTGCCAATATTTATCCTTTAGTATTGCCCTGGGTCGATTTCATGTCCTAATCTTCCAAATTTGGCTCCTTTGAGGTGATTTCGCTTTATTTTCGTATTGTTCTAATCAATTTTTAATAAATTGATATTAGATAAATTTATTTAATTAGTTCATGATGATATAATCAAGTGCAAAATTGTAACAAATTATAGGACATTATAATTTAAGAAAGTAATCATTAATTCGCCGGTTTTATTGCTCAATAAAAATACTTATCCTTGCATGTTGTTTCTTAATTGTTGTTTAATAAGTAGAGATGGATTTTAAATTCGTAGAAGACTCGGTTTCAAAAAGATGGATTATTTCGGCGCCAAGACGAGCTAATAGGCCGGATATCGCCAAAGGGGAGGAGCCGAGATGTCCGTTTTGCCCGGGAAACGAATTAGCAGAAAAAGAAGTTTATCGCATTCCTGCCCGCAATGCTACGCAAAGTGTTGCAGGCGGGGGTGGTCAGGCAAACGACCAAAACTGGTTAGTGAGGGTCGTTAACAACAAATTTCCTTTTGCGCCAATCCACGAAGTGATTATTCACTCTCCGGATCACCATAAAAACTTCGAAGAACTGCCGCTCTCACAATCAGAACTGGTTTTAAAAACCTACCGCCAGCGTTTCCAGACACACCAAAATAAGGGCCAGGTTTATATTTTCCATAACCACGGTCAAGCAGGCGGAGAAAGCCTGCCACATCCGCACAGCCAATTGGCAGTTGTGCCTGATTTTGTCAAGCTGGAGATTGCGCCGGTTAATTTTTCAAAACCGGAAGACGATAGTCACGAGACAGAGCATTTTCAAATCTTTTGTCCACTGGCTTCGGAATGGCCGGATGAGGTCTGGATCTTGCCTAAAGCTCAAGAGGTTTATTTTTCAGAAATTACCGACGCCGAGATTAAAGACTTGGCGAAAATTCTCTATCGCTTAATCCAGATTTTTGACCTTCGCCACGTGCACGAATTTCCCTTCAATTTCTATATTGCGCCACACAAAGGCTGGTATCTAAGAATTGTGCCAAGGCTTAAAAATTTGGGAGGCTTTGAAATTGGTACCGGCGTTTCCGTCAATACCCAAGATCCCAAAGAAACGATTGCTTTTATCAAGGAACATTTTGAAAACCCCGACGAAGAAAAAATCCGCACCGTCCACAGGGCGGAGTACAAACGCGCGGTTTAGTATTAAGTAGCTAGTATTGCGTATTAAGTATAGGACGAAATTATTCTTGATACTTACTACTTAATTCTTAATACTTATTTAGCAGCCTACCGAGAGGGTCCAGCCCGAGCGGATAGTTGAAGAGGAATTCAGGCTGGGGAATTTGGCTTTGTTAGCGTTCCAAATTTGCAAATATCTGTTTCCCGCGCCAAGCACTTTTTGCGCAATTTTCCAGAAAGAATCACCTGGCATTACCGTGTACTGTGAGCAGCTTCCGCCTAAACTCCCGCCGGAAACCGAAGCGTTATTGCCGGTAGTAGCGCTTGGAGCAAAAGCCATGCTTGATCCCGCAGTGGCATAGGCAGTTCTAAGGCTTAAAGTGTTTGACCAGTCTCCTGTCATACAGCCATTAATGGCCCTAACTTTAAAGTAATAAGGGGAGCCGGCGCTAAGAGCGTTTACTTTGTAAGGAATTGCGCCGCTCTTGTCAGAGTAGTTAAAGGTGACATTATACATTCCTGCGTCACTGTAGAGGCCGTAGCTAATGGTGTAGGCGTTCTCCTGGCTGGTAGTAGGAACAAAATATACAGTTGCGGTATCCCGGGTAGCCCAAATCTGGAAAATTTTTGGCGCGGCAGGAATAGGAGTGGTGCAGGTAAAAGACTGAACAGGTACGCCAAACGTAGGCGGATTTCCCTTCGGTGCGTTAGGGTCGGGAGTTGGCGTCGGTGTGGGCGTTGGCAGGGGAATAGAGGAAAATACCGTGACATAACCGTTTTCCCCGTCGGCAAAAGTAGTTGTCGTGCTGGTTATGCCGGTCGGATCAAAAATAAGACTCAAACTTTTGGTCGAGCCGGCAATGTAAATATTATCCAAAGAATCAAAAGCGGCGTCTGATGCTTTTTCATCGCCTGACCCGCCCCAAACATAAGTGTAACCGTAGGTTTTGTCGGGATTTAAAACCGTCATAAAAGCGTCGTTTACGCCAAATCCATTCTGGCTGTCAGTGGCGCCAATCGGATCGTAGTTGGTGGGTCCCGCGCTTATTCCCACCAGATAAATTAAGTTATTGCTGTCAAAAGCAATTTTAGAGATGCTTAAGCTATTATTTGAATCCCACGTCACTGTGTATCCGTAACTGCCGTTACTGTTAAACTTAGTCAAAAAGCGCTGCCCCGCAATATTTGCGGTTTTCTTATCCGGGCTCACGAGAGGATTTATCGGATTAAAGTTGACTGCGCTGTTAAAGCCGCCGCTAAAATAAATATTGTCGCTATGATCTATCCCCAGCGCTTGGGCAGATTCGGTGCCCGAACCACCGATGATGTAGGTTGTAATATATTTTCCGGCCGCATCGTATTGGCTAAGATATAAATCGTCTGAGCCGTCGTTGGAGCTTTTAAGATTATCCCCGCCATTATTCAAATTAAAATTCATATTCATATTAGTACTGGTGCCAAACACTCCGTAGAGAAAAATATAGCCGGCTGAAGTCGTGGCTATATGATCCAGTTCGAGATGTTGTGGGGCAGTATTTTTAAAAGTTCTGGAATAAGCGTACGTGTACGGACTGCCGGCCGCCAGCTTGGTGTAAAAACCCATGGTGTCACCGGTGTGAAGGGTTTGAATATCGGTTCCGCCAAGCGGGTCAAGAGCGACGCTAATATCTCCGGCGGTGGTATCGGCGATGGTGCCGGCCAGGAAAACGTTGTTGTAGCCATCAATTGTCATATCGCGAAGGGTCAGATATGGGCTTGGCCAGAGATAAGTCTGTCCGTAATCGCCATTAGCTTTAATTTCCGTTAAGAATTGCCATTTGTCGGTTCCGCCGGAGCCTGATTGGTGAAAATCCATTCCGGTAGTCGGATTAAAATCGACGTTGCCGGTAAAGGAGCCGAGTAGCCACACGTTTTGCGCGCTGTCGGTGGCGATTTTAGTTAGTGAAAGCGCGGTAAAAAGCCCGTTTACAGTCTTCGGGTCGTCGGCCTGGATAATATAGGTGTAGCCGTAGCTGTCGCCGGAGCCCATTTTGGTCAAGAAGATAGCGCCCTGGGTGGCAGTTTTTGGATCGCTTATTTGGATGGTGGGGTTGAGAGCGTAATTGGGATTCATTTGCTGGGCCGAGCCGCTGGCTAAAATGCCGGCGTAATAAGCATTAGCATTGTCCGAAAGGTCGACAACGACGGCCGAAGGAGTGACGGAGAAAATCGGCGAGACTGTCCAGGTTTTATCGTAGGAGTCTTTGGCGAGCGCTTTTGGCGAAAACAGAGACAACAGGGCAGTTCCCAATAAAGTAAAAAGCACCAACCTAAGGCAGAATATTTTCATCCAACTACATCATACTCACACTTTTTTGTGAAATGCAACATTTCACGGGAAGCACTGAGGCCGCTCAGGATTTTTTAATAATTCTTTTGCGGAGGTAGAGGAGGACGAGCAAGATTATGACTAGCGCGAGGCCGATTTTGATGAAATTGAACATGCCTTGGGAGAAAAATTTAATTGTCATTGACAATTTTTGGTTGGTTTTGCCAAAATGCAGGTCAATTTTGGCCGTGTAAATCCCCGGCAGAAGAATTTTCTGGTAAGTCGTCACGTTGGTGTCATATCTTCTAATGCTTTCCGGCAGGGCATCAAGCGAGTTGTCGTTCAAAGCGCCTTTGGTGACTAGATTTCCTAACGGATCAAACACTTGAATCAAGCCGTAAGGAATAACGTGGACGTTACCGCTATTTTTAAAGCGCAAAATATAGGTATCGGGATAGTCAATGCCGTCGCGAAGTGGCTCGAAAGTGTCGATTTTGCCTTCCTCGATTTCTTTTCCGGTCGAAGCGCGCACGAAAAGCAGGCTGGAAAGAACGGCTTTGATATTCACTTGCTGTTGATTTTCCGGCGCCTGGATTTCGGCCAAAATGCTGGCGTAATGCCCGCCTTTGGTAATGCGGTTTTTGTCAATGAAAACTTTGACGGACTTTTTTTCGCCCGGAGCCAAGTCCAAATTTTTATTTTCGAAAGAAATCCACGAAGATAGGGAATATTTGTAATTGGCACTGTCTTTACCGGTCAGAAAATCAATTTTGTAACTGTCTTCAAGCTCGGTAAAATCCTGGACGCTTAGGACCAAATTAATTTCGCTTTTGGTATTGTTAGCGTAAGTCAATTCATATTCCGGCGCGTCGGTGGCCAGATCAAGGTGGGCGATGGAAGGAGTAACGGTGATGCCGGTGGTTTGAGCTTTAGCCGCAGGCACAACAAATGCCAAAATAAGCAAATAAGCAAATAAGCAAATAGATACGGCAATTTTTAATTTACAATTTTTAATTTTCAATGAATTTTCAATTTTTAAATTTTTAAGCATTGGGATTTGGTTAGGAATTAGAAATTAAGAATTAGAAATTCTCTATTTATCATACCAGATGTTTCGGGAGAAGTTAATATTTGCTATTATATATTCATGAAGCTTTCGCGCATAATTTTGCTTATTTTCTTGAGCTTAATAGTGGTTACCGGTCTGATCATCTTTCTCGTCTTGAATCATTCCGCCAAATCTCTAACCGATGCGGAAAAAGAAGCGGCGTTAGTGAATATTCTTGGCAGAAAGCCGATTTTAACTAATAATGAGGCGACCGGAACCGTTCTGTACAATGGCCAATACGCCAGTTTCAGTTATCCCGCCAAAGCGATTGTTTACACCTATAAAGACCCGAACATTGTCAAGAACAAGTCGGAGTTGGAAATGTTCTCTTTCGATATAAATAATCCACGTTTGATCTTCAATTTTTCCATCAGCGATAATTCTGGTAACCTGGCGGATGCTAAGGATAGTTCCGGTGCGATTTTCAGAGAAAATCAAGTCAATGGATATTCCCAGTCAGAAGTAGTAATTGGCGGCGCAAAAGGTTTGGTTTTTGCTAAAGCAGGGGAGCATCCGGAAAAAACCGGCTTTTGGCTCACTAACAATAAACTTTACGCTCTTTCAGTCACAGGCAGTGATTATCAAGAAGTGGTTAATCTCTTCGACGGAATCACCACCAGCTTAAAATTCAAATAATCTACTTCGCGAGGCGCTTGCGGATTTCGCGGTTGATGTAAAATTTCAGTAAGAATCTCACCAGCACGACCAAGACGATTAAAGTTACTATCATTAGCCCCACTACTTTCCAAGGGAACACCCAGAAGCTCACCGTTGCTTCAAGCGGGACATCCCGTGTCCCGTTATCGTAAACTAATAACAGGTTGGCGGTATATTTGCCGATCCTAAACTCAGTTAACTTGTTCCAGTTGATAGTGATATTTTCAATTTGCTTACCGTTTTTATCCAATTTTGGCTGTCCAGCCTCCATTACTGGCTCTCTGACCAAAAATCCGTCGCTCCAGGGAACCATAAAGGTTTTGTTGGTGTCAGGAATTATATTTCCCAGAGTCGGGTTGACATCCAAAGAGGCAATGTTTTGATTGCCTCCGCTGATAAAAATGTTGCCGTGCGGGCTGACGTGGATATTGCCTTGGTTCTGGACTTTGACCGAAAAATTGACCGGCAAATACTCGCTGACATAGTTGTCGGCTTTGAATTCAATAATTTTGGCGTCGGCTTTCGCCCCGGCCTTTTTTACATCCAGAAGAATAGGAACAGCGGCGGCGCCGGTGATGGTGGCACCGGTTCGTTTGATGGGCGAGTTGTTGTCTTGGGTGAAGGAAACGGCAAAGTAGTAGCC
>Ga0182021_10001210_pt1 | contig 29370 bp, 28 predicted proteins | sample 612E3MmetaG_FD_120493 | JGI IMG/M metagenome (GOLD analysis project Ga0182021, IMG submission 120493) | Permafrost microbial communities from Stordalen Mire, Sweden - 612E3M metaG (Illumina Assembly) | ecosystem: Environmental > Terrestrial > Soil > Wetlands > Permafrost | place: Sweden...
ACGACATGCTTCCAGGACTACCGTTCGCCAACATAGCCCACCTGGGCTGGGCCGTGAAAGACATCGACACCACCATCAAGAACTTCGAGGCCATGGGCCTGGGCCCCTGGCGCCGCTACATCCTCGGGGAGGATGACGGCGGCCACGATTTCGCCTACCGGGAATACGAAGGCGGCATGGGCAACCGGTGCAAGGTCGCCCTGGGCAAATGGGGACCCATCGTGGTGGAGCTGTTCGAGCCCATCTCCTTCCCCATCGTGGAGAACTTCCTGGCCGATCACGGCGAAGGGATATGGCACTTCGGCTACTCCATGAGCCAGGCCCAGTTCGACTTCACTGTCGCCGAGATGGAGAAGAAGGGCATCGGCATCATCGGGCGGTCGGAATACAAGAACGGCGTGCGCATGGCCTTCCTGGACCCTAGCAAGACCGGGGGCATCATCTTCCAGCTCCACGATTGTCCGCCGGCGATGGAAGACTTTTTCGATACCATGGGGATCATGGCCTAGCAGCCTTCCAGAGCCGCCCGCGCGCAATTCCATGGGACCGGCTTCGGCGAAGACTAGCTTCCCGAAGCCGGCTCCCGGTACCCCAGGTCGTAGGAGAGTGCGGCCGCGACCTGCCTGAGAGCCTGGGCGTAGGTATGGGCCACGTCCGGGGTGTAGCGCACGTCGGAAACCACGATGGAGAGACTGGCCCGCACCTCGCCCGAGTAGTCCCGGACCGGCACCGCCAGGGCGCACACTCCCCGCTGTTGCCCTTGGAGGTCGTAGGCGATCCCTTCGGCCGCCACCTGGGCCAGCTCGTCGCGGTATCTGTCCCGGTCCGTGATGGTGAACGGGGTGAGGGCCGGCAACGGTCGGGCCAGGGCTCTCTCCCTCCGCTCTTCCGGGCCGAAAGCCAGCAGCACCTTGCTGTGCGCGTTGGCGATGTCGGTGAACACCTGGCCCACGTACATCAGGAACTTGAACGGGCGGGGGGAGGGCGAATGCGCGACGCAGAGCGGCCCGTCGTCGTTCCACACCGTCAGGCCGACGCTCTCGTCGGTCGCCTCGGAAAGGTGCTCCAGGTAAGGCGCCGCGATCCTCGCCAGCGACGCCTGGTCGATCCAGACGTAGGCGAACTGATAGATGGCCGGGCCCAGGAAATATCTGCTCGTGATCGGATCGAACGCCAGGACGCCGGTAGCCTCGAGGGACTTTACCAACCGGAAGGCGGTGGTGCGACGCAGTCCGGAGCGTCGCGACAACTCCGCGGCGTTCCATTCCGGGTGCTGCGAGTCGAACAACTGCAGGATGCGAAAAGCGCGCTGGACCGATGAGACGAGCGGCCCGCTCTCCGGCCCCTCGAGCTCGTCGTCCATGCCGCGTTGCGGCTCCTGGATCTTTGACATGCCAAGAGTGTTCCAGAATATGTGCGCCACGTCAACAATATGGGACAGCACGCGGCGTTCACCTTGACATCGGTCGGGCGGTTGGGATAGGTTTGTACCGTTTTCGGAGAGCAACATCCCAGAAATGGACAAACAGGCCGCGCGGGTCGGGGAGTGTCCGGAGCGCACGGTCTTTGGCCGCGGTTCGATGGAGGTCCTCTTGAGAGCGTTCGCCTATCCTCCGCAGCTGCAGGCAGAGTCGCTGCCTGAGGGCTGCCTGCCCGACCTGCTGTGGCCGCCGGAGATCGGCGTCGAGCTACCCGACGAGGTGAACCTCACCGAGTGGTTCCTCGACCGCAACCTGGTGGGCGAGCAGGCGGACCGGGTGGCGTTCTATTCGGGCGACAGGGCGGTCACCTACCGGACCCTCAACGATTGGGTGAACCGCTTTGCCAACGCCCTGCGCTCCCTGGGCGTGGAGAAGGGCGATTGCGTGCTGCTCCGGATCGCGAACAGCGTTGAGTGCGTGGTCTGCTCGCTGGCCGTCAGCCGGCTGGCTGCGGTGGTGCTGCCGACGATGACCTTGCTCCGCGAGAGGGTCATCACTCACGATGCCAACACCGCCAAGGTCAAGGTGATCGTGTGCGGGTACGAGCTCCTTGGCGAGGTGGAGGCCGGGCGGGCGAACTACGCCACCGTGCAGCACATCGTTTCCGTCGGCGGCGACCCGGACGAGTTAAAGAGCCGCGGTCTGCGCAGCTACGCCGAGCTGCTGGCGGCCAACAGCCCCATCATCGAGAGCGTCCGGGTGCCGCCGACGTCGCTGGCCGCAACCTTCTTCACCTCGGGCACGACGGGCACGCCCAAGGGCTGCATGCACCTCATCCAGACGATCATCGGTTCGGTGCACTCCTACCCGCTTACCTTCGACGGGCTTCGGCCCACCGACGTGTTCATGGGATCGGCGCCGCTCGCCTTCGTCATCGGTTACGGCTACAACATGTTGCTGCCGTTGCTCGGTGGCGTCCCCAGCGTGATCCTCGAGGGCAGGATGTCGGCCGAAGGCCTGGTGGAAGCCATACCCAAATACAAGGTCACGATGTTCAACGCCGTGCCGACCGCGTTCAACCAGCTGCTCAAGCTGCCCACCATCCGCGACTACGATCTCAGCAGCCTGCGCGTGGTCATGTCGGGCAGCGCCCCGCTGTTCGCCTCGACCTTCGATGCCTTCAAGGAGCTCACAGGGCTGGAGATCGTGAACGGCATCGGCTCGTCGGAATCGATCGGCACCCAGCTGGCCTCGTACCTTCCCGGCTACAAGCCCGGCGCTACCGGCTGGCCCGTCCCCGGCGTGCAGGCCACCATAATCGACGACGCCGGCAAGGAGTGCCCGGTTGGGGTCACCGGTCGGCTGGCCATCAAGGCCTGCTACGGCACCATGTATTGGAAGAACCCCGAGCGGCAGATGGAGGCCGTGGTCGACGGGTGGAGCCTCTCGGGCGACTACGTCTATAAGGACGAGGATGGGCTGTATTGGCACGTATCCCGCATCGATGATGTCATCAAGAGTCGCGGGTACCGCGTGTCGCCCGGAGAGGTGGAGGACGCGCTGAACGAGCATCCGGCGGTCTTCGAATCCACGGTCATCGGCATCCCGGACCCGGAGCAGGGCCAGAGGATCAAGGCATTCGTGGTGCTGAGGCGGGGTTTCGCCGGGTCGCCGGAGCTGGTGGAAGAGATCCGCGCGGCCGTCAAGAAGAAAGTGGCGCCGTACATGGCCCCAAGCGAGATGGAGTTCGTCGACGCGCTTCCCAAGACCGAGACCGGCAAGGTGCGCCGCGTGGAATTGCGGGAGCTCGAGTCGAAGAGGACGGCCGACCGCGAGGCTGTCGCGGGAGGAGCGGCATGAACGTACCCTCCTTCACCTACCTTCGGCCGGCCGATCTGCCGGAGGCCTGCGGGCTGCTGGCCGAGTACGGGCCGGAGGCCAGGGTCTTGGCGGGCGGCACGGACCTCATCGTCACGATGAAGCATCGCCGGATGACGCCGCGCTACCTGGTTGACCTCAAGAAGATCCCGGGGCTGGACTATATCGAGTACGAGGCCGGGGCCGGGTTGCGGATCGGGGCGCTGGCCACCATCGAAGAAGTGAAGGCCGCGCTGCCGGTGCGCAAGTTCTACCCCGTGCTTCACCAGGCGGCCGCCTACATGGCCACGGTCGCGATCCGCAACCGCGCGACCCTGATGGGCAACATCTGCAACGGCTCTCCATCGGCGGAGACCGCTCCGGCACTCATCGTGCTGGGGGCCGCGGTGCGAGTGGCCGGCCCCGGCGGGGGACGCATGGTGCTCGTGGAGGACTTCATGACCGGGCCGGGGCAGACCGTGCTCGATCGGGGCGAGATCGCCGTGGAGGTGTTCGTGCCCGAACAACCGGCCGGGAGCGCCGCCGCGTACGAGAAGTTCAGCCTCAGGCGCATGGATGTAGCGCTCGTGGGGGCGGCCGCCCTCGTGGTGCCGGACGGGCCGGCGGTGGGTGACGTGAAGATAGCCCTCAGTGCGGTGGCCCCCACACCCATCCGGGCGAAGGCCGCCGAGGAGATACTGCGGGGCAAGGTGCCGGACTCCGCACTCATCGAGGCGGCGGCGCGCGCAGCCGCCGCCTCGTCCCGGCCCATCTCCGATGTTCGTGCTCGGGCCGATCTGCGCCGCGAGCGCGTCGAGACTCTCACGGACCAGGTGCTTCGCCTGGCCATGAGGGCCGCCAAGATGGGGGTGGTCTAGATGTGCGGGCAGCCAGGACGGCCGGCGCAAAGCGCCGCCGTGAGACCAGGGGAGACCCGGACGATCTCGCTCACGGTCAACGGCGTACGCCACGAGTTCGAGGTGCAGCCGCAGGAGACACTCGTCGAGGTGCTGCGGGAGCGCTTGCGGTTCATGCGGACCAAAGAGGGCTGCAGCGTCGGCGAGTGCGGATCGTGCACGGTCATCATGGACAAGAAGGCGGTGGCCTCCTGCCTTGTGCTGGCCATCGACGCCGACGGCTCCGATATCGTCACCACCGAGGGCATGTCCTGCGACGCCGAGTTCCATCCCATGCAGGAGTCGTTCGTCGACCATCTGGCGATGCAGGCTCGGGTGGGCGTCTCGTCGATGAGCGTCCGCAAGGACTACCTCACCTTCTGCCACCTTTGCTGCGGCCACTGCGCCGTCAAAGTCACGGTGGCCGACAACGTCATCGTCGATATGGCCCCCGACCTGGAGAGCGGCCTCTCCAACGAGCAGTGCGTCTACAAGAAAGGCCGCCTGTCCATCCCCGAGATCCACGACCATCCCGATCGGCTCCTGCATCCGCTCAAGCGCGTGGGCGCTCGCGGCGAGGGGAAATGGCAAACGATCTCCTGGGACGAGGCGCTCGACACCGTGGCGGCTGAGTTCCGCCGGGTCCGCGACCAGTTCGGCCCCGAGTACGTCATGTTCGCCTTGGGTGAGCCGCATGGCCTGGAGTTCGCCTTCGCGCAGCGCCTCGCCTCGGTGTTCGGCACGCCCAACGTCACCACCCCCGGCTGGTTCTGCGGGGTCCCGTTCCAGACGGCCAACGCCTTCACCTTCGGCCAGGGCGCGGTGCCCGACGAGGAGCATGTGCCGGAGCTGCTGGTGGTCTGGGGGACGAACCCCAACCACACCTCGGGCGGCATCCGCCGGCAGACGGTGATAAAGATCGCGGAGAGCGGCGCCAAGATCGTGGTGATCGACCCGCGCAAGATCGACATGGCGGGCATCGCCGACATGTGGATCAAGCCCCGCCCCGCCGCCGACGGCGCGCTGGCCATGGGGCTGCTCAAGGTCGTGGTGGAAGAAGAGTTGTACGACGAGGACTTCGTCCGCGACTGGACGGTAGGCTTCGACGAGCTGAAGGCCGAACTGGCCACGTTCACCGTAGCCGATGCCGCCAAGGCCTGCTGGGTGCCCGAGGAGCAGATCGTCACCCTGGCCCGCATGATCGGTACCAGCAAGCCGGCCTGCCTGCATTGGGGCAACGGCATCGACCAGGGAGTGGAGCCCTTCCAGACGCACCGGGCCATCTCCATCCTGGCAGCCATCACCGGCAATCTGAACGTGCCGGGGGGCATCGTCCTCCCCGATTCAGAGACCAACTTCCTCCGGCCGGGCAAGTTCTACATGCTCAGCAAGCGGCGCGACAGCGCCGGCAAGACCCTGGGCCGGGAATTCCCGATGACGCTCAAGTCCACGTCCGTGCCGTCGTGGAGCCTCGTGAAGGCCATCGTCGACCGGCAGCCCGACGCGCCGAAGGCGGCGTTCTTCATGCTCACCAACCCGGTCACCAGTTTCGTGGACAGCACGAGTACCCGCAAAGCTCTCGAGATGCTCGACTTCAGCGTGGTCCTCGACATCTTTATGACTCCCACCGGCATGCTGGCCGACATCGTGTTGCCGGTCGCGTCCGGCATGGAGCACGACGAGGTGGGCTATTGGCCCGGCTGGTACAACGAAGTGCGGGCCCATCCCAAAGTGGTGGACGCCCCCGGCGACGCCCGGCCGGACACGTGGGTCATCAACGAGCTGGCCAAACGCCTGGACCTGGCTGACTTCTGGGAGCACGACCACGAGGCGCTCGACGCCTGGCTGGCCCCGAGCGGCCTCACCTTCGAGGACCTCGTCCGGGAGCGCACCCTGCTGCCGAAGAAGAACTACGGGAATGCCAACCTGCGGACGCCCTCCGGCAAGGTGGAGATCGTATCCGAGACCCTTTCCTGGATCGGCCTGCCCACGCTGCCTCGCTGGCAGGAACTCGGCGCGGTCCCCGAAGTCCCCAAGGACTACCCGCTGCTGTTCACCAACTCCAAGTCGGAGATCTTCGTGGGCACCAGTTACAAGGGGGTGCCCAGCCTTCGTGGGATGCGGCCGGAGCCGGTCGTCCAGATGAACCCCCAGACTGCCGTGAAGCTCGGTCTGGCCGACGGCGATCTCGTGTGGATGGAGACCAAGAAGGGGCGCATCAAGCAGCGCTTGGTGTTCGATCCGGATATGGACCCGCGGGTGCTCTTCGCCGACTTCGGCTGGTGGTTCCCGGAAGACCCGTCCGGGCAGCTGGGTTGGGACTGGGGGAACATCAACATGCTCACCAGCTACGACGAGCCGGTGGACCCGGCGGTCGGCGTGATGATCCTACGCGGCGTTCCCTGCCGGGTGTACAAGGCATGACCAGCATCTACACTCAGCTGCGGCCGATCTTCGCGCCGAGGAGCGCGGCGGTGGTGGGCGTGTCTCAGGACCCGTGGAAACCCGGCACTACCATGCTTCGCGCCCTGGTGGAGTTCGGCTTCAACGGCAGGCTCTACCCCGTCAGTTCCCGGGGGGGAGAGGTGATGGGTATGAAGGCCTACCCCTCCGTGGAATCGCTGCCCGAGGCGGTGGATGTCGCCTTCCTCTTCGTCCCCACCGAGGTTCTGGTAGACGTGGTGCGGCAGTGCAAGGCGAAGGGAGTGAAGGGCGTCGTCGCCTTCACCGGTGGTTTCAGCGAGACGGGCAGCGCCGCGGGCCGGGCGCTCGAGGCCGAGCTCAAGAAGCAGTTCGACGGCAGCATCCGGATGATCGGCCCCAACTGCCTGGGCGTCTATAGCCCGGGCGGCGGCGTGACCCAGCATCCCGGCGAGGGCTATTCCCAGACCGGCGGCGATGTGGCCTTCGTCGCCCAGAGCGGCGGGCTCTCCGAGGACTTCTGCCGTGCCGCGCCCAACTTCGGCTTTCAATGCAGCAAAGTGGTGAGCTACGGCAACGCCTGTGACGTCAACGAAGCCGATCTGCTCGAGTACATGGGCGCCGACCCGGCGACCAACGTCGTCGGCATGTACATCGAAGGGCCGCGCGACGGCAGGAGATTTGCGCGCACTTTGCGGGAAGTGGCCGCAGCCAAACCTGTGGTGGTCTGGAAAGGGGGACTGACCCCCCTCGGAGCGGCCGCCGCCAGTAGCCACACCGGCTCTCTGGCGGGCAGCCTTGAGGTGTGGGCCGCTCTGCTGCACCAGGTCGGCGCGGTCCAGGTCAACAGCTTCGAAGAGCTTCTCGATACCCTGGCGGCGTTCCACTTCCTCCCCGGCTTGGATGACCGGCGCATCGGCTATGTGGGCGCAGGTGGCGGCAACACCGTGGTGGCCGGGGATGCCTCGTATCGTTCCGGCCTGCCGCTGCCGCCCTTCAGCCCCGAGACCCGGGCCAGGCTGGACGCCCTCCTCCCGCCCGTTGGCGCGAACTCCTCGAACCCGGTGGACGTTCTTGCTCCCATGCCTTCGGCCGAGTCGCTCAAGGGCATACTGGAGGCCATCGCGGCGTCCGGCGAGGTGGGGACCATCATGGTCGACCGCATCGTCCTCTCCAAGCCGCTCCGCCGGCTCATGCACTACGACGTCCAAGCTCCGGTGGAGGATGAAGCCTGGCTGGAGGACATCCCCATCGATCTTCTGCGTTCCTCGGGTATCCGGGTGGTGGTAGTCCTGAGGGAGTATCTCGATCCACACAACGACCCGGCTGTGGAGGTGGAGCGCGTGCGGCTGCGCTGCCACTACCAGAGCAACGGCATCCCGGTCTACCCCACCGCCGAGCGGGCGTTTCGCGCCCTCTGCCACGTCGTGACCTACAACGAGCGGAGGCGGGGGCTATGAGCGGTGTCACACCCGGCGCGGCCCTGGCGACTCCTGTGATCGAAGCGGCGTTGGCCGCCGGCCGCCTTGTTCTGAGCGAGCACGAAGCCAAGCGGGTGCTGAGCGCCTACGGGGTGCCGGTCACGGCCGAGACGCTGGTGAAGGACATCGCCGGACTGGGGCAGGCTCTCGCCGCTCTCAGCTTCCCCGTCGTCCTCAAGATCGACTCGCCCGACATCCTCCACAAGACCGAAGCGGGATTGGTGGTCCTCGGCTGCACGAGCGCCGACGACGCGCGCTCTTCCTTCGAGAGGATCATGGCCCGGGCGGCCGCGAGCTTCCCGGCCGCCGTGATCAACGGGGTACTGGTGCAGGAGATGGTCGCCGACCCGGTGGCCGAGTGCATCGTAGGCATGAAGAAGGACCCCCAGTTCGGCCCCACTGTCATGTTCGGGCTGGGAGGCATCTTCGTGGAGGTCTTCGGCGACATCGTGTTGCGGGTGGCTCCGCTTTCGGCTGGCGACGCTGCGGAGATGATCCGCGATACGAAGGGATACAAGCTGCTGACCGGCGCCCGCGGGCGCCTGAAGGCGGACGTGGCGGGCATCGAGGCGGTCTTGATGAGCATGTCGCGGCTGGCGTTGGAGCTCGAGCCGTTCCTGGCCGAGATTGACATCAATCCGCTGATGGTGGGTTCCAAGGGGGCCTGGGCCGGGCGGTCGGTGGTAGCCGCCGACGCGCTGGTGCTTCTGGACGGCAGGGCGAACCATAGAGTAGAGGGGGACTAGGATATGAGCCGGAATGCGACCGCGGCTGTCGTCCGCGAACCCGGTGGCGTGTTCACGCTCGAGACCGTCGAACTGGACGACCTCCACGCTGGGGAAGTATTCGTGCGCATCCTGGCCGCGGGCGTCTGCCACACGGACATGATGGCCCAGTTCCTCACCCCTCTGCCCGCAGTGATGGGCCATGAGGGCATGGGGGTCGTAGAAGAGGTGGGGCCGGCCGTAGAGGGCTTCGAACCCGGCGACCGGGTGCTGATCTCCTGGCCCTCCTGCGCTTCGTGCGCCTCATGCCTGTCCGGGGAGCCGTACCTCTGCGAGAGCGGCGACAGGATGTACTTCTCCGGGCGCCGCCTCGACGGGTCGCAGACCATGAAGCTGAACGGGCAATGGATATCCGGGGCGTTCTTCCAGCAATCCTCGTTCGCCACCCGGTCCATCGCGACGGCGCGGGCCCTCGTCAAACTGCATGATGACGGGCTCGAGCCCGGGCTCCTCGCCGCGCTGCCCTGCGGGGTCATGACCGGCGCGGGCGCAGTGCTCAACAGCCTCAAGCTGTCCGCTTCCGACGATCTGGCCGTCATAGGGGCGGGGGGTGTGGGGCTGAGCGCTCTCATGGCCGCTCGCGTGGTCGGCGTCAAGCCCCTGGTGGCGGTCGATGTCGTCCCCGGGCGGCTCGCGCTCGCCCGCGAGTTGGGCGCCACCCATACCATCGACGCGTCACAGGAAGACGTGGCCGAGTCGCTCCGCGCAATCCTCCCGAAGGGGTTCCGGTACGTGCTCGACACGACGTCCAGGGATGAGTCGTGGAACGCCGGCGTCAAGAGCCTGGCGATGGGAGGGACCCTCGCGGCCGTGAATGCTCCACCCGTCGACACCATCCACTTCGAGCCCCTGGCCCTCATGGTAAAGGGAGGCCGGTTCCAGTTCATCCTGGGCGGCTCGGCGATACCCCGCCTATTCCTCCCCCGGCTCATCGAATGGCACAAGCAGGGCATCTTCCCCTTAGACCGGCTGGTGAAGACCTTCGACTTCGCGGATATCAACGCTGCCTTCGCGGAATCCCAGGCGGGGACCGCCATCAAACCGGTACTTCTCATGCCGTCCGTCTGACGGCCCGGCGCGGCGGATCTGGGTAAGAATCTCCAGCGCGAACCGGAGGAGCGTGCAAAGACCCACCAAGCCGGAACTCCAAGCGGCCGTCGCCAAGACCGTTCCGGAGGTCATCGCTCCGGGGCTGGCCGTGCTGTTCGTCGGCATCAATCCGGGACTCTACTCGGCCGCGGTGGGCCATCACTTCGCACGGCCGGGCAATCGCTTTTGGCCGGCGCTGTACGAGGCTGGCTTCACGCCCCGCCAGCTGCGGCCGGAGGAGGACGGCGAACTGCCGAGTTGGGGCCTGGGCATCACCAACCTGGTGTCCAGGACCACCGCCGCAGCATCCGAACTCTCAGCCGAGGAGCTCCGGCACGGGAGGCCGACGCTTGAGGAGAAGGTCGCCCGCTATGCCCCCCGGTGGGTGGCCTTCGTGGGGATCGGCGCTTACGCTACGGCCTATGGCCGGCGGCGTGTGTCGCTGGGGCTTCAGGACGAGAGGATCGATGAGGCCCGCATCTGGGTGCTGCCCAACACCAGCGGGCTCAACGCGCACTACGCGCCGGCGGGTTTCGCGACGCTGTTCCGCGACCTGCGCAGCGCCGTTCTTGCGTCTGCTTGACATGCGGCTCCCTCTCGATGGATAGTCGACCCTGCTCGGCCCGGACGTGGAAGCGCGCACGGCGGCGCAGCTGGCCAAGATCGACCGGCTGCTCGGTAAGATGCTGGGCATCCACCCGGGCGTGGACCTGTTCGTTCTGCCGGAGACTGCCGTGACCGGCTATGACCGGGAGCGCTGGGAGCAGATCGCTGAGCCGCTTCCCGGGCGTATCAGCGACCATTTCTGCCGCAAGACGCAGGAGCTGGGGAAGTGGATCTGCCCGGGCTCCATCGTGGAGAAGGATGACGCCGCCGGCGGCATGCGGAACACCTGCTTGCTCATCTCCCCGGCGTGGGTAAGGTGGGGCTCATGAACTGCGCCGACACCGGGATCCCGGAGATCGCCCGCAACCTGGCCTTCAACGAGGCCGAGATCATCATCAACTCGCTCCGCCAGGGGCCGTTCATCGGTGGGCTGCGGCACCGGGTGCCGGTGAGCCAGGTGCGGGCCATGGAGAACCAGTGCTACGTGCTGGTCGTGAACCAGGCGGGCCCCGAGGGGGCCGGGCACTCGGTGACCTGCGATCCGGAAGGGCGCGTCCTCGAGGAGTTAGGGGAGACGGAGTCCTTCGCGGTGGTGTCGCTAAACCTGGAGGAGGTGCGGCGGGTCCGGGCGCACGGGTCGTTCGGCATCGGGGTGAAGTTCCATGGAGCTCACCCGGGACTGCCAACTGGCCGGTGGCGAGCTGGACGCGTGCTATCGCCGCGGGCTCGAGAACGCGCCCGTCTTTCAAAACGCCGAGCGCCCCGCGTGTCCTATGCTCTGAGCGCCGAGCCCTGCATGGGGGCGTCGCGGCAGTATGCCCTGGAGGGCGGTTGCTTCGTGCTCGCTCCGGTGGCGATAACGAGCAGGGAGTGGGTCGAGCGGATGGCGGACACGCCGGAGCGGGCCGACCTCATCGAAACGGGCGGTGGCGGCAGTTGCATCTTCGCCCCCGACGGCTCCACCATCGCCGTCCCGCGCCGTGGGACGAGGAGACCATCCTCTATGCCGACCTGGACCTCTACGACATCGCCCGGGCCAAGAACAAGCATCTGGGCGAGATCCCGCAGGACCGGCTGGCCTCCGTTCTCAAGACCTAACAGGCCGCTGAAAAGCCAAGCCCTCGACCGGCAGGCATCAGCGGGTGAAGTACTTGAGCAGCACCTGCGTCTGCTCCAGAGTGATCGTAGCCCCGCGCTGCACCATGTTGTCGATGAGAGCCTGTGCCTGCGCCTGGTTGGCGGCGTGGAAGTTCAGTGACGGAGCCGCCCCGTGACAGGTCGTGCAGACCTGGTTGATGACGGCGATGGCCGCGGCGTCGGCGCTTGTCGTACTTCCCGTGCCTCCCGTGGTTCCCGTGGAAGGCGTGCCGCCACCCTCGCCTCCGCCACCGGTCGAAGCACCCCCATTCGCAGCCGCGCTGTCGGAGTACCCCTTGACGAGGGTCTGCTTCTGAGCGTCGGTCAGCTTAGCGTTCGTGTGAATGAATGTATAGATGCCGGGCGGCATGTTGCGTTGCAGAGCACGCTGGAACTCCGCCACCGACGGCTGGCCGTCGTAGTTGGAGAAGTTGAAGCGGCTGCGCCCGCCGTCCACATCTGATTGGCTGATCCAGGAGAACGGGGCGATATCGGTGCCCCACCACCACTTGGTCTCGTTGCTGTGGCAGTCGTAGCAGGCTATTCTCGCGAGGGCTTCGGCATTCGGATCGGTCCACTTGAAGGGGTTCGCGGCCGGTGGATTGGTGTGATCGCGTCCATACGGGACGGCCTGCATAAGACCGAACACCACGATCAGCGCGACAATCACCCACAGCACGATCCATTTCCAGGAACGAAACCGCTTGCCGGCCATGTACCCCCCCTCTGCTCCGATTCATAGGTGACCAGTGTACTGTGTTTATGCCTGGTGAGGAGCGACGAGTAACAGAAAGCCCCGAACTCGGGGCTTTCATCACGGCGTTCCGATGGAGCTGCGCCGGCCGCACAAGGCGTCTACCGGGGCGTGAGAAGCACGCAGTGCGGCTTCTCCTCCATGATCTTAGCCAGTTCCGTGACGTCGCCGTAGACCATAGTCGAGGCCTGGCAGTGCTTCACGCACGAGGGCTGTTCGCCCTTCGAGGTACGCGCACTGCGCTTCAGCGGATAGTGGAGACGATCGGGATGATGGATGTACTGGCGCAGCGCCAACGCGCGCGGGCAGAGTCTACCCTGGTGGTAGGGGTGATCTTGGTCGCCCTCCACCTTCACGACCTTGCCGTCTCTGAGATAGATCTCGGCCCCACAGCCGCCATGGCATCCAGGCCCAGGCGACCAAAGGCCCATCTTGTACGCCTGGTACCCGTCTTCCGTGTAGTGCTGCATTTCCAGCCTCGCTCCCCTTGCTCTAGGTCAAGCGGGTCCACATCAAGTTCGTCTCGTAAGGCCTACTCGCCGCTGCGACTGCACAACGAGCCGATCTTTTACCACGACAGGTCTCTTCATTCGACCTGGTGGCGTTCCCTGGACTTCGTATACGAACGCCAGGATAGCACCGAGGGGCGCGTCCAGGAATGCCGCCGGGAAGCGGGTCTTTATCAAGTCTGGCGGCGACCCCGGTGTTGAGATACTCTTCCCCGGTGATGACCGCCGGCCGTGATCCCGACTACGGCGTGCAGCGCTGGGTGACGCTTGCCGCCTGCACCCTGGCCGCACTCTGCTGCGGCTTCTTCTATGCGTGGAGCGTCTTGGACAAGCCGATGATGGCAGCCCACGGGTGGACGTCGTCCCAGGTCTCCCTGGCGTTCACGCTGGTCGTGGCCGTCCCGGCGATGTGCACGCTGCTCGCGGGCATCTTCATCGTGGGCATCTGCTACGGCGGCTTCCTGGCCCTCATCGGGCCGGTGACCCTCGACGTCTTCGGTCCGAAGCACTTCTCTGTGAACTTCGGGATCATGTTCTTGACCGTGGCCGTGGCGTCCTACGCCGGGCCCCGTCTGGCTGCCGCCGTCGCTCAAGCCAACGGGGGAGATTTCGGGCGTGCCTTCCTCATCGCTGCCGTCATGACCGTCGTGGGATTGGCGCTGATGGCCGTCTACGTGGCCGTTTCCCGCCGGAGACCGGCGCCGTCGGCAGGGGAAAGGTCTGCCGCCGGCACGGACGACGCGCTATCCTGAGGCATCCGGCGGGCAGCGGCCCGCGGTGCGCGAACAGCATCGGAAAGGAATGATCGTGGAGATGAAGCCCGTGGCCGCCCAGGTTCTCAACGACAAGGTGGCCATCGTCACCGGCGCAGGGGGTAACCCGAGTATCGGCCGCTCCGTGGCCATCCGCCTCGCAGAGGAGGGAGCCAAGACCGCCATCTTCGACATCGACGTCGCGGGCGCCGAGGCTGTGGCTGCAGAGGTCGTGGCGGCCGGGGGACAGGCCATGGCCTGCGGCTGCGACGTCACCGACTTCCCCGGTATCCAGGCCGCTGTGGAGCGCGTCACCGACACGTGGGGCCGGCGCATCGACATCCTGGTGAACTCGGCCGCTTGGTACAAGGGCATGGGCGGCTTCCGGGACTTCGACGAGTGGCCGGAGTCCGCCTGGGACAAGATGATGGCGGTGAACGTCAAGGGCCTGTGGAACATGGCCAAGGCCGTGGTGCCCATCATGAAGGAGCGCCGCTACGGCAAGATCGTCAACGTGGCCTCCGACTGCTTCCTCATCGGGGTACCGGGCTTCATCCACTACATCTCGAGCAAAGGGGCGGTCATCGGGTTCACGCGCGGGCTGGCCAAGGAGGTCGGGGAGTACGGCATCCGAGTGAACACCTTGGCTCCCGGCTATACCATGACCGAAGAGAGCGTCGTCCAGTGCGAGAGCCGCCCGGGCTGGGCGGACGTGATGAAGAACCAGCAGGCCCTGGGCGAGCGCAACCAGCAGCCGGAGGACTTGGCCGGCCCGGTGCTGTTCCTAAGCTCCCCGGACAGCGACTTCGTGACGGCGCACACCTTGGTGGTGAACGGCGGGGTGGTCTGCTCCTGACGTCTGCCGCCCCTCTCGCTCTTTGGTGGATCGCAGGTGGGCGCAGGGGCCCCCGCACCGCACGGTTGATTTTCGCCCCTTCGCGCGGTAGGTTAGGCCTGCTTCGTATCGGAGTTCGTATACGAAGTCTGGGCACAGCTGCTACCGATCATCCAAGGAGCCGGCGAAGATGGCGGAACAAGACTATATCCATATGCCCACGCTCGGGGAGTACTCCGAGCGCTTCAAGGACTTCTTCAAGTTCAGGCGGTCCGAGGACGGCATCCTGGAAGTCCGGATGCACACCTTCGGCGGCCCGGTGCGCTGGAGCTACCAGATGCATCACGCCATCAGCGAGTTGTGGACGGCGGTGGGCCACGACACCAAGAACGAGGTCCTCATCTTCACCGCCACGGGGGACAAGTGGATCAGCGAGGTGGACGCCTCTTCCTTCCAAGAAATAGAGGAGTCCCCGGACAACGTCCCTCGCTTCAACGTGCAGATCTACGACACCTTGAAGGTGGTCGAGAACTTCGTGAACGATGTGGAGATCCCCACCATCTGTGCCATCACCGGCCAGGGCATCCACTGGGAGATGGCCATGATGAGCGACATCACCCTCTGCACCCCGGACTTCGTCCTGCAGGACGACCACTTCGTGCACGCCGGTGGGCATGTACCCGGGGACGGCATGACCCTGGCCCTACAGCACGTGCTGGGCATCAAACGCGGCAACTATATGAGCCTCATGAACAAGGGCCTGGACGCCGAGGCCTGCCTCCGGTTGGGCGCGGTGAACGAGGTACTCCCGCGCGAGAAGATCGAGGAGCGGGCCTGGGAGATCGCCCGCCATCTCATGAGGACCAACCGGTCCACCCGGCGCCTGTCCCATCACGTCTGCGTGCGTCCCTGGCGCGAACTGGTGGAACAGAACATCCGCCAGCACGTCTACGCGGAGATGTACTCGTTCAACCTGGAGAAGTCACATCACGACTTCGACACCATCGAGTACTCGGACGACAAGATCATGAAGGCGTAGAGGGCCGCGGCCCGACCGCAGCCCTGGAGGAGACAAGCATGGCCCTGCAGCCGTACGTGCACGTGGAGACGCTGGACGGATACAGCGAGCGGTTCAAGGAGTTCGCCCACCTGGGGCGCACCGAGAACGGCATCCTGCTGTGCCGGCTTCACTGGAGGGGCGAGGCCCCCGTCTGGAGCTACCAGGCCCAGAACGCCTACGGTGAGCTGTGGACGGCGATCGGGCACGACAAGAAGAACGAGATCGTCATCCTCACCTGCCAGGACCCCTACTGGATAGTCCAGAACAGCGACCCCACCTCGTTCGATGAGGTCGAGGATTCCCCCGACCCCGATGTCAAGTACAACTGCAACGTTCCCGACACCATGAACTTCGTCGAGAACTTCATCAACGACATCGAAGTGCCGGTCATCGCGGCCATCAACGGCATCGGTCAGCACTACGAGTTCGCCCTCATGGCGGATATCGCCATCAGCTACCCCGGCTTCTTCTTCTCGGACGCCCACTTCTCCCACAACATCGTGCCCGGCGATGGCATGAACTTCTCTTACCGTGTGTGCCTCGGCCAGAAGCGGGCGGCCTACATGGCCTACATGGAACCCAAGATCGACGCCCAGACCGCCCTGCAGTGGGGCCTCCTCAACGAGATCGTGGAGCACGACCAGCTCATCCCGCGCGCCTACGAGATCGCCCGGCACATCATGAAGACCGGCCGCGCCGTCCGCCGGCTCACCCACGAACTGGTCATGCGCCCGTGGAAGCGCGCCCTTCAGGACGACGAGCGTGTCCATGTGCTTGCCGAGATGTATGCCGTCCAACTGCAGGCCACCCGGCATAACTTCGACAAGGTGGTCGCCGACTTCACGGGGGATCGTCCCCAGCACACCAAGTAGCCGCCGCCGCTGAAAGTGCGTTCATACATGCGCCCCTCTCCCGACGTCTGACCGGGGGGGCTTCTTCGCGGCCCCGGTGCCGGTGCCTGTGCGTGCGCCTGTGCCGGGGCGGCGCCGGAGGCCGGTCAGGGTAGGGCTCAGTGGGCTCGGACGCACCAGTCCATGAAGCGGCGGATGTCCCCGGGGCCATCTCGTCCATATTGCGAAGGTCGCCGGGACCGCAGGCGTCGTAGTGGATGACGTCGTCCAGATCTCGAAGCTCTTTGGGGAGCGGCGCTCCTGCCGGATATCCCACCGCCATCATGTCGTAAGGCCGGAGGTAGTCGGGAAGGCCCAGGATGGAGCGGACGGCATCTCCCGAGGGGCCCCGGGCGGCTCCGCTGCACCATTGCGAGCCCAAGCCGAGCGACGCCGCGGCGAGATGGAGGTAGAGGAAGGCGCTCGCCAGGCCGGAGAGGAAGATGTCGGCCTCGTCCTGATCGCGGTCGGGCTGGGGCTTGTTGGGGAACTGGATGCGCCGCCGCCAGTCGCCTGCCAGCAGGATGAACACCGGCGCGTCGGCGAACGCCCTACCCATGAGCGCGCTTGACTTCTGAATAGCAAGATTCTACCTTATCAGTATGCGAAACAGAGTGTTGCGTATATCGCAACAGCTAGTCGGTGAGAGCGCGTGAACGAGAGCAAGAGCACAGGCATACAGTCGTTGTCTCGAGGTCTGGAGATCCTCGGCCAGTTCACGGCCGAGAGCCGGACCCTCAGTCTAGCCGAACTGAGCCGGAGGACCGGTCTGCACCGGGCGACCATCCACCGCTTCGTCAAGACCCTCGAAACCGAGGGTTTCCTCATCTCGACGGCCGCCGGCACGTACACCGTCGGGCCGGCTTGGGCCATGGCTCTCTGCGCCTTGGGGAGCGACACGGCGTTCACGGCCATCCTCAACACCGACCTGCGGGCGCTTGCGGACGAAAGCCTGGAGACGGTAGCCCTGGGAGTCAGGCGGGGCGACAATGTGCAGATCGTCCATACCCTGCCGGCGGCGCGCTCGTTCGTGCCGACGCTCCCGCCCAATCGGCTGCACCCCCTGCACGCCATGTGGAACGTCCATTCCCAGTTGCTGCTGGCCCACGCTGATGAGGCGACCAAGCGGCGCCTGCTGGCCGTTCCGCAGGAGCGGTACACCAAGAACACGGTCGTGGAGCCGGAGGCCGTGCGTGCCAGCCTTGATCGTGCGCTGGCCGAAGGCGTGGCCTACGATCACGAGGAATTCCTGCTGGGCACGTGTGCTGTCGCCGTCCCGTTGATGTCGAGGGGGCGGGCGGTGGCGGCGCTGGCCCTCATCGTTCCAGTTGAGCGTTTCACAGAGCAAGCGGTACCGTCCTTCGTCGTGCAGTTGCGAGCGGCGGCCGCGCAGATGGAGAAGCGCCTGGCTAGTTGACTCGGGTCGGAGCATAGATAGGGAGACGAGAGATGGGGGAGAACGAGAAGACGGTAGTCAAGGGCCTGTCCTTCCTCGGGGTCGGCATCGACGCGAACCCCGTGCAGGTGGACGTCAAGGACGGCAAGATCATCCGCATCAGGCCCTTCCATTTCGACTGGAAGTACGATGTCAAGCCCTGGAGGATGGAGGCGCGCGGCAGGGTCTTCGAGGCCAGCATGAAGAGCCTGATCCCGCCGTACACCCTGGGCTATAAGAACCGCATCGACTCGCCCAACCGGGTGCTCTACCCGCTCAAGCGCGTCGACTGGGACCCCAGCGGCGCTCCCGGCTCCACCGGCCCGGGCGGGCGGAACGCCCAGAACAGGGGGACCAGCAAGTACGTGCGCATCTCCTGGGACGAGGCGAGCAGCATCGTCGCCTCAGAGATCAAGCGCGTCGAGAAGGAGTACGGCCTGGGAGCCGTCTTTCTGCAGGCCGACGGCCACTCCGAGACCAAAGTGGTGCACGCCGCCCACGGCTGCAACCGGCCGCTCCTCAACATCCTCGGCGGCTACGCCCTGCAGATGCGCAACCCCGACAGCTGGGAAGGCTGGTACTGGGGCGCCAAACACGTGTGGGGCAACGAGCCGGTGGGCAAGGCCGCCTACCAGTCCAACATCATCCCCGACATGGCGGAGCACTCGCACCTGCTGGTCTACGCCGGCTGCGACCCGGAGACCACCACCTGGGGTTGGGGCGGCCAGACCGTCAGCCAGATCTGCTATTGGTTCAGCGAGTTGGGCATCAAGCAGGTCTACATCTGCCCCGACGTGAACTACGGCGCCGCCGTCCACGCCGACAAGTGGATCCCCATCCTGCCCAACACCGATGCCGCGCTCTTCCTGGCGATCGCCTACCAGTGGCTGAAAGCCGGTACCTACGACAAGTTCGCCGCATACGTCGTCGGAGAAGAGGACGGCCTCTCCAAGACGCCGCAATGGGCCGAGGAGAAGACCCACGTGCCGTCGCGCGTCATCAAAGCTCTGGCCCGGGCCTGGGCCAAGGCGCCCACCTCGACCGTCATCGGCAACGGCGGCGGCATGGCCCGCGCCCCCTACGCCACCGAGAACGCGCGGCTGGAGGTCTGCCTCATGGGCATGCAGGGCATGGGCAAGCCCGGCCGCCACATCCTCACCACCATCGAATGGGGACTCATGGGCGGAGGCGACTGGCCGGCCTGGTCGTTCGGGAAGTCGGTCCCGGTGCCGCGCCACGCGCTCTACCCCAGCGTGGAAGCGGCCAACCGGAGCTTCAACTTCCAGGGCCAGCGCGACAACGCCGTCCAGATGATCCCCAAGGACCTCGTGCACAAGGCCATCCTGGAGGCCAGCCCGGAGAACCCGCTCACCTGGTACGGCACCACGTTCTGCCGGGAGCTCACGGAGGACCAGTTCCTCCAGTACCAATACCCGGCGGAGGGCCAGCCCGAGATCCACATGATGTGGAGCGACACGCCGGCGCTCATGACCTGCTGGAACGACTCCAACTACATCGCGCAGGCCTTCCAGAGCCCCAAGATCGAGTGCATCGTCACACAGCATCCCTGGATCGAGAACGACTGCGAGTTCGCCGACCTTATCCTGCCGGTGGCCACCAAGTTCGAGCTGAACGACATAGGGGTGGACAACCTCACCGCCGAGTTCGGCACACTGTTCCTCGACCCCAAATGCATCGAGCCGCGAGGCGAGTCGCGCAGCGACTACGAGTGCGTCTGCGCCGTGGCCGACAAGCTCGGGGTGCTGGAGCTGTACACCGGCGGCAAGACCATCGAGGAGTGGATCCGCAAGGGCTTCGACGAATCCGGGGCGCGGGACTACATCACCTGGGAGGAGTTCGCGGAGAAGGGCCACTGGGTGGTGCCCAACGATCCCGATTGGGACAAGCACGAGGTGGCTTTGCGCGGCTTCGTCGCCGACCCAGAGAAGCACCCGCTCACGACGCCCAGCGGGAAGCTGGAGTTCTACTCCGAGCGCCTGGCGAAGAACTTCCCCGACGACCAGGAGCGGCCGGCCGTGCCCAAGTGGATCGAGCGGGGCGTCACCCACGACGAGCGGCTCTCCGGCGACCGGGCCAAGAACTTCCCGTTCCTCTGCGTCTCCAACCACCCGCGCTGGCGTGTGCACTCCGAGCACGACGACATGCAATGGCTGCGCGAGATCGAGACGTGCAAGATGGTGGGCCCGGACGGCTATGCGTACCAGACGGCGTGGATCCACCCCAGCGACGCGGCGGCGCGCGGCATAGAGCACGGCGGCGTCATGACCGTCTTCAACGAGCGGGGCGGGGTCTTGGTAGGGGCCTACGTGACCGAGCGCATCATGCCCGGAGTCATCTATGTAGACCACGGGGCCCGCCACGACCCCATCGTGGTGGGCAAGCTGGACCGGGGCGGGGCCATCAACACCATCAGCCCGCGGAACACCACCTCCAAGAACGCCACAGGGATGGTCTCCGCCGGCTTTCTCGTCGACGTGGAGCGCACCGACCTGGACGCCCTTCGGAAGGCGCATCCCGACGCCTTCGCCCGCCCGTACGACAAAGCCACCGGTCCGGCCTGGGAAAGGATATTGGCGTGAAGGCTGTCGTCATAGACATACACAAGTGCAACGGCTGCTACAACTGCCAGGTCGCCTGCAAGGACGAGCACGTGGGCAACGACTGGACTCCCATCGCCAAGCCGCAGCCGGACACCGGGCACTTCTGGATGAAGGTCACCGACCACGTGCAGGGCACCGTGCCCAAGGTGCGGGTGCGCTACATGCTGGACACCTGCCAGCAGTGCGAGGACGCGCCGTGCCTGGCGGCGTGCGGGGGCGGGGCCATCTACAAGCGGGACGACGGCATCGTCATCATCGACCCCGAGAAGTGCCACGGGAGCGGCGCTTGCATCAAGGCCTGCCCCTACGACGCCATCTACTTCAACGACGACCTGAAGATCGCGCAGAAGTGCACCATGTGCGCGCATCTGCTCGACGAGGGCTGGAAGGAGCCGCGCTGCGTGGACGCCTGCCCTACCGGCGCACTGCGGATGGCGGACGAGGCTGAACTGGGGGACCTCATCGCGCAGACGGAACCCCTGCACCCGGAGTACGGCACCAAGCCCCGCGTGCACTACATAGGGCTGCTGAATAGGTACTTCATCGCCGGCTCGGTGTACGACCCGGATGAGGACGAGGTGCTGGAGGGCGCCACCGTGACCCTCACCGGCGCCGACGGCGCCATGCGGGCGTCCCTGACGACCGACCTCTTTGGCGACTTCTGGTTCGAGCGGCAGGAGCCGGGGCAGTACGAACTCCTCATCGAGATGCCGGGCTATGCGGCCAGGACCGTCGGGCCGGTCGACGCCTCGAAAGACCTGAACGTCGGCGACATCGAGCTGCGCCGGCAGGCGTGAGGCCTCCTTGCCCCGATACCTCGGCGGAGGTCTAGAGCATGCCCCCGAGCAAGGAGGCGATCGAGCGCCAGTTCGACGCCTCGGCGGCCGACTACGATCGCGCCGCTCCCAGCATCTTCGGCAGGTTCGGCGCCCGTCTGGCCGAGCAGGTGCCCCTCGCCACCGACGCGCGGGTGCTCGACGTGGCCACGGGCACGGGAGCGGCGTTGCTGCCTGTCGCCCGGCGCCTCGGCCCGGGCGGTAGCGTCACCGGCATCGACCTCTCTGCCGGCATGTTGGCGGAAGCCGCGCGGGCCGTCCGCGAGGAAGGACTTTCCAACGTCCACCTACTCAAGATGGACGCCGAGCGGCTCGACTTCCCCGACAACACGTTCGACGCCGTCCTCAGCGCGAACTCGATTTTCCTCTTCCCGGACCGGGACGCGGCGCTTCGCGAGATGCACAGGGTCATGAAGCCGGGCGGCGTCGTGGCGCTATCGATCTTCGGCAACACGCCGCCGGCGTTCATGCCGGCCTGGGGGATGCTCTGTGCGCAACTGAAGGCCTATGGAGTGACAGTCTTCGTGCCGGACCCTCTGGCCTACCTCACCGAAGAAGAGATGGCCGCCCTGCTCACCCGGGCGGGATTCCATGCCCCGGCGATCCTGACGGAGTCCACCGACGTGGTGTACGAGGACGCGGAGTCCTGGTGGAGGTTCCTGCTGACCATGGCTCCCCGCCCGGCCATCATGAGCATGGATGGGGATGCGAGGACGCGGTTCACGCAAGAGTATCTAGCAGAATTGCATCCGTTTTTCGGCCTCGACGGCATATGCCTGCCGGTCTCGACCGTCTACGCGCGGGGGCGGCGGTGAGCCGGCCTATGCGGCCCAGAGCGGCCGGGGCCGGCCCCCGCAGACTATTGACTTTCACCATGCCTCGCGCTACGTTGGGGCAACTTCGTATACGAACTCGCATACGACACTAGGACCCTGAGCTCATCTGGAGTCAATACATGGCAGATAAAGAGAAGATCCTCATCGTAGGCACCGGTACGATGGGCGAAGGCATCGCCCAGACCTTCGCGCAGAACGGTTTCGACGTGCGCCTGGTCGCGCGCCGCGACGAGCCGCTCGCCCGGGCTCTCGGCCAGATCAAACAGAACGTCGTGCAGTTCGTCGAGTTCGGCCTCATCAGTGAGCCGGCCGACGCAGTCGTCGCCCGCATCGAGGGCATGGTCACCACCGACATGGCCAAGGCCGTCGAGGGCTGCACCTACTGCGTGGAGACCATCCAGGAACTGCTCGATCCCAAGAAAGAGCTGCTGGCGGCTCTGCAGGCGGCGGACCTGAAGCTGATGATCGGCAGCAACACAGGCAGCTTTACCATGGACACCCTTACGGAAGGGCTGCCCCGTCCCGACAAGGTCATCGGCATCCACTACTTCAACCCGGCGCACATCATCCCGCTCGTGGAGATCCACCGGGGCACCGACTGTGCCGTCGCCACGTACGACGAGACCAAGCGGCTCATGGAAGCCTCCGGCAAGAAGACGGTGCTGGTGCGCAAGGAACGGCCCGGCTTCATCGTCAACCGGCTGATGGGCGCGCTCGAGCGGGAGATCGACTACCTCCTCGACGAGGGCATCGTCACTCCGGAGGATCTGGACATCGCCGTGAAGTCGAGCACCGGATTCCGCTTCGCCTGCCTGGGTCCCATGGAAGTGGAGGATATGATCGGTCTCGACGTCGCGGCCATCGTCTCCGGCCGGGTCTTCAAAGGCCTCAGCAACGCCACCGAGCCTTCGCCCATCCTCCTGGAGAAGGTGCAGAAGGGCGAGCTTGGCATCAAGGCCGGCAAGGGCTGGTACGACTACAGTGGCAAGACGCGCGAGCAGGTGCTGGAAGAGAAGAACCGCGCTCTGCTGCCCCAGCTGAAGCTGTTCCTCGACAAGCAGAAATAGTAGAGGCGGCGTCGCCGCTCTCTGGGGGAAGGAGGCCCAAGTGTTCGATCTTACAGGTAAGGTGATCGTCGTGACCGGTGCCGGCGGGGGGCTGGGCAAGCCCATCGCCCTCGCACTGGCCGGCTGTGGCGCCGATGTTGCGGTCACCAGTCGCGACCAGGCGCATCTCGAGCCGGTGGTGAAAGAAGTCGAGGCCCTGGGCCGGAAGGCCCTTGCCATCTCCGCCGACGTCACCAGCCCCGAGTCGACGCAGGCCATGGTCGACAAGGTCATGGCGAAGTTCGGCAAGATCGACGTCGCGGTCAACGTCGCCGGCACCAACACCCGTTTCTCGGCGGAAGAGATCGCCCCGGACGAGTTCGAGCGGGTCATCCGCTTCAACGTGCTCGGCACCTTCAACGTGTGCCAGGCGGTCGGCAAGGTGATGATCGCGCAGGGCTACGGCAAGCTCGTCAACATGTCGTCGGTGCGCGGCCGCGTGGCCCCCGACATGGGCGGCTCCGCCTACGCCACCAGCAAGGGCGGCGTGGACCAGCTCACCCGCACCCTGGCGGCAGAATGGGCCAAGTACGGCATCACCTGCAACGCCATCGCCCCGGCGCTCATCATGACCGACATGACCCGCGATTTCCTCTCGAAGCCCGAGGTCTACTCCAAGGTGACCGCGCAGATCCCCATGAAGCGCCTTGGCATCCCGGAGGAAGTGGTAGGCCCGGTGGTCCTCTTGGCCGCAAAGGAATCCGACTTCATGACCGGCCAGATCATATACATCGACGGCGGGCTGTCGGCCGTCTAGAGATCCGCATCACCGGCTCACAAGATCGATCACCAGGCAGGAGGCACGGACCGTGAAGAAGGTCTCATACGCAGACATGAACAAATGGGGCTGCCCGCCCAAGCACTTCAACGTCGTGTCCGGTAGGTTCCAGGGCGAGGCCGAGACCGGCCTGACCAAGTTCTGGATGGGGATGTCCCACTACCTGCCGGGCGGCGGGGTGGAGTGGTCCGGCGAAGACTCGGCCGAGGAGAAGGTGTACTTCGTCCTCGAGGGCGAGCTGACGGTCACCGGCAAGGACGAGACCATCGTGCTCGGCCCCCGGGACTCCCTCTACATCGGTCCCAACGAAGCCCGTTCGGTGGCCAACAACACGAGCAGGCCCGCGACGATGATCGTCATCGTCAACACCAACAAGTAGAGAGTCACATGGAAAGTCGCCGCACACAGCGACCAGGAGGCATCTGACAGTGAACCCCATCATCACGGCGTCGCTCACCGGCCCTGCGGCCCTCAGCAAAGACACTCCCGCGATGCCACGCACCCCGGAAGAGATCGCGGAGGCGGCAAAGGACGCGTACGAGGCCGGCGCCGCCGTGCTTCATATCCATCTGCGCGACAACGACAACTTCACCGCCGATCTCGAGATCGCTAAGCGGACGGTGGACGCGGTCCGGGAAAAGTGCGGCGGCATCGTGCAGCTCTCCACCGGCGGCGGGATGCCGTATGAGGAGCGCATGAAGATCGTCGAAGCGAAGCCGGCCATGGCCACGCTGAACCCCGCAAGCATGACCATGGGCGACCATGAGTTCCTCAACCCGCCATTGATGATGTACAAGCTCGCCGAGCGCATGCTCGAACTCGGCGTCAAGCCCGAGATCGAGATCTACGACACTGGGCACATCCCCCTCATGCTGAACCTGCTCAAAAAGGGGCTCGTCACCGAGCCGCTGCAGGTCTCCTTCGTGATGGGCACGCACGGCGGCATGAAGGCCGACCCGATGCTCCTCTCCTACTGCGTGCGCGAGCTGCCGGAGAACACCAGTTGGCAGGTGATCGCCATCTCCAAGGCCAACCTGCCACTGACCACCATCGGCTTGGCCATGGGTGGCAATGCGCGCGTCGGTCTCGAGGACACGCTGTACATCCGGCCCAAGGAGCTCGCCACCTCCAACGCCCAACTGGTCGAGCAACTCGTGGGTGTGGCCAAGTCGATGAACCTGCAGCCGGCCACGGTGCAGGAAGTCATCGACAGGCTCAAGCTGAGCCCGGAACTGGTGGGCTGAAGACCCTGAGGTGAGCATGGCGACCGCCGCTGACATCGTCGAAAGCGCCCGCAAAGCCGGGCGCACCGTCCTGACCGAGCTGGAATCCAAGGACCTCCTGCGGAGCCTGGGGATCCCCACGACTCAGATGAAGCTGGCCGTGTCCGGAGAGGAGGCGGTGGCTCTCAGCAAGGAGATCGGCTTCCCCTGCGTGCTCAAGGTGTCGTCGCACGACATCACGCACAAGAGCGACGCCGGGGGAGTGAAGGTGGGCCTCAAGGACGAGGCGGAGGTGGCCGAGGCGTATCGGGACATCACGGCGTCATGCCGCGCGAAGTACCCGGATGCCGCCATCGAGGGCGTCACCGTACAGGATATGGCCAAACCCGGCCTCGAGGTCATCGTCGGCATGGCCACCGACCCGCAGTTCGGCCCGGTGATGATGTTCGGGCTGGGCGGGGTGTGGGTGGAGCTGCTCAAGGACGTCAGCTTCAAGATCGTCCCCCTCAGCAAGGGCGACGCCGCCAAGGCCCTGCGCGAGATCCGCGCCGCCAAACTCCTGGACGGCTTCCGCGGCTCTCAGCCGGTGGATCGGGCCGCGTTGGAAGACATCCTTCTGCGGGTCTCCGAGTTCGCCGCCGCCACTCCGGCCGTCAAGGAGATGGACCTCAATCCTATCTTCGCCTATCCCGACGGCGCGATGGCAGTGGATGCCCGCGTGATCCTCGGAGAGTGATGCCATGCCTTCGCAGACCGTCGAACAACTGAGGCAGATCTTCAACGCGGAAGCCGTGGCGCTCGTCGGCGCCAGCGACAAGGAAGGCAGCTTCGGCCGCCTCTTCCTTGAGGGGCTGCGCGACACCGGGTGCAAGCGCATCTACCCGGTGAACCCCAAGCGCGAAGAGATCCTGGGCATCAAAGCCTACCCCAGCATCAGCGCTGTACCCGAACGGCTCGACGCGGCCATCCTGCTCACGCCGCCGGAATCGGTGCTCCCGCTCGTCAAGGAGTGCGTGGAGAACAAGGTCAAAGGCGCGGTGGTGTTCGCGTCCGGCTTCGGAGAGCTCGGCCCCGAAGGCAAAGAGCTGCAGAAAGAGGTCGGGCGCATCGGCCGCGAGGGAGGCACGCGCATCATCGGCCCCAACTGCCTGGGCTTCTTCAACCCGGCGGCAGGCGTCATCACCTACCCGCAGGTGCTCATGAAGGGCACGCCCAAGGAGCCGGGCTCGGTGGGCGGCTTCTCACAGAGCGGGTCGTTCGTCGACTACCTGGTCTGGTTCCTGGCTGAGAAAGGCCTGCGTTTCAGCACCATGGTGAGCTGCGGCAACGAGTGCGACCTGGCCGCCGAAGACTATCTGGAATATTTGGGGCAGGACGACGAGACCAAGGTGATCGTCGCCTACATGGAAGGTGTCAAGGACGGCCGGCGCTTCTTCGAGATCGCCCGGGAAGTGGGGGCGAGGAAGCCCATCATCCTGTGGAAGGGCGGCCTCAGCGAGCAGGGGGCCCGGGCGGCCGCGTCGCACACCGGCGCTCTCGCCGGATCGGCCAGCATCTGGCAGGCCATGTTCAAGCAGACGGGCATCGTGAACGTCAGCAGCGTGGAAGGCGTGGTCGATACGGCCGTCGCCTTCCACTACCTTCCTCTGCCGAAGGGCCGCAGGATCGCCGTCCTCGGCGGTCAAGGGGGCACCGGGGTGGGCACCGCGGACAACTGCTACGCCCTCGGGCTCGAACTGCCGAAGCTGCACGAGACCACAGTGGCCCGGCTGCGCGAGGTCCTGCCGCCGGTGGGCACCTCAGTGGGCAACCCCACCGATACCGGGGTGGCCTCGCTCCTCAACCCCGAGCTCTACAAGCAGGCCATCGAGATCGTGGCCGACGACCCGGGCATCGACATGATCCTGGTCATCTCGACGCCGGTGCAGGCCAGCCTGGAATACGTGGCCGCGGCAACCAAGTCCATCGACAAGCCTCTGGCGGTATCGGTGTTCGCCCTGCCCGAATCGGAGCCCGGGATATACGCCTTCCTGGCCGAGCAGGGCGTGGCGGCCTACCCCGATCCCAAGCGGGCGGCCTCTGCTCTGGCCCGCATAGCTGAGTACGCCGCCTTCGTGGAGGACAGCAAGGGGAGCTGAGCTGCCGCCGCTCGTCTTCCGTCCCCGGTGGGTCTGATCGGAGGGGACAAGGTATTGACTTTCGCTCTGCAGCGCGATAGGGTGAGCGCAACTTCGTATACGAACTCGCATACGTAGGGCGGAGTGTGATGGGGGAAGCTGAGTGACTCTCTGGGCGACTACGAATCCCGCGGGGGGTGGCGAATGACGGACGAGCCGGATCAGATGCCTCTTCCCGACGAGTACTTCATGCTCTGGGTCCTGATCGCTCAAAACCGGGACGCGATCCTCAGGGCACGGGAGAGAGATTACGCGCGATATGGGATCAGCAACGAACGGCGCGCCGTGCTGTACATAATCCAGAACAACGGCGGGCGCTCGACGCCTGTCGAGATAGCTCGTGACCTTTTCCGTGAGTTGCACTCGGTGACCGAGATGCTCAAACGCATGGAGAACGACGGCCTCATCAGCAGGGCCAAGGGCTCAGGCCGGTCGAAGGTGGAGGTGGCCGTCACCCAGAAGGGCCTCGACGTCTTCAACCAGTCCCTTCACAACGAGACCGACAAGAGGATCTTCTCCGTCCTCTCCAAGACGGAACGTGAGCAGCTCAGCACATACCTCTTCAAACTGCGCAAGAAGGTCCTCGAAGACCTAGGGATCCCGGAGTGGCAGCTCAACTTCCCTCTGGACCCGGAGAGTCGAGCAGCAGAGCAACTTAGCTGAAGTCGTGTGCAAACGCCGGGAAACTGGAAGCCTATATGTTCAAAGTATGCGTTGACACCGGGGGGACGTTCACCGACTGCATCGTGTTGGACGGCGGCGGCAGACTGCATGAGTTCAAGTCGCCGACCACCCCGTGGGATTTCTCCGAGGGCGTGCTGAACACGATTGTCGACGCGGCGGCTCACTTCGGAAGCACGCCGGGCGACTTCCTCAAGCAGACCGAGTGGATCGTCCACGGCACCACCGTATCGACGAACGCCTTGGTCCAGAGGAAGCTCGCGAAGACGGCCCTGATAACCAGCAAGGGCTTCCGCGACATCATCGAGATGCGCCGCTCTCTCAAGATCGAGACCCACTCGATGTATGAGGCGTACATCCCTCCGTACGAGCCCATCATCCCGCGATACCTGCGCTTCACGGTGGCTGAGAAGACCAGGGCCTCCGGCGAGATCGTGACCCCGGTGGACGAGGCGGAGTTGGAAGAAGTCATCGAGCGCATCAAGAAGCAGGACATCGAGGCTGTGGCCATATGCTTCATCAACTCGTACTCCAACTCGGAGAACGAGATCAAGGCCGCCGAGATCTGCCGGAAGGCCCTGCCCGGCGTGTTCGTATCGGCTTCCAGCGTGCTGCTGCCGAAGATGGGCGAGTACGAGCGGGAGAGCACCTGCGTCATCAACGCCAGCGTCGGGCCTATCGTGGAGAAGTACCTCACCGGTCTCGAGAAGAAGCTGCGGGAAGCCGGGTTCGAGAACCAACTCCTTATCGTGCAGGCCAACCAGTTCGTCCAGTCCGTGCCGGCCATTGTGGCCAAGCCCGTGTACCTCACCGGCTCGGGGCCGGCGGCCGGGCCGGCCGGCGCCGTCTACCTGGGCGAGACCATCGGTGAGGACAACTTCCTCATCGGCGACATGGGCGGCACCACCTGGGACGCCAGCCTGGTGAAAGACCGCCAGGTGAGCCTCAAGGTGGGCGACTGGCTGGGCGACGACCGCCTGGGCATCAAGGTGGCCGACGTCGTCAGCATCGGCGCCGGGGGCGGCAGCATCGGCTGGCTCGACTCCCTGGGCCTGCTGCGCATGGGCCCGCAGAGCGCCTCGGCCAACCCGGGCCCGGCGTGCTACGGCCAGGGCGGCACCGAGCCCACCACCACCGATGCGGCAGTCGTGCTGGGCTACATCAACCCAGACAACTTCAACGGG
>Ga0182021_10001211_pt1 | contig 29364 bp, 20 predicted proteins | sample 612E3MmetaG_FD_120493 | JGI IMG/M metagenome (GOLD analysis project Ga0182021, IMG submission 120493) | Permafrost microbial communities from Stordalen Mire, Sweden - 612E3M metaG (Illumina Assembly) | ecosystem: Environmental > Terrestrial > Soil > Wetlands > Permafrost | place: Sweden...
TCATTAGAACATTAACAATAAATTCATCAATTTCGTCAAGATTTTTAGGGACATCCATTCCCATATTATCTGCTAATTTCTTAACCTCATTTTCAATTGAATCTAATATCGGTGAAAAAGAGTCTAAAATTATTTTAATTTCTTGTTGATCAGTGGGGATTATAGTTTCGGGGTTGCAATATCTCCAAGGATGTTTAGATAATGGCTGGAGAACATTCAACAGTTCAGATATATCATTTATTTTGTTTATTGCTGTATCCCAGTCATTTGGAGTATACGAAAGAGGATTTTCTATTTGTATAATAGGTAATTCTTTTTCCTCGTCTTTATGATCAAAATGAATTAAAGCTTCCTCTTTAAGTCCAAAAAGTTCATATGGAGAGAATTTCATTTTTCCGAAAGGTTTATGAATCACATCAACATAATCATTTAGTTCCTTTTTAATATTGTCAACGTCATCATATTTTCCTAGATCAATATTTGAAAAGGATTTAGATTTTTTCAAAGTTCTTTCTAACTCATTCAATACTTCTTTCTTTTTTGAATGTCTACTGTGAAGTTCTAAACAAAAATCACCCATTCCTACACTATCTAAACGATTTTTTACCACTTCGAGCGCTGCCATTTTTTCACTTACGAACAAAATAGATTTTCCGGAACCTAATAGTTCGCAGATTAAATTGACAATTGTTTGAGACTTACCTGTACCAGGAGGACCTTCAACAACAAGATTCTTGCCTTCTTTAACTTCTTCTATAACTGAAATTTGTGATGAATCCGCATCTAGAACAGTGAAAGAATTTATAGAACTTAACTTTCTATCTACATCTTCCTGATCAAAACTATCTCCCAAATTTTCTGAAGAAGGGTTAAAAAGTGAATTAATTAATAGATGATCTTCAATTAAAAAATCTTCAGGCCAATTATTTAAATCTAAATCTTGATGCATAACAAATTTGGTGAAACTAAAAAAACTAAGATAAATATCATTATGAACATCCCATCCTTCCATCGAGGAGATAGAATCTTTAACCAACTGGAAATATTCATATATATCTGCTTTGGTTTCAGGCATTTGAAAGTTGGGTAATTTAATACCATATTCTTTCAATTTAGCTTTTAAAGAAATATTTGTAAGTATATCTTCATTAGTCCAATGAATTTTAAAGGAACGTTTAACTCCTTCACGTTCTAACTCAATAGGAATTAATATTAATGGAGCCTTTCTAATGTCCTTAGATTGATCTGCTTCTCTCCATTCCAGAAATCCTAGGGCCAAATATGAAACAACATAACCTTGTTCTTCAAAAATAGATTTTGCTTTTTGATTAATTTTAAATAGTCGTTTCTGAAGTTCTTGGGAGGGATAATTAGTTTGAAGGAAAAGATCTTTATGACGATCGTCTACTTCCATATCGGGAGGGGGTAATTTCCAGAGTAATTCTGATTCATCTACTGTTAGTACTGTATTCTCACTTTTATCATTTCCAGTAGATCTGTTATTATTCCCATCTTCATCATCTATTGGTAAAAATTCCATTTTTTTATCTTGCAATACAAGAATATCATAGACTTCAGTAGGAATTTCATCAACTACTTTAATTACAAGAGTTCTTGGCCTAAAATTAAGAAGTTGATTACGCATTGACAAATCCAATAGGTTATCCCTCAAGTAATCAAATTTTTTTGATATTACTTCCCGTGAAATAGATATTTAAATCCCCCCAATCTCGAAAATATATAATAATGATTAATACAAGTCTAACTATAAATTTTTCTATTTTCTATCTATTTTTAGATGTATCAAACAGTAAAGTTCATTTGAAGAAAATCATTATTATCTATTTATTGTATTTTAATAACTCTTTTAATTCTCCAATATCATTTTTTATATCATTAATCGAAGTTTCTATTTCTTTCAATCGGTGGTCCTCTCTGTCCATATCGCTTTTTTTAGATTTATTAATTAACCATGAAGCTAATGATGCAGTCAAAATTCCGATGAACGATAATCCAATGATCATCATTAGAATTGAAATTACTTCGCCGATGTATGTTTCTGGAAAGATATTACTGTTTCCTGAAATCATGGTAGTTAATGTAAACCACATTGAGTCCCATAATGTATGAACAGCTGGATTAGTTCCATGCTCTATAAGATAGAATATGATAGTTCCAGCTAGTATAGTAAAAAGTAACATTCCAATTGCAAAATTAATATGTGTTTGCTTAAAAAAACTTGATATGTATTTCCATTCTCTTCTAAATAAAGCAAATAATCTTGCAAATCTTAGTAATCTAACTAAACGGAATAATCTCAATACAAAAACGTTTGAACTAAAGCTTAAAATATCGAATGGGATCATGGCAATAATGTCTGGCCAATTCTTTTTTATAAATGCTCTTTTATCTTCTTCTTGTCTCATTCTATAAATAAAATCAAAGAATAATATTACACAAACAAATAAATCAAAATAAATAATCGTAGTAAATAACGAGGGACTAACACTAGAAAAAGTAATTAACATTAACAAAACAATATCTGCGAGAATCAAAATTATTATAAAAGCTTCAAAAATATTTCTAATATTTATTTTAGTTTTCATATAATTGCCTGAATCATAATACTAAGTTTAATATCATACGAATTTTATTAATGACTTTATTTATTCATTATATACTTAAATATATGCTTAAATTTAAATATTAACTATTAAATACTATTGATAAAGATAGTATTTATTAAGGGGGTAATTATGGTCAATTCTTTCTGTAACAAAGAGGATACCTGTACAAAATCTCAAAGAGATGCAGCTAAACACTTCGAAGGCCCATTATTAATTGTTGCTGGCCCTGGTGCCGGTAAAACAAGAGTCTTAGTTGAAAGGGTAGCTTATTTAGTTAAAAAGAAAAACATAAATCCAAGAAATATACTTGTAATTACCTTTACAATTAAAGCAGCTGAAGAATTGAAAGCCAGATTAAGTAAATGCATAGGTCCTGAAGTCAAATCAATGCAAGTATCCACCATTCACTCTTTCTGTCATGAAATCTTAAGAGAATATTCTGATTACACGGATTTAGGTGCTACATTTGATGTTTTGGATGAAGAAATGCAATTAATGTTCATCAGAGCTAATTTCTATAAATTAGGTCTTAAAAACTTAATTAGAATGGCTAAACTCCCTGAAGTAATCCAATTTTTTAATAAATGTGGTGAAAATAGGATTTCTCCTGAAACATTAAAGGAAAGTTTAAAACGAAGATATCCTGAAAATCAGACATATCAAGAATTCTGTAAATCTTACAAAAAATACCTTACTATATTAAAAGAAGAACATAAAATAGATTTCCCTGGACTTCAAGAGAATGTATTACAGCTTTTGAATGAAAATAAAAATATTTTAGAGAGTATTCAAAATCATTATCAATTTATTTTAGTTGATGAATACCAAGATACCAATCCAATCCAAGATGAATTGTTTAACCTCATCTCACATCCTCAATATAATATATGCGTTGTTGGAGATGAAGACCAAAGTATATATGCTTTTAGAGGAGCAGATCCTTGGAATTTCATAAGATTTAAGGAAAAATTTAATTCAAATTATGTAACATTAGATAAAAACTTCAGATCAACATCGAATATAGTTAAATTATTCGATAATTTTATGGAAAAATATCGTTCATATCCAAAGAAAATCAAACCTTCTAGAGAATGTGGAAACGGAATTATTTTACTTAAAAGTGAAGATGTTCTAGATGAAGCCAAAAATATTGTTGAAACAATAAAAGAACTAAAAAATCGCAACATTATACCACATTATGGCTATGTCGCACTACTTTTTAGAAGTGTTAGATTTCACGCAAATAAGATAATAGCAGAGCTTAAAAAGAATGATATTCCTTACACTGTTAAAGGGCATGGCTCATTTTTAGACAGGAAGGAAATTAGAACCATGTTATACATGTTATCATACGTTGATCCACCAAAACATAATGATATATTTAAATCTTGGAATGGTTGGTGGAATATCTCTATGTTCGAAACTGAATTTCTGAATCTAAATCAAAAAACTATTGATTCATTACATAATCTAGATAAAGATGTAGATTTAAGTTTAATACTTGACGATGACGATTTTATTAATATCGGAATTAGTTATGAAGAAGATATATTAAAATTGAAAAGATTAAATCAATTGAAAATTGAGTTGTCCAATAAAAAAAAGAGTATTTTGCATATATTTTATGATATTTTAGATATATCTGGATATTTAAAATGGCTTATTGAAGAAGGAACTTCTAAAAGCCAGGAAAAGATATTTAATCTTGCCCAACTTAGCTCAATTTTAAATAAATATGAGTATATGAATAGAAATCCTAAAATAAAAGATTTTATGTGGTATCTCTACCTTTTACCTGGAGGAATGCAATACGATGAGCATGTAATGGATAATCCATATTCTGTTAAGATTTCAACTGTACATCAATCAAAAGGTCTTGAATTTCCAGTTGTTTTCGTATGCTCTGTAATTAAAAACCGGTTTCCAGGAAGGAAGAAGAAACAAAAATTTTTAGTTCCAATACCTGAAGAACTGCTTTTGAAATTTAAGAATAGAGATTTAACATTTTTAACAGAAGATGTTATAATCCCTGATGAATTCGAAATGGAAGAAAGAAGATTATTTTACGTTGCTATGACTAGAGCTCAGGATATATTAGTTGTATCAACTGCAGATAAGATAAATGTTAATAAAGTTGGTTATTCACCATATATAAAAGAAATTGAGAAAATTGAAAAAGTATTAAATAGTTGTAATTTACTTGAAGAAGAGTGTAAAGAACATAAATTATCAACTGAAAAACCAGTACCATTGAGTTATTCCTCTATTGATACATATAATACATGTCCTTTTAGATATCAAATGATTTATGAGTATGGATTCCAATATCCGCCATCTTATATGCAGAATTACGGATTAATATTACATAATTGTTTGCAAAAAATCCATTCCCACATGAAAAATAATGAAGAAATTAATGGTGTTAGAATTAAGGAGATAGTTGATAAATGTTGGATTCAACTTCACCGAACCAAGAAAAAGGATGAAATTCAAAAAAGAAGTCTTGAAAGAAAGTTATTGGATTATTACATTGATATGAAGGGATATATTAATGAGGTTAAATCAGCTGAAGAGCCTTTTTCAATTGTTAAGAACAATATGGAAATTAATGGTAGAACCGATTTAATACTTGAGAGTAAAGATGGAAAAATTGAACTATTTGATTTTAAAGCAAGAGATCAAAAGGGAATTGAAGAAACAAGTGTTGAATTTCAACTAAAGATGTACGAATATGCCTTAAAAGATAAATATAAATTTGACAATCTCTGTGCATACACATTTAAGGATAATGAAAGAACATTTTTCAATTCTAATAAAAATGACATCCAGGAATTGGATAAAAAATTGGAAGTTATATGCGAAAAAATAAGAAATCATAAATTTGAACCAATTGAAAACAAATTTTGTACACATTGTATATTTAAATTCTGTTGTTAGGTGAAAATATGGAAAAAGAGTATAAAGATTTTTATGATGTTTTAAGAGAGAATTTAGACACATATCGTGGAGATTATGAAAGATTTGTAGATTACGGGCCTGAATTATTTAAATTACTTACAGATGTTCTAAATGAAAAATCATTAAATCCTAAAATAAGATTGAAAGTATGTGCTGCACTTGGTTATTTCGTTGTTCCATTTGATATCATACCTGAACAAATATATGGCCCTCATGGTTATATAGATGATATCTACCTATGTATATACGTTTTAAAGGAAATTCAAGACGAAAAAGGAATAGTTTTTTTGGATGAACTCTGGGAAGGTGATGAAGAGATTGAAGATGTTCTAGATGTTTGTTATCATCAATCAAAGGAGATATTGGGTGAGAAAGTCCAAGAAATTATGGATTACGTAGGATTTAAATGACTAATATTTATATAAAATTCTGATATAATTTAAATAATTTTCTCTAAATATTTCAGATTATCACCATTAATGACTTTATCTTTGGATAATAGATTAGTAAATGTATTAACTAACTCTTTTTCGGTTTTATTTTTTATTTTAAATTTGCTATCCCCATAATAATCTTTATTTTTGAAATAAAAGAATCTCCAATCATTTCCATCTGTTAAAACTGCCATTCTAAAGTTTCCGTTCAGAGCGTAATTTAATAAATTCTCTTCAGCGTCAAAATCTAGCTGAGATCCAAGACTTTTGACTTCGATACAAGTTTTAAATTTTTTATTATTTTCTAAGATGTAATCTACCTTCTTAAGATTGATCCAGTAATCAAAGCTTATTTCTGAAGGTGATATTTTCCATCCTAAATTTTTAAGCAAAGGAACTAAAATAAATTGTTTTACTGCTGATTCATTATAATTAGAAATTGCTTTTTCATCAATAGCTTTTATAGTTTTTATTAAATCATTTAGAAATTTATCTTTTCTTGGATGTCTTTTACTTGTTTTTTTACCCATCCAAAAATATTCAATAAATTTGTCTACACATCTTTCGGGACTTTCTTTTAATATATTGATTTCTTTTGTTTTTTTAATCTTTTTAATTGCTCCTAATGAGTTTTCATAGTAATTTAGTTTATAAAATTTCCAGATAAGGCCACTAGTTAAAATTCCTAAATCAATGTTCGCAGAAGCACAATAAGAAATAATCTGCATTTTATGTTGATTTAAATCTTCCTCACTTGCCTTTTTAGCTTCAATGCAAATTTGAGTTGAATTACAATCTTTAAGTATATAATCTACTTTTTTGTCATCAATGGGATTTTCTGGATACACTTCCCAAGGATTATATATGTTCCACCCTAATTTTTCTAATATAGGTAAAATAATAGTATATTTAGTTGCTTCTTCATTTAAAGAATATATATCATATTTTTCAATCGTTTTAATAAGTTTTATTAAATCTTTCTTTAATTGTATGTGATATCCTTCATTATTAGGACCTGAAAATAATTTTGGTACATAAGGATCTAGCAATTTAGGGTTTTTCTTAGTAATAAGGCCTATTATATCGCTCCAACAGCAGAGTGGAATTTTATATACTCTTTTTCTAAATTTTTTGTTTGTTTTAATTATTTTATGTTCTTTTAATTCTAAGAGTGTTATTGGTTTAGTAATGTGCTTTTTCTGGTGTAGATGAACTTTAAATTTGCCATTTTTTTTTAGAGGACTATTTTTTACTTCAAAAATATGGGAAATTACTCTCCATTGACCCGATTTATAAATAAGTACTCTGTCATGTTTTTTTAATCTTGTATCTAAATAAAAAGTGAGTTCTTTTTTCTCTTCTAAATCAATCCAATCATTAATAGTATCATTTTCAAAATCATTTTCTTTGGTTACTATGAGCCATCTTTCCAAGAAAATCACCTTTAAGATTAAAGTAGTTTTAGCTTAAATGTTGTTAATTTAATTTTTAATAATTAATTTCTTATTCTTAAAAAAGGCAAATTACTGTCTAATTCTTCATTAACTCTCTATCATAATTAAATAATAACGATTTTAATTATAATCAGTTAATCCTGCCTTTGGCAAATTTTGTAAGTATTTCAGAACTTGGATGGTCTGATAATGAAACCAATCTATTTACTAATGCAACCGGGAATAATGAGTTCTCATACATGTCACATTTAAGTTTTGCAACATTATATAATATTGAATCAATATTTTTAAAGTCTTTTTTAGTTGGATTAGCTATAGGCTCTCTGTTGGGTAAGGTTGCTACATATATATTTCCTTCGGCTGTTTTGAAAATTAATTTACCACTGTAATAAGTTCTAAATCCATAAGTATACTGTCTGCTTTCCCTGTTTGGAATTATATATTTATATATATAGTCATCCTTTAACAGTAATGCAGAATTTAATGGTATCAATTCCTTTATTTCTATGGCATGTTCTACAAAAGCACCACTTTTTTCTAAACCAACCAGTGAAAGATCATATTTGTCAAATAAGTAGTTTACTAGATTCCTCATTGGTTTATACATTCTTGAGGAGTTACCATAATAAGCTAATGGTCCATCTTTGATGAATAATGTTTCTTTAAATAATTTAGGTTTTGTTTTAAGCATTATATGCATTACATGAACCAAAATCATTTGTTCAATAAGTAAGATTATTGCTGCTGTTTCTCCAACCCCTAATTCTTCATTTACTGAGTTATGCAAACCGAAAACATCTGTTAAATAGAGATCACTTTTACACTGTGGACATTTAAAAGTATAATCTGCTTTCATTTCATTTTTATTTAGAGTCAAATCCTTTAATCCACATTGAGGGCAGCTAGATAATGGCCAATCTTCTCTTTTCCTACCATATTCCTCGTATATAAACCATTTAAATGATTCCATCAGAGTATTTTTATCTTTTAATTTGCGCATAAAGAAATCGTATATTGATTTACGTAAAGAATTTACTAGAGATTTCTGATCTTTTATTATGACATTTTTAGTTGGAAGAACTAATTCAAATCTTTTAATCTCTTTAAGTCTTGATATATCATCAGGATTTACAAAAGGAGATTCAGAAATTTCATCCAAATCTTTCATACTAAATATTAATGCTCCAAATTGATAAAAAGTAATAATTGAAGAAGGAAATTTAGCTCTTACAGCCACTTGAGTGGATCCACCATCAATAGCTATTATATTTTTAATTGGATTTTCTTCAAATTCTTTTATTTTAACAAAATCAAAATTATAATCTTTTAGGTCTTTTTGAGTTTTAGGCATTTCACATTTTGAAAGGAAATCTTGTAAATATTTATTTTTTATTATGTGGCCATGTGATGCTTTGCTTGCTCTTTCAAAAGGTCTGGGACCATCACTTGAATAGGCCATTTATTCATCCTCTTTAACTTTAAACTTATCAATCTGTACTGATACAACAAATGGATTAGAATATGTTTTCATACGAACGAAACCCTTATCCATACTGGCACTAAATTTAATTAGGCTATCAGCGAAATCTGCAAAATCATAGTATTTTCTAAGCTCATATATTTCATCAACATTATTTAAGTGTGAAATAAACCAATTTTGAGTATTTTTCAGGATATTAGAACTTATTGAGCTAACTTCCTGTGTAGCATATACTAACCCTAAATTAAGTTTTGCACCCTCTTTAGCAATTCTATTATAAGTTTGAGTTAAATCTTTAGTTTCTCTTTTAGGGAACAAGTTATGAGCTTCTTCGAAGTATAATTGAATGAAATTATTGGGATTGTTATGAATAAATCTGTCTAATGAATCTTGGAATATTCTTAAACAAATCATATCTGAGTACATTCTCTGAATTTCTGTATTGCCCTGAGAAAGATCTACAATAATAATCTTCCCTTCTGTTAGAGTGTTGATTATGTCTTCTTGAAATGGTTTATCTTCTTTGGGAGTGTGTTGATCTATTATACTATTCAATTTTTTATATCCACTTAAAGTTATACTATTAGCTCCTTCCTTTTTAGCAGTTAAGAATACTAATATGGCCTTTAATTCTTCATCAGCCCAATCATGACCTTTATCCTGTTTATATTTCGTGAAATATTCATTTCGATAATTATCCCAAATTGTTTTAAACCACATTGTTGCTTTTTCAAGAGTAATACCCTTGTTAGGATCTATTGAACCATCTGCTTTAACGAGCTTATTTAAAGTTGTATTTCCTTTAAATTTTACTTTGAAAGTTTTAGGAGGTTTAAAACCTGCCCTATATAAACAACATAAATATGCTGCTTTTTTTCTTTCATATCTTATTTTTGCTGATTGATCTTGAGAATCTTCAGGTTCAGATAGTCCAATTGCACAGAAACTGCTAACATAATCACTTCTATCGGAATCTAAAAAGGTTCGAACTAATTCAAAGCCTGATTTTAAATCTTTATAAAAATTAACTTTCATTACTTTGAATCCTTCTTTCTCTTCTACGCTATATCTAATAACTTTGTCTTTGTATAATTCGAATATTGCTGTTCCTTCATCCTGAAGGTTTGCATTAGCATATTCACCATTAATATCAAAAATAATCTGTCCTACTGGAAAATCAGGAACTCCTTGATCTGTGAAAGGATCTATGTTTTCTGTAGAGTTATCTGATTTATTAAGTATGTATGGAGCTTTGTCACTTATTTCTACTGTAGCTTGTATAATTTTTTTTATGGTGTTAGATTTTCCTGTTCTTGTCATACCAAAAAATGCGGTTCTCTTGCCTAAAAAGTCTTTAGGATTGATATATACAGGAACTTCAATTTGAGTATCCTGAAATCTTTTACTAGAACTGTATCTAACTTTCCCGATCTTAAAATCGTTAGACTCACCAATTAAACTGCCATCATCACGAAGATTAACGATATATTCTAAAACTTTGTCAATGGGTTTGTATACATTATAATTATGAGCACTATAAAAATTTTCAACATCTGCACCAAAAACACACTGATCATTTCCATCTAAATAAAAAGTTCCTAATATTCTACATTCCAGACCGGAAAAACTAAATTCATATCTAGTAAGTTCATCTAATTGATTTCCAGAACCTGCTGTTTTAAGATTATCTTTATAATATTCAACCATTGAACTTACCATATCATTATCTGTGGGTAAACGAGTTGGCTTTAGTGCCCTAAGAAGCAATGCTTCAGAAACATTATCTAAATTATCATAAAATGCTAGTAAAAGAGATCCTTGAGGAATACCTCCCACTTCATTTTTCCAATAATCCGAAATTAGAATTAATGTAGTATCATAATCAACATAGAAAGGCCTTCCTACAAAATTTTTTTTAACAGATGCTTCTTCAAAAATATTAAGAGATGTAAGTGCTTTAATAGACTCAGTTAAATTAATTTAAACCCCCCCAGTTAAAAAATTATTTATTTAATCTCTAAACCTACATAATTCAAAATATCATTATTTTTTTCACCTAATATTGAAGATGATTTTTCATAACATTCTTCTAAAACATCATTAAGGTCATTATTTCCTGCCCAGAGTTTTTCAAGTATTCCATATCCTAAATCATTTTTTATATCTTCTAAAACATATACACAAAGATAAATATCATCTATATATCCGAATGGGCCATAAATTTGTTCTGGAATAATATCATAAGGGATAACAAAATAAGCAATTGCAGCACAAATTTTTAATCTAACATCTGCACTAGCTTTTTTTTCATCGAGAATATCTGTAAGTAATTTAAATAGTTCAGGACCATAATCAACAAAACTTTCATAATCCCCTTCATAAGATTCAAGATTTTCTTTTAAAACATCATAAAATACTTTAAATTCTGTTTTCATATAATATCCCCTAATATATTAATCAATTATTATTCCAGTTCTAATTTCTCATATAAATCCATAATTATCTTTTCAAAAATTTTATTAAAAGATCCTAATTGTGCATCTTCCTCTTGTTTCAATAATGAGTGGATACCAGCATTAGCATATTCTTCTGCTATTTTAAAAACGGCACCTTTATCGGCCAAAATTTCGACATCGTCAGATTCTATAATAGCAACAGCATTTATTAAAGCTTCATCAACTGGCTTTAGATACTTAGTTAAAAATAAAGTTTGTTTGCTTTTTAAAGGAATTCGGTCTTGCATATCAAAACCAATTGCCATTGCTAAAATAAATTGGTCCTTTCTTTGTTCATCCTTGATTAAATTAATCTTGTCATAAACCTTTTCCATTTCCCCTTTTTCAAGATTAATTCGATCATATATATTACTCATTTTAAAACCTCTATATTAGTTTCTGATTCATCTGGTAATAAGTTTATTTCGTATTTTGAATTTATTTTCTCTTCTAAAATATTACTTATTTCTTCAGAGTATTCAGCAGGTGTAAAAAGTAATATGACCTGTTTATTTTTGCTAACATCTAGAAATATATTTGCAAAATTCTCTCTATGATCGTCTGAAACTCTGGCAACAGGTGTATCAATTAAGATCGGAGAATCGAATCCAGATATTCTATGTAAAGCTAATGTAAATGATAGAGCTAATAGTTCTCTTTCAGCTGCACTAATAGAACCTAAACAATTATATCCTTTGGAGTGGATTAGGTTAATATTATAGTTGTCATCTATTTCAACATCTTTAAAAGTTTCTTTTTTCCATAGAAGATCGAAAAATATCTTGTTTGTTTCAAATTGGATTTTAGCCTTAGTTTCATTCATTATATCATTTTTTGTTTTTTTAATTGATGATAATGCCGTTTCACAGAATGATATCTGATTTTTTACTTCTTTGGCTTTATTTTCTTTTCCTAATGATTCATTATATTTTTCAGTCAATAGTTTGATATTACGCTCTTGTATTTTCTTTTGTTCTTTAACAGATCCTAAAGTCATTATATCATTTCTATTGATTTCTTCAAATTCTAATCTTTGATTATGCCAGTTTTTAATCTTTTTTACATTATATCCACTTAATTTTTTATCCAGTTTGCTAATATCTTCATTTATTTCTTTTATTTCGTCTTTGTAAATTTTTAATTGTTTTTGAATTTCTTTCCTTTTGGCTCCGAAATTTTGAAGTTTTGTTTCTAGATTAGTTAAAGGATTTTCCATTGAATGAAGTAGCCCTACTACTTCAGAAGATAGTTTAACAGTACTTAATAACTCTTCTACTCTTTTTTTAGAATCGTCATCAAGATGTCTGCCGCACACATCGCAATTGTCAGTTTCTATAATCCTTTCTAGTAGTCCTTTATCAATAGTAGGGGGGATTTCTCTGTTTTTCTTTTTTTCATCTATTATTTGTAGTGATTTTTTTATAGCCGGCCATAACATAATATTTTGGCCGTATTCAAGTATAAAATTCTTCCTTTCAGTTTCTTTATCATTACTAAGTGAGTTAATTTTTTCCAATTTACTTTTCAAGCGTTGTCTTTCTTTTTCAAGTTTAGATGCATCAGGTAAATCCTTTAATTTATTTTCATAATCTTTAATTATTTTGTTTCCAAGTTTAATCTGATCTTTTAGATTTTCAATTTTGCTTTCACTGTTTTTAAGTTTTTCTTGTTCACTTTCTAATTGATTTTCGATTTTTTCGATTTCAGGATTTAATTTTTTGGATTGTCTTCTTAATTCTTTAAAAATCTGATCGATTCTATTTTCCATATTTTCTAGAATGTAGATATGTGATAGAATAAAAATTTGGTTTTTTATATTTTGTCCTTTTACGTCTTTGAAATAATTATCTAATCTTTCGCCATCAAAAAAGAAAAATTCTTTTATTTCCGATGGTACAAATTTTTCAGCCATTTTCTGAGCTTCATCATCTTCTAAAATGTTTGTATTACCATTTTCATCTTGATAATTGACTTTCAATTCATTTGATTGAGTTATAGGTATCTTTTTATCTCCATGAATTTTAAATATTTCATTTCTTCTAAAAGTTACATTACGTCCTTCATTAGTTGATACCCATAATTCTACTAATACTTCGAGTTTATCATTAATATTAGACTCTTCAATTGAACTAATGTTTAATATTGGAAGTTTATCTGAACTTTCTGCAGAATGCGGTTCCTCATTATATAAACACCAATTTATAGAATTTAACAAGGTAGTTTTTCCTGTACCGTTTTTACCAATTAATATCTGAAGATCATTATTTTCATTATTTTTTAGAGAGATATCAAAATCTTTATATTGGCGGTAATTTTTTATCTTTAATCTTTCAATCCGCATTTTTAACCCCTTTTTTTGGTTTGGTGTATTTATTTAAGCTTTTAATATATTGCTTTTTCCAATGGGAATTGCCTTGAATTAGTTCTTTATTAAATATCTCAACTAAAAATCTACTTACATTTTCATCATTCTTGCTATTCTCTCTTAAACTATCCAATATCTTTCCAGGACCACCATTTGCCATTAAACCACCTTATTTCTGATTTTGAATATAGTATCGAGTGCTTGGATGTTATTTATAGCAACCTTTGCTATATCTTCATATCTTTCAAATTCTTTATCAAATACTCTATTTTCAATTTCCCGAACTTGTGGATCAGCTTTTTTTGATGCTGGTGCCACTACCATATCATAAATTAAAGCTTTCTTTTTTCCTGGGAATCGTCTAATTACTCTTCCTATACGTTGTATATACTCACGGGGATTACCACTACTAGACATGAATATAGCTGCTCTAGCAGCAGGAACATCAACACCTTCATCTAAACACTTCATGGCTACCAGTACTTTGTATTCTCCGTCTCCAAATTTTTTTAGAATATATTCTCTCTCAGAAAACCCTTGATATTCCTTTTTTTCTTTAGTACCTTCTGCCATAGTAAAACGATGTCCTGGAAGTCTTTTTTTGTTTATTATTTCCATTACATTATTTATTTGCTGAGGGCTACAATAAATAATTAAACACTCAATTTCATCCATTTCATTTAATATACTTTCTAACGACTTATATTTTTGTTTGGCATTTTTTGCAATGTTAGATCTACTAAACAAAAGGGATTGAAGAATTTCTTTTTTATTGCTTTTATTAGAACTATAATATTTGGTAGCAATTGCTTTGGTTTTTTTTATATATTCCTCTAATTCTTCGGTTTCAAGAGAAATAAATCGAGGTAAATATTCATAAGGAGTTAAATAAGTTTCTCCAGTAGCTTCATTTACAGTGTTTACAGCTCTTTGAAGACTAAATTCATATACAACTTTATCAAAATAATTATAAATTGCATCAGTTCCTAATTCATCAAACCATCTTCTAGGTGTTGCACTAAGGCCTAGACGATAATCATATTCACCTATAAGGCCTTTTGAACTAATTTCTGCACCTAAACCATGAACTTCATCGGCAATTAAAAATATTGGAATATTATCTGTTTTATTTTTAATTATTTGAGTAAATTTATCATTAGAAAAAGTAGAATGAGTAGTCAAAACCAACAGTAAATTTTTATCGTCTAATGACATATCTAATAAATAATCTTCTAAGTTTCTTTTCCAAGAACTATTAGAACTATCTGCAACAATTATTTCATCAAAATTAATTCCAAATTTATTAACCGAATGTTTCCATTGTTGTACTAAATGTTGATAAGGACAGCTAATAACTACTAGAAGCTTTTCATTATTCTCTAATTCTTTAGATAAACATCCTAATGCTGTAAATGTTTTCCCAGTACCAGTAGCCATTTCAAATATACCATTTTTATTATTTTCAATCCAATTTTTGATAGCTTCGTTTTGATAGTCCCATAATTTGATCTTTTTAGTTATTTCTTTTTCTTTATCCGTAAATTTTTCATTTAATTTTAAATCTTCAATTTTCTCAGGTGCAATTTTCATTAATTTTTCTTTAATTGCAGTTGGGGAATCAATAACTCGCATTCTTTTGGATTTTCCATTCCAGAGATCGTTGAATTTTTTATCATCTGTTTTCTGATATTCCATTTCATGTTCTTTAAAGCTTCTGAAAACTTTGAATTCTTCTACATTATTTATCCAACCTGCTGCTGTTTCATTGTTGGAACCGCTGAATGAAATACAGTTTCCATCGATATCTTTGAGTATTCCAATTTTTTGATGTAATATACCTTTATTTTCTTCTAATGGAATTCCATTTTCATCCATAATGATGGCTATTTTAAGTTTTAGTCTTCCATTTGCTACCATCCATCCTAATGCTCTGACATGATCATTTACAAATCCTTCCTCTAAATTTTCAAGTTCATCTAAAAAAAATTCTTCAATAACCTCTTCAGGATTTCTATGAGCTTTTTTAATGATATCTAAGTCTTTTCCTTTTAGTTTGGTCCCACAGATCAATTCCATGTTACCACCATTAGTTATAAAATTAGATATTCCTTCTGCTGCAACAGCAAGACTTTTAGAAGAAAAAAATCCTACTGATCTTTTATATTTGATAGAATTAGATAAAGCGGGGATGTAAAAATCATTTAAAATATCATCAATGTCTGAATCATAACTGATTTTCAAATCTAAATCTTTTAAACCCATTTAATCCCCCAATAAATTATAAGTTTATTAATAAATATAATATAATTATTAACATTAATCATTTAATGTCTAATGATAAGATTGATATGTACATAGATATTGTTTACTATTAAATTTAAATAGAAAATCTTATTAATAAAATCGTTAAATATTATCTATATTAGAATACAATAAAATATAACAATTATTTTTAAATAAAATCATACATTATTAGTCAATATTACAATCCAATTTAATCTAATATATAAAAATAAAAATAGGAATAGATGAGAAAGAAATGGCTAAAATTAAAAAAGATTCAAAGTTCAATCCTGATGTTGATTCTATTCTTTTTCAAGGAGATTGTCTTAAACTACTTTCAAAAGTTCCAGACAAGTTTGTTAAGTTAGTTGTAACCTCTCCACCTTACAATGTAGGTAAATCATATGAACAAAAATTATCAATGGATGAATATATCAAACAACAGTCTAAAGTTATAAAAGAATCAGTAAGAATTTTAGATGATAAGGGGAGTATATGCTGGCAAGTAGGTAATTATGTAAACAATGGCGAAATCATCCCATTAGACATAGTTTTATATGATATATTTGATTCACTGGGTTTGAAATTACGTAATCGAATTATTTGGCAATTTGGGCATGGTCTTCATGCATCAAAAAGATTTTCAGGAAGATATGAAGTTATATTATGGTTTACTAAAACTAATGAGTACACTTTTAATTTAGATCCTGTACGGATTCCACAAAAGTATCCTAATAAAAAACATTTTAAAGGACCTAACAAAGGGGAGCTTTCAGGAAATCCTAAAGGAAAAAATCCTAGTGATATATGGGAAATTCCAAATGTAAAGGCACAACACGTAGAAAAAACTGATCATCCATGTCAATTTCCAGTTGAATTAATAGAAAGGTTAATTTTATCAATGACAAATGAAGGAGATTGGGTATTTGATCCTTTTATGGGTGCTGGTTCAACTGCGATAGCAGCCCTAATTAACGGTAGAAAATCATTAGGTGCTGAAATAATCCCTGAATACGTAGATATCACCAATAAAAGAATAAAATTAGCTGAAAATGGAAAATTAAGGATTAGACCAATGGAGAGATCAGTATACGATCCAGATAACCCAAACAACATCCCACCAAAGTATGCAGAAATAAGACGTTCTAAACAAACTAAATTATTATAAATAAGTTGGAAAAATCATTAGAGTTTTTTTTGAAAGTTTAAAATTACTCCTTTTTTATTTCTATCATTACTTTAGTGCTTTAATTAAACGTTTAAAAGATGTTTCTTTCGATAATTTTGTCTTTGGCAGATTTAATTCTTCGGCACTTTTATAATATCTCTTTTTTAAATCATTTGTATCCAATTTTAATTTAGAAATTAATTTTTTGATGAATTTTATGATTCCAGGTGCTAACATGACTGATTTTGGCATATAAAAATTTCCATTTTTTAGACCGCTTGAATCCAGAAGGCATATTTTTAAATAAAGGTCAAGGGCAAGTTTATATTCATTTTTATCTTCATATACATAGGCTTTTGCTAAAAGCGAATTTGTATACTGTCCCCAATTTCTTTCTTTTCTTTCTTTCCTTGCATTCTCATCTAATAATTCCAGAGCTACTTCATACTTTAAATTAGGATCTTTTGTATTTTTAAGCAGATCATCATATCTTTCTATAGAAACTTCATATTTCAAGATTTTCGACTTATGATAATATATAATATGATCATTTTCATTAACTAAATTTCTTCCTTTATCAGTTAAAACATAAAATGACCCTGGGAAGTTTTCTTGAATTTCTTTTTCATTTAAATTATCCTTTATGCGTTCTACTAGCTCTTTTTTCTTGCCAGAAACTTTTAATTTATGTTGTTTAAGTATCCTTTTAATAATACTGAGTTTAGCTATTTCTATATTATCTGATGGCTCTGATTTAGTTAAATCATTATTATTTAATGCTTTTTCTAATAATAAACTAGTATTTGCACCATATTCATATTGAAAATATTTTGGAAACTCAGAGCCTATCTTATGTCCATTAGCATTTTCTAAAAAAATAATATATACAAAATGAATATCCATATTAGATCCTCTTGAATTATAATATAAATTATTATAGTTTCTGCAACATTTATTATTTGTTAATTATCAATAAAATTTCAAAAATATATTTAGAATTGAACTAAGAATTAGTAATATAACAAATTATATTATATATCATGGTAAAATTTGAAAAGGAAAAGTATGTCAGTTGAAATTGATATTAAAAAAGGAAATAAACTTGCTAAAGTCCTTTATGATTCATTTTCTACTGTAGGTATTCACGGACAAACTGAAATGCCTGAAGATGAAATGCCCGAAGGAGTAGAGAGAGGATCATTAGAACATATCTTATTCATAACATTAACTGTTTCTATAGATTATATGAGGGATGCAACAGCATTATGGCAATACTCAAGAAAGACATATGAAGATCCTAAAACAAGATATCTATTTGAACCTGAATACTTAGCTCAAACTCCTTCTGAAAAGACCATAAAAGATATGAAGAAGCATGGACTTGCTAAACGACCAAATAATGATTCAACAATCTGGAAAACTGTAGGTACAACATTTCAAAATAAATGGAATGGAAATCCAATAAATTTTTTAGAACATAACAATTGGGATTCTCTGACAATTTTAAAACATTTAAAGAACGATACTCATGTTGATGGAGACAAAAAAACGAACGATTTTCCTTATCTTCGTGGTCCTAAAATAGGCCCTTTATGGCTTAGAATGCTCAGAGATAATGTGGGTATAACTAAAATAAAAAATTTAGATAATGTACCAATACCTGTAGATATACATATTGCAAGAGCTTCTTTAGCAACAGGTATAGTTTATGGAGAATTTGAAGGAAAACTAGGTGATCTTTTTAAATTCATCAGAAAAGCATGGTTTGAGAGTGTTAAAGGGATGAAAATCGATGGTAGGGACATGATGGCTCTTGATGTTGATGAAGCTTTATGGCATCTTTCAAAATTTGGCTGTGCTCAAAGAGACAATATTACAGGGAAATGTCCTGTTTATGATAGATGTGAAGTAAATGATTTTTGTATAAAAGGTAGTGTTTCAATAAATAAGGGAAATGTATTAATAAATACATGGAATGATTGATTAATGAAAGATTTATGTATAGTTACATGTGGAAAAAAGAAAATATGGGATAAAAATCCTGATGCTGGGCCAACAGAAGCTAAAAATGTATATATAGGTCCCTTATCTAAAAAGGCCATGGAATATGCTGAAAAATACTATCCAGATAAATGGATAATATTATCCGCAAAATATGGATTTATATATCCTAAAGATATTATACCTCAAAATTATGATGCTTGTTTCCATATAAAAAATTCCAAGACAATATCATTAGAGAAACTCAAAACACAAAGAAAAAAATTTAATAAATATGACAGTATAACTGTGTTAGGTGGAAAATTTTATACACAACTGATTATTGACTTATTTCCTGACAAAGAGATTATAAATCCTTTAGATGGGTGTAAAGGGATAGGGTATATGTTAAAAAAGATTAATGATTCAATTAAATCTAATAAAAAACTATAATTTCCAGATTATAATAATATAAATTTAGATTTCCCGAATTTAACTTAATTATCTTTTTTCTTTTACAGAGCTTAGTCTAAATTTCACACATTACTAAGTCCAAATATTTTTTTTACCATTAATTTTCATAATATTAATGTTCATTAAGTTTCTGAATTGATAATGTTATAATTGACATTAAAATTGTGCTAATTAAACCATAAGCTTTTTTTATCTGATTTAATATAACATCATTTACATAACACTAAAATTGGGGGAATAAAAAAAATTTAGTGTAAAAATAATAGGGGTTTGGGGGACTAACTCAAAAGAGTAATACAATTGTTAGGTAAAACGGATAATTATAGTATTATTTTTTAATTTTAGTTATCCAATATTATTCTAAAATCAATTTTTCTGTGGGGGGTTATTTGAAAATTATAAAAATTGAAATAAAAAATTTCAAATCTCTTAAAAATGTTACTATTGTACCAAATAATATTCTTGCATTAGTTGGGCAAAATAATAGTGGAAAATCTAATGTTCTTAAAGCTTTAGAATTTTTTTTTAAGGCATCAACAAATTTAATTAATGAAGATAGTTTTTATAATCATGATTTTGAAGAACATATTAGTATTTTCATTACATTTCACCATTTGAGTGAATGGGAAATAGAAAAATTCGAACCATTTATAAACAATAACAAGTTAATAGTGGGAAGAAGAGTTAATCTGGAGGATAATTCATATAAAATTAATAATTTCGTATTACTTGAAGTTCCTGAGCAGGAATGGCTTCAAACGGGAGAAGTAAGTGGTACCAAAATAACTGAGTGGTGGAGAATAAAGGATAATTTAATTGTAGAAGGTTTAGACTTTGGGAAAGAACTAGGTACAACTAAACCTACCGTTGGAATATGGAAAGAAAAAATTGATGAATTTATAGTAACGAACAGGAAAAAAATTCCTTGGAAAAATATTGAACTAAAAAACCCAACTGGGCTTGATGGAGCATTAAAAGGAGCTTTACCGGAGTTTATATTTATCCCTGCAGTAAGAGATATTTCAGAAGAAGCAAAAGTCTCAAAAAATAATCCATTTGGGTCACTTATCAACTCGATGATCGATAAAATTTCATCAAGTAAATTAGAAGATGTATCTACTGATCTTGAAGAAATTGGGGATAAATTAAATAAAAAGGGAGGAGAAAAACGTATCTCTGAAATAGGAGATATAGAGGAAAAATTAACTGATTTAATATCAGAATTTATGGAATGCGAAGTAGAAATAGAAATTCCAATGCCCAAAATTAATGATATATTCAATAAAGCAAAAATTTATGCCGATGATGGAATAAGGACTTCCATTGAAACAAAAGGGCATGGTATGCAAAGGTATATGATATTTACAATTTTACGTGCTTATGTAGAAATTCTACATTTTAAGAAAGCAGAAGATAGAGCTAATGAAAGATCCACAATTTTTGCAATTGAAGAACCAGAATTATATTTGCATCCGCAATCTCAAAGAACCTTAATGTCGGTACTTAAAGATATAGCTAATGGTCCAGATCAAGTTATTTATTGTACACATTCTAATCTTTTTGTTGACATCGGCTTTTTTGATAACATTTGCATATTGAAAAGAATAAAAGATGGGGTTTCTTATCATAGCATTCCGACTCAATTACAAGTAAAAAATTTGTTAGATGATTTAAAAGTCAGAGGAATAGATGGTACGGAAGAAGGTATCAGAAATCAATATTTAAATGCTTTCAATTCAAGGATTAATGAAGGTTTTTTTGCAAAAAAGGTAGTAATTGTTGAAGGTGCTTCAGAATGTTATATGCTTCCAATTTATGCCCATTTACTTGGTCTAAATCTGGATAAAAATGATATTTCAGTTGTTCATTCTCATGGAAAAGGACCAATGGATCGATTATTACGAATTTTTAATGGATTTAACATTCCTATATATTTATGGTTTGATGGAGATAAAGATGGGGAAAAAGATGCTAAAGCTACCACACTAAAGCTTTTGGAATTAGTAGGTGATCCTATTTCTAAGATTGAAGATATTGAAACTAAAGTTTCAAGTAACTATGCGGTATTGGAGTTTAATCTAGAAAGAACTTCCCAAGATGAAATAGATAATTTTGATGATTTTTATGATGGCGCTTCTACTGTTTTAGGACCTGTAGGTAAGCCTCTTAGACATAAATTTGTCGCAGAAAAAATTGCAAAAATGGTCGAAGGAGGCGAAAAGCCGGAAGAGGTAGTTCCAAACACAATAATTGAAATTATTGATAAAATAAAAAATTTATCTTACTCAGGCAGTGTCCTTAAGGAATAATAAAAAATTAATTGAAATTAAAATTCTTGAATTATTGGAGAACATAAAATGGGGGTTTATTATGGTTAAATTTATTCAAACATCTGATTGGCAAATTGGTATGAAAGGTGGAGGTCTCGGAGAAGCTGGACCTATAGTGCGTGACATACGAATAAAATCAATTAATAATGTATTACAAGCTGCACAAGAAAAAAATGTAGATTTTGTGTTAATCTGTGGTGATACATTTGAACATAATATGATTAGTCAAGAAGAAGTAAAAAAAGTGATAAGCATACTTAATAAATTTCCAAACATCCCCATTTATGTTCTTCCCGGGAACCATGATATCCTAGGCCCTGATTGCATATATGATAGGCCAATATTTAAAGATGTAGAAAATTTAAATATATTCCATTCAAATGAGCCTATTAAAATAAATGATGCGATTTTACATCCTTGTCCAATTAATTCAAAATTTATAATTCAAAATCTTACTGATACAATTCCTAATGTTAAAGATATAGAAGGAATCCATATAGGGGTAGCACATGGGAGTTTAGTTGGAAAATTTCCATCATCAGATTGGGAAGATATTAATTTGCCAATTGATCCATTATGTATTGATTTAACAGGAATTGATTATCTTGCTTTGGGTCATTGGCATAGTTTACGGATTTTTGAAGATAGTGAAGGGGTAGATCGAATAGTATATTCTGGAACTCATGAGCAAACTAATTATAATGAAGATATTAGTGGGCAATGTTTGTTAGTTGAAATCGAAGAGAAAGGAGATAAACCTAAGATTAATCCCATTAAAACAGGAAAACTGACGTGGATATCAATAGAGTTTGAAATGAAAGACTTTTCATCGATTATCGAATTAAAAAGATATCTATCCTCTATTAAAGAAATAGACATGGTTAGATTAGTTTTAAATGGGAATTTACCATTGAATTCCAAAGAAGAACTTGATAAAATACTAGAATTCCAAACAACGTTGCATAAAAATTTTAGAGTTAAATTGGATTCACTTAACATAATGGATCCTATAGATATCCATGATCCTTACGATTTTGGAGACCCTACATTAAATCAAACTGAAATTAATTTGAAATTGTTGTTACAAAAAGAAAAAGATCCAAAGAAGAGAAGAATTATAGCAGAAGCTCTAACGAATTTACATAGATACGAAAAGGAGGTTGAGTTATGAAGCTTCATTGGGTAGAACTTGAAAACTGGAGACAGCACACTAAAACAAGAATTGATTTTGCAAAGGATACAACAGTCATTTATGGACCAAATGAAAAAGGAAAATCAACTGTTTTAGAGGCGCTAAGTAGAGGTTTTTTTGATAAATCTAACTCTCATGGTAATGATATAAAAAGCATTAGACCATTAACCGCTTCTGGAAATATAACTTCAACCGTCCGTATTGAATTCACTCTGAATGAAACAAGATACAAAGTAGAAAAAAGATTTAATTTGAGAGAAGGTACATTATTGTATAAAATCGAAGATGGAACTCCTAACCTCATAAATCAAGACAGACAAGCTGATGAACAGTTAAAACAATTATTAGAAGCAGATTTACCATCAAAAGGGATTAGTAATCCATCCCAATGGGGTGCTTTTCAATGGTTATGGGCACCTCAAGAAAATAGAGAGCTTCCTGAAAAAACGAAAGGGAAAGATCCTACTAAATCACTTCACTTGGAAACAAAAGGAGATGGGGGTATAATAACTACTCCAAAATTCCAAAAAATACAAGATAGAATACAAAGACCTTATTCTCAGTATTTTTATAAAAATGGAAAAAATAATCCTAATTCTCCTCTAACAAAAATTGAAAGAGAAATCGAAACTCTTCAAAAATTAGAAGAAAACCTTATTAATGAAATAAAAAGTGTAGATACAAAGAAACAAAATCTCGAAGAATTGTTAAAAGAATTACCGAATATTGAAAAAAAAATAATAGATACCAAAATTGAATTGAAAAAGATTACTGATGAAGTAATTGATTATTCTTCAATTAAAGCTGATTTAAATGCTTCCGAAGCTAACTTAAAAGAAGCTAAAAGGAAAGTTAGTGATGTAGAAAATGCCTTAGATGAACTTAAAAATTCTGCAAAAAAAGTAGAAACCTTTCAAGAAAATGAACAAGAAGCTAGGGAAAAATTTTCAAGACTTGAAGCTTTACGCGAACAATTAGATAAAAATTTAGAGCAAAAAATGAAGGAAATAGATGAAAAAGCTATACAAGTAAGAAATTATGAAGAACTAGCTAAAGATGCTAGAATTTTATGGAGAAAATCAATTTCTATTAAAAAAATCGATGAATTGAAACAAAAAATTGATCGTATAAAGGAAATTGAGAGTAAATTAGAAATATTTAAAAAACAAGAAAGACCGATCTCTCTGGAAAACGAATGTTTAGATGAACTTATGAAGAAAAAGATGCAGATTGAAGGTTTGAAAGAAAATCTGAAATTAAGAGGTCTTACTGTAAATAATATGCCTGGTGAAGAAGGTTCACTTAATGTTGAAGTTGATAGGGATAAAATAAAGGATGAAAAATTTAGTGTTACAGGAACAGATTGTGTAAGAATAACTTCACCTGGTCTTGGTAATGTCATTATAAAAGCTAAATTAATGAAAGCTCAGGAAATTAAGATTGAAATTGATAATTTAAAAGAAATTGTAAATAGCGAATTAGAAAAATATGATGTAACTTCAATAGACGAATTGAAAGAGTTAAAAAAATCTCAAGATAAGATCCAACAAAAAATTAACATTTTAAATGCAGAAAGAGTTGGTATTGACAAACGTCCCATAGCGGAATTGATTTTAGATTTAGAAAATCTCAATAAAAAAATTATTGAGTATGGAAATATTGAGAGAAAAAATATCTCAATAAAACTGAATCCTACTAATGTAGACTTTGGAAAACTTATTTCCAAAAGAGAAAAAGAAGAAGTAACTTATAGAGATGCATTAGATAAATCAATAGCTGAAAGAGATAGTATCAATAAGGAGCTAAAAGCTAAAATTGAAGAGTTTGCTGAGATCAAAGCAGAAAAAAATAGTTTATTTGATGAGCTAGAAAAAGCAAGAAATGATGAACGAAAAATTATACGAAATTATGGTTCAGTTGAAAATCAAGAAGTATTATTACAAACTGCAAAATCAAATTGTTATAAAAGAAAAACAGAATATGAAGCTTTAAAAGATAAATACGAACAGTTGGAGAAAGGATCCTTAAATAAAATAGATCGTTTACAGGAACAAATTGAACATCAAGAACAAATATTCCGAGAACAACGGAGTTTAATAGATCAACTAAAAGGAAGTATTAACTTCGCTAGTTTGGATGGAACTTACTCAAAATTGTCTGAAACTCATTCAAAACTTGAAATTTTAAAGGAAAGACTTGAAAACGAACAAATACGTGCAGAATCTTATAAACTATTAGTAGAAACACTACAAAAAGAACACATTGCCATTATGTCCGCAGTTATCAGTCCAATTAAAGAAGAAGTAAAAAAATCATTAGTATACATTACTGGATCTTTGCATGAAAATTTAGAATTAAATGAAGATTTATTACCAACGGAACTAAGTGAAAATGGATTTGATGAAGGTTCTTCATTAAAATTTGAGGATAGTTCATCCGGATTAAAAGAAGTTTTAGTTTTCTGTGTAAGATTAGCAGTTGCTAAACATTTAAGTGAAAGGGATTCTCAGTGTCTTGTCTTAGATGATCCTTTTGTTCATGTAAGTCAAGATCGATTGAATAAAATTATTGAATTGATAAACGAAGCAATAAAAGACTGGAATCTTCAAATAGTAGTGTTTACACATCGTCAAATGGAGTTATCAGGATTTAAAGGTAATATGGTTAATATTCAAAGTGCAAAAATGGGTATTATTGAATAATCTAAAGCATAAAGAAAATACTCATATATTATATTAATTCGATAAAAGGTGACTAAATGCTAGATAATGAAAAAACGTGTCCCTCATGTGGAACTTTAAATCTTGATTATGCCCTTTTTTGTGGAGAATGTGGTTATAAATTTGATACTGGAAAATCAGTAACTTTGAGTAATGAAAATGATAAGTTTTCAAAAGAATTCGATTTAAATATCGAAGAAATACTTGAAGATTGGGAAGTTTATCATGCATTAAGAGAAATAATAGCCAATGCTTTGGATGAACAAGTTTTAACTAGTTCTAAAGATATTAAAATATATAAAGATTTCGAGGGAATATATCATATATCTGATTTTGGAAGGGGCCTCAAATACGATCATTTAACTCAAAAAGAGAATGAAGAGAAAGTTAATAATCCAGATGTAATTGGTAAATTTGGAATAGGGTTAAAAGATGCTTTAGCTACTTTCGACAGGAAAGGGATTAAAGTCTTAATTAAATCAAAACATGGCGATATTAAACTTGGTAAGTCTCATAAACATGGGTTTGATGATTTAACCACTTTACATGCGTATATATCTAATCCTTCATCATCAAACTTTATTGGTACAGAATTTATTTTAGAAGGTGTTACTGATGAGGATATGAGGAAAGCTAAGGATTTATTTTTAAAATTCTCTTCTGAAAAGGTTATTGAAATAACTAGATATGGTGATCTTTTAGAGAAAAAAGGTAAATCAGGTTATATTTACATTAGTGGTGTTAAAGTTGCAGAAGAAGAAAATTTTTTATTAAGTTATAATATTACTGCTATTACCAAAAAGATAAATAAAGCACTTAATAGGGAAAGGAGTAATGTAGGACGTACAGCATATTCTGATAGAGTTAAATCAATACTTTTAGATAGTTCTAAAAAAGAAGTAGCTGAGATACTTGTAAATGATCTTAAAAATTATTCAACAGGTTTGATACATGATGAGCTAAAATGGATTGATGTTCAGGAACACGCTAGTAAACTCCTAAATGCCAATGAGGATGTAATTTTCCTAACCTCAGAAGAACTTGTAAGAGATCCAGATATGGTTGAAAAAGCCAGAAATGGGGGATATAATATTGTATCCATTCCAGATAATTTGAAAGATAAATTAAACAACAGTACTGATTTTAATGGGGAAAAAATTAGAGATCTGGGTGAATTTTATAATGAATATAAGGAAAGTTTTGAATATAATTTTATAGATCCAATTAATTTAAATATGCAAGAAAAAATGATCTGGGGAAAAACAGATAAAATTTTAGACCTTATTGGAGGTAGGCCTTATAATATAAAGGAAATTAAAATTTCAGAAACTATGCAAAAAGATTATAGCACGTTCCAGGAAGCTGGTGGTATTTGGGATGGTTCAATTGGTAGAATAATAATAAAAAGAAGTGAATTAAACAGTTTAGAAAGTTATGCTGGTGTTTTACTTCATGAAGTCTGTCATGCAAGTAGTGGAGCTTCAGATGTCACTAGGGATTTTGAAAAGGCTTTGTCTGATTTATTAGGAATTTTAGCTTCTAAAAATATTTAAAATATTTAAATTAATAGTGTTAAAATTATTCAAAATTATTTAGTGTTAAAATATTTTGTTTAAAGGGACTTTTAATCTAACTTCATAACTATTCCCTTTTTTAGATCTAATAACATAACCGCCTCTATTAAGCCAATATAAAAACGAACTCAAATTTTGCCTTTTGTCTACAAACTCAGGATATTTATATAAATCCTTTTGTATTACTACGTCATTTTTGTTAAAAATCTCTGTCAATGGATTTATCAACTTTTTATACTCATTAATTTCAGTAATATAATCAATTGAAGGTATAACACAATCTTTTAAAAACTCTTTAGCTTCATTATCCTTTTCTATTAAATTTATATCTAAATGACAAAATTTTAAAGTTGTTTTAAAGTCTGCTTTTTTCCTGTATATACTAATTAAATCATTATAAACAAAATGTTTATCAATAGAAGTTCCGTCTGCATTCAGAGCATCTATTAATATTTTTATCTTACGACTTTCCCCTTGAGAGGATAATACATTTGCCATACCATGTAAAAACTGTGTTTGTGTTTCGCTAGTATAATTAATATTTCCAAAATCAAGTTCTTCTCTTGAATCTTTGTAATAATCTCTTATGATGGTTTTTTCATTTTCAGGGAGTGAATCAAACCATTTTGTTAAGTTTAGATATCCTAAAATTCCTTTGTTTTCTTCTTTTTCCAAAGGAATTATTTGAGGAGGAATATTAATTTTAGATCCACAATTAGCACAATATTTTGCGTATTCTACATTTTCTAATCCACATTTATTACAATAAACCATTTTTAATCCCCTAAATTTATTTAATCTATAATAATCATATTAATCTAATTTAATATAATTCTTTTAATTATAAAAAAAACATCTAAATATTAATATCAAATCTAGTGACAAGGATTTACCAACTTTCAAAACTTTCGCTTCCTAACTATATTATGATGGCAATAGTATTTATTATTATTTACTAATATAGTATTATGTTTGAAATGGGCTGTGATGATTTTGTAAGGTTTAAATAGGATAAGGATTTATATAAATTTAAAGGACTAAACACGTGGTAAAAAAGCCTCTGGTGCGAATTGAACCCACGACATATTATGATTTTATAAAGTAAGTTTTTATAAATTTAACTTGAAGTTATATAGGTCCTATATTGATCATATTATTAAAATGTTTATATCTAGCATATATCTAATTATATTTTAATTATAAGTTATATAAAATATAATTCAAATTAATATCTAATTAATAAATTTATATAATATATATAAAGTTATTATAAATTATGAATATTATCAATTTAATAATAATTATATTCTATATACTATATTTATCAATATTTTATTGATTATTAATGAATTATATTCAATTTATTATATTTATTGAAATTTTATAGTATACTAATTATTTGTATATATTAAAATCAAATATTTCATAATTTTTATTCTATGTATATATTTTTTATAAAATTTATTATAACTTAAAAATTTAGTAATAAAAAACAGAAATTTCTTAATTTATCTCTAATAATAATTAGTATTACATAAATTAATAAATATATGAATATCATACAGAAATACTCTTACATTATATTAATCAATCTGATGATTTTATAAAATATTTAGAAACTATACAAAATGAACCATTACATATGTACCATTTAGTATGAGATAGGGTACTTTCGGGGTTTTTTGGTATTTATGAATTTTTGATTTGACTTCGTTAAATCCTTATATTACGAAGTTCATTTTTTAGAGTTTAAATTTATTAATAATAGATAAAAAAATAATATACTTTATTCAAATTTTTTACATTTTTTTACATTTTTAATTTTCATCA
>Ga0182021_10001212_pt1 | contig 29357 bp, 33 predicted proteins | sample 612E3MmetaG_FD_120493 | JGI IMG/M metagenome (GOLD analysis project Ga0182021, IMG submission 120493) | Permafrost microbial communities from Stordalen Mire, Sweden - 612E3M metaG (Illumina Assembly) | ecosystem: Environmental > Terrestrial > Soil > Wetlands > Permafrost | place: Sweden...
CCTTGTCGAAGGCGATTTCCTTCAGACGGGCGCTCTTGCCGCGGCGGTCGCGGAGGAAGCTCAAGAAATTGCGGCGAACCTTGGCGCGGCGGAGGATTTCAACCTTGACCACGTTCGGGGAGTGCAGCAGGAAAGTCTTCTCCACGCCCACGCCGGACGCGATGCGGCGCACGGTAATACAGGCGGTTAGCTCGTTCAGGCGATGGCGGCGAATAATTACACCTTCAAAGACCTGGACGCGCTGCTTACTACCTTCCTTAATGAGGTTGTGAACGCGAACAGTGTCACCGGTCATGACCTGAGGAAGAGCGGCTTTTCGATAATTTTGCTCGATTTGGCGTATTGCTTCCATAACCTCGATACTTTAGCATAGCCCGACCTATTGTTCAAGAGTAAACCGGAGGAGAAATTTATTATTACTCTCTTGGGGGCTCAAATGGCTTGAGCGCTCGAGAAAGTAGACAACGCGAATTGTCGGCTCGGGGTGGCGACCGGCCGAAACCGATCGCCACCCCAACTGTCAAAATGTGGCCAGCAAGCACCAGTCGAGCACCTTGGCAGCTCGCATGAGGAGCTGACGCATGAGCTCGGTGTTGTCGTCTCGGCTAGCTCGGCGCAATTCGGCGACGAGCTCACCACCGAGGGTGATCGCGTGCAACGTGGTGATCGCGACGACGTAGTCCGGTAGGGTGGCGTCGTCGGACAGTTGCCCTATTACGTAATTGCGCGCGGTCTTCCGGGGCGAGAGCTCCGGGACGGCCGTCGGACGTACCGGTAGCGGCGTCGGTCTGGGACGAGTGGCGGCGAGTTGTCGCTGGCGTCGCTCCTCAGCCTTACGCCTGAGTTCCTCCTTCCATCGTTCCTCGATGCCCGCGTACAGATGACGCCGGCGTTTGGCCTCGGACTTGGTGGGGCTGGACTTGGCCGGGATGATGAGGAGAAGATGACCGTCCTTGCCGGCTCTCTCCAACTCCCGAGTCCAAAACTCGCGGCCGACATCGGCTCTGAGTTTAATGAGGGCCAGGTTCAGATCTTCTCGCAAGTTGGCCAGCTCGATGATCCGGCACAGGCGCAGGTTGGCTTCCCGGCGGGCGGCCTGAACCCGCTGCAGATGAGCATTCCAAGTACGTTGACGGCCTCCGCGCGTGCGGTGATGGCGGCTCGGCATGACTCACACCTCCTAAAAGGGCGGTCGATCCGGACGGGTGAACGATTTGTGACAGTTTTCGCGTTGTCAAAGTGCCATAACAAGTAGGACCTGTTACGGCCTGCTCACAATCTTAATAACAATACCGGACAATGTCAAGTAAAACTAAGCGGCGAGCTAAACTAAGCGGCGAGCGGCGTCGGCCGGAACGCCACCGACGGTTCACCTAGCGTTGACCGCAGCTTGTCGAGTAGCTCGACCGTGGGGTCAATGCAAAAAGGCAGGCGAATCTTCTTGGCGCCGTCCGCGCCGAGCAGGGCGTAAACCTGGGTGTCGCCCGGGAAGTCGTTGAGCAGACCCTTGATCTTAAACAGCAAATCTTGATCGGACGGGTCAACCAAACTTAGCGTCAGGCTACCGGCCGCCGGGTCGCCCGCGCGGGTGGTGAACCCGTGCGGAACGGGCGGCGGCGCGACGGTCGGCCGCGGAGCCGGCGCTTCAGAGGACGGGCTAAAGCCGCCGCCGGCCGGCCGCGGGAGCACCGGCACGTCGCGCGCGCCCACGGCTTTGACGGTGTCGACCATTATCTTGGCGTCACTAATGAGCCGGTTTTCGCGGTCGCGCGCCGTCACTTTGCCGGTGGCGACTATCAGCCGGTCGGTCTCAAACAAGTTCGGCGTCAGCGCGAACGCCTTAGGGAAGACTATGAGTTCCGTCGAACCGGTCTTATCTTCTAAGGCCACGAAAGCCATGGGGTCGCCCTTTTTGGTGGTAATCTTACGCACGCTAATAATAATGCCGCCGACTGTCAACGTGCGGCCGTCCTGGGCCGGCGTCACATTGGAAATAGGCCGACAATGCTTCTCTAACCAGTCTTGATGCTCGTCCAGCGGGTGGCTGGAAATGTAGAGACCGAGCAACTCCTTTTCCCAGGCCAACTTTTCCTGCTCGGTAGCCGGCGCCGACGGTAGTTCCAACCTCAGGCCGGGCATGGCCTCCTCAATGTTCAACGACCCGAAAATGTCTATTTGGCCGCTCAAGGCGCTCTTTTGCGCTTTGGCGGCGAAGGCGGTGATGAGATCAAGGTTGTGTAGCAGCCGCGCGCGGTCGCCGTCGCCGATCTCGTCGAAGGCGCCGCACTTAATGAGCGATTCCCAAGCCTTCCTGTTACAATCCTTGGCACTGACCCGCTTGGCGAAGTCCTCGATGCTCATAAACTGGCCGCCCTCTTCGCGCGCCGCCACAATGGCCTCGATGGGCCCGGTGCCGATGTTCTTAATGGCGCTCAACCCGAAGCGGATGTGTCCGGTCTCCGGCACCACGGCGAACTCGCCGAACGACTCGTTAACGTCGGGCGGCAAAATGGTCAGCCCCATGTGACGGCACTCGGAAATCTCGATGGCGATGCGGTCAATGTTGCCGTAGTCGGAGGTCATCAGCGCCGCCATGAACGCCGAAGGATAGTGCGCTTTAAGATAAGCTGTCTGGTAAGCGATCATCGCGTAGCAGGCGGCGTGCGCCTTGGGAAAACAGTAAGCCGCGAAGGCCTCCAGCTGAGTCCAAAACTCCTCCAGTTTGGCCGGGTCGGCGCCGGAAGTTTTAATGGCGCCCTCAATGAATTCGACTTTCATCTTGGCCAGCACTTCCGGCTTTTTCTTCGCCACGCCCTTGCGCAAGGTATCGGCTTGGCCACCGGTAAAGCCGCACATCTCTTTGGCGATCTGCATGACCTGCTCCTGATAAACCAAAATGCCGTAGGTGTTTTTGAGGGCGTTTTCCATGGTCGGGTGAAAGTAAACGATCTCTTTGCGGCCGTGTTTGCGATCAATGAAATCGTCGATGAACTGCATGGGGCCGGGACGGTACAAGGCGCACATGGCGATAATGTCGTCGAAGGTCGTCGGCTTGAGATCGCGCAAATAGCGCTTCATGCCGGCCGACTCCAGCTGGAAGACTCCGGTAGTGTCAGCCTGCGACAACAACTCGAACGCCTTGGCGTCATCGAGCGGCAAATTCGGTAAATCGATATGTTGGCCGTAGACGCGCTTAATAATTACCAGGGCGTTATTGATAATCGTTAAGTTGGACAGGCCCAAAAAGTCAAACTTGAGCAACCCAAGGTCTTCTATCTGACCCATCGGAAACTGAGTACACGGCAGGCCTTTTTGCGCTCGCTGCAACGGCACGTAGTCGTCGATGATCTCCGGCGCGATGACCACGCCGGCCGCGTGCACGCCGTTACTGCGGATGGTTCCCTCAAGCTGCATAGCCAGATCAAGCAACTGTTTGGATCGGACGTTGGACTGATACTCGGCGGACAGCTCTTGGTCGGCCGGCTCCTTGCCTTTTTTGAGCCCGAGCAATACCGCCAGCGGAACATGCCGACCCTGCACCGGATCCGGAATTAATTTGGCCAAAAAATCAACCTCGGATAGCGGGTAGCCCAGCACCCGCCCGGTGTCGCGCACCGCGCTTTTGGCGGCCATGGTGCCAAAAGTAATGATCTGCGCCACGCGCTCCTTGCCATATTTCTCGATGACGTAGTCAATGACCTCGCCGCGACGGCTATCTTGAATGTCCACGTCAATGTCCGGCATGGAAACGCGGTCGGGGTTAAGGAAGCGCTCGAACAGCAGGTCGTACTTCAGCGGGTCGAGATCGGTAATGTTCATGGCGTAGGAAACGATGGAGCCGGCGGCGCTGCCCCGCCCGGGCCCGAAGATAATACCCTGATTTTTACCCCAGTTGATGAAGTCGGCCACAATTAACATATAACCGTCGTAACCCATGCGGCCGATGATGGAAAACTCGTATTCGATGCGCGTAACGACCTCCGGCGGCAGCATGGCGCGCGCCTTAACCTCGGTAATGTCGTGGATTTGGTCGCGCGGCACGCCGAGATAGCGGTAGACCAGTCCTTGCCAGCAGAGCTTGTGCAAATATTCGCCCTCGGACAAACCCACTTCCGGCACCGGGAAGGTCGGAATGAGGATTTTGCCGAACTCGAACTCAATATGACAGCGCTCGGCTATTTTAACCGTATTTTCGTAGGCTTCGGGCACGCGCGCGAACCGCTCGGCGATCTCCTCCGGACTGGTCAGATATAAGTCCATGCTCATGGTCATGCGATTGGTATCGGACAGATTCTTGCCGGTTTGGACGCATAACAGCGTCTCGTGAGCGTCGCGGTTTTCGTGGCGGGCGTAGTGCGAGTCGGCGGTAACGACCGTGGGGATGCCGGTTTTTTGGGACAGCCCAATGAGCGCGTCGTTAAGCTCTTTTTGGACGTCCCACTGATGCTCGTGAGCCTGCAGCTCCAAAAAGTAGTTGCCGCGGCCGAACGTTTCGTCGTACCAGCGCGCCACGTTCTCGGCCTCGTTCAGATTGCCCTCGCGAAGGCGTTCGGCCAACTCGCCGCCGGCGCAACCCGACAGCGCGATAAGCCCCTCGTGATATTTCTCAATAAGCTCGCGGTCGATGCGCGGCTTAGCGTAAAAACCCTCCAACTGCGCGATGGTCACCAGTTTGATCAAGTTATGATACCCGGTCATGTTTTCCGCCAGCAACACGAGGTGGTATGGGTTCATATCTTGGCGGCCGGCCTTGTCGGTATGCAGGCGCGGCGCCACGTAGGTCTCGACGCCGACAATCGGCTTGAGGTCGCGCTTTTTACACTCCTTATAAAACTCAATGGCGCCGGACAGCGTGCCGTGGTCGGTCAAGCCGACGGCCGTCATGTTCAGCTCCTTAACGCGGTCGAGCATTTCGGGTACTTTTTGCAGACCATCCAGCAAGCTGTAATGGCTATGGTTGTGCAGGTGCACAAACTGCGGCTTGTTTGGCGGCTCCGTTTCCGAAGCCGCGACCCGGTCGGCCACGATAAAAAATCCCCTCTTGATTAACTTAATTTAGCATAAGGTTAATCTGATGTTTAGTCTTGTATTCATAAATCGGTTATGCTAGAAGGCTACGGTATCGATCGAAAACAGATAAAGTTAAGATTTCTAAGCCGCGGCATATGCCTAAAAACCAACTAAGGAACTCAGTTCCTCCTGTCCAGATAGAGACCGGAACTCAGTTCCTTAGTTGAAAATATGTTATAGCCTCACCCTTGAGTAATTCCGTATAATATTCTCATTATACGGATACCCTGTCGTCAACCAATAATCTTAGTGATGGCTCAGCGCGTCGCCGATGGGCTTGAGGTATTGGCCGATCAGCGGCGTACCGCCGAGCAGCTGCAATACCGCCAGTAACAACGCCACTACCACAGTAGCGCCAATGACGCTGCCGAGGCCCATGAACACGCCGCGCACAAAGGCGCTCCAGATCTGACGGCGGGTGCTGTGCAGAAACTCGATGTAGTCTTTAACTATGGTCGCTTCAACGGCGCGGCCTAGGCGTTCGTAGCCGGCGGCGTTGAGATCGTCGGCTTTACTGGCGACCGGCTTTTTCGTCGGCACCGGAACTAGTCCTGGTGCTTCTTGGCCGAGTGCTCAGCCTTCTTAATGGTTTCTTTGTCTTCTTTGACAGCTTCGACGACCTTGTCTTTGGCGGAAGCGCTAAGCTTGCGGCTAACTTTGTCCAGCTCGGTCAAAACAGCGGTCGATTCCTTAACCAAGTGGCGGCCGTTCTTTAGAACTTCATCCTTAACCTGCGTTCCGGTTTCGGCCAGGTTGGTGGCGGCAATTTTCAAGTCCTTGGTCAAGACGTCGGCGCGGGCGAGCAATTCCTTGCTCTCCTCTTTGGCCTCGCCTTTGAGATCCTTGGCGACGTCTTTAAGCGAGTCAACTTTCTCGTTCAGGTCCTTGCTAACCTTCTTCATTTGATCCGTCAGATCGCCGTGCATATCTTGAACGACCTTCTTGATGTCGGCCTGAGTCTCTTTGCCGCTCTTAGGAGCCAGCAGCAACGCCGCCGCGCCGGCGACCAATCCGCCTAGAGCCGCACCCTTAACAAAACCTTTACCCATGATTATTTATCCCCTTTCTTAGAAGATCTTTTAGTATGCGCTTTAATCCAACCGGTTATCGCGGCGGCCGTGGCCGTGGCGACCATCGGAAAGAGTTTGCTGCCGACCAGTCTGGCGGCTTCGCCCAAGTTCTCACTGACTTCTTCGGCTCGGTCGGCGATTTTCTTCACGTCCCGCAAAATACCGATGAGAATACTGGTAGCCACAATGGCCAGCACTAAAAACACGAGCAGCGCGGATGACAAAAAGATGATTAATATTATTTCGGGTAGGTCCATTATTTATCTCCCTTATTTGCCTTATCAATAACCTCGGTAGCTTTACGAGCGGCGGCGCTGGTCAGTTTCTTGGCGCCGCCGATGACGTCGACACCCGAGGGCTTCGGTATATGGCGGTGCAAAACAACCCATTCTTTGCGTTCGACTATCGAGTTGGGCAAGACATGCAGATTGCCCTTCTTATCACGGACCCGCACGCGCCGAGAGTCCATACTAATAATAACCCCTTCGGTCAATAACTCGCCGACAATAACCTCGTCGCCAACGTTGAAGTCAGGATGCGTCGACAGGAACAGGCCGGCGATGATGTCGGACACCAGAGTCGAACCGCCCGCCGCCATGACCAAACCGATGGCCAGCACCGATCCGGTAAAGAAGGTGACAATGCCGCCTAGACCAAGAGTTTGAAGCACAAAGATGAACAGCACCGCGTACAGGGCGCCGCTGACCACCGAGCTGATAACCTGGCGGAAACTCTTCGGCATCCCGACCAAAGACAGAAAGATGCGCACCAGGCGCGCCGCTAATTTGATCAGAATGACACCGATGACAATCTGCAAAATGACGGCCGGAATTTTCGGCAACAAGTTATTGAGTCCGTCGACGATGGGGTTTAGTAAACTATTGTAGTTAATATCTAGACTATGCATTAATTTTATTTTACCACTTAGAGACGAAAACGCTAGGTTTAGCCGAAATCGCGCAGCCTTTTATTGTTAATGATAAGAACCAATAGCAAGCCGGCAATGATGGATATCGAGAAACTAACGATGGGATCGTCGGGAAACAGATAGATGTCAAAAAGTCCCCAGACGCCGCGCCAGATTAAGATAGCCGATACTCCGAGCAATAAGATGCGCAGGTTTGAGTGCTTATCGAAAAACTCCTGTTTATGATTATGCCAACTCATTTTTGGCTCCGATCTCCGCCAGATCCAAGCCGGCGAACAGGGTCGTAAAGTAAGCGTGCCCGCGCAACGCGTAAAGCTCGCGCCGCCCGGGAGTTACCAGATCGTTTTGGAACTCGGCCAGCGGCTTCCAAAGAATCTCGGTCACTTCGTCGCCGTCAATGACCATGGCCCGGTCGGCCGTCAGCTCCACCAAATACACCCAGTTAAACTCGTTTTCAATCCAGCCGACGTCGGGATGAAGGTCGTACGCCCGCACGACGCCGATGAGGTTGAGGTCTTGCTCCGTAATGTCCAGACCGATTTCTTCTTTGGTTTCCCGAACGGCGGTGGAAATGGCGTCCTCGCCGAGGTCAATGTGGCCGGCGGCCGAAATGTCGTAGACTCCGGGGAAGGTCGGCATGGTGTCGGCGCGGCGCTGCAAGAGGATCTCCGGACCGGCGGCCGCGTGGCGCCAAACCCAAACATGCGCCGCCGAATGGAGCAGGCCTTTGGTTCCGACTTCCATCATCGGCGCGGCCTTACCCGTTAAGGCACGGCCTTGGCGATCGTAAAGTTGCCATAACTTTGAATGCGGAGCGGATTCTGAAGACATCATACTTTCTAGTATAAACCAAGAATGTTAATCTAATAAGTATGACTAAAGATCCCGCCAAAAAATACGTTTACGAAGCGCTCGCCGCCAAGATGCTCGACTACACGGATTACTCCGGGATTCCGGTCGAAGACAAGGGCGAACCGCTGAAACACATCGGCAAGTCAGCGGGTTTAAGCGCCCGCCAAATAGGCTCGGACATGAAGGCTTACACCGGCGACCGCGTTTACGTGCGCGAGAGAGTGTTAGAGCGTTTAGGGCGCGCAGCCGACCTGCTGGCCAAGGCCGGCTCCGATCCGAAGCTGGAGCTGGAGGTGGTTTACGGCTACCGGTCTTTAGAGGTTCAACGGCAGTTGTTCGCGGCCGCCGAGTCCAAACTGGCGGGCCGGTTTAGCGGTGCCGAGCTGAAGATCGCCGCGCACCGGCTGATCGCCGTACCGGAAGTGGCCGGCCATCCTACCGGCGGCGCCGTCGACGTCCAGATATTGCAGGGCGGGCGGGCGCTCGACTTCGGCACGGACATTTGGTCGTTCGAGCCGGACTCGTTTACTTACTCGCCGTACATTAGCCCGGAGGCGGCGGCCAACCGCGAGCTATTGCGCCACGTCATGACCTCGGTCGGCTTTGCGCCCTTCGACGGCGAATGGTGGCACTTCAGCTACGGCGACAAGGAGTGGGCTAAATATTACAGCTACTCGACGGCTCTGTATGACCAAATAGAGTTCAAAAGCCGCTGGCCGAAGCCGCGCGGTTAACTGCGTTGGAGATTTTGAACTGATTTCGTCCTCGCTATACCCCTCCTTATGAAATTCTCCCTAGGAGTATTTTTCTTACCTCAAGTAAATACTCCTAGGGAGAATATTTTTAGAGACTACCCTCGCGGGGGAACCAAACCGGCGAACCAAACTAACTACCCGTCCAGCCGATCGTGGAGAAGCTTGTTGATGAGCGGCGGGTTGCCTTTGCCGGCGGTGGCCTTCATGGAAGCGCCGACCAGCGCGCCGAAGGCGCGCATATTGCCCGCGCGGTAGTCGGCCACGGCGGCGGCATGAGCGGCGATGACTTCGTCGACGATTTTACCTAAAGCGCCCTCATCGGACTCTTGCAATAAACCGTGGGCTTTGGCCAGGTTTTCGGCGTCGCCGTCTTTAGTCCAGAGCATTTCGAGCAGCGCCTTAGCGTTAGTGTTGGACAATTTGCCCGCCCGGACCATTTGGCCGACGGTAGCCAGCTTGAAGTGGTCGACTAGCGAGGCCTCGAGCGTCACGCCGGTCTTTTCCTCGAGCTTTACCCGCTCGCCGATCAGCCAGTTAATAGCGAAGCGCACGTCCTCGGGCGACGCCGAGGCCACCTGGTGCCACATCAGCGCGGCCACCGGGTCGGATACCAACACCTCGGCCTCGGCCTCGGGCGTGCCGACGGCGGCCGTCTCGCGGCGCAGGTCGGCCGGCAGTAGCCCCAGCTCGTTGCGCTGAGCCTCGACCATTGAGCGGGTAATCACCAGCGGTGGCAGATCCGGCTCCGGGAAGTAGCGGTACTCGTCGGCCTCTTCCTTGCTGCGCATGGAGTAAGTTTCCTGCTTGGTGTCGTTCCAGCCGCGGGTTTCAAGGCGAACTTTGTCGCCGTGCTCCAGCAAAACTATCTGGCGGCGAATCTCGTACTCGACCGCCCGCTCAATGGCACGGAAGCTGTTGAGGTTCTTGGTCTCGGTGCGGGTGCCGAACTCGGCCTGCCCGATCGGCCGCACGCTGACATTAACGTCAAAGCGCATGTTGCCGTAGTACAAGTTAGCGTCGCTGACACCGGAGTACAGCGCCAGATTGTGTAGCTCCTGCGCGTAGGCCTTAGCCTCGGGGGCGCTGCTCATATCCGGCTTGGACACGATCTCGAGCAAGGGGGTTGAAGCGCGCTTATAATCAACCAGCGAGTGGTCGGCGCCCTCCGGGTGGGTCAGCTTACCGGCGTCGGACTCGAGGTGCGCGCGCGTGATGCCGACGCGTTTGGCGACCAGCTTGCCGCCCTCGCCTTCAACCTGACAGTTCACCCAGCCGCCGGGCACGATCGGCTCGTCGAACTGCGTGATCTGATAGCCGTTAGGCAGGTCGGGATAAAAGTAATTTTTGCGGTCGAACTTAGTGTGATAGTTGTCCGGATACTCGGCGTTTAACGCCAACCCGAACCGCAACGCCAGCTCGACGGCGCGCTTGTTGAGTACCGGCAGAGCGCCCGGCAGGCCGAAGCAAGTTTCACAAACCAAAGTATTGGGCGCCGCCTCGCGCGCGTCATTGCCACAGCCGCAAAACAACTTGGTCTTGGTCGCCAGCTGCACGTGGCACTCAATGCCGATGACGGCTTCGTAGTTGGCTCTTAATTCTGGATTCATGCGGCTAACTCCTTCGTCAAAAATGTCTGAACATCGGGAAAGGTTTCTAAATAGGCTAATTCTTCAATATAAACGGTAGCGGTGTAGTGTTTGTCGCCGGGTCGGGTCATGACGTCACCTCGGTAGAGCCGCCCGTTGGCAGAGCTTCGAAGGTCGAGCCGACGGATTCGGCGGCCTTAGTTAGCCAGTTGAAGTAAGTGACGCGACCTTGTTCGGAAAGGAGCGCGTCGTGGTCGTTAATGAACCGCGGCGAGCGCACGGCGCGGATGAAGTCCATGGCGTCGGAGATTTTGACCCAGGGGCCGGAAGCGGGCACGGCGGTCAACTCGACGGGGCGTCCGGGCAGGTCAAACGAGTCGCCGGGAACGTAGAAGCCGTCATTAATGATGACGCCGACATTTTGGAAGCCCGGCACGGACGAATCAATAACCGCGTGGTGGCCGGTGCCGACAAAACTCAGCTTAAAGTTGCCGACCGTCGCCTCTTGGCCGGGCGCGTCCGTCACCTTGCGGGCGTAGTCGATGGTGTCGAGCGCCTCGGCCGGGCCGTAAATGGTCAGCTCGGGGTTGGCGGCGACCAGCCGGGCGATTTTGGTCGGGTCGAGATGATCGCCGTGGACATGAGTGATGACCACGGCGACCACATTGGTGAGGTCGGTCGGAAATGACGGCGACCAGCCACCGGGATCAACAACCAGTTTTTGGTCGCTTTGTTCAATAACGAAGCAGGCGTGTTCGTATTTGGTGATTTTCATTAGAGTACTCCTAACTCGCGCAGGCCGCGTTCGAAGTCCGACAGAGCTTCGCGAACCTGACTCGGAACCAGATCGAAGCCGATTTCATGCGCCATGGTGTTGCGCAGTTTATGCGCGCGCCAGACATTATCGTAGGTGTTACGGTCGAAGCTCTGGCGGGCGTTTTTGAGGCGGTCGCCCATGGTCTCGCCGGGGATGCCGGATTGCTTCATGGCTTGGTCGAATAGTTTGTCGGCGTCCAGCATGGCCGACTTGAGGCCGCTGCCGCCGGTTTGTGAGGTCATTTTGATCTGGTCCCAACGCTCGCGCATCTGCTGTTTGTTCATCTTGGGGCCGGAGGAGGAGCCACCGCGCGCGCGGCGCGGGCCGCGGTTGTGGCGTTTGCCGGCGCCGGCCGAGACGACCGACAGCAGCACGAGGCCGCCGAGCAAAACGGCGGCGAGAATCGGCCAGGCGTCCATTAGCGGGCCTCCTTGGCGGCCCGGACGTCGGCGGCGGTCGGCTTAGCGGTCGGCTTAGCGGTCGGCGCCACGTCGCGCGCGGTCCAGTCGCCGATGACGGCTTCGACGGCGGTCGCCGCCGCCAGCAACCGGCGCTCGGCGCGTTGCGGCGCCATTAGCTGAACGCCGACCGGCAGACCGCCGACCCGACCCAGCGGCAACGATACGGCCGGAATGCCGACCAGGCTGGCCGTCACGGTCATAACGTCTTCCAGATACAAGGCCAACGGTTCGTCATTTTTCTCGCCCAAGCGGAAGGCCGGGTTCGGGGCGGTCGGTCCGAGCAAAAAGTCGTATTCGGAAAAGGCGCCGCAGATTTCATTGATCAGCTTGGTGCGGACTTTTTGCGCGCGTTTGTAATAAGCGTCGTAATAGCCGCTCGACAGCACGTAAGTGCCGATAATAATGCGGCGCTTAGCTTCGGCGCCGAAGCCCTCGTCGCGGCTTTTCAGATAGTTGTCGGTCAAGTTGTCGGCGCCTTTGGCGCTGTGGCCGAATCGCACGCCGTCGTAGCGCGCCAAGTTGCTGGAGATTTCGGCCGGCACCAAAATGTAGTAAGCGGCCAGCGCCAACTCGACGGCCGGTACGCTGACTTCTTCAACGACGGCGCCGCGGGCGCGAAGCTGTTCGACCAGCTCGACGACGTGTCGCTTAATGTCCGGGTCGAGGCCGGCGCCCATGTATTCTTTGATGAGGCCGATTTTTAAGCCTTTCAACTCGGCGGGTTTAACCGTCGCGTAGCTGGCGGCGTCGCGCTCAATGGTGGTCGCGTCGCTCGGGTCCGCGCCCGCCATAACGTCCAGCACGAGGCCGGCGTCGGCCACGCGGTTAACTAGCGGGCCCATAACGTCGGTGGAACTAGCCATGGCGACGACGCCTGTCCGCGGGATGAGGCCATAGGTGGGCTTGAGGCCGACCACGCCGGAGAGAGCGGCGGGCTGGCGGATGGAGCCGCCGGTGTCGGAGCCGACAGCGAAGGCCACTTGGCCCAGCGCCACGGCCGTGGCCGAACCGCCGGAGCTGCCACCCGGCACGCGGGTCGGATCCCAGGCGTTGTGAGTCGGACCGAAGTCCGAGTTTTCGGTGGACGTGCCGTGCGCGAAGGCGTCCAAGTTGAGTTTGGCGACGATGACGGCGCCGGCGGCGCGCAGCCGCTTTATCGCCGGCCCTTCGTACGGCGCGCGGAACGGCCGCAAGATGTTGCTGGCCGCGGTGGTGTGCGTGCCGGTTTCCGAAACGGACGTCACGCCGGCGGTCAAATAGTTATCCTTCACGCCCAGCGGCAGGCCGGCCAGTGGCAGATTCTCTCCCAAAGCCACGCGCTTGTCGACTTCGCGCGCTTGTTCCAGCGCGGTCGGATCGAGCTCCAAAACGGCGTGGTACTCCGCGGTGGCGGCTATGCGCGTCAAGCTGGCCTCGACCAACTCAACGGCGGTCACCCGCCCGGCGCGCACGTCGGCGGCTAGTTCAGCCAACGGTTTCTTCAGATCTATTTCGTAACTCATTAGTTCAATACCCTCTTGACCACCACGTAGCCGTCGCGCGACGCCGGAGCGTTAGCCAGTAACAACTCGCGATTCATGCTCGGCCGGACTTCATCTTCGCGCCAGACATCGACCAAGCCGTTAACCTGGTCGGTGGCGACCACGCCCTCAATGTCCACCGACTGCAGCTGTTCGACAAATTGCAAAATCTGCCCGAGCTCGGCGCTCATCTTCGACACTTCGTCGGCGCTCAGGCCGATGCGTGCCAGCTTAGCTATTCGTTCTACTTCGGTGGTTCCTATCTTTGACATAACTTTCATTATAAATCTGGGATCGGCCTCAAGCAAACTTAAGTTGGGTTATTGATCGATAAATTTGACTTATTTAGCAAAAAGGGGTATCGTTTAACGCATCGTCGCTAAACGAATCAGCGACAAGCACCCACCCGGAGGACAGCATGAGTACCCTGATGACCCCGCGAAATATCCTACTACGCGCCGTCCAAAGCATCGGCTTCATCGCCGCCGCCATGATCGTGGGCCTGCTCATGGTCTTCCTCTACGACAAGTGGTTCGAGATGGCCGTCACCGGCCTCATCAACATGGGCAGCATGCGATGAAGACCATCGTGGCTCAGGTACGCGCCGAATTCCTCAGGCTCAGTCGCGGCGACCGCGTCGCCATGATAATCGTCGTCGTGGTACTGCCGATCCTAGCGATCATCTTCGCTCTGCTCGGTATGTACCCGATAGCCATCATCACGGGGGTCATCGTCTTTCCCCTGGCCTCGGCCATCATCGACCTGTCCGACGTCATCCGTCAGCAGGCGTCGGCGGAACCACCGACCGAGGAGTAACTATGCGTCGAGAATGGAAGCGTCTCACAGCGGACGCCCGACACGCCATCTGGCTGCTTCTGATCATGGGCGTCGCCACCACCGGCCTCATGCTCTATCGGGGCGACTGGGTCTTCGCCGGTCTGATGGTCTGCGCCTTCGCGGTGGCGACCATCATGACCTACGTGGAGGACTCTGACCGCCGCCTCTAAACCCCGCCCGTCGATTGGGCACCGATGACTCCGCGCGACCCCGCGCCAAAAACCCCGTGCCATTAGGCACGGGGTCTATTTTTTTGGCATGACAGCCGGGTTTTTTTTAAAAGACAGCCGGGGGTTAAAAGACAGCCGGGGTGTTTTAAAAAGTATGGGGATTTTTATATATTATATTATGTAAAAATTATATATTTTAATATGTAAAATCGCCTAGTGTTCGAGAAAGGTGTACCCGCTTCCGGCGGTCCGGGCGGTACGTTCGCGCGACGCGGTTCGGGCGAGTAAGTCGGGATCGCGTTACACGGCTATTTATTTCGGCAACGATCCGAGCTTTACCAACCGCGTCAAAGCGGCGGCCAAGGCGCGTTCGGGACCGGCTACCAGCAAAGCGCCGGCTTCGTCGATGTTTTTGTCGGCCAGGCCGACACTCGCCACGCCGGAAACCAATACTTTCATGTAGGTCAACATGGCGGTCAGGTGGTCGGCCGCCCGCGCGCCGCCCATCGGCCCGTTCGAGTAGCTGACAATGGCCGCCGGTTTGTCGGTCAGCTCGCGCCACAAGTAGTCCAAAGCGTTGTCCAGCGCGCCGGGCACGGTGTGGTTGTACTCCGGGGTCACAAAGATGAAACCGTCGGCCCAGGCCATAACCTCGCTCCAGGCGCGCGCGGCCGGTTCGGCGTAGGGTTCTTGGCGCATGCCTGGGGTCAACGCGTCGCTAAACACCGGCAGAGCCAGTTCCTTAAGATCCGCCAACTTCAGCTCGAAGCCTTCGACTTTGGCGGCCTCGGCCAGAGTCCATTTGGCGACGCGCTCGCCGAGACGGCCTTCGCGCACGCTACCTAAGATAACCACGATTTTCATACCAAACCTCCTTTTGCTTGTTTAGCTTCGTCCAAATTGTCCAAAGATAATTTCACCAATTGTTCGACACCGGCGCGACTGCCCGCCACGACTATAAACCCGTTGAGATGACAAAACTTAGCGTCGGCCACGCCGGTAACAGCGGCCAGGTCGGCGTCGGATAACCCGCGCCAAGCCTCCGGAAACGGCTGGCGCTGAGTAAACGGCGCGTCGGCCTCCACGGCTAACGCCCGCCAACTGGTATCAGCACTACTCGGAGTGACAATGTAGAGCAAAACGGGTAGCCGGTCTTTGTATTCGTTCACCGGTAATTGTTCGTCGCTAACCAACCAACGTTTGTCGGCGGCCGCCTCGTACAGACCGATCAATTTTTGACCGAGCGCCGCTTTCTCCGTTTCGCGAGCAATTAACCGCCGCAAAAACGGCCGCGCCAACCCGACCGCCACGGCGAATTGCCCGTCGGGCGTCTCCTGCGGGTTAGACTTTAGCGGGTTCAACACTTTAACCAGATGATCCGTCTCAAACAACGGCACATTGCGGTCGTCCGACTTATAAGTTAGTTGCCCATTATCACCGGCGTCCACCGTCATCGCCAAATTTCTATCAATTTGCGCCCAGGCTAGCTCATCGGGGCAAATCTGTCGGCCGAAATGTTTCCAAACGAGACCGAAGCCGGAATAACGAATGCCGTTAGAACGATAAACCGCCGGGTCGCCCGCTTGGTGATGGTCAAACCGGCCGCGGGTCGAATCGTAAACAAAACCGACGTCAACCACGAGTTCGCAGGTATCCCAAACGGCCGGCTCGCGTGAACGAACAACCTCCGCGTCGGGATAAATTTCGAGTAGCGTCGAAACCGCTAAAACGTCGTCGGCGTGAAAGTCGCCACTGTGCGTGCAAATTCTCATAACTACAATGCTACCTTATATCTTTACTATTGGCGATTGTTTGTGCATTATTAGGTAGCGACGTTCCCCTGACCGCGCACGACGGCAACGAGGGAGTTGTCATGAACGATAAATGGATCGACCTCGGGTCGGCCGTCAGCCCCATCCCGGGCAACTGGTGGTTCAGGCCGCCCGCCTACGACGACCTGGCCCGCCTCGGCGCCGGCCTGCTCCGGCTCGACACCGCGGGCTTCGGCTCGTTCGCGGCGATCACCGCCGTCAGCGACATCGCTTCGCTCGGCGGCCGCGCGCTCGGCTTCACCTGCCGCGACCACCGCGGCAGAAGGTACCGAGCCGAGCTCATCACGGAGCCGACACCGCACCTGGTTTTCCGCCCGCTCCGCTAGGAGCGGGTCGCGCCACCGACGAGCGTTCTCGCTCTCGCCGGTGGCGTTTTCTTTTTGCGGGCCTCGGCGCCGGTGGCGCTTTTCTTTACTTGACCTTGTCTAGAAGACCTTCCAAATAATTGACCGCCTGTTCCCTGGTAGAAACGAACTTGGTAATTTTCATGGACGGGTTGATGAACATTAATAGCTTAACGGTAGCCACCATGATGCCGTTCAAGCCGTATGTCACCACGCCGCCATCATCCCTGAGTTTGGCGTTACCGAAATCTTTAGTCATAGCCACCCGCGCCTCTCTGGTCAAACCCTTTACCTGAGACACATCAATTGCCAACAAAGGCGGCAGCCCTTTGGCAGACATCTCTTTAGCGGCCACGGCCACCTGTTCGGTCGAAAAATGAATATCATCTCCATCTAAAATCCCAACGATCTTTTCAAAAATAATATTGCCTTCGATCCAAACTTTAACCTTTGGGTTTTCCATATAACTTCCACTTATTGGGTCAATTCTAGCACGAAATCACTCGCGTATGTTGCAACGACACCTCGCCGGCCGCGGCTAACCGAGAATCCGCTTTGTCTCGCGATCAAAATCGGACTCAAAAATACGTTCCTGAACAGGCCTGTACTTTTCAAACTCGGACTCGGCGAGGGCCTTGGCCATCGCGGCCGTAACTTTCCCCGGATTGTTCAGAATGTCATATTGGTTGAACTTCAAGAAAGCGTCAAGTTTCTCCAACCAATCGGCCATAGTGAGCGGTATCTGTCTTTCGGCCATATTTTCAGCATAATCCAAGAACATGGCCGTAAACCGATCCAACTTCTCTACTTCTTTCTTGGTCAGATAATTTTTCGCAACACCGACATCCGTCTTTAGTACGCGCCCATTCGGAGAATATTTCCAGTTGGTCAAACCCATATACGGCTTGTCACTATCGGCTCGGCTAGAGATCAACTCGGCGGCGGTCTGCCCATGAATGGCGAAATGCAATTTGTTTTGCACGACCGCGAAGAATTCTTTTGTCAGCCGGTCATCGGGATCGTAATCATAAGCGGTTGAATATAAGTCCGTAATCTTCTGGTAGAAGCGACGCTCGCTCGCCCGTATTTCCCGAATGAGTTGAAGTAAAGCCTCAAAGTAATCCCGACCAAAATATTGACCGTTCTTGAGTCTCTCATCGTCAAGCACAAAGCCCTTGATCGCGTACTCGCGCAGGATCTGCGTCGCCCACTGGCGAAACTGCGTCGCTTTATTTGAGTTCACGCGATAGCCAACGGATATAATGGCATCGAGGTTATAATGTTTGGTTTTATAGGTCTTGCCATCGCTCGCAGTTACCGAGAATTCCTCGGTAACTGCGTCTTGATTGAGTTCGGCCTCGGAGAAGACATTCTTCAAATGAAGTCCGATGTTATCCGCACCGCAATCGAAGAGCTTAGCCATCAGTTTTTGCGTCATCCAGATTGTCTCGCCCTCGACTCTGACTTCCAACGAGTCGCCGCCGCTCTGCATGGTAAACACCAAGAACCGAGCGGTGCTGTTTTTCACTTTCGGCTGAGCTAAATGCTTCTCGACGTTCATGACACTCCAATAAATCAGATTACATTATCCACTATACCGAACGTAATACGAACAATCAATACAAAATTTCATTAATCATAGACACATTATACAGCCCTACTCTATCTTCGCCGACTTCGCCAAATTGTGGTTCATGCACAATAGCCGCACGTTTCCCGCGGTCAGCTGGTGCCGACCAAAGAGTACGGCAGGTCGTGATCGAAATGCAGGTTTTTATTATCGCCGCAGATCACGCAACGCCCCTTATCGCGCGCCCAGACTTCCTTCTTCACAGACGACGGAATCACCCGCGTATGCTGCAACGACACCTCGCCGGCCGCGGTGTTAATCGTATGATCCAGCGCCAGCTTCAGTGTGAACCGAAAAACATTCCACATACGTAACGATTTTACTTGTAAACAACCTGCTAACCAATAACTGATTATTTTTTCCTAATGCTTAACAAACCAAGAACGTTCTCGGGTTTCCAAACTATGCCTATACTTGAGTCGAAACCCGTTTCTTCCAGTACCCGTCCTGAGTAAACCCCCAGAAATTTTGTAATAAGGCCTCCCGTATAGATAATGCCGCCATTAGTGTTTTGATAACCGCCCTCTCTTCCTGCAAAAACCGACGATCCTGACATACCGGATCTGGTTGTCGCATCAATCAGAAATGACGGTCCGGTATAATAATTAACTTCATAATCGGACGCAACATGACCAGTCTTCCATATTGGAAACTTTCCACAACTTAGTTTTCCATTAGGATACCCTACTACAGAAACAGAACTTGAGGGACTTATCATTATATCAATACTACTAGATGCCAGATCGACGGGATAAATAACTAAGTCATTTCTCTCAGTGGGAAAAGGCAGAAGAATAACATCGCAGTCCTCTTTCTCGATCCACAACGGCGAACCATCCTTATCTAACAAATCCACTCTTGATTCTACCCATTCTCCCAGTATTCTAGAATGCAGAAATATATTCAGGCGGTTAGGCACGCGACAGTTCTGGTCTAAAAGCATACGATTAAAAAAGTTTACGCCCGTAACGACATGGCGATTGGTCACAAAAAAGTATTCAGTATCACTCTGAATAAAGAAACCAGTGGCGTCGCCAAGACTAGTGTCGTCGCATAATACTTGTATATGCAATGACGCCGTACTTAAAGGATCAATACTGGGCATTAGTGCTTAAAACCTTAATTAGAGACGATTCATCCAGCGTCTTGAGACCCAGCTTCGTGGCTTTAGTGAGTTTGGAGGCGCCGGGGTTGGCACCGACGATGAGGTAGGTGGTGTCTTTGGTGACGGTGTTTTGTTCTTTGGCGCCGAGGGCTTCGAGTTTGGTGGCGACTTCGTCGCGGGAGCCCATGGCGAGGGTGCCGGTGATGACGAATTTGACGCCGGTGAGGGGGCCTTGGGTTTGTTGGTAGGCTTGCGGTTTGACGCCGAGGTCGGCTAGTTGGGCGAAGAGTTTTTCGGTGTCGGGATCGGCGAAGTAGGCCAGGATGGATTCGGCGACGACGTGGCCGATGCCTTCGACTGATTGGAGCTGGTCTAGGGTCGCTTTGGATAGGGCGTCGAGGGTACCGAAGGATTCGGCGAGATCGCGGGCGGTTTGTTCGCCGACGTGGCGGATGCCGAGGCCGAAGATGAAGCGTGGAAGTTCGGGGGTGCGCGCGGCGGCGATGGCGTCGATGAGTTTATTGGCCGAGACGTCGGCGAAGCGGTCGAGTTTGAGCAGGTCGTCGACGGTGAGTTGGTAGAGATCGGAGATGTCTTCGACCAGGTTGGCGTCGACCAGGGCTTCGACGTTTTTCTCGCCGAGGGTGTCGATGTCCAGCGCCGTTTTGCTGGCGTAGTGGGCGATGGTTCGCTTAATGATGAGCGGGCCGGATTCGCCGACCGCACGGTAGGCCACTTCCCCGTCCGGGCGCTCGAAGGTCAGCTCCGGGTATTGGCGCTTGAGTTCGGCTTCCATGTCGAAGGGGGCGGATTTGGCCAGGCGGAGTTTAGTGAGGACGGACAGGACTTTGGGGATAATGTCGCCGGCTTTGTAGATGATGACGGTGTCGCCGACGCGGACGTCGAGGCGGGCGATTTCGTCGGCGTTGTGCAGGCTGGCGTGCTGGACGGTGGTGCCGGCTACGACGACGGGGTCGAAGACGGCCACCGGAGTGGCGGCGCCGGTGCGGCCGACGGAGATGACAATGTCTTTGACCACGGTGGTGGCTTCCTCGGCGGGGTACTTGTAGGCCACGGCGGCGCGGGGGGCTTTGCCGACGATGCCGAGAGCGGCGAATTGGGCGCGGTCGTTGATCTTGATGACCGAGCCGTCGGTATTAAAGGGCAGGGTTTTGCGCTTGGTCTCCCAGGTATGGATGAAGTTCATGACTTCGGAGACGGATTTGAAGACAGACGCCTGGCGGTTGGCCGGCAGGCCGAGGTGGCGGATGGTGTCGTAGGCGAAGCCGTTGGTCGGGACGTCGGCGGGAGAGTCGCGGAGCAGATCGTAGCCGACGAAGCTCAGTTTGCGCTCCGCGACCAGGCGCGCGTCCAGCTGGCGGATGGTGCCGGCAGCAAGATTGCGCGGATTGGCGAACAGCGGCTTGCCTTCGGCGGCTTGTTTGGCGTTTAAGGCCTCGAAGTCGGACTTGAGCATGACGATCTCGCCGCGGATTTCGGTGCGGCCGACGAGGAATTTTTCGAGACCCTTGGAGCGGCGCAGTTTCAACGGGATGGCTTCAATGGTGCGGACATTGGCGGTGACGTCCTCCCCCACTTGGCCGTCGCCGCGGGTGACGGCTTGGGTCAGGACGCCGTCGACGTAGATGAGCGAGCAAGCGAGGCCGTCCATTTTGTTGTCAGCGAAGTATTCGACGGTTGGCTTCGCAGATTTGGTTCTCGCTAGTCCTCGGGTCTGTGACCCTGCGGAGACGCTCGAACTCAAATCCGCCTCCGCCGCCGTCTCGGCGCTGAGCAGTTTGCGCACTCGCTCGGCCCAGGCCTCGACCTCGGCTTCGTCGAAGACATCGTTAAGAGAGATCATGCGCGTAAGGTGCGTGACTTTGGTAAAGCCTTCGGCCACGCCGCCGGCCACGCGCTGGGTCGGCGAGTCGGGGGTGATAAGCTCCGGGTACTCGGCCTCGAGTTGCGACAGCTCGTGCTTGAGGCTGTCCGCCGCCGCCTCGGACATGATCGACTCGTTTAAGACATGGTAATGATAACGGTAATCATTTATCTGATCCCGCAGTTTAGCGACGCGGTCGCGGATTTGCGGCGACGGCCTACTCACCCGCCAGCTCTTTCAGCCGCAGGTAGACCTTGGTTCCGGTCAGGCGAGCGATGAGGCCGAAGACGACGCCGACCACGACGGTAACAACTAGAAACCCGACCAACAGCCGGATGTCCCCGGCGGAAGGTTGCCACTGGGTCGGGTCGCCGAGGTTCCAAATTTCATTGATAATCGGCATTAGAGCGACGTAAGCGGCCGCGGCCAGCACTAAGCCGATACCGATAACGGGCAGGTCCTGCTTAATAATGTAGCCGAGTCGACCCTTGGTAATCTCCAGCGAGCGGCGGAGCGAAGCGCGGGCGCCGAGGTCGGTATCGACGATGATGATACCCGTGAAGCCCAGCCTGATCAGGGCGTAGACCGTCCCGACCGTCAGTACGACCGCCACTAGGATCGCCCCCGGAGTTGGAGAGCTAAACGCCGTTAGACTAAGGAAGGTTACTAAAGCGTAAATGGCCGCCGTGGTCAAAGCGACGCCGAAGATTATCAGGATTACCCAGCCTACCAGAGCCAGCATGGGCAGGAACCGACGCTTGGCCGTTTCCCAACAGACTTTATAAGACGGGACGGCGTTGTCGGCGGCGGTCCGCAAAAGCAAAGTCACCATCACACCTTGAACCAAGATCGACAGCGGGATGGTCACGAACGGCGCCGCCGGCATGAGGATCCGTTGGAGAACCGAGCTAACGACCGAGGTCATCAAGCCGGCCAGAATCGTATACAAGACCAGTTTTTTCCAATGAGCCGCGAATAACTTAACGGCTTCGCGAAATAGTTTATCTGGCATTTGAGCCTCCATTTTTAACTAATTTACCAACTCCGGCAGCTCGTCTCCGGCCAGGACGCGGTAGAGGTTGACGCAGTAAATGACGGCCGGCGGCAGGATAACCACGACGCTGAGGACGCTAAACAGCGCGTAGGCGCCGAGCGGCCAGACGAAGGCGGCTAGAATGGACAGCGCGGTGACGGCCAGCGTCAGGCCGATGCCGACGAGCACGCCGAAGGCGAGGCGGGCGACGGTTTTCCAGAATCGCTTCAGGGTCAGCGTGCGGCCGCGGCGGAGCGCGGACACCGGCCAGACCGAGTCCCAAATGACGACCGGCAGAGCCCAGATGAAGCGGCTGAGCAACCAGAAACTTGGCAGTGAGATCAAGACGGCCAGCGCGGTTACCAGCGCCAAACCGGGCAGGCTCAGAGTCGACTGGCCGGTGGCGATCATGGAGTTAACGTAAGCCATGCCTTCCAGCGCGATGAGCAAGGGCAGAGCCGCCACGAACAATACCAACGATATCAACAAATATTTGACAAAAAAGGCCGAGCCGTCGTAGTAAGCGCCGCGCAAACGCAAGTCGACGCCGTCGCGCTTGCACTGGATAACCGCGTAAAACAACGACAAAGTCATGAACATGAAAGCGACGACCGAGATAACCGTGAAGGTCTCGGACGGGTTGGTACTGTCCAAATAGGCGCCGATAACGCCGGTCGGCACGGCGACGACGGCCGGAATGCTCAGGTACAACCGCCAGTGCGCCTTCAAGTCACGCCAGGTTTGTTTCAGCAACCGGCGGCCGGTGGGCATAACAAACTTGCTTTTGTGGCTCATACTGTCTTTTCCATTTCGCGCAGTTTGGCGATGCGGTCGGCAATGGGCGGATGGGTGCTAAACATTTTTTCCAGCCATTCCCCGCCGCGACCCTTCAAGGGGTTGGCGATGTATAGCGGCGAAGTGGCCGAGCTGACGTGCTCGAGGCCTTTGGGCGCGGCGTCGATTTTTTCGAGAGCGCGCGCCAGCCCCTCCGGATAGCGCGTCAGCATGGCGCCCGAGGAGTCGGCCAGGTACTCGCGGCGGCGCGAGATGGCCATTTGCAGGATGGCCGCCACTATTGGCGCGAGGATCACGCCCACGATACCCAATACCATAAACAAGGCGCCGTTGTTGTCGCGGTCGCGGCCGCGGAAGCCGCCCCAGAAGGTCATGCGCAGAAATAGGTCGGAGATCACCGCCACCACCGACACCAGCGCCACCACGAAAGCCATGAACCGAATGTCGTAGTTACCGACGTGGCTGAGTTCGTGGGCGATGACGCCCTCCAGCTCGGTTTTATCGAGTATCCGCAAGATGCCGGAAGTCACGGCCACCACGGCGTGCTGAGGATCACGGCCGGTGGCGAAAGCGTTGGGCGACGGATCGTCAATGATGTAGACCTTAGGCGTCGGCAAACCGGCGGTGATGGCCAGGTTTTCGACCAGCCGGTACAGCTCGGGCGCGTCTTTTTTCTGCACTTCGCGCGCGCCGCTCATAGCCAGGGCGATCTGCGCCGAAGCGAAGTAAGTCACGGCGGCGTAAATAACCGACCCTACCATGATGACCCAAAACAGATTCTGGTCGCCGACGGCCAGCGATATGACGTAGCCCAAGGCGCTGACCAGCACCAAGAAACTACCCAACAATATCCAACTGCGCCGTTTATTGGCCGCGATTTGATTGTACAAGTCTTATCCCCTGTTCGATAAATTAGCTAGAACTGAACGTTCACCGGCTGCTCAATGGCGGCCTGGTTGTCAGCCTCGAAGAACTCGCGCTTGGTGAAGCCCAGCATACCGGCCAACAGATTGGTCGGAAATACCTGAACCTTGGTATTGAAATCGCGCACGATATTGTTGTAGAAGCGTCGAGAAGCTTGGATCTTGTCCTCGGTGTCGACCAATTCCTGCTGCAATTGAGCGAAGTTAGCGTTGGCCTTCAAGTCCGGGTAAGCCTCGGCGACGGCGAACAAGCTCTTCAAAGTACCGGCCAGCTGGTTCTCAGCCTCGGCCTTGTCGTGCATGGTGGTGGCGCCCATAGCGGCGGTGCGAGCCGCGGTAACCTGCTCGAAGACGCTCGACTCGTGCGTGGCGTAACCCTTAACGGTGTTCACCAAGTTCGGAATGAGGTCGTAACGGCGCTTGAGCTGCACGTTAATGTCGCTCCAAGCCTCGTCGACGCGGTTCTTCGACTTAATGAGCCCGTTATATACCACGATAAGCGCTACCGCCAAAACGGCGACCACTATTAAGATTATCCAAACCAACTGCATGTTTTTTAGTCCTTATTAGTTAGGTCAATTATAACACAAAACAGAAAGCGGCTCCCTCGCGGAAGCCGTTTTCATGGTAGGCGGGGCGGGGATCGAACCCGCAAGCCCGTAAGGGCAGCGGATTTTAAGTCCGCCGTGTATACCATTCCACCACCCGCCCGGATGGCAACGAATCTGATAATAACTGGAGGCGCCTACCGGGTTCGAACCGGTGTACGAGGTTTTGCAGACCTCTGCGTAACCACTCCGCCAAAGCGCCAGGTGATAACTGCTTGATTATAGCGGATTTTGCGGATAGTTGTATACTTTTGACTTTATGTAGTCAATGTGTTATATTCTTAAGACAGGATTCGCCTGTGGCAGTACCTACCCCATCGGGAGCACAATATGTCAGTCGCCTTTGCTTCGACCGGTCTCGTCGACGCGGCCGCCAAGGTCCTGAACAACGATCTTCGCGTCAGCGGCAAGCGGCCGCGGCTCTGCCCGGGTTGCCCGTTCGCGAGCTGCGTCACCACTACCCGCCCCGTCACCGACGTCATCGCCGAGGACCTGGGCGTCGACGTCGAAACAGTGATGTGGCTACGGCGCGTACTGGTCGCCGACGGCCAGCTGACCATCACGCCCATCGAGGACCCGGAGACGCGCACCTGCCTCTGCATTCGGGTCGCGGTCTCCACGATCTGACCGCCGCCTCCTCGCGGAAATGTGACCGTCCCTCATCCGCCCCGCCCGGGCTTCTTACCTCAATGTCGAGGTCAAGAAGCCCGGGCCTTTCTTTTCTTTAACTACCACTATTTCGAGACGGCATACAACTGCCCGTAGTAATCATCCAGCATGCGGGCGGCCGTAAAATCTTTTTCAATGAGTTCAATGTTGGCGCGCATCTTAACCATCCAGTCGGTGGGAAGTCCTTGCCCCTGCTCGTCCCGGGCGTAAAACAGCGGTGCGACGCGCTGTTCCAACAGATCGTACAAAGCCGTCGCCGAATTCTCTTCGGGAATGACCCAACCGATCGGTTCCGTGTCCACTTCATCAATCCAACCGTCGGAGGTGCTCAGCTGAAGCGCGCCGTTGAGGCTGGCTTTCATTCCGGAGGTGCCACAAGCTTCCATGCCGCGCTGGGGCGTGTTGAGCCAGACGTCGGCGCCCTGCACCAGCAGCCGGGCGGTCGCGGGGTTATAATGTGGCAAGTAGACGAAAGCCGCCGAGAGCTCCGGCATTTTGGCAGCCTCGATGACGCGGTTCATGATCTCCACGCCGGCCGGGTCGAAAGAGTTGGCCTGACCGGCCATAACGAACTGAATCGGCCTGGTCGCGTGCTTAGCCAGCGCCAGCAGACGCGTGATGTCAGTGATGAGCAATTCAGGCCGCTTGTAAGCGGTCATGCGGCGCGCCCAAACCACGGTCAAATGGTCGGGATGGAGCTTTTGGCCGTTTTGGGCGGCCGCGTAGTCAATGAGCGCGCGACGGTTCAGGTTGTGCGCCTCCCACAGTTGGCAGTCGCTGTACCCAAGCGGTTCGCCGTCAAGGCTGCCCGCGCGCCACCGCGGCGCGTACACGCCGTTGGTAATGGGAAACACCGGGCTGCCGGGATGGGTCACGGCCTCCATGCGCACATGAATGCGCGACACGCCGCTTTTACGGCAGGTCAGCGCCAACACCAGCTTGGTGGTGAACAGATATACGCCGTCGTCGCTGGCCAGCGCCATGATGTCGTCGACGCTGCCGCGGGAACTCGAGAGCAGAGGCTCAAGCGTCGCCTCCAGCGTCGGCCGGTCCAGCGTCAGCCCGCCGCCGTGCATGATGGTATGCTTGGTGGCCACGAGGCGGCGGCGCACGGCGTCGATGGTCTGCACAAGAGTCAGCTTCGGGTTTAGCCGCTGGTACCTAAGCGCGACGGCCAGCCCGACCATGGCCATATGGCCTTCGTTAAGATGATAGATGTCGGGCTCCACGCCGTCGTGCTCCAGCAGAGCGACCGCGCCCAGACCGAGGACAATCTGCTGGAACCACATCATGCCCGGCCGACCGTCGTACAGATGCTGGCTAACCTCGCGCCACTCGGCCGTGTTGTCCTCGATGTCCGTGTCCAGTAGCGTCAGGCTGGTGCGACCGTATGGTCGGCGCCAAGCGCCGACCGCCACTTGGTCCTTGCCCACCGGCACTTTAAGCGCCAGCGGTCGGCCGTCGGCGCCAACCACGCGCGCGAAGCCCTCGGCCAGCAGCCGCTCTGTCATGGGCCGCTTATCATCGTCGCCGGACGTGAACGCCTGGTGGTAAACCAGCCCGAAGGCATGAAAATCCAGATTTTCAGCGCCGGCTTCCATGACGACGTCACCGGCTAAAATGCCTAAACCCCCGGCGTAGATCGGCAGGCTATCGGCAACGGAATATTCGGCTGAGAAGTAGGCGATGGTAGACATAACCAAGATTATAAGGCTTATGCCGTTCAGATACCAGACACTTTAGGCTCCCCGCTGTTCCGGTTGCCCGCCGCGGATGTTATTGTAAGCGGTCTTGTATTTATCAATCATTTTCTCAACATAATCGTTAGTTAACTTAATGCGCAGCAAATCGACGGCATGAATCGCTTCGTAAATGTCGGTTTTGTGCTCAATCTTATAAACCGCGTCTCGCCACAACACGGCGGCCTCATAGTCGCGCCGCGCGGCCGCCTCGGTTTCTTGCTGTTTCATCATATCGATGAAGGCGTGGTAGACGGCCGTTTCAGCGCCGCCGGCTTCCAGCGTGCGTTCCTTAAACGGAATGCGCAACGAACTCTGCTGTTTTTGCTCGATGGCCAGTATCTTGCCGCTGCGCTTCCAGTCAAAAGCCATAGCTAATATCTGGTGGTAATACAGTTCCCCTTCGGCGAAGCGGTCGGGGTGAATGCCGGGCAAATGCTGCAAAATGTCCAGTAAAGCGGCGGCGCCTTCTTCGATCATCTCGATGCTCCACCACGGTTTGGCCGAGGCCCAAAAGAATTGGTCGGAGGCCAGCGCGCTGTCCATTTGCGCGCGCGACCGCGGCCACTCCGGGTCGTCCGCCGCCAGTTTGTAAAACTCCGCCAACGTGAAGTCACGCAGTTTCCATTGCAATTTATGAATATCATTACGCGGATCTTTCCAGGAAATAAACTGGATGCCCTCGCTGATGTCGCGCTCGCTGGACGCCCAGGTGCTACTGATGGGGCTGACCTTTTCGACGGTTTTGTAGTGCTCGGCCAGCTCGCTGATCTGCACTAGGTTCAGCTCGGGAGTATCGAATATCTCGAACAACAGGTTTTCCAACCCGGGACGGTGATGACCGAAAGTCTCGCCGTCCATGCCGGTAACGACGTAGCGCTTGCTCGCTAACTCGTCAGCCATGGCCTTTTCCAATTGCTCAACGTCACGCACGACCGCGCTCATGATGAGGTTGCTCATGCGGCGTTCGCGGAAAAATACGCGCAGGTCGGTTCCCTCTATCTGATACAACTTAGTGTAGTCGACCGCGCCGGTCTTACCGTTGTAGGCGATTTCATCGAGGATCACCCACTCGAAACCGGCCTCGGCGATGACCGGCGCCACCTCCGGGCTATAGGCCATCTCCGGCAGGAAAAAGCCGCGCGGTTTGTACGCGTCACCGAGGTAGCGCTTGAGCGTCTCGTTGTTTATGTCGATCTGGCGGCGCATTTCCCGGGGTGACAAAAACGGCAGCAAAGCGTGATACTTGGCCGACCCGGTAAACTCAATCTTCCCCTGGCGGCCGGCCTCGGCCAGGCCCTCGATGAGATCATGGTAGCCGTATTTATCGAATAACTCCAACAATGAGCCGTTGATGTTGAGCGTATAGCGAGCGCCGGCGTGCTTTAAGGTATTTTCAATGAGCGGCCGGTACGACTGGAGCACAACTTGCTCCAAAATATCCGGCTGCTGACTGCGCGGTTGATAAATATGTAAAAAATTAGCCCAATACATTAATAATGATCTCCTTTTCTCTCACCTGCCTCTACCATTTCTTGGGTAAGCTCCAGGGCAACCCGCGATGTTCTTTGATCGCCGCCTTGTAGAGCCGCTCGTATTTCTTGGCCGGTATCTCCCAAGAATAAGACATGCCCATGGCTCGGTGAATCAATTTCTGCCAACGCTCGCCGTTTTGCCACAGTTTGAGCGCCCGATTGATGGCCTCGAGCAGGGCGGTGCCGGTATACTCCTCAAAGACGAAACCGTTGCCCGTGCAGTTGGTCGTGTTGTAGTCGAAGATGGTGTCAGCCAGCCCGCCGGTGCGGCGCACTACCGGTATGGTGCCGTAGCGCAAACTAACCATCTGCCCCAAGCCACACGGCTCGAACAGCGACGGCATCAGGAAGATGTCCGACCCGGCATAGACCAAAGTTCCCAGCTCGTCTACCGAGGCCTGATCGCCGCGGAAGGCCACTTGGCGAGGATACTGCTTCATCTTGGCGCGCAAAATGTTCGAGTAATCCTCCGAGCCGGCGCCGACCACCACGACTTGAACGCCCTGAGCCATCAACTTATCGAAAATCTCGAAAATAAGGCTGAAGCCTTTTTGCTCGGTGATGCGCGCGTTCATGCCAAGAATCGGCACCGCGTCGTCGATCGGCAGGTTCAGACGATGTTGTAGCGCCCGCTTATTGTCATATTTGCGATGCAAAATGTCGCGGTCATAGTTTACCGGCAGTTTGGGGTCGAACATGGGGTTCCACTGCGAGTAATCCACGCCGTTGCGCACGCCGAAGAACACGCGTTTGCGTTCGTTTAGTAGGTCGGACAGACCGTGGCTGGACTCCGGCAGCAATAACTCTCGCGCGTACTGCTCGCTGACCGTCGTTAGGATGTCGGCGTTTCTCAAACCGCGCCGCAAAAAATTCAGCCGACCGATGCTGACAAGATCACCGGGTAACAGCCCCCGGCCGTCGTCCTGTAGCTCCGGCGGAATGTCCCATTGATACTCCATAGCGACAAAAGCCGAGTTGTGGATGGTTTCAATGGTAGCGATGTTTTTGTAAGGCGACCCGGCCGGCAGATAGCGAATAATGTTCGGTACCAAGCCGCCGTGCCAGTCGTGGACATGGATAACATCCGGTATCCAGTCCAGCGTATCCAGTAGCTTGAAAACGCTGAGGTTAAAAGCATAATAGGATAGGTTACCGGCATGCCAGTCGTAAATAGGCCGACCGCGGGGAAAGTA
>Ga0182021_10001213_pt1 | contig 29340 bp, 23 predicted proteins | sample 612E3MmetaG_FD_120493 | JGI IMG/M metagenome (GOLD analysis project Ga0182021, IMG submission 120493) | Permafrost microbial communities from Stordalen Mire, Sweden - 612E3M metaG (Illumina Assembly) | ecosystem: Environmental > Terrestrial > Soil > Wetlands > Permafrost | place: Sweden...
CAACTCCCTGGAGAGCGGAGGATCCGCTCTGCTGGCAAACCTGAAAGGATCGCAGGCCGTTGTGATCTTCAACGGCACGGGAATCACTTGGGTCGGCGCCTCCGATTATTACTCTGGAATGTGTTACTTGACGCTGGATGGGGTGCCTGTTTCGGTGGACACGTCCAACCCCTCGGGCGCCACGATCTATCAGCAACGGTTGTTCACCGTCCGAGGGCTGACCGCCGGTCTGCACCGGATGACCATCGAGGTGATTCACTCCCATGACGCTTCGACCAACGCCTCATGGATTTGGGTGGATGCATTCGACATTGAGAACGGTTCGCTTGTCGGCGGCACGATGGCCGCCGGCGCGGGCCTGGTAGAACAGACCGACGTCGCGGCAAACTATTCCGGACACTGGTTCCAGAATGCGGGCGGACAATATAGCGGGGGCAGCGTCAACTTGGTCGTCGATGCGGGCGCACGCGTGGATTTTACGTTCAACGGCATGGCCATCGCCTGGTTCGGCTATCGCGACGAGTGGTCGGGCTTGGCGCAAGTCTTTATGGACGGTGCGCTGCAGGGCACCGTGGACACATACTCGACGCCTTCGAAGACGCAGACGCCGATCTACAGCTTGACTGGATTGGCCCCCGGCACACATGTCCTCGGCATTGTGGCAACGGGAACTCACAGTGCAGCCTCGGGCGGATCATGGGTCTGGGTGGATGCCTTCCAGGTTTCCGGCAACGTCACGGCAGGCCCGCCGGCGATCGGTGCTGGAGGCGTCGTCAGCGCCGCCTCTTTCACGGCGGCGCCGAATAATCAGGTGGCGCCCGGGCAGATCGTATCTGTCTTTGGACGGAACTTCCTTGCGGCTGGCAGCGCCACCGCCGGCGTGGCGCCGCTTCCGACGCAACTCGGTCCTCAGAACACCACCCTTACCGCATGCGGCCGCGCCTTTCCTCTGTACAGCGTTCTCCCGGGCCAGATCAACGCCCAGATTCCTCTCGAGTGTCCTTCTGCTGGGATGGTGACCGCTACAGTTACGGTGGGCGGGCAGATCGGGACGCAGACGTTTACGTTGGCGCCGGCTTCGCCCGGGATATTCACCGTGGATGAAAGTGGTGTCGGCGACGGCGTGATCGGCCACGCGGACAATTCGCTGGTCGGCGCCGCAAAGCCGGCGCGCGCCGGAGAAGAGGTGGTGATCTATGCCACGGGACTCGGTGCGACCAATCCGTCGTTTGCGACAGGAACCGCCGCGAATCAAATCAATACTACGGTGCTGCCGGTGGGCGTGACGATAGGCGGGAAGGTCGCGACGGTCACATACGGAGGCTTGACCCAGGGTTGGGTTGGACTGTACCAGGTCAACGCGATCGTGCCGTCCGGACTGACCGGAAGCCAGCAGGTTGTGATTACGGTGGGGTCGAGCTATTCCAGTCGCGCGGGAGTCGCGATATCGCTTCAGTAAGCCTGGCTCAGTCCAGCAGCAGCGCCTTGCGCAGCTCCGCTACCGTCGCCGTGCGCGGCCCGTGGAGTGGGACAATTTGACCGACGTCCAGCTTGAGGCGCAGAATGTTCTCGTACAGGTTCACCATGTACGGGTTCACGAAATCGCCGCCAATCGTGTCCAGGTAAGGCGCCGTGACGGCTTCCGTGTTCCACGCGTCCACTTGGATCAGGATCTTCTCCTTCGGCAGATAGATCATCACAATGGCGTCGTTGTGCGCGGTGCCGGTCTGCTCGTGGATCTCGATGGTGCGCCGGCCGTCGCTCAACACGCCCTTGCCGTTTATGATCGGCTCGAACTTGGGGGTCTTCCTGGACTGCGCCAGCCGGTCTGGGCTCAGCGTTCGCGGCTCGCGCCAGGCCCGCTCGTAGAAGGCCTGGTTCATGGGCATGGTCACAATCGTCGAGCCTTCGTCCACATACGTCCGCAGACCGCCGGCGTGATCGAAGTGCGCGTGCGTGTTGATGAGGTACTTGATCGGCTTTTTGGGGATGGTCGCTTTGACCTTGGCAATCACGGCCAGCGAGCGCGCCTCGTCCAATGGGGCATCCACCACCACAATATGGTCCGCCTGCTCGATGGCCACGCTGTGCCACTGCCCGCCCTTGATCCAGTAAACTCCATCGGCCAGTTTGTCGGCCGTCACTGGAACGGGGGCCGACATGGCGGCGCGCATACCATCCGGCACCGGGATGCCGGCATTGGGATTGGCTTTCACGGATGAGACCGTGAGAACCAGCCGCAGTTTTCCACCCAGGGTGCGGACAATGCGGCTGGGGAACAGGACGCCGCCGAAGTCGCGATAGCCCGTGAAGGCGGCCTGGCACAGCGCGTCGCCCACCACGGGATTGGCGATCCAGGTATAGATCTTCTGGACCTCGTTCTGGGCGTTGATCTTGCCCACGTATTTGTGCTTGCCGGCCATGAAAGTCACTTCCGTGCCGCCGTCGGTGGTGGGCGCGGACGTGGCGTGGTTGGCGGCGGCGGCTCTCAGGAAGCCGTGTGGGGTAGCCCATATCTCCATGGCGCGCTCTTCCACGTTTTTCGCATCCGGCACGTTCGTCACCGGCAGGCCGGTCGCGGGACCACCGGGCCGCCCTACGATCCACGCGACGTCTCCGGCCACGTACTCGTCGGCCCGGGCTTCGCGCGGCGGAAAGCGCAGGCGGGCGGGATCGACGGTCTGTCTACTGGCCATCTGCACGCGCTTGGCGGCCGCGACATAGTCGATGGTCGCGATGTAGCTGCTCACGTCGAATTCCGGAGGAGGCAGCGTCGGACTTGGCTCCTGCCCGAACTGGTACCACTTACCGGATCCGGAGTACTCGATCGATGTAATGCGATTGGCCCCGAGCGCCTCAATGGCCGAGTCCAGGGTGCCCAACGGCTTATCGGCCGCCGCCAGAGTGGCGGCCACAACCGCCGCCACTGCAAGAGTTGCCCGCTTATTCATGAAATTCTCCCTATGAGCCACGCGCGCCGCGTGGCCGAGCCGGCTAGCGCCTACGGTCAAGACCGCGGTCGCGGGATAATTCTTCCATGCGGCGCTGGAGCCTTTCGGCCTCGCGCTGGGCAGGCTCGGAAGGTAGGGCGAGAGCGCCAAAAGGAAAACGCCAGCGGATCATTTGGTTGTGCCTCGACGCGTATTGTAGCATCGGGTCCCCAGCGTTGGCCGGAATGGCCGAAGTGCACCTCAAGCGGTGGTTTTCGGCCAGGGGTTTCACGCTCGCGATGATGTAGATTCATATTTTCCAATGCATTGGGATTGGCACGTGGTTTGCATATTACAGAGCCGAATGTACTGGAGGCTCTCATGAATCGCACAATGTCGTTCAAATCCGCGGTGCCGGCGCTGGCTCTTGGCGCGGCCCTGATGGTGTTTGGCCCCACGGCTGCATTGGCACAGCACGGCGGCGGGGGACGCGGTGGGCACTCTGGCGGCGGTTATTCGGGCCGTTCGTTCTCAGGCGGCGGGCGCAGCTACTCCGCCCCTTACGCGGGCCGGAGCTACAGCGCGCGCGGCTACTACGGCGGCGGATCCTACCGCGGCGGAGGCGGTTACTACCCTGGCCGGTTCTACGCCGGCCGCGGCTATTACTACGGTGGCCGCTTCTGGGCCCGTCCTTACTTTGGCATCGGGATCGGCATCCCGTTTGGCTGGGGCTACAATTCGGGTTACGGTTGTGGCTACTACGACGGGTATGGGTATTGGCGGCCGGCTCCCTGCTATCCGAACTATTACTCGGGTTACTGATCGAATCGTCAGCCGCCGGCGAGAGTCAGATGGAACGCGGCCATCTCGCTGCCGTTGCGCACCAGCAGGCGGTCACCAACCAGCACCGGGTGGTTCCAGGTCTTGCCCTGCAAAGCCGGGAAGTGGGCCAGCTCCGTGAACTGGTCGGATGCCGCCTGAACCAGCGCGAGATCGCCTTCCTCCGACAACACCAGCAGCAGGTCCTGGTCGGGCAACAGGAGCAACTGGCCGTAGCCGTAGCGTCCGCCCTTCCACTTGCGTTGGCCGTCCCGGGCGTCGATGCACGCCAGAACGCCACCGTCGAAGCCGAACACATGGCCGTTGTGAACCACGAAGTCGTTGAAGTAGGGCTTCAAGCCGGCCGAGGTCCACACCGCCTCGGCCGTCCAACCGCCTGGGCCGTGTGCCACCGCGAGGCGGCGCGTGCCAACTCCTCCTCCGGCCGCGCTGGCCGTGGCGATGAGCAGGCCGCCATCCGCCGTCAGGGCCGGCTGCAGGATGCCGGAGCCCGTCCATGGATGCTTCCAGAGCACCTGGCCGTCGGCGGGCGCGACGCTGGTGACGCCGGCACCACTCAGCAACAGGACCTGCGCCACTCCGCCGATGGTCAGCAGGTGTGGAGAACTGTAACTGTCGCCTCCCTTCGGGCCGAGCCAGCGCAGATCGCCGGTGGCGAGTTGGTAGGCGGCGAGCCTGCCGCCGGCCGCGACAATCACAACGTCGTCCACCACCAGCGGTGAGCTCGCAAAGCCCCAGCCCGGAACCTTGACGCCGGTGTCGGACGCCGCGTTGCGCGTCCACACGACGGCGCCGCTCCCGGCGTCGAGCGAGTTCAGGATTCCCGTGGCGCCAAACGCATATACCCGCCCGTCGCGTAGGGTCGGCGTGGCGCGAGGACCGGCACCGGCATTCGATTCCCAGAAGCGGGCGGCGTCGCGGTGACTCCACACGGGGTTGCCGGTGGCCGCGTCGTAGCAGGCCACCACTTCGAAATCGCCGCGCTGCTCCTGCGTGTAGAGCAGTCCGCCAACCACGGCGAAGGAAGACCAGCCCGGTCCGACCGGCCGGCGCCACAGCTCGACCGGCGGCGATGACGCCCAGTCGGTCTTGATCCGCACGCCGGCGACGATGTCGTCGCGATTCGGTCCGCGAAAGCCCGGCCAGGCGGCGCCGGTCCGCGCCGCGGCGGAGGGCGGCGGCGCGAGAGGCTCGCCGCCGGCTCGCGCCAGAAGCTTCTGCTCGGGAGTGGCCGCCCAGCGCCAGGCGAAATGCGAATGGAGGTCGGCGGTTATGCCATCGGTGCGCACCAGTGCCCAACCCCCGCATGCCACGAGGATGGTCGCGCTCAGGGTGGCGCGTCGAATGCCGGGGGCGAGGTGGCGGCTGTCCAACGCCCACACGACCAGCGCGAGGCTCACGACCGGAATGGCATAAATCGGGAACATCATCCCCATCATTGCGGTGGCCACCGACGGGTCGAGAACCCGCCGGGTTGCGGCCAGCGCCACGAGCATCGACACCAGTGCGCCCCAGCGCTCCAGCCGCGGCACCCGGCTGAAGAACGCCCACCACACCAGGACAACCAATCCGCCCGCGATTCCGCCAACTATTGCGACGGCCGCGGCATCCGGTACCACGACCGGTACGCCAATCCAGAACAACCACTGCAGCATGACGGCGACCACGCCGGGCCACAGGCGAAGCTCGAGCTTGAGGGGCATAGTGAGATGATACGTCCCGCGCCGGCCCTTTGTTCCCGCCCGTTTCACGCGCGCTTACTGTATACTCCATGCTGGGGATAACGGAGGCTGTATGACAAAACGATTACTGATGGCACTTGCGATTTTCCTGAGCATCCTAACCGCGCCCGCCGGGCACGCGCAGACGTTCAAGGTTGAGAAGTTCGACATCAAGGGCGACGGAGGCACCGACTATGTGGCCGCCGAAGCCGCCACGGGGCGCGTGTTCGTTTCGCGTTCCAGCCACATGATGGTGGTGGAAGGCGCCACCGGCAAAGTGCTCGGCGACATTCCCAACACGCCGGGCGTGCATGGCGCGGGCATCGCCACCAAGGCCGGTCACGGCTTCACGACCAACGGCGGCGACGGAACCGTCACCATGTTCGATCTGAAGACGCTGGCGGTAGTCAAGCAGATCAAGGTCGGCCAGGGCCTCGACGGCATCATGTACGACGAGCCCGACGACAAGATCATTCTGACCAATCACAGCCGCCCCGTCGGCACTCTCACCGCGCTCGATCCGAAGACCGGTGACATAGTCGCCACCGTCGAGTTGGAAGACACGGCACCCGAAGGCGCCGCGGCCGACGGCAAAGGACACATCTTCGTCAACAACGAAGGCAAGAACACCATGCAGGTGATCGACGTTAAGACGTGGAAGGCCACCGCCTCGTGGCCGCTGGCGCCCTGTCAAGGGCCGACGGGGATCGCGTACGACAAAGCGTCGGACCGCATTTTCTCGGGCTGCAACAATACCTCCGTGGTGGTCGATCCCAACACAGGCAAGATCGTGGCGACCATTAAGAACGGCACGCGCGTCGACGCCCTGGGATGGGATCCGTCGAAGAAACTGGTCTACGTTCCGAATGGCGGTGAGGGCAACGTCACAGTGGTCCACCAGGATTCGCCCGACAAGTACACGGTGGTTGCCACGGTGGACACGTTCGCCGGCGCGAAAACGATCGCGGTCGATACAGCATCGCACAACGTGTACCTGTTCCAGCCGGAGCGCGGTCCGGCGCCGCCGCCTCCCCCTGGCTCCGAGCCACCGGCCAAGGGCGGACGGGGCCGCGGGCCACAGGGTCCCATCGTGGCTTCGTGGTTCATTGCGATCAAGCAATAGCGTGGGGCAGCCAATCCTGGCTGCAGCCGGCTTTCAGCCGGCGACCGCAACTCCGAAGACTCGCGCACGGCGTGAAGAGTCCGCCTCAAAGGCGGCTGCGGGCAGGATTGCCCGCCCCACAAGAAATGCGGCATGTCGTGATAGGGAAGAGTCTGTTGCATTGGGCGCGAGTGGCTACGCCACATTGCGGAAGGTGTGCGCGATTCGGTACCCTTTCGACATGTCCAGATGTCTCGGCCTGATTCTGTTTCTGCTTGGCGCAATTGCGCCGGCGGCCGATTGGCCGCAGTGGCGCGGGGCTAACCGCGATGGAAAATCCGCGGAGACCGGCCTGCTGGAGGCGTGGCCCAAGGGCGGGCCGCGCCTGCTCTGGAAGGCGCAGGATTTGGGCGAGGGGTTTTCCAGCCCCGCCATCGCCGGCGACCGCCTCTACATTCAGGGCCAGCAGGGTGGGCAGCAGTTCGTCCTGGCTTACGACGTGCATACCGGCAAGCAGGTTTGGAAGACGCCGGCCGGCAAGGCCTTCGCCGAGGAGCACGGAAATGGTCCGCGCGGCACACCTACGGTGGAGGGCGCGCGCCTGTACGCGCTGTCCGCCGACGGCACGCTGGCGTGCCTCGAAACCGCCACCGGCAAACGCGTTTGGGAGCTGAACATGGTCGACTTCCTGGGCGGCCGGCCGAACCGGGGGTACACCGAATCGCCGCTGGTGGATGGCGACCGCCTCATCGTCATGCCCGGCGGGCCGGCGGCGGCTGTGGTGGCACTGAACAAGAACACGGGCAACCTTATCTGGAAGTCGCAGAGCGATAAGCCCGGCTATTCCTCGGCCATCGCATTGGATATCGGCGGCACGCACGCCCTGGCCCTGCTCACCGGAGAGGCCGCCATCGGGCTGGACGCCAAAGATGGCGCCCTGCTATGGCGCTACACCCGTGTAGCCAACCGGACGGCCAACATCGCCACACCCATCGCGCACGATGGATACGTGTTCTATTCCAGCGACTATGGTACGGGTTGCGTGCTGCTGAAGCCCGCCCCGGACGGCAAGACCGCCGAGGTCTACTTCAACCGGGACATGCGCAACCACTACACCACCTCGGTGCTGGTGGGGGACTACCTCTACGGGTTCTCCAGCGAGATTCTCACCGCCATGGAGTTCAAAACGGGGAAGGTGGCGTGGAAGGACCGCAGCGTCGGCAAAGGCAATTGCATCTATGCCGACCAGCACCTCTATTGTATGGGCGAGGACGGCGCGGTCGGGTTGATCGATCCCACGCCCACGGCTTACAAGGAGATCTCGCGGTTCGAGATCGCGCGCGGCCCCTCCAGCACCTGGGTCTCGCCGGCAATCGCCAACGGCCAACTGTACCTGCGGGAGCAGGGCAATCTCTACTGCTACAACGTCAAGCGGTAACCCGATGCGCGCCGTTCTCCTCCTATGTCTCGCGGTTTTCGGCTGCCTGCTGCTGGCGTCCGACACGGGCGGCGATTGGCCCATGTGGGGCGGCACGCCGGACCGCAACATGGCCTCCGGGATGAAGGGGATTCCCACGTCTTGGGACATCCAGACCAGGAAGAACGTGAAGTGGGTCGCCAAGCTCGGATCGCAAACCTATGGCAACCCGGTGGTGGCGGGCGGGCAGGTATACGTCGGCACCAACAACGAATTGGCGCTCAACCCCAAGGAAGGCGGAGACCGCGGCGTGCTGATGTGCTTCCGCGAATCGGACGGCAAGTTTCTGTGGCAGCACACCAGCGCCAAGCTAACGGATTCGAGCAAGGACTGGCCCGAGACCGGAGTCTGCTCGGCGCCGCTGGTGGAAGGCGACCGCGTGTACTACGCGACCAACCGCTGCGAGTTGGCGTGCCTGGATACGCACGGCAAGGCGATCTGGACGTTCGACATGATCAAGGAGCTGGGCGTCGTGCCGCACAACAAGACGGCTTCCTCGCCGGCGGCCTACGGCGGGCTGGTGTTCGCCGGCACATCGAACGGCCGGGATGAGAACCACACCCGCGTGCCCGCGCCGAAGGCGCCGTCTATAATTGCGGTGGACAAGAGCACCGGCAAGTTGGCGTGGCAGGCGAATGACGCCGGCGATCGGGTTCTGGACGGACAGTGGTCCTCGCCCGCGGTGGCCACGATCGGCGGCGTGGCGCAGGTGGTGATTGGCGAAGGCGATGGCTGGGTGCGCAGTTATGAAGCGCTCACCGGCAAGAAGCTGTGGGAGTTCGACACCAACCCCAGGGACGCGGTCTGGCCGAGGACGCGCAATGAGATCGTCTCGACACCGGTGATCTGGCAGAACAAGGTCTACATCGCCAACGGCCAGGACCCCGAAAGCGGGCAGGGTCCCGGGCACCTCTATGCCATCGACGCGACCAAGCGGGGCGACATCACCTCAACCGGCCGGCTATGGCAGTACGACAAGATCAAGCGCTCGATATCAACTGGCGCGATTTGGAACGGGCTGCTGTTCTATGCCGATTTCACGGGATATCTGCACTGCCTGGATGCGAACACCGGCAAGCCGTACTGGACTCACGACACGCTCTCGGCGGTGTGGGGCTCGCCCATGGCGATCGACGGGAAGCTGTATCTGGGCGATGAAGACGGCGACGTGCTGGTGTTTGAAGCGGGCAAGCAGGAGAAGGTGGTCGCGAAGAACGGCATGGGGAGCAACGTATACTCGACGCCGGTTCCGGCCAACGGGACGCTGTTTGTGACGAACCGAAGCCAGTTGTTCGCGATTGCGCAGAAGTAAGTCAGCCATGCGGGCGCTGCTCATATTCCTTATCGCGGGGCTGCTGGGGGCGGCGGACGAGTGGCCGCAGTTCCGGGGGAACCCGCAATTGACGGGCGTCGCCACGGGGTCCGTGCCGGCCAAATTGAAGCTGCTGTGGACTTATGACGCTGGCGAATCCATTGAATCTTCCGCTGCCATCGTGGGCGAAACGGTGTACGTGGGGTCGCAATCGAAGGACCTGCTGGCGATAGACCTGGCAACCGGAAAGCTGCGCTGGAAGTACCGCGCCACGGATTCCATCGGCGAATCCTCCCCGGCGGTTTACGAGGGCATCGTCTATGTGGGCGATCTGGGCGGCGTACTGCACGCGGTGAGGGCGGCCGATGGGAAGGGGCTGTGGACGTTCAAGACGGAGGCCGAAATCCGGTCGTCGCCGGCGATCTCGGGCGACCGGCTTCTGATTGGTTCTTACGATGGCAACCTCTACTGCCTCTCGCGGCGGAGCGGCAAGCCGATTTGGAAATTCACGACCAGCAGCTACGTGCACGGGACGCCGGCGATTTCGGGGGGCGTGGCGTATGTCTCCGGCTGCGATGAGGTGTTCCACGGAATCCGGCTAACGGACGGGGTGGAGGTGGTGCAGTTCCCGGCGGGCGGGCCGGCCGCGGCGTCTCCGGCGATGCTCGGCGAGTGGGCCTGGTTCGGCAATTTCAACAATGAAGTGGTGGGCGCCAGCGTGCGCCAAAAGCGCATTCTATGGCGGTACCAGCGGAAGGCCGCGCAGTTCCCGTTTTACTCGTCGGCGGCGGCGGCCGGCGACCGCATCGTGGTGGGCGGGCGGGACAAGGCGGTCCATTGCCTGAACGCCGGAACCGGCAAGGAAATCTGGACGTTCGCCACCAAAGCGCGCGTCGATTCGTCCGCCGCCATAGCGGACGGGCGGGTGTACATCGGCTCGAGCGACGGCCATTTCTATGTGCTGGATCTGGGGACCGGGAAGAAGCTCTGGGATTTCGAGGCGGGCGCGCCGTTTTTGGCTTCTCCGGCGGTCGCCGGGGGGCGGGTGGCGATTGGCTCGCAGGACGGGCGGCTCTACTGCTTCGGAGAGTAGCGTGGTAATCTGGATGCGATGGATCGACGAACTTTTATGCAATCCGCGGGGCTTCTGACCACAAGCTTGGCGGCCCAGGGCCAGCCCACGGCGCCGGCGAAGAGCGTTTTTAAGCCGACCCTGATGCTGGAAATGCTCAGCGGCCCAATCGACCAGGAGCTTGAACTGGCGGCCAAAGCCGGGTTCCAGTCGGTGGAGTCGCTGACGCAGTACGCCGCCTGGTCGGATTCCGACGTGGCGCGGGTGCGGAAGCTCTGCCAGTCGCTGCACTTGGGCATAGACACGGTGCTGGCGCAGCAGGACTGGAAGAAGAGGCCGGTGTCGATCGTCGATCCGGCGCATCGCGAGACCTTCCTGGGGGATGTCAAGAACGCGATCGTCTACGCCAAGAAGCTGGATATCCCGCACGTCAGCCTGACCAGCGGCCTCTCGGCCAAGGGGCTGTCGTACGAGCAGCAATGGGCCAGCCTGACAGAAGGCATCAAGCGCGCGGCGGACCTGATCGCCGAGGCCAAGCTCATGCTGCTGATCGAGCCCTTGAATTCGCTGGTGGATCACGCGGGCTGCTACCTGACCAGTTGCGTCGAAGGGTTGAAACTGGTGAAGGAGATCAACCTGCCGCACTTCCGGCTGCTGTTCGATCTGTATCACGAGCAGATCTCCAGAGGGAACATCATCCGGACGGCGATAGAGGCCGCACCGTACGTCAAGGTGTTCCACGTGGCCGACAACCCGGGACGAAACGACCCGGGCACGGGCGAGGTCTACTACGCGAACGTGTACCAGGCGATTAAGAAGGCCGGGTATACGGGGTATGTCGGCATGGAGTATCATCCGCTGGCAGACCACCTGACGAGCTTCACCAAGGCGGTGAAGGAACTGCAGGCAGCGGGGTAGGAAGAGTCTCCGCACGTCGCCCACGGCCGCAGAAGCGCCGTCGAGCTGCTGGAACTGCAAGCAGCCGGGTAGGAAGAACGGGGCCCTGCACCGGCCCCCCTCGCTATCTCTTAGGAGGTGGCGCGGTAATTCGGCGGATCGCTGCCGCTGCCGCCTGCGACAGCTCCCGGTCGACGTTGGCGTCGACGATCTTTCGCAGATCGTCTTCAGCCGAGATAGCCGGCGGACCGATTTCGTCAATCGTCCGGATGGCCGAGCGGATGACGGCAGTATCCGGGTCGCTGAGGCGCTGGCGGAGAATTTCAATCATCCCCGCGTCCGGATCGTGGGCGCCGTGGACGTATCCTGGCGACATCGCGACCCCCACGGCTTCCACCGCGCTCTTGCGGATGAGCGGCTGGGGATCCGAGAGCAGCTCTTTGAGCAGCTTCTCGTCGTCGGATCTTTTCGCGAAAGAACGCGCGATGGCGAGCATAGCCATTCCACGCGCCGTCGAATCAGGGTCGCGGACGAAGCCGCGCATCGCGGCGATGACTTCTGGGGGAGGCTTCGGGCGCAGAAAGCCCAGGCTTCTGAACGCGGCCGCCCGGACCTGGTCGCTTTTGTCCCTGGTCAGCGAGAGCAGCGCCGGAATAGAAGGCGCGATAGCCTCGACGCTATCCTCGCGAAGCTGGGCCAGGAGGTAGCACACTCCAGCGGCCGCCAGGCGAGTCTGCTCGTTCTCGTCCTTGAAGGCCGGAGCTATCGAGGCGACATGCTTCCGCACGGTCGCGACGTCCTCCTGCAACGCGGCGTCCATCGCATTGCGCATGTTCTTGGCTGCCGCTTCCCTCACCGCCGGATCCGCGCTAAGCTGATCGCGGATGTATTTCGTCCAGTCGTCGCTCTGGGCTTGGGCGAGACTTGCGGCACAAGTCCCCGCCACCAGGGCTAGCACGGCTCGGGTGCGCCAAATCCGAGCCACAATGGCATTCATGCCGGTTCCCGCAGTGCCGGATGCCAGAATGCTGCTCCCCCGATAAAAGCCCTTAGCGCCCAGCATGCCATCCAAGCGGGCAATGCCGCTCGAAACTCGTTCGGCAGGCGCATCGTGGTTGAGACCCAGCGAGGAGATCGGCAGGACTGAAATACCTTGGTCATCGATGAGGAACGGATACTCGTTGGTGCCGTGGGTGGATCCCCGGTACTTGACGATGCGCAGGCGCCGGGTCGAGATCTCCTCCCGGATACGATGGTCCAGCAGGATCACGCAGTCTGAGACGAACTCCTCAATCCCGTGCCGGGTCAGCTTGTCGGGCTGGTCGCGCTCGGCGGTAATGACCGTCGTCAATTCTTTTTGCTTGAGCCAGTTGAACAGGCGGCGGATTTCGGAGCGCACGATACCTGGGTTTGGCAATTCGCCGAAGAGCGCTTCCAGGGTGTCCAGTACGACTCGCCGCGCCCCCACTCTTTGGACTGCGTCGGCAATTCGAATGAAGAGGCCCTCGAGGTCATACTCGCCGGTTTCCCCAAACTCGCTTCGCGTGATGGACACGTGGTCCACAAACAGTTTCTTCTCCGCCACCAGCCGGTCCAGGTCGAACCCCAGCGAAGCGACATTCTTGGTCAGGTCCGGGATCGATTCCTCGAACGACATGAACACGCCGGGTTCGCTGAATTGTGTAGCGCCCCGCACCAGGAACTCCAGTCCGAACAGTGTCTTTCCGGAACCGGCGCCTCCACTGACAAGAGTGGGACGGCCGCGTGGCAGCCCTCCCCCCGTGATTTCGTCCAAACCCTGGATGCCGGTGGACGCTTTCGGCAGTGTTTTGGAAGATAGCTGGCTTGCTTTCTTCTTTTGTGCCATTTGTTTCATCCTTGCCCCGGGCGATCTACGGCGGGTTGGCAGTGGCGGCGACATCTCCCCGCCTCGTGGGTCGCCCTTACCAACAAGGGGGCCACCCGGCCTCTTCATCGTAGACTGCTTCGGCATACGGGAGGGGTCGAAATGCCCCTCTTCAAGTGAACAGCGCTGCGGCTGACCCTACTCCGATTTCAGCGCGTCGAGTAGCGGGGAACGGAGGGCGGCGGCGGTCGCTAACGCGGACGACGCGATTCCGGTAGCGGCGACCAGCGCCAGCAAGATTCCCAAAGAGGTTACGGGCACGCGGCCGCCGCGCGCGAAAACCGCGGGGGCCGTGGCTAGCGCGGCGCATACGGCGCCGGTGGACAGGCCCATCAAGAGAAGGAAGACGTTCTCCGCCAGCACCATCGTGAAGAGATGGCGCGGGCGGTAGCCGACGGCGCGCAGCAGGGCCAGTTCCCTTCTCCTCTCCAATACGTTGCGCATCAGCACGGCCGCTAATCCTACTGTGCCCAGGAGCAATCCAAGACCGCCGAGCGCGCGGAAGGTCGCGAGGTAGGTGTTCTCTACTTTGTGGAAAGTGGCCAGGCGCGCGGCAGTGGACTGAACCACGAAACCGTAGTCGGAGAGGGCCGCGGTCAGCGTGCGCGCCACCTCGTCCGCCTGGCCGGGCGGGGTGTGCAAGAGGAAGAAGCGGTAGCCGGCGGAGTCCGGGAACAGGCGCAGGAAATCCTCTTCCGAGACGAGTAACTCGCCTTGAAAGACGCTGTCCTGGAGCGCGGCCACGATGCGGTAGCGGACCCCGGCCAGGTCGAACTCCTCGCCCAGCTTGCGGTGCAGCGAGTAGGTCAGCGAATTGGCGTCGGCGATGGCCGGAATGGCGCCGCCGGGGAGGCGGGATTCGAGCAGCGGCCAGGGGTTTCCAGGGGGCGGCGCCAGAATGCGCGGGTTGCGCGGCTGGTAGAGATTCAGACAACTGGCGTCGTCGCCGGGGTGCACGCGGAAGGGGGTGAACTGGACACCTTCCAGCGAGGGAATCTGGAAGATGGGCAGCTCGGAATCCGCAACGAGCTGGAAGTCGCCGGGGGGAGGGGCATCGCGGCGGAAGGCTTCGAGGGAGGCGATTACGAAGGTCGCCGAGGCGATGAGGGCGATGCATAGGATGGCGCGGCCGGGGCGGTAGCGGACGGCTCGCAGGCCTAGGGAGAAGAGGGAGCCTGCGGCTGGGGACTTGCGCGCGTGGAGCCAGGCGGATTGGAAGAGGAGCGCGGCGATGAGCAGGAGCGCGCCGGCGAGGAAGAAGCCGGCGGTTTGGCTGGCGAAGAGAGATGCGGCGGCTAGGAGTGCGGCGAGCAGGCCGAGTACAACTCGGCCGCAGGATACCATCCTGCCCCGCATAGCGGCGGAGCCGCAGACAGAGCGGGCGATTGTCCGCGGTCGCGGCGGGCGTGTCCAAGGGCGGCAGGCGGATTGACAATCCGCCGCAGGATACCATCCTGCCCCACAATTCGTCGCGGCGCGCGAAGAAGACGACGGATAGTAGTACATAGCACTTCCTGCGTCCGTGCAGGCCGACCAGGGGGTCGGCCGCGGGCCAGGGGGCCCGCCCCACGAAATCAAGGCGCGGGGGGTGAACGGTTGCAGGCTGCGAAGGGTCCACACTATGGAAGCGAGGCTGGCGACTACGCCGGCGGCGGCGCCGATGGCTAGCGGCGGGATGGAGGCGTGCAGAGATAGCAGGCGGGTCCCTACGGCGTCGAACCACCAGGTGCGCAGCCCCAGCAGGACTAGGGCGCCGTAGAGCAGCGCGATCCCGATGCCGGCTACGGCGCCGGTTATCGCGAGCGACGCACCTTCCAGCAGGAACAGGGTTCGGATTTTTTGGGGTGAGAAGCCGAGCGAGCGGAGGACGCCGATTTCGCGCGTTCGCTGTTCGATTCCCAGCTTGAAGAACAGGCCGGTGAGCAAGAGGGCCGAGAACATGAGGAAGAAGCTGAAGTAGAGGAAGTACTCGCCGAAGTCGGTCGCGCCGCGTGCGGCTTCCAGGGCTTGGGATCGCACGGGGACGACGGTGAGGCCGGCTTGCGCGGGGTCGAGCCTGGCACGGAGCGCCTCGGCAAAGGCCGGGGAGGGCGGGAAGACGCGGATGGAAGTGAGGCTGCCGAAGCGCGTGCCCCACAACTCGCGGCCGCGCGCGAGGCGAATGAAGGCCTTGGGCGTGGTGCGGTATCGATTCCAATACTGCTCGTCGGCGGGGCGGATGCGGGACAGGTCGAGGGGGAAGGGCGGGTCCCAGTTTCGAAGATTGCGGGATTCGGCGATGCCGGGATACGCGGGAGCGAAGTCGGGGTCGGCGGCGGCGCCGGAGAGCGGCACGATGCGCTCGACGAGGAATTGGGCGGTCTCGGTGTGCAGGCGCGCGTCGGAGCGCCAGACGTAGTATTCGAGGGTGACTGGGTCGGCGACCTTGGCTCCCAGCTCGCGGGCGGCCCAGTCGTTCAGGGTGATGCCATCGTCGTGGGCGGGGGCGAGGTCGGAATCGAGCGCGGTAACTAGCGAATAGGGGACCTCATGTTTTCCGCCGCGGATGCCGTTAATTAGGTAGGTCAGAACAGGTTGGGTGTGGAAGCCGAGCGATTGGGCGGCGGCGGCCACGGCATCGTTGATCAGGGCGCTGTCGGCTTCGAGGGACAGGTAGCCGGTTCTTTCGACAGTTCGAAGGCCAACGTCGGCTAGGGTGTAGTGCTGTCTCAGGTCGATGGGAGCGTGGGTCAGCAGGATCGTGTTGACCTTGCCGGGCTGATTGAGGTCGCGCTGCAGGCGGGCGAGTGGGACGTACACGGCGCGAACGTCGCCTTGCTGGGGGCGCAGGGAAAACTCGCGACCTATCTGCCCCACTGTTAGACGGATGGTTCTGATGGCGTCGTCTCGGCGGCCGTGCAGGGATTCGAGCGGGATGGCGGAAGGCTTTGGAATGCGGAGGAGGATGTCGTCGCCGGGGCTGGCGCCGAGTGCGCGGGCGAGGGCGGGGGTGATGAGGACCTGGGGGGTGTCCATGCCATAGACCTCGACTCCGGACTCGTGCCCGACAACTCCTTCCAGGGCGATGATGGGCGTGCCGGCGGCCAAATCCTGGCGGAAGAAGCCGGGGCGGGTCACGATGGAATCGGTGTTACCCAGACGTGCCAGGACCAGGTCGCGCAACGAGGCGCGCACCGAATCGCCCACCAGGGCGGCGCCGCCGAGCACGCCCGTGGCAGTGGCCACGCCCAGCAGCACGGCCAGATTCGTGCGCCAGTACCACGCGAGATTACGCGCCAGCAGGGTGTAGAGTCGCATGACGCAGTTCGTATCGGCCGGGAAATCGGGCGGCCAGGGCGGAGTTGTGAGTGACCACGATCAGGATGGTTTGCTGCCGCGCGTGCAGGGCAAGGAGCAGGGCCGCCACCATCTCCGCCGAGGCCTCATCGAGGTTGCCGGTGGGTTCATCGCAGAGCAACAGGGCCGGCCGCAAGATGAGCGCACGGGCCAGCGCGACACGCTGTTTCTCGCCGCCGGAGAGCTCCGCGGGGCGGTGATCGAGGCGATCTTCCAAGCCCACCTGGCGGAGCAGGTCGCGGGCGCGCGCGGGATAGGCGGCGCGGTCGCTCGCCACCAACGTGGGCACCAGCACGTTTTCCAAGACCGAGCACTGCGGCAGCAGGCAGTGGTCCTGGAAGACGAAACCGATGGACTGGTTGCGGAATGCCGCCAGCTCCTTCTCCGGAACGGTGTAGGGATTGACGCCGCCCAGCGTGACCGTTCCGGCGGTGGGCGGTTCGAGCGCTCCGGCGATGTAAAGCAGGGTGCTTTTGCCCGAGCCGGATGGCCCCATGATGGCCGCCGCCTCGCCGCGATTCAGCGCGAGCGAGACGCCCGAAAGCACCGTGAGCGGGCCGCGCGGCGACGGGTATTGTTTGGTGACGTTGGAGATTTCAAGCATGGGCGATGGCCTGGAACGCTTCGAGCGCGCGCGCCGCCATGTGCGCGGCGCTGAAATAGCGGCGGACGCCCTCGGCGCCGCGGCGGCCGAGCTCCGCGGCCAGCTCGGGGTTCTTCCAGAGACCGTAGATGCCGTCGGCCAGGCGCGCGGCATCGTCAGGGTCCACCAAGACTCCGCCGCCGGTCCTCTCGACGATCTCGGGAAACGCGCCGCGCCGGGGCTGGACCACGGGGACGCCGCTGGCCATGGCATCGAGGAGGAAGATACCCTTGGGCTCGTCGTAGGTACTGGGGACGCTCAGGACGTTGAGGGCCCGTAGGAACCCGGTCTTCCCTGCCCGGTCCAACTCGCCCCGATAGTGGAATTCGTTCGACAGGCCAGCCTTCTTCATGAGCCGCTCGACGCCGCGCAGGTAGCCGCGGTGCTCCGGCGCCAGGTAGCCGGCGACCTCCAGGGCCGAGTTGGCGAAATCGCTCTCGCGGCGCAATCGTACGTAGCTTTCGGCCAGCAGGTGAAGACCTTTTTCCGGCGCGACGCGCGCGAAGAAACCGACTTGGAAGGGCGCTCCGGGAACGCGCGCTGGCGGACCGTAGCCATCGGGGTCGATGCCTAGAGGGACCACGTGCAACTTGCGGTCGGGGATGCCGAGTTTCGCCTGCCAGTAGTCGGCGCAGAACTCACTGACTGCGACGAAGCCATCGACATCCTCGACCTTGACGCGGATCAGCTCCAGCGCCTGGGACCGGTACGGCTCCAGTAACTGGTCGAGGAAGAGTTCCTCGCCTTGCAGGGTGCACGCGACCGGCCGGCCGAGCGCCTGGCGGATGGGGCGCGCGAGACCGATGAGGAGAGAATTGGGCAGGGTGGAAATGTCGGGCGGTTCGGCGGTGCGGAGGAAGGCGGTCAACTTGCGAATGTCCTTGAGCTGATAGCCCGACTCGCCGCGCAACATGGAAACGGTCATGGCGCCGAGCGAATGCGGGTTGACGCGGATGGAAGTCTGGGAGGCCAGATGGAGCATCCAGGGCGCGTCCCAGAGGCGGTCGAGGAGCGGGCGCGGGCGGCGGAAGAAGGCCGCCTCCTGGCAGAGGCAGACGCTGATGCCGTTGAGGAAGACCTCCTTTTCGCTGACGTTGGGCTCGTCGGTGCGGGTGGGCGTGTAGAGGGGGAGGAGCGTGACGTGGTGGCCCTGGCGCTTGAGTTCGGCGGCGAGGGCGTTATCGCGGAGGCAACTGCCGCAATACATGCGCGCGGCGCCGGCGGTGAGCGCGAGGATCTTCATAGGAGGTGGGAGGCGGGCATGGCGGTTGCTATCAGTTTAGTACGGGGGGCGAGGAGCGGGGGCCAGGGGCCGGGGGGCCGGCTGGGTCAAGGGCCGGCCAAAGCAGGCCAACCGGGCGACGCATTACTTTCGGGTATGTGGAGTTGTCAATCATGACGTTGTAAGCCGTTTTCTTTCAACGGGTTGCGATGGTGGATCGAGATTGGGAGACGCATCTGGAGGGCTTCTTTTCGCAAGATGCGTCACACGGTATGCCCCGCCGCGCAATGGCGATGAAGGGAGAGAGGGAATTGTGCATTGGGTTCCTCCTGATCCTGGTATAGCAGGCCGGAATTGGGCTAGCGGGCCTTGGGCTCCTGAACGATTGAATCGATTCAGAAAACTCTCGAAAGAAGATTGTCACTGAAAACCGGCTCTGGGGGCCGGCACGATGCGCCAGGAAGCATCGGGCGGCTGGCGCGTATAATTAGGTATGCCTGTAGCCTACGATTTCGCCAGCAAGGAGTTCGACGAGGCGGTGCGGGCCGCGTGCCACCAGGCCTTCCTCGAAACGCTTGCGGCCGGGCTTCCGGTCTTCTATCGCGACGCCGACGGTCTCAACGCTATGCAGTGCCCCGATGGCCGAAGGTTCGAAATCCGCTGGATTCCGGGCGCGCCTTCCGGAGAGAACTACGAGGTCGTTCGGGAATTGACGGCGCATGCGGCCTGAGGCAGCGTGCCCACCCTCACGATAATCGCAGGGCCGAACGGGTCTGGAAAGTCCACGCTCACGCGATCCGCCGATTTCGAAGGCCGCGAGCGGCTGCTGGATCCCGATGCGATAGCCCGCGGTTTGAATCCGTTGAATCCATCCGCCGCGGCCATCGCCGCCGGAAGGGAAGTCTTGAAAAGGACGGCGGAGTATCTCAATCGGGGAGTGAGTTTTGCAGTGGAGACGACTCTTTCCAGCCGCAACAGGGTGGACCTGATCCGCCAAGCCAAATCCCGCGGGTATGAGATCCACCTGCTGTTTATTGCGTTGGACAGCTCGGAACGATGTATCACTCGCGTACGGAACCGGGCGGCGCGCGGCGGCCATTTCGTTCCGGATGCCGACGTACGGCGCCGGTACGCCAGGAGCGTCGCCAATGCCGCGCTGGCGCTGCGGTTGGCGGATACGGCCAGATTCTATGACAACTCCGGCGACGGCCATCGCCTCATCCTGGTGGACAGCCTGACCCATTCAGGAACCGCCTCGCCCCGCCACACCCCCACACCCGCGTTCGAGGAAGTCGGGCCGGCGGCGCTGGCCAAGATCGCACAGGATACCGAGCTTCGTCCGGAAGATCTCTGAGAGCACATGCTATTCCGAGGTTGAGGAGCGAAGAACGAGGTACAAGTTAGGGTTCGAAAAGTCTGAGAGGCACAGGTTCCCCGAACCAGCCTTCCCGTATCGCAACATCCGCAACGGCCTTTGCCCCGCGAGCGACGCTGCGGGTGCAACTTTCATCCGCAAGGCTCACCAGGTAGCTGGGGTACTTTGCTGGTTCGCCGGCAATCGCCTTCGCGGTTGCCGAGCGCATGATGCCCGATCCTCTTCGGCGGAGGGTCAGCCTGTGGGGCTCGAGTGCTCCGGATTCATAGCACCGCTGAATCCGCCGCAGATCCGGCTCCCAGTCTTTGGTGCCAAATCTCTCGACGTCAAGCGCTTCACCTTGAACAAACTCAAGGACGGTGGGGTCATTGTCGACCTGATCCGCGAAAAAGCGTTGATGTAGCTGGTGGGCCGTCTCGGGGATCGCGCGACTAGCCAACGCCACAACCGTTCGAGCAGATAGCCCATCACTGAGCGCGTTGGCATCGAACGATGCCATGATGTCTTCCCTTCGAAGGTGGGCAAGCCCGAGCGATAGCCTGCTGGAGGTGAATACCTGATGCCACTGCTGGTCGTCCAATCGCACCAAAGCGTCGTTCAGACTTTCATGATTCGCCACCAGGGTCTCCGGAGTCGCCCAAGTCATTGCCACCAAGGAGACCACCATGCGATCCTCTGGAGTACGAGCCGCGCTGAACTGCCCTTTCCACCACAGCCTTTGGCCAGACTTCAGCCGGGCGTGTCTGGCCCTGCGACAGAGGCTCCGAGAGTGATCCAATAAATCCGGGAAATCCGGACACCGTACCGAACTCGATCTGATGCCGGCGGCTAGATTTGCCAAGCAGAAGAAAGCCCAACGGTCGCCCCACTCGGCCCGGCCGGCCTCCACAATACGCTCCCACGGCGAGATCTCCGTGGCCCACTCGGCAGCAGTTTTCTCGGCCTCCTCCTGTGCGAGGGCAGCAACTGCAACGCACCTTTTGTGGTCCTGGTACAGTTCGGTGTTCGTAACGAGTTCTGGCCCCCAGTGCAGATGCTCCGGTATGTTCTGTTGGGCTAGCACCTTCGACAGGGCGACTGGTATCCGATCTGAAAAAGCTGCTGCGTACCGGGAAAGATCGAGCGCATGGCTCAAAGCGTCGAGAGCCGATTCCATGCGCCGCTGATGGTGTGGACGCATCTTCCGCGCTAGAATAGCCGCCACGGACAACTCAAAGGTCCGCTCATCCCGCTCCAGATAATCAAGGCGCCTAGCCCGATAGAGGAGATCCAGAGACTGTCCCGAGCAATCCGGCCTTTCTACCAACTCGGCAATCTCGCTCAAAGCAAGCCGCGATAGAACTCCAAGTCTCAGACCATACTCTAGCCACCGGGGCGGCATCGCCGCGCCCGCGCGCTCCCGCCACGCCGATGTGGATTCCTCCAGCGATATAACATTAGCTCTAAGCAACTCGACAATCTCAAACCCGTAGTCGGCCGGTGGAGCACTCGCAAGGATGTCGAACGCCCTCTTGACCAGCTCCTCTCGACCGCACTTGGGCGGCAGGGCAATCGGGTTCCAGGGCGCTCGATGCCGACGTGGGTGCGCCCCAGAAGCTAACAGGTACCGTAGGCCGATGCCATCAAGCACTAGTTTGACTACCTTCGCGACTGACTTGGGATTCTGCGAAAACACCCAGTCTGCCAATAATGTACAGGCCAGCATTCTAGGGTGGGTAGTCGTCTTAAATCCTTCATCGTTCGCTAGCTCTTCCAAGCGCTCCACAAGCGCGGGCAACTCACCTTTACTAAAGCACCCGGCATAAAACCGTGTGACATTCGTCCAGTAAAAATTGCGGGCGAGAGCGTCGAATCGATCTGGCTTCGTTCCACGCTGTTCCTTCCCAGGCGGCGAGTACGGAGCGGTTTCATATAGAAAGCGGGCCGCGAAGTATTCTCGTAACGGCTGCACCTCGAACTCAAACGTACCCTCGACTCGGGACACCAAGAACACGACTCGCTCGACCATCCCCGTGAACAATTCCGTCGCAAGGTTCGTCGGCTGTTCCTCTCGGGCGAGATAACTCGCCAGAGTCTGCTGCAGACGATCTTGCGAGATACTTCCGCGAGCAGTTTCTTGCTCAGCCTCAGACTGTAGCGTCCACGCAAGGTACCTGTGAATATCGATTAAGAGGTCACGATGCTCGCGGACTACTGGGCTCTTTTCCGATTCGCGGTTAAAGAACAGATCAACATAGTTGTCATAGAGTGCTGTCCTCTTGTCTGGGAGAGAACTCCCTCGAGTGAGAATTAGGCTCAGCAAAATCGTCAATTGCATCGGATTACGCGCGAGATCGCGAAGGTGCGGGTATTCGAGCTTTTCTCTAAGAGTTCTCTTGAAGTCGAAAGCCTCCTTGCCGTCAATCCGTCGAGCTCGAAGCCATTTGTCGGCATATTGGTTGATCAAAGACTGCGTCAGGGATGCGAGGTGAAAGTAAGGGTACTTGTCCAGCGGCATGCCAGGGGAATTCGCGAAGGCTGCCGGACGGCTGGTGACTACGGTCTGGAGCGACGCCGCATTGGCCTCGAGCCGCTGAATACCTTTCATGATCTCTTCGACTACCTCGTGGCGTCGGTTGATGTCGGCGACCTCATCCAATCCGTCTAGCACGATGAGGACTGAACTGATTCGGAACACTGCCAGCAGATCGTCAGTTGTGAAATTTGTACCGCCGGAATGGAATCCAATGAGGGCGGCGATGAATGACTCGAGGGACTTACGCCATCCAGCGGGAGGTTCTTTCTTCTCATCGCCACCGAAGGGATCTTGCTTGCCTAGCCACGTGGCAAAATCGCGAAGGTCTATCCTAATGGGCAGGCGTGGGGCCACCTCTCGGTGCTCAAGTGGCAGCTTTCCTAGGGCATCGGCGTCTTTCAGCAGTCTCATCCGATGGACTTGGCAAACATACTGCGTTATCGTCGATTTTCCCTGCCCCGGTGCGCCTTCCAAGACGATGTGGGGCAATCTAGCCTGAAACTGCGCGTCCAGCAACAATGCTGCTGATCCGACTGGCGCCTCGCCGTAGTGTCGGTAGTCAGACTGATACATGGTTGCCTGAGCGTCATCAGGATCGAGCGTGCGGTGGAGAAGACCACCAACGATTCCCTGGAATAGGCGGGCCTGCCGATGGTCGGACCCAAGCTCGCGAAACGCGACGGGGACATCCACGAACAAATCAATCAGATGGTTCTGGAGCTCGACCTGCTTGAAGCGAACTTGTTCATCGGTGCTGTACTGCTGGGTGAGAAATGCCCGGATCGCCCCTTCCCTTCGCTCACGATGCTCGGACAGCCCTGATTCGATTACGGCCCGAAGAAAGTCCGGACCGGTCATGAGCTCAGGGTAGACCCACTTCACCGCCCAGGCGTTGTCGAGGCGGCGGTTGATGTCATCACGCCACCAGCACATGAACGGGACCGAGAGCTCGCCACGCAGGCGCTCGCTCAGTTGATCCATCGATCCGACATCGATGTGAGAAGTGCCTTGGATGTTGGTGATCAGGTAGAACTGCATGGCCCCGCGCGGAACCAGCTTCTTAACTTTCGGAATTTCCTCATCCATAATCGCGAGCAACCACTTGCGTGGATCGGCCTCTGCTAAGGGCCTTCTTGAGTACTTGACTTGAAAGATGATGAATTTGCCCGCGTTCTGCTCGGAAATGTAGGAAACCGCGTCGCGTCCGCCGTCGGGTTGCGCAACAGGGAAACATTGGACGTTGGGGTGCTCTCGTAGCAGGAGTGCCTGACAAAACTCCTGAAAGCGTTCAGGGCCAAGGTTTTCTAACGGGTAGTCCATGTGTGCTGGCCGTAGCTCCGGGCGGTCATCCTCAATATACATCGAAGGGAAGGCACCTGCAGGTTCGCAACGCCGAAAAGGCCCAAGGCCTTGGGGGGGCGCCGGCGTCATTAACTCGAACCCGGTCGCCAGCGGCAACCCCATAATTCGCCTGTCTCAAAAACGAGGGACGAAGGTATTGCATAATGGAAGCAGAGTAGCGCTCACTTGATGATCGCCGGCCGCCTGCATTGGAAGCCTGCCATGGACCCGGGAGGCATAGACGTTCTCACGGCCGATTTTGTGGGCTTCCGCGCGGCGCTGATCCGTGAAAACCGGACCCTGAAGCGGGCATTGACAGATCCCCGCATCGTCAGCGGCGTCGGGAACGCGTACTCGGACGAGATTCTCCACGCCGCCCGGCTCTCGCCCCTGGCTTTGACCCGCAAGTTGACGGACGAGGAATGGGACCGGCTCTTCGCGGCGACGCGCGGCACGCTCGAACTGTGGGTCGGGCGCCTGTCGGCGGAGGCGCGCACGCGGTTCCCGGAGAAGGTCACGGCGTTTCGCGAGGGCATGGCGGTTCATGGGCGGTACGGAGAAGCGTGCCGGCGGTGCGGCGCGAAGATTCTCCGCATACGCTATGCGGACAACGAAACGAACTACTGCGCGAAGTGCCAGACCGGCGGGCGGGTGCTGGCCGATCGCGGGCTCTCCCGGCTGCTGGGCAGCGACTGGCCGCGCACGCTCGAGGAGTTAGAGGAGTTGCAGCGGCGGTGAACGGTTACCGCGACAACTGAGGTGGCCGGGCGGAATGACTGGGACGCCTAGCGTGGTCCAAGGAGCGTCCCGATGAGTCGGGGGTGCCCTCTGGGTCCGGCAGGCACGAGTGCCTGCGCTACGCCGCGTCCTCCACTTCCATGGTGAGGCGTTTGCCCAGTACCGCCAGGGCGGCCTGGATCTTCTCGGCTTTGGTTTCGTGCGCGGGGTCGAGCATGCGGCGCACGACGCGTTCATCCACGTTCAGGCGGCGCGCCAGCTCGGAATTGTTGATGGCGTGGTCCCGCATCGCGAGATAGAGGGCCAGTTTGGGAGCGAGCCACCAGGGGACCGGGATCAGTCGCTGGCCGCGTTTGGCGGGCGATGGCGCGGGGATCTCTTCGCGCCGCGAAAGGCGAATGGAAAGATCGGAACCTAGGGCGTCAATGGCTTCTTCCAGTGCTTCCGACAGGTTCCGGCCGTCGGTCGCTACACGCGGGAGATCGACGAATTCAACCAGGACGCGGCCATCCGATCCGGTCGAGAGTTTGGCGGGATACGTAAATGCAGACATCGAGAACTCCTCAGATCGTCGTCAAAGCTCCTCGGCATCGATCCTGAGATCGCGGCACATCCTGGCGAGGAGACCTTTTCCTAATTCTTTCTTACGGTCCTTGAGCGTGGTGGACTCGGTGCCCAAGTACAAGCGACCATGACTGCCCTTGCCCTTGTCGGCGATGAAGAAGCAAGAGAGAGCTTTCGCTTTCGCGAGCTTCTGTACCCTGCGCTCGAATTCCGCGCCCTTCACGCTTTTATGGTCGGACAGACATGTCCGAATGTCAAGAGCCCGCCAGGGGCTGCATGTATTCCATGGGCATGGATCTGATCTTCGAGGTTCGCGACGCTGAGGAAGGCGGCTGTTGCGCGCGGCTCTTGGCCATGGACTTGACGAGGAATGGGAGCGGCTCTTCGCGGCGACTCGCAGAGCGCTCGAAGTGTGGGCCGGGCGCCTGTCGGCGGAGGCGCGCGCGCGGTTTCGGGAGAAGGTCACGGCGTTTCGCGAAGGCATGGCTGCCAGACCGGCGGGCGGGTGCTCGCCGATCGCGGGCTTTTCCGGCTGCTGGGCGGCGACTGGCCCCGCACGCTCGATGAGTTGGAGGAGTTGCGGCGGCATTGAACGGGCGCGGGTTGATGCGCCACAATAGGACGGGGAGGGTACGTAGATGGCGAACTTGATCATCGAAGTGCCGGACCACCTTGCAAAGAGCCTTGCGGGGATGGCAGCGGCACAGCGCAAGAGCGTCCAACAATTGGCCCTCGAACAATTGAGTTCGCTCGTCGAGGCCGACTCCGGAGTTCGCGCCGGATCTCCAGCCGCGGTCTTGCGCGTCATGCAGGAATCGCCGCACCTGAGTTCGGCGGATGTCGACGAACTCGACGCCGTCATCGCGGCCGGCCGGCTTCCTATCCGGGCGCGGGACCTCTTTTCGGACTGATCCATCGCGATCTATCTCCTCGATACCAACGCGATGAGGGCCCTGATGCGGGCCGATGTGCGAATGGCGTCCTGGCTGTCATCGATTGGAGCCGACGACCGTGTGGCGATCTGTACCATCACACGGGGAGAGGCCCTGTTCGGCTTGGAGAGGCTGGCTCAGGGACGACGACGAACCGAACTCGAAACGAAGGCCGGGAAGCTGTTCGCAATATTGCCGTGCGAGCCAGTGCCGCCGGGCGCCGCGGATCGGTACGCGAGCGTGAAGATATCTCAACAGCGCCGCGGCCTTCCGCTGGATGAAAACGATCTCTGGATTGCTGCAACCGCCCTTCTTATGGGGCAACGCCTGTTAGCCGCGACAGCGACTTCCAAGGAGTCGAAGGCCTCGCACTGGTTGAGCCGTAGGCCCAATCTCGAAAACCGAGGGATGAAGGTATTGCATAATGGAAATGTAATGGCGTTGTCTATTGACATGCCGGAAGATGTGCGAAGCGTCCTGGAAGGGCGGTGGGGTAATCTGTCGCGGCGTCTCACCGAGAACCTGGCGCTCGATGGCTACCGGCAGGGGCTGCTTAGCCTGGCACAAGTCCGGCGGCTGCTAGGGCTTGCGACCCGCTGGGAAGCGCAGGAGTTCCTCGGATCGCACGGCATCCCTGTGTTCGATTTCGATCCAGCGGAGCTCGACCGCGAGGCTGCGCTCCAGAAGTTGGCGGATGCGAACCGCCAGTCCAAGCGCGGATGATCGTCGTCTCCGATACAACACCACTGCGCCACTTGATCGCGATTGGCGAGGCGGAACTTCTGCCCCAACTCTACGGAACCGTGATTGTGCCGGGGGCGGTTTGGGCCGAATTGCAGGCTGAAGCCACACCTCTAATCGTCAAGACCTGGCTGGGGTCCCCGCCGGACTGGCTTGAGGTGCGTTCCTCGCAGGCAGTCGTATCAAATGAGCCAGCCCTCGATGCCCTGGATCCCGGAGAGCGGGAGGCAATCCAACTCGCGTCGGAACTGAGTGCGGATTTGCTCCTGATGGATGACCGTGAAGGGCGCTTGTTCGCCCTCCGCCGCCAGTTGCCGGTTACCGGCACCTTAGGTGTGCTGGAGAGAGCCGATGTCGTCGGCTTGCTCTCCGATCTCCCCTCGACGCTCGCCCGGCTGGAAGCAAGCGGCTTCTATTTGTCTACCCGGCTGCGGGAATCCGTTCTCGCCCGTCATCGAAACCGGCGCGGGATCGGTTCCTGAAATTTGGGGGCGAGGCCTCCAGGCCACAGGCCTTGCGAAACCGGCCGGGGCCATGCAAGCTGGGGAAGTATGCCCGAACTGCCGGACATCGCGGCTTACATTACAGCGCCAGAACCGCGCGTGATGGGGCTGCCGCTCGAAGGCGTGCGGCTTGTAAGCCCGTTTCTTCTTCGAACCACGACGCCGGCGCTCTTGGAAGCGGCGGGATGAACCGTTCGCGAACTGCGGCGCGTGGGAAAGCGCATCGCCATTGGCCTGGATGGCGACCTCTGGCTGGTGCTGCACCCGATGATCGCCGGGCGCCTGCATTGGAAGCCTGCCCACGCGGCCCTCAAGGGGCGCCAGAATCTGGCGGCTTTCGATTTCCCGGCGGGATCGCTCACGCTCACCGAGGCTGGCAGCAAGCGGAGGGCGTCGCTGCACGTGGTGGCGGGCGAAGCCGGCCTGCTGGCAATGGACCCAGGAGGCATAGACGTTCTCACGGCCGATCTGGCAGGCTTGCGCGCGGCGTTGAGCCGTGAGAACCGGACTCTGAAGCGGGCATTGACGGATCCGCGCATCGTCAGCGGCGTCGGGAACGCGTGCTCGGACGAGATTCTCCACGGCGCCCGGCTCTCGCCCCTGGCTTTGACGCGCAAGTTGACGGGCGAGGAATGGGCGGTTGGTCTCAGGTTCTTTACAGACTTGCGATGATCGCGTCGCGCGGCACACCCTTGTGCTGGGCGACCTTGCGGAGGATCGAACTAAGCGTGCCGAGCCGGAGAGGATGGTGGTCCGGGATCGAGATCCGCTGCTTGGCCGGGTCGGAGGTCTCCAGAATCATGTGACTGCCGACTTGGTGCACCTTGGTGTACCGCTATCGCCGGCACAATGCATCGGCGAGGCGCAGGCCCGACACATCGCCAGGGATCTTCATGCCACGGATAGAATCTCGTCGCGGACGAGGTGGAGGCGGATTCGTTCGGGCTGCGGCCGATCGAAAAAGAACGCGGCCGTTGCCTCAATCACGTTGCTGCGCAACTCCTCCCACGTATCCCCCTCGGTGAAGATGTTCTCGGTAAGACATTCGGCGCAATAGCCTCCGTCGGATTCCTGGACAACCTCAAACACCAATTCGGACATACGTCTATGATACTCGATGAGTTCTCAGGTGGGAGCTGGAACTGGCCTCAGTCCTACCAGGTCCGCTCCGGTTCGGCAATGGCGCGCACACGGGAGATGTGACCGAGGTTTCGGAGTCCTCGTCGGCGCGGCCGTGGAGCAGGAGTCAACGGCGGGTCCCTTCCTTCGCATAGCCTTCCCACAGGCCTTGCGAAACCGGGCGGGGCCAATGCAAGCTGGGGAAGTATGCCCGAACTGCCGGACATCGCGGCTTACATTGTGGCGCTGGAACCGCGCGTGATGGGGCTGCCGCTCGAAGGCGTGCGGCTGGTAAGCCCGTTTCTGCTTCGAACCACAACGCCTGCGCTCTCGGAAGCGGCGGGAAGAACCGTGCGCGAGCTGCGGCGCGTGGGAAAGCGCATCGCCATCGGCCTGGATGGCGACCTCTGGCTGGTGCTGCACTTGATGATCGCCGGCCGCCTGCATTGGAAGCCTGCCCACGCGGCACTAAAGGGGCGCCAGAATCTGGCGGCTTTCGATTTCCCGGCGGGATCGCTCACGCTCACGGAGGCCGGCAGCAAGCGGAGGGCATCGCTCCACGTGGTGGCGGGCGAAGCCGGCCTGCTCGCCATGGACCCGGGAGGCATAGACGTTCTCACGGCCGATTTTGTGGGCTTCCGCGCGGCGTTGAGCCGTGAGAACCGGACTCTGAAGCGGGCCTTGACGGATCCGCGCATCGTCAGCGGCGTCGGGAACGCGTACTCGGACGAGATTCTCCACGCCGCCCGGCTCTCGCCCCTGGCTTTGACCCGCAAGTTGACGGACGAGGAATGGGAGCGGCTATTCGCGGCCACGCGCGGCACGCTCGAAGCGTGGGTCGGGCGGCTGTCGGCGGAGGCGCGGGCGCGGTTCCCGGAGAAGGTCACGGCGTTTCGCGAGGGCATGGCGGTGCATGGGCGGTACGGAGAAGCGTGCCGGCGGTGCGGCGCGAAGATTCTCCGCATACGCTATGCGGACAACGAAACGAACTACTGCGCGAAGTGCCAGACCGGCGGGCGGGTGCTCGCCGATCGCGGGCTTTCCCGGCTGCTGG
>Ga0182021_10001214_pt1 | contig 29338 bp, 29 predicted proteins | sample 612E3MmetaG_FD_120493 | JGI IMG/M metagenome (GOLD analysis project Ga0182021, IMG submission 120493) | Permafrost microbial communities from Stordalen Mire, Sweden - 612E3M metaG (Illumina Assembly) | ecosystem: Environmental > Terrestrial > Soil > Wetlands > Permafrost | place: Sweden...
CGAAATTTCTCCTCGCTTTCCCGAAGCGCCTCCTCAGCTCTTTTGCGGGTAATGAGAAGGCCCAGCTGCCTTGAGTATAACTCAATATAATTATCATTTTTAAGTGTGACATTTTTAGGCATGATAAGGGTAATATCCCCTATCATTGTATTTTCTTTTGAAATCTTTATGAAAACAACTTCACCCACATTAAAAGTCTTCTCTAAAAGATAAATAACAGGTTTGGGAATGGTGTCTCCCGTAAGTTCAATCAAAGATGGAAAATGGGTGATTGTGGAGGACATTGTTTTCCAGGCGCGAACTTGGTCGTAGTCCCATTTTTTTCCAGGCAGTTTAAAGCCTAATAAGGAGGATACTTTTTTTATAATTCCCTCCGGGGCAGAAATAGCGGTTGTGATAAATTTATTTCCGCCTTCGTCATATAAGCTGAAAACAGCATATTTTGCGCCGGAAATATCTGCAATCGTGTCGGTTATTTCCTGGTAATTAATTTTGTTGCCGTCAGACTGCAGAAACTCTTCAGATGCAGCAACAATTTTCTCCAATATTTTCTTTTCTTCCGGTTCATTTTGGATTGTCATATTGTTTGTATTACCATTGAAAGCCGGCAACAGGCTTATTAATCATTTACTTTAATTGACCACTGACTGATAGCTCAAGTTTTAGGCAATTATTTATCTAAATTTATTTATTTATTATACTCTTTATAATCTTAATATCAAAAAATGATATGTAATTATATTTTAATAAATAAGTAAAATAATTAATTTTCGGATATTGTTTTGGCCGCGGTAAATACAATAGTTGGCTTTTGCTCCAACAAAAAATACAGGATGCCCAAAGTATATTTTAACTTTAAGACTGCTCATATAAATACATCGGATGTTTGTCAAAGCCCAAAGCTTTTTCGAGGGTATAGGCAGCCCTGAAAACATTGTCCTCCCTCAATGTGTTGGCTATTATGTGCAGGCCGATAGGCAGGGGGGGATTTTCACCTGAAGATTTCGATAATCCGGCCGGGATGGATATCGCCGGCAGACCAGCAAGATTAACGGGAATTGTGCAAATATCAGACAGGTACATCTGCAGCGGATCATCTATTTTTTCACCGATTTTAAATGCCGTGGTTGGTGAAGTCGGCGATATGAGCACATCATATTTAGCAAACGCTTTGGCAAAATCATTATTTATAAGGGTGCGAACTTTTTGGGCCTTTTCATAGTAGGCATCATAGTACCCTGCTGACAAGCTGTATGTGCCTATCATTATGCGCCTTTTTACTTCCGGCCCAAAACCCTCGGAGCGGCTTTTTTTGTACATCTGCCTCAGGGTCTGCGCATCCATACTCCTACGTCCATACCTGACACCGTCAAAGCGGGACAAGTTTGAGCTCGCTTCCGAGGGCGCTATTATATAATAGACGCTCAGGGCGTATTCGAGGGAAGGAAGTGATGTTTCCTCAATTATTGCGCCGGCAACTTCAGCAAGTTTGAGCGCTTTTTGGACCGCCGCCTTTACCTGGGGGTCTATCTCATTAACCATCAGCTCTTTTGGGACGCCTATCCTCATCCCTTTTATATCATCCTTTAAAAACCCGGTATAATCGATCTGGCCATTTTTTATGGAACTTATGGAAGTTGAATCATTCTCATCCCAGCCGCTGATTACATTCAGGAGCCTAGCAGAGTCCTCAACATCATGCGTGAACGGGCCTATTTGGTCAAGAGATGAGGCAAAAGCAATCAACCCGTAGCGCGAAACAAGGCCGTATGTAGGTTTAAGGCCGACGACACCGCAGAGAGATGCCGGCTGCCTTATGGAGCCGCCTGTATCTGAACCGATGGAACAGATTGAGAGGCCCGCAGCAACTGCAGCAGCAGGACCGCCGCTTGACCCCCCGGGGACACGGCTTATATCCCAGGGATTTTTTACGGGTCCGAAAAATGAATTCTCATTGGATGAGCCCATGGCAAATTCGTCCATGTTTGCTTTTCCAGTGAGAATATAATCCTGAAGTTTAAGCCTCCGGATGACTGTTGCATCATATACAGGAATGTAATTTGATAATATTTTTGAGGCGCACGTGGTGGTGACTCCCAGTGTGCAGATATTGTCTTTTACTGCAACCGGAATGCCGGTAAAATCTTTTATTGGGCCGCCGCTGCTTATGTATTTATCAATTTCTGCGGCTTGCTTTAAGATGTGCCCGGCATCATATCTTAAAAAAGCATGGATTGCCGGTTCCACTTTTTGGATGGCATCCGTGACAGATTTTGCAATATCGCCGGCACAGACCTGCTTCTTTTTTAAAAGGCTGTTGAGGGTGTGAGCCGGAAGAAAATTTAAAGGCACATCCTTTGTTTTTACCATATCTTTTTGGCGCTTTCTATCATAGTTTTACCGGATTTATTCTGTTTGATAAAATAATCTTAAATGTACTTACATTAATCCCGAAGATTAAGGTTTTTCCCTAATCTATTTTTGGTACTAAAAACCCTCCTTTGTATTCCTCGGGGGCATTAGACAGCGCCTCTTTGGCTGAAAGCTGTTTTTTTACAATATCTTCACGAAATACATTATTGATTTCAATAGTATGGGCCGTCGGCAGCACTGCAGATGTGTCGGCTTTGCTGATATTTGCGACGTGCGCAAGTATCTTGTCGAGCTGTTCAGTCATCTTATCTGCCTGCTCCTCATTAAATTCGAGTTCTGCTAGTTTTGCAACATGCTTTACATCATCTTTTGATATCATACTCATTTGGCCGGACCCTCCATTATCTTTAAATAGTTTTTCTTAAGAGGTCATTTTTTTAAATCTTTAAAATAGCCGTGCCTAAATAACTATCCTTTAAATAGTCATCTTTGTTTTTTAAGTATTAATTTTACCAGTCTATTCTTAAGAAAACTACCTAATAATAGATTATAGGTCAACACTTAAACAGATAAAATAAATTTTTTGATTTAATTGTAATAAAAGATGCAATAAAATATTAAAAATGATATCGTTAGTTTATATAAATAATAAAAAAATAAAATACAATAGCCGTAACTAAGGAAGAGGAAGAAATGAAAAGCAAAAAACTGATTTTGATTCTAGCCATAACAGCGGCTATAATCCTTATTGCCCTGCCGACATTTACAGGGTGCGGCAAAACTGCAGCATACGCTGATCCCATAACAGAAAGCCTCTTAATAGCAATGAATAAAGCTGATTATGCCGGTTTTTCAAAAGATTTTGACGTAACAATGAAAGCTGAAATAACTGAAGCTAATTTTCCTGATTTTCTGGCCAAAATAAACGGAGTAATCGGCAGCTATAAAGAAGGCTCCAAGAAAATAGTCGGTGTTAATATTCAAAACGCATTAACCACTGCAACATATACGGCAAATTATGAAAAAGCTGAAGGTACCACTGTTGAGGTCACCTTTAAGAAGATAAACGGCCAAATGAAGGTTGTCGGCTTGTGGTTTAAATAGAGTGTGGTTTAAGAAGTCTGTGGTTTTTTTAAAGAGTAATGCTTATATTTTAAAGAGTAATGCTTATAATATCCATGTTTAATTTTCCTATCGGGACAATAATAGGCGGAGTACTTTGGAAAAGGATGAGCCATCCGGCAGCAGAGAAATACTTGAATTACCTTAAAGAGTTTTAGAAGTCATTTGCCCTTTATTAAAAAAAATTGCCTGTAATCTGAAATATGAAAGACATCATATCCATTTGCTCCGGCAGCCTCGCAAAGTTTATTGTCTGCTGTAAATAATGGATATTGAAGTTACTTAATACATCTTTATAAACTGCATCCTGCCTAAAAGTATCAGTATCAGCGTGAGATTGTATATTGAATGCAGAAAAATCACAGGGAAAATAGACTTTGTCTTCTCATACATAAAAGCAAGTATCCAGCCTATCACCATTATCGGAAAAAAGCTGAACAGGTCTAGGTGCGCCGCTGCAAAGACAACAGATGACAGGAAAATGCCAATGACCACACCAAAACTTTTCCTGAACGCAGGATATAAAAATCCGCGAAAATAGACTTCTTCGCATAGGGGGGCGATAACTGCAGTCACTACTATGAGAATAGTGCCTGAAACATTACCGCTTCTCACCAGCTCATCTATTTTTGACCCTGGAGCTTCTATCCCAAAAACTTTTTGCAATATAATCACATAGATAAAGCTTACCAGGAAGATAAGAATCAGGGATAAAAAAGTATACCATATAGTCTTGGCTATGCTGTAATAGCGAAATCCCAGGTCGCGAAGGCCGGAACGCCTCCAGTAAATTGCAAAAAACCACACGACCCCGAGCATCAAAAGAACCTGTACTCCGTAAAAAATTGAAAAGGTCAGGTTATCTATGTTTGAGATATTTAAATTTAACAGCTGTTTGCCATTTAAAACAGAAATAAGTTTTGATGTACCAAAATAGATGCCGGTAAGGATGGCAACTAAAAAAACAACAGAAATAAGGCCGTCAATCCAGTTCCATTTTATATTCTGTTTCTGGCTATTTGCGGTAATTCCTCCGTTATTTTCCCCGCTATTTTCCCTGCCGGAAACTTTTGCTTTCCGGAGCCTTCTGAATTTAGCAGGTTCTCCCGTGTTATCCGCGTTAAAAGAGATGTCAAGCCTTGAATCCAAAAAACGAAACCTGTTTGGAGAATATCTTTTTTTCGTGTCATCTCCTGTGTGCTTCCCTTCGCTTCTTTTTTTTACCGGCATTGTTTAGTATTGTAATTTTATTATTGAAAGATTTGAAAATCTAAAATTAATATAGAGATTTGAAAATCTAAAATTAATACTTTTTATTTTATCATGTCCTTGAATTCATCCTCACCGATTGTTTTGACCCCAAACTTGTGGGCATCGTCAAGCTTGCTGCCAGCATCCTCCCCTGCCAGAACCATGTCTGTGCTGCGGCTGACACTTGATGTAACGCGGCCGCCGAATTTTTCTATCAGCCGGCTTGCAGCATCCCGTGTAAATTGGGTTAACCTGCCGGTAAGCACAAAAGTCTTGCCGGAAAATCCGGGGCGGTCCTCTATATCCGGTCTGGCGGATTTGAAATTTACACCTGCTGCTCTAAGCTTTTCGATTATATCCCTGTTCTGCCCGATAGAAAAAAATGTCACTATACTTTCGGCTATGCGGGGGCCTATCTCAAAAATACTGCTTAACCGGTCAAAGCCTGCTGTCATAAGAGAATCCAGATCAGGATAATTTGCCGCCAAAACATCTGCAATATGGGAACCGACAAACCTTATGCCCAGTGCAAACAGGAGTCGTGAAAGAGGCCTGGATTTGCTTGCCTGTATTGAGGATAATAGATTCTTCGCAGACTTTTCCTTAAAATTTTCCAAGCCCAATACCTGGTCTTTTTTGACATAATAAATATCTGCGGCATCCTTAATTATTTTATTATTTAAGAGTTTTTCAACTATTGCGGGCCCCAGGCCCTCAATATCCATTGCGCCTTTGGATGTAAAATGCACAATGCGCTCAAGTTGTTGGGCCGGACAAGCAAAAGAGCTGCACCGGAGTGCAACTTCCCCGGCTATCTTTTCAACAGGCGAGCCGCAGACAGGGCATTTATCAGGCATGTTAAATTCTTTTTCACTGCCTGTGCGCCTTTCAATAAGGGGCTTTATGATTTCCGGGATTATTTCACCAGCTTTATGGACCACCACCCAGTCACCGATGCGGACATCTTTTCTTTTTAGCTCATCTTCATTATGCAGCGTGGCATGTGAGACTGTTGAGCCCGATATAAGGACCGGCGCCAGGACCGCGACAGGTGTCAGTGTGCCTGTGCGCCCGACATTTACGGTTATACCCAGAACTTGTGTTATCTGCTGCTCGGGTGGATATTTAAATGCTGCGGCCCAACGGGGATTTTTGGATGTCTGGCCAAGGCGTTGCTGGAGCTCAAAGCTGTTTACTTTAATGACAATGCCGTCGGTCTCGTAGGGCAGGCTGTGGCGCCTTTCGCGCCAGTATTCTATGTAATCCTTGATTTGGGCAAAGCCTGTTGCCTTTGAGATATTGGGGTTTATTCTAAGCCCTGCATTTTTAAGCCAGGCAAGCGTTGTGTACTGGTTATCAATGCCGGCGGTCATAAGTTCATTGTTTGTGGCAACCCCATAAAGAAAAACATTTAGCTTTCTTTCCGCCGTTGCCTTCGGGTCTATCTGGCGGAGCGAACCTGCAGCGGCGTTGCGCGGGTTTGCAAAAGTCGCCAGTCCGTCTTCCTCACGCTGCTGGTTTATTTTTTTGAATTCATCCTTTGCAATATAGACCTCTCCCCTGACTTCCAGGCGGGCCGGGATCAGTTGGCGGGCTTTATCAGGGATTATACTTATGAGCTTGTCTTGGTGCATATCTTCTGTATCAGGCAAGGCGTCTGTGGTATCTTCAGTTACTGCTGCGCCTGGAGCTTCTTTAGTATCGGCAACTGAGTCTGTGCCTGTGGCTGTCCCGGCAGCTGCTTTTGTATCTTTATCTGTATCTGCAATTAATAAGCTTGCACCTGTAACAGCACCAGCGGATGCATCGTAACCTTCGATTACCCTGACACCCTCAATTTCCCCTATATCAATAATTTCAGAGATATTTTGAGATAAAGTGTTTTGAGATGGCGCCAATAAAAGCGGTATAGATTTAATAGTCCTGAGGTTGCTTGTAATATCCTCTCCCGTTATCCCATCTCCACGGGTTGCCCCGCTTACAAACCTGCTGTTCTCATAGACAAGCGATACTGCGGAGCCGTCTATTTTGAGCTCGCAAACAAATTCAACATCATTTTCACCAAGCCCCAAGTCCTTAGATACCCTGTCCAAAAAATCCTGAAGCTCCCCATAATCAAACGCATCCTGCAGGGAAAGCATTTTTTCACCATGGCTGACTGTTTTAAACCCTCCCTCAAGTGGGGAGCCTATGCGCTGAGTGGGAGAGTCAGGCGTTATGAGCTCAGGATATTTCTCCTCAATCTTTTCAAGGCTTCGCATCAAGCTATCGTATTCGGCATCGCTTATAACAGGATTGTCTTTGATATAATAGTAGTAACTGTGTTTATTTATTTCTTCGCGAAGAAGCCTTGCCATTTCTGCAGGATTTTTAATGTTATTTATATCAGCATTAAAAAGTTTGCGCATTATATCATCCTGATTATATGCATGGGAACTCAATCCGGCCATCCTTCTATTGATCTTTCTTCCCAACCAAAATTTATTTTATCATCAGAACCGTTCTCGTTTTTGTAACCTTCAATAAGCAACGTTTCCAAATGTTCTTTTTTTTCTTTATCGATTTTTTTCATGTCTGTTAAAAGGGCAATATCAATATCGCTGAATTTATTGCTGCTATTAGATGTCTTCCAAGACTATTCGACCGGGTAACCTTTTGTCTGCCAGCTCTCTATACCTCCTTCGAGGGCAGAGACATTTTTAAATCCTGATTTTTCAAGCAGTGTCACCGCATTCGAGCTTAAACCACAGTCATAGTTGCTGCAATATATTATAATCTCCTTTGAGCTGTCCAGTTCACCTGTCCTGCCCTCAAGATCCCTGTAGGGTATGTTTATTGCACCTTTTATGTGCTTCACCATATAGCTGTCTTCTGAGCGCACATCGAGGATTATAATGTCTTCCCCTTTGGTTACTTTGGCATTCAGCTCATCCGCAGTGATGTGCCTAACTTCACTAATATCGGTATTGCCAGTGGCTGTGGTTGTGGCTGCATCTGCTGCTGTGGTTACGTTTTCATCAGGCTCCTGCGGAGGTGCGTTTGAAGCTTCTGCAGAAACAGTAATGGAAGAAGATGGCGAATTGGCGGACGTAGCAGAAGCGGTGGAAGCACTTTCTACAATCACCGGATAACCTTTGCCGGTCCAGGCATTTATGCCACCTGTCATATCATAGACTTGTGAAAAACCTTTGCTTATAAGCAGTACAGCAGCTTTTGCACTTCTGCTGCCGCTCCTGCAATAGACTATAATTGGTTTGTCTTTTATAAGTTCACTGTACCTGGTTTCGAGCTCATCAACCGGGATCAGCAACGCAGAGTCAAGATGCCCTAAATCAAATTCCTCCTTAGTCCTGACATCAAGGATTATATAGCTGTCTTTTTGGGTTTTAAAGATTTCTGCCACTTTTTCAGGAGAAATCTTTGTGGGCTCTTTTTTTGCCAGTACTTCACTGCATCCTGCAAGAAAAAGAGTAACGGTTATAAATATGGCCAGACAGCTTAAGGCAATTATTTTTAAAAGAAAAGTATTTTTAGCCCTGTTCATTTGTTTTATTATTTGATTATCTTTAACTTTTATTCTAATTCATTTTTTATCTGATTGCTAATTGAATTTATCCAAATGCATGTTCAGGAGAATTGAAAAATAATTTATTGGCTGTTTATCAGAAAAATTAAAGCATCTTAGATGCCTGTTAAAAAAAACAGTAGGAGCGACTAATAAAGAATTGTAATTAATGTCCGGCAACACTGGGATAGGTATACGAATTGGAAAGGCGTATATTATGGCTGTATATTATAATTCAGTAAAAGTATAAGAGATTTATTTGTTCCCGGGATCTAAGGAACTTTATAATGTGTGCCAAGCAGTGTTTATATATTCTTCTTAAGAAGAGTCATCAAATACCATTTAGACTAAATTATATTATAAGTTTTTCAAACATAAACAAAATTGATAATATAATAGTTAAAGTATTCCTATTCCAAATTTCTATATAAAAATTTTATCATGACAAGAGAATAATGGTGGGATTAAAAGATCTGGCATATATAATCTCAATTTTTCTTGAAATTGCTTTACCATTGATACTTGCTGTAATTATCTGGAAAAAATTTAAAGCTTCATGGGCTATTTTCTTTCTGGGCATGCTTTTGTTCCTTGCATCACTCATAAGGATCCCGTTAAATACCTTTCTGGGCGGCCTGTTGCAATCAAGTTTTCGGGGTGAATCTTTCTATATCCTGTACGGCGCAATGGCGGGCCTGACCGCTGGTATTTTTGAAGAAGGTGTCAGGTGCATTGCGATTGGGGCAGTAATAAAACCCAGAGATTATTATAGGGGGATAATGTATGGGATAGGGCATGGCGGTGGAGGAGAGTCAATGGTTTTTGTTGGGTTTTCAACCCTTGCCAACTTTATTATATTTAAATTCTTCCCTAATATAATGCCTGCAAATGCAGTTTCCCAAATAGCTCAGATGGCCTGGTATCTGCCGCTTATAGGTGCACTAGAAAGAGTACTTGCAATTGCCATACAAATTGCTTTTTCAGTTCTTATAATGTATGCATTTATGTCAAGGAAATACTATGTGATATTTGTGACAATTATTTTCCACGCAATGGTTGACATGGTTGCATTTTATCTTAATTATAAATTCGGTTTCTGGTTTGCGGAAGCAGGTGCAGCAGTTTTTGCATTAGCAGGCATTATAGTAATATTGAAATTAAAAAGTTTAAAATCTGAATATAATGACGGTGGAGTTGAAATAAAATAATAGGCTATAATAATATATAGGGGGTAAGTATTCGCAAAGCTGGACGCCTGAATTAGCTTACCCCGTAAATAAGAATATCAAATAATATAAAAATTGCAATACCTAAAATAAATAATTATTATACTTATTTTACAAAACTAAATTTAAATACCTATAATAATATCTGAAAAGTAGTATAAATATCTGTATTAATATTTATTATTATATAAATAATATAAGTTAAATTATTTATATATTTTTTAATTAATATAATTATTTATTATTGTGCCAATCCAAACCACTTATTATAAATAGTGTCATAGGTGCCATCAGTTTTTGACCCGGCAATAGCGGTATCGATCATCGTTTTAAGCTGGCTGCCTTTCCTGTAAACTATCACAAATTCCTGTGAAGAGATTGTTTCATCAAGTACCTTATATGAATCAGTATTTTCTTTGATAAGGTTTAAAGCAACAGGAAGGCTTAAAAGAATTGCGCTTACATCCTGCGCCTTTAACCCATCAAGCAGTTCCAAAATTTCTTTATATTTCACTACCTCAAAACCTGACAGGTATTCCGGATTCAGGTTTTCAGCGCCGGCTTCAAGTATTCCCACCTTTTTGCCTGCCAGATCATCCTTTGTATTTATTTCTGTGCCCGAAAGCGAAACAAGCATGTATTTCATGCTAAAGTAGGGTTTTGAGAAGTCGACAATGGCATCTTTTTCAGGATTATATGGGACCGCTGAAATTATAAGGTCTATTGAGCCCTCCCGCAGCAATTTAAAATCCGTATCCCACTTTATCGATTCAAGCCTTATTTCTTTTCCGAGCCTTTTTGCAATATCATTTGCCAAATCGACATCAAAACCAATCATCTCACCCTGTTCTATATATTCAAAAGGCGGATAAGTGGAATCAACCCCGATTAGAAGCAATTTGCTGTCTGCTTCATTGGTATTTGTCTGCTCCGCGGGCAAAGTACCATGGAACATGCTGCTAAAGCTTACACATCCGGACATGGAAACTAATATCACCAGAAGCGCCGCCAGGGCAAAACCTGGCAGAAATAATTTTTTTAAACTTTTTTTATTCTTCATAATTTTCCAACAGTAATTAATTAATTATTACTGAATAGTCTTTAAATAAATTATTTGCTTAAACATAGCTAAATAATTCATGCATTTAACTTCTTTAGCCAGTTCTTCACCGGAATCAAATTAAATAATATTCAGCAGATCCCGGAGATTACAATACGGCCGTATAGTCTTTTTATCACATCACGATAAAAATAGAAACCCTGCAACGGATTAAGCAGGCTTTTGCATGCGCCATAATATTTCTATATTATGTCTGAAGGTTCGGGGAAAAGGGTGTTTCTGGCAAAGTAATCAGCAAATGTCGGGAAAACAGTCAGCTCAAGATACTTTGAACGCTCAGCGATATCTTCAGCTTTTTTTCTTAAAACTGACGAAATGAGAACCATCTTGGCGCCCACTGCAGCGGCATTGCCTACCTGCGATATTTTTTTAAGCGATACATTCGGAAACATCCCGATATTTACAACATTTTTAGGGTCTATATAAGAACCGAACGCGCCGGCGATTATTATCCTGTCTATTTCTTCAAAGCTTATTCCTGCGCTCTCCAAAAGCACGTCTATGCCTGTCCTTATTGCGCTTTTTGCAAGCTGTATTTCTACAATATCATTCTGGTTTATTGAAATCCGGCCTTCCATGCATGTTAAAAGCCCAACATCTTTGGAATCTTTTTGTGCCTGCAGTTTTATATCTTCTTTTTTGCAGTTTTTCTCCTCTTGTCCACAGGGTTCAAGCAAATATTGCTGTTTTCCCTTATCATCCAGGCATAGGCATCCTGAATCAGCGATAAACCTTCCCCTGTTGCTTATTATTCCGGCTTTAAGCAGCTCGGCAATGGCATCAAGTATTCCTGAACCGCAAATCCCCACAGGTTTTTTATCGCCAATTGTCTGTATCCTGGGTTTACATGACCCCGGATCGATGGTTACCCTTTCGATGGCGCCGGGAGCGGCCCTCATACCGAATTTTATGTGAGCTCCCTCAAAAGCCGGCCCTGAAGCTGTCGAAACACTTTCAAGCCCATTGTCGCTCTTTAATACTATCTCGGTGTTTGTGCCGATATCTATTCCAAGATAATTTCCCTCCATATCGTCAATACCGCTGGCGAGTATCATTGCCATATGGTCAGAACCCACAAAACCAGCAATGGCAGGCAAAAGGTAGACATACCCGCCTTGCGTTATTTTTATGCCAACTTCCCATGCCTTTATATTGTGGGGGATATCGGTAAGCGCAACAAACGGCGACAGGCCAAGCTGCCTTACCGGAAGCCCAAGCAGCAAATGGTGCATCGCAGTGTTGCCCACAATTGTCATTTCGATTATCTGTTCGACCTTAATATTTATTTCTGCCGCAAGTTCTTCGATAGTCTTATTAATCTGCTCTATGACAACTGCATTTATTTTTTGCCCGTTTTCCTGGCTCTGCATTGCAAAATTAATCCTGCTCATGACATCCTCGCCAAAGCTTATCTGCGGATTCATGACACCTTTTTTTGCAATGGTCTCACCGGTTAACAGGTTTACAAGCAGAAATGCAATCTTTGTTGTACCAAGATCAATGGCGATGCCATAAGCTTCACCGGAAGTATCTGCGCCTTCAGCCATTATGATCTCGCCGTTTCTTACTGTTATTGTGGCGGACCAGGAATTTTTCCTTAATATATCAGGCATATATTTTAACACCCTGTTATCGATACTTCTTATGTCTGCATCAATATCATCCCGGTTGGCATCCATAACAGAATCTTTTATCCTGGAAAAATCAGCCTGCATATCTGAAAGACTGGGAGGTTTTATCTTGACAAAATATTTTTTAAAAACAGGATTGACCTGCAGCTGGCCCTCATCGCCTGAAACCTGCAGTTTCTGTTCTTCTGTAAGTGAGGACGCAGGGATATAAATGCTCGTATCACTGTCAAAAGTCTGCTGGCATGCAAGCCGCACACCCCGGATTATCTCTTCTCTAGTCAGTGTTTTGAGCTCCTGCGCATTTGGCGCGGCAGCGGCGTTATCAAGTATTGCAATCCTGCACTTGCCGCATGTTCCTTTACCGCCGCAAACTGTCTTAATTCCCACTCCTGCATCAATTATTACTTGAAGGCCGTTTTTAGGCTCATCAAGCTCTATTCTCTTGCCTATCGGTTCAATTTCGATTGTAAAATTTTCACCCTGCATAAAATTTTGGACCCGTTAAAATGCAAAATACACTATTTTGCCAAATATGGTAAATTTCTAAATACATTACCTTATCAGTTTTGCATAAAATCCATAAATTGGATATAAAAATGTCCGGATATGAATTATTTTGTTAAATCTGCCCGCACACTGCAATATATGCCTGTACACTGCAACCTTAGCCTAAAAAAACAAAGTTATTTTTTATGTTTTTCGATTTCCTGCCTTATAAAAGTCTCAAAATCGGGACCTGCTTTCATGAGGTTTGTAAGTTCTGCGCCTAAGTTGGAAGGTTTTATTTTTGCAATCCATCCTGCGTCATAGCAGGACTCATTGATTAATTCAGGGGAATCTTCAAGATCTGAGTTTGACTCAATTATTTCGCCGCTTACAGGCGCAAAAATCTTGCCGACCCATTTGCCTGATTCAAGTGATGATAAGGATTCGTTTTGTTTTACTTTTGCGCCTTTCATTGGAAGTTCAATATAAACAATCTCGCCGGCAAGTTTCTGGAAAAAATCTGAAGCGCCGAAAATTATGTTTCCGCTGCCGTCATCTTTCGCCCAAAAATGGTTCTTCTCATAATAAAGGTCATCAGGAAAATCATAGGTTTCAATTTGCATTGCAGCCTCCCCCTTACAAAAAATTATAAAATAAATTATATAAAAAAGTCTTTAAATAAACAACAGTAATAATACAATATTATAATTGTTATAATATTTAATTAAATAATTAATCTTTATAAGTTGACTTACAATATTTTTTGCACATTATCTATTTAAATAATAATTTACTCTTCTGCGTTTATTCCAGGACCAGGTTATAATGTTTGTTAATGACCCATCATTATTCCAAGCGACCTGTCCTTCTGTATACATGCCATGACCCTGTTGTCAGGTTTATTGCCAACATAATCGTTTTTCCAAACAGCCTAACCTTCTGCGTTCATGCTCTGAAGAACAAGTTCTGCAATATCCAGGACTTTGACTTTGTAGTCGATCTCACCTTTTTTTCGCTTTAGAGCCGTGTTCATGGTTCTTTCACACTGCTGGCAGGCCGATACAACTATCTCTGCTTTTGTGGCAAATATCTCATCTGTTTTTGCGTCAGCTATTTTTGATGAAAGGGCCGGGTTTAATGATTCAATATTGCCTCCCCCGCCACAGCAGTTTGCCTGAAGCCTATTGGTGTCAAGCTCGATAAAATCTATGCCAGGTATGCTTTTAATTACCTGTCTCGGCTCTTCAAAGATGCCTGAATTTCGTCCAAGGTCGCAAGGGTCATGGTAGGTCACTTTTATACCGGCTTTATTTACGCTTATATCATTTAGCTTGATTTTTCCTTCCTGTATAAGCCTTAACAGATACTGGGAAACATGCATTATTTCAAAATCCGGCTTTACCCCGGTCAGCTCAGTGTATTCATGCGCCCATGTATGAAAACATGAGGGGCAGGAGGTTATCAGAAGTTTTGCCCCCTTTTTTATAACCATGCCAATGTTGTGAAGCGCCAAGGATGTGACGGCATCGGTCATTCCTGAACTTAAAAGCGGAAAGCCGCAGCACCACTCGTCTTCCCCCAAAAGTGTAAAATCAACATCCGCTCTTTTAAATATTTCGGTTATTGCCCTTGGGATGGAAAATGAGCGCGGTGAAAAAGAGGACACGCAGCCGACAAAATAAACAACCTCAGCGGTGTCTTTTACATAGTCGCTTAAAGTTATCCCTGGTATCTGTTTTAGCCAGTCAAGCCTTCCCTGGTTGGTGTCAAAGGTTATGTTATAGGCGGTCTTGATTTTGTCCTTTAGCATATCAAGGATCTCGGGATATTTACTGCTGTCTACCAGGTCCTGCCTTACCGCCCTGAAAAGTTCGCTGATTTTAACGCCGCTCGGGCATTCCTTTGTACAGTAATTGCACATCGTGCAGGTATATATCTTTTGTGAAAGCTTGTCTGTAAGTGGCAGTGTTTTATTTGCGGCAGCTTCAATCAGACTTAGCTTCCCTCTCGGGGATACGCCTTCGTCAAGCGTGTTTTTATAAACCGGGCATATTGACAGGCATGTGCCGCATCTTGAACAGCCGTAAAGTTCATCCCGTTTTTTAGATACTCTCACCGTTTTGGCCAACACACCGGTACCCGAAATGACCACATTAGTTTTAGAGCCATCCATGCCAGCAATACCTTTGGCTCCTGCTGCGATACCTTTGGCGCCAGCCGAGGTTTCTTTGGAGCCAGGCATATCTTTAGCATTTGCGATGTCTTCGGCACCTGCAAAATCTTTATCTTTTAATAATATTTTTTCTTCACCCATATTTTCCTGTTATTTTCCTAAACTGATTAAATTATTTTATCTTTATTTATCAATACTATTCAATAATAAATTCATACCATAAATCTTCCATATAAAAAGTTTTATATTCTGGTTCCCACCGGTTTTGTTATTTTCCTGTCCTGATTAAATAATATTTTTTCAAACTTTTAAATATTATGTCTTTCCAATGCGCTAACTATTTTTTTTAATTTTTATGTTAAAAACATTTTACCGGGATTTAAGATATTGTTCGGGTCAAATGCTTTTTTAATCCTTTTCATGAGCTGATAGGCATCTTCTGAGATCTCAAGCTTCAAGTATTTTGCTTTGGTAATACCAATGCCATGCTCACCTGATAATGTTCCGTCGAGTTTTATTGTCTCAATAAATATCTCCTCGATGACTTTCTCTACTTTGGCTTCTTCTACGCTGTCCCGCAAATCAGTAAGTATTGTGGGGTGAAGATTACCATCCCCTGCATGGCCGAAGGTCCCTATCATGATATCATATTTTTTGGCTATAGATTTTACAGCCTCAATAAGTTCCACGATCCTGCTTCTTGGCACAGTTGCGTCTTCCAGTATTGTTGAAGGCTTTATCCTTGCAAGAGATGACAGAGCCGCCCTTCTTGCTGCCCAGAGCTTGTTTCTCTCTTCATCTGAAGTCGCCTGTTTACATGATAAAGCGCCGTTGTCGTTGCATACCCCGGTTACCACAGCAGCTTCGATATCTACTGCGCCCTGCTGGCCGTCAACTTCGATAAGAAGCATTGCGCCTATGCTCCTGTCAAGCCCTACCTTTAAATAATCCTCTATTGCGTTGATGGTTACATTATCGACAAATTCAAGGGTTGCCGTTATTACTCCTGCTGCAACAATATCCCTCACAGTTTTCGCGGCATCCAGCATATCGGCAAAAGTAGCAAGAATGCTGGCCCTTGCCGGTGGAGCAGGTAAAAGCCCAAGCACAGCTTTAGTCACAATTCCGAGGGTTCCTTCAGAGCCGACCATTAAATCGACAAGATTGTAGCCTACTACGCTTTTTACTGTTTTTGTGCCGGTATTTATAATTTCCCCTGTTGGCAATACGACTTCCAGGGCATTTACATAATCTTTTGTGACGCCATACTTTAAACCCCTCAGACCTCCTGCATTTTCAGCAATATTGCCGCCTATCGTTGAAGTTTTCAGGCTTCCCGGATCGGGAGGATAAAAGAGCCCGTATTTGGAAGCTGCTTTATCCACATCAATAGTGATTACCCCGGCTTCGACTTCGGCAAGAAGATCCACAGGGTTTATCCCGATTATCCTGTTCATGTCAACCATTACAAGCGATATGCCCCCGTTTACTGTAAGGCAGCCACCGCTTAGGCCGGTGGCAGCGCCCCTTGGAGTTACGGGTATTTTTTCCAGGTTTGCAAATCTCATGATACGGCTTATCTGCTCAGCGCTGCTTACTCTTACTATGACATCCGGCATGTATTCCCGTCTTGTGGAATCATAGCCAAAACATATCTTGTCCTCGATATCTGTCAGTACCTTATCTTCACCGGCAATCTCTGCCAGGTATTTTATATGCTCATCTTTCATTTTCTAAACTCTTTCGGTTGTATGTTTGTCCGTCGCTTACATTTATACTTTCCGGCCTTAAAATGCTGTCCTAACTTATGCTTTCTTGCCATGCTTCTTGCGCATGACCCCAACTTTACCTTATGCTTTTAGCCCTTGGCATGTCGCTGCATTTTTTACTGTTTGTCTGTTGCTGCATTTTATACTAATTCCAGAAATTTTTTAATATAAAAATTAAATAATAAAATAATTGGTGAGGCTGGTGAATTATTTAGCGTGCAAATCATACAATAAATAGTAATTAATGCCGCAATTACGGGTATCTCACCTTGTTATTTAAAAAAGAATACATAAAAATACAATAATCACTATAATTATAAAAGTGCCATAATAATACTTCCGTATGGATTGTATTTATAGATCAGGATTTAAAATTATGATTAGTTTATTATAAGCGCTTATGAAAATTGTGAAAGAAAAAATAAAATTATTGGAATTGAAAAGTATGGCTGCTGCAATGTTTGGAGACTTGGTCAAGGCTGTGGTAGACATAGAAAAAGAACAAATGGCCATAGACGCTGAACTTCACTCTGATGAAGAAGCGTTGCTTTTAAATGAAGGTTCAGAGCAGGATGATATCTGGGGAATAAACATATATCCGGAACTTTCACCCGGAGAACGGGTGGAATTTGATTCGATGATAAACTTGAGGCCAAGGGTTGGAAACAGGTCCAGAGGGATCGATGATGCTGAAATACGAAACAAAATCATATCAATTGTAAATACACTGATAGAGGAATAAATAATTGGCGTGTCAAATAAAAAGATTGGGACATTTAAAGAAAAAAGAATATGATGCTTAAATGACGATCTATCATAAAGAGCTTCAAAAAAAATGGCAAAACCTAAGTCTCGTCGAACAGCTTGCAAACGTGGGAAGCGAAGTCGAAAGAGCTCTTAAATGGAGGGAAAAAAGTAATATAGAATATTCCACACTAGCTTTTGAAAGAGCGCTCGAATTACTTGATTATACTACTGATTGCGTGGGTGACTTTCACAGGTTAAGGGAGCTAAAAAGACTAAGGGAAGTCCTGGTGGATTATTTTGCAGGAGCGAATATTTATTCCTCCAGCGCAAGGTCGCTTAGAAATTATTTTTATTGTTTCAATTATGCCGTTTCTTTATCAAAGAATAAATAAATGCCCGGCATAGTAAATTCTATTTTATCACCGGGATTACATAAGGGCCCTCGCCGATTATGCTGATGCTTGCATCTTCACCGAATTTTTCCAAGCCAATTCTTATTCCTTCTTCAACACTCCTGACAAGCTTTAATGCACTGTGCGGTATGTTAAAGGCCCCCTCAAGGAGGCACCCGCTATATAGATAAATCTCAGCTTTTTTTCTAGCCTTTACAAGTTCCTCAAACTCCCACTGGTCTGTCTTAAAATAATCCTTCCTGTTTATCTTTTCCATAAATTTATCGACATCGTCTTCCTCCTGGATTATTTCAACAAATTCCCTGCTGCCTATCTCTTCGGTGCATTCAGCCGCACATACAATCAAGCCGCCCTTCTTTACCGCAGGCATTGCCCCCACCATTCCCTTTACCGCCTGGTAAAGAGTTACGTCAATGGGAAGCCCGCCCCCGCTTGTCACGACTATGTCTGCTTCTTTTTGGATCTCGCAGACACTGGCCTCAAGGCAGAATTTGGCGCCTTTGTAAAAAGCTTCCTCCAAATCCCCGCAGAATACCCCGGTCACTTCCTTTTCCTTATTTATTGTGACATTTACAATAAAATCAACCCCTGCCTTTTTTGCTATTTCAGTTGATTCTTCATGAAAAGGATTTCCTTCCAGTACACCGAAGGCCGCCTTTGGCGATTCAAGTATTTCTGGTCCGTGAAAATGTTTAAACATATCCATATAGCTTATCCCGGGGCATATGGCTTTTCTGCCGCCTGAAAAACCTGCCATAAAATGAGGCTCAATAAGGCCAGTCAGTATTTTAAAATCGGCTTCAACAAAATTTTTATTTAAAATAATCGGCGTCCCGCGGCCGGTACGCCCGATATCAACACAACTTTCCCTGTCTCTTGCGTTATGGTTTATTATCCTGTAAGAGCCGGCGATTTTTTCCCCCACAAGGCCTTCCAGTTCTTTTCCAAGATTGGGCCTGTGAAGCCCGGTTGCAACCAGGATTATAATTTCATCTTTTTTGATCCCGCAACTTTCAATTTCGGCAAGCAGCGCCTCGAGTATGAGCTGTGTCGGTACGGCACGGGTTGAATCTGAAATTACAATGCAGACATTTTTTTTGCCTTTGATTTTTTCTGAAAGCGAAGCGCTTCCCAAAGCGCTTCCCGAGGCACTTCCGGCAGGAACTCTAAGTCCATCTAGTATCGCCCTTTGCGGGTTGGCGATAGCTTTTAAGTGCCTGCTGGAAATTATATGCAGTAAATTCCTATCGGGAACTTCCACTTTTATTTTTTCGTTTCCATATTCAAGCTCTGCAAACATAGTTTTACTCTAAGGGTTTTTTATTCTATCAGATTTATAAAATTTATTTACAGGATGGACCTGTACAAATCCTCATGCGGAGCAGCAATAATCTCATAATCCACAAGAAATCCCTTTTCCTGTGGATATTGTATACCTGCTTTTATTGATTCCGTAACATCTGACAATGCGCCGTTTATCACACAGATGCTTTTGCCTCCAATTGCTCTTGCAATCCTGACCTCAACAATATCTATATCTGTTGCCTTTATTGCGGCATCTGCGGCCCAGATTATAGAAGGTGCTGTAAGTGTCTCAATAACACCGATTGATTGCGGTTGCCTTATCTCGGAAGTGCCGGTCAGACCCGCAAAAATCTGCTGGTAAATATTGGGTATTGCCACGGAATCTATTATAAAGTCCTTGGATTCGTCCTCTATTACATTTATAGAGTTTTTGACAGCGCTCACATTCCCGGCAAAAATTACGTAATATTTTCCCGGGCATATGGTCCTGGCATCAATGATCTTTACCTGCGAAGCTTTGACAATAATATCTACGGCACTGATGCCTACAGCAATACTCCTGAACTCTACGACTCCAATGGAACTATCCATTGCACCTTCTTCTTTTTAACTTAAAATAAACGAAAAGAAAGAATATTTTTATCCTGCTTGTCTTAAGACAAATTAACTCACCTGCCAAATCAAGCTACTGATAAATTAACTTACTGGTTAGTCAGTTTTTGGCTTTGCGATAACTGCTTTATTTACTCTTGGGATCTGTCCGCTTCCTGATCTTACCATCCTGCCTGAAATCACTTTTTCAACTTCAGAATTAGGCCTCGGGATTACATGGACGCTGACAACTTCGCCAATTCTTTTTGCCGCTGCCGCTCCTGCGTCAACCGCTGCTTTAACGGCGCCAACATCGCCCTTGACTGTCATGGTTACAAGGCCGCTTCCGGCATATTCTTTAGAAATAAGCTTTACATTTGCTGCCTTTACCATTGCATCCGCGCCTTCAATAGCTGCCACAAGTCCTCTTGTCTCAATCATTCCCATTGCTTCTTCCATCGGAAATCTCCTTTCGGGTTTACAAACACTTATAAATTAAAAATACATTATTAATAAAGAATCACTGACAATAAAACTTTATCCGGTCAATATTACTTCACGAAGTTCATCCCGCCATTAACTACAAGCCTTCTCTCCCTTACAAAAGACCTTGGCGTGGTAACACCTTCACCGGTTGCGCCGGCGATTGTCCAGGTGGTGCCTCCTTTATATGCTTCCGCTGCAAGAGATTGGCTTGGCCCGTTGACAATTATAAAAGTCGTATTTATTGACTGCGCAAACTTTGTTATTCTTTCAATATTGTTTGAATGGATCATTGCAGTATGCTTAAACCCATGCTCAACCCTTATTGCAAGACTTGCTGCTTCTTCAAAGCTGTCAACAACTACTATAGGCAGAACCGGCATAAGCTGCTCGTGTTGCACCATGGGATGGCTTTCGGGGGCAATAAACACTGCAAGCCTTATTGCCGGGTCAACCGTAATACCTGCATCTTTTAAAATAACATCGCAGTTTTTACCCATATAACTCTTTACTATTTCGCCGTCTTTTACAACAATATCTACAACTCTTCTTGCCTGTTCTTCATTTAAAACCACTGCATTGCTTCTGCTGAATGCAGCAAGAAGCCTGTCTATGACGTTTCTGGTTGTTATACATACTTTTTCTTCATTGCATAATATATTATTGTCAAAAGTTGCGCCAAACACTATATCAACTGCTGCTTTGTTTATGTCTGCAGTGTCATCAACTATAACCGGAGGATTGCCCGGGCCCGCGCCCAGCACTCTTTTACCGCTCTTCATCGCAAGCCTTACGACACCGGGCCCGCCGGTGACACAAATAATATCAATATCAGGGCTCTTGAAAACTACTGCAGCGTTCTCCATTTTTGACTGTGTGGCCGCAGTAATAAGGTTTGCAGGTCCGCCGGCAGATACAATTGCATTATGGACAATTTTAAATATTTCAAGAGTGACATTATGAGCGGCCGGATGCGGCATATATACCACTGCATTGCCCGCCGATATCATGGAAATCGTATTATTTATTATGGTAGGCACAGGATTTGTCATTGGAGCTATAGCGCCTATAACACCAAACGGCGCCCCTTCTATCGTCACTATTCCTTTTTCATTGGCATAGCTGGTGATCTCCAGGTATTCCGGTCCAGCTGAGAACAATGCCGCAACTTCATTTTTTACTATCTTGTCTGCTACCCTGCCCATCTTTGTCTCTTCGACGCACATTTTTGCAAGTCTTTCCCTGTCGGCCATCGCAGCTTTTCTAATGGCTTCAACGATCTTAAACCTAATGTCCCTGCCAAGCTCCACATATTGTTTTTGTGCAGCCTTTGCAGCGGTAATCGCATCTTCCATTCTCTCAAACAAGCCATTGACGGAAGCTGAAGGACCATAAGTAACCGGTGAAGTTTTTAAGGACGACGGACCTGCACTGGCAAATAAATTATTTACCACCTCACGCACTATCTTTTCAACCTGACTATCATCTATCGCCACAACTTACCTCCATTTTTATTTCAATTAAAATCCGGCTTGAAAAAAAGCCTCATCGTTTAAATTTTTAAAATATTTGAGTCTGCTATGAATAAGTTATCGGAATGCCTCTTATCACAGCTTCATCCTTTGCAAGCGGGCTTAATATTACATTATTATTTACATTTATGCCGCCTGCTGCAAACTCATCAAGGTTTGCAAGAGTAATAACGGTTTTCTTTGTAAAGCTGGTGCCCCCGCTGGAATTGCCGCCGGTACCTGTGCCCAAACCGCCGCCTGTGCCTGTTCCTGCGCCGGTTACCGCTGAGTTGGCGCAATTACCGGACGCATCCTGTCCTTTGCTGCAAGGCTGCCCCGTTGCCATTGCGCAGATATTTCTTATAAGGTTTGGATCAATTGCTTCTCCTGTGAAACTGCCGTCAGGTATCGATGGCGGTATCATACTTTTATCAGCCATCTGTGATGACAGTGGCGAGACACAGGATGCATCAACGATTTCAACCATTGTACCGTTTACAATATCCGCTGCATTTCCGTCATCGGTATCAACATGCAACTCAGTCTTAAAATCAGGCGCGACCCTTACCTGTACATTATTAAAGGTCAGTCCCTTGGGCCCGCCGACTCTTACATCAACTACCTGGTTGTCTTTTATGCCAAAATAATCAGCATCCACACTGCTTAAATGCATGTGCCTGTTTGCCCTTATTGCTCCGTCTTTTAGCACAACGGCTCCTTTTGGGCCAACAAGTACACACGATGATGAGCCTACCGTGTCTCCAGAGGCCCTTACGGGCGCATCAATCCCAAGTACTATACAATCTGTCTTGGCAAGCTCGACCTGCGTCTTGCTTCTCAAAGGGCCAAGTATTCTTACATTCTGTATTGCAGTAAGCTTTGGCCCCACAACAGTCAGGGTCTCTTTGCTCGCAAACCCTGGGTTATAAAGTTCTCTTAAGACACTGAGCTCATAACCCTTTCCAAAAAGTATCTCGAGGTCCTCTTTGCACAGGTGTATGTGCCTGACTGACACACCGCAGACTATTTTTCTGTCTTTTCGGACTGGAATACTGCCCGAACCTGCCGCAGAACCTGCCGTACCCAAAGCTCCCGGGCCGCCGGGGGCCGGACGCTCGCCTGCCTGAAATGCGGGAGATTTCTCTCCAAGCAGTTTCTCAAGCACATTTTTAACTACATCCCTTATTAATTGCTCGGCATCCAATTTAATACCTCACTTATATTGGATTAATTTACTTACAGTCACTTGCAGGAAATATTAAATTCTTGATTTATTTTTCCTGAGGTAAGATCATATCGAGTTCAGGATGCGGTCTTGGTATAACATGGACTGATACCAATTCTCCAACTCTTTTTGCTGCTGCTGCGCCTGCATCAACTGCTGCTTTAACAGCGCCGACGTCGCCCTTGACTATAACGGTAACAAAACCGCCGCCAATTCTTTCTTCGCCCATCAGGCTGACATTAGCTGCTTTTACCATCGCATCTGCTGCTTCGATTGAACCTACGAGTCCTTTGGTTTCAATCATTCCGATTGCTTCTCCTGACATTTTTCTTGTCCTTTCCCTACTTTTTTATCAATAACAAATTTGATAATAATGTTGATACTAAATCAGACATTATAACAAAAATTTTAATTTTATTGTTTATTATTTTTAATAATATTATTTACCACTATGGTTATAAGCTCAACAAGTTTATCTTTTGAAATAGAAATATTATCATTTAAGGCATTCCCCATCAAGGCTGCGCCTGCCGGGCCGGTTCCTGAGAAATTAATGCCCCCTGCACTCTTCCCAACTGCATTTTTAAGGCTTTGGTCCAGCCCTTCAGGACCGGTTACAAACCTGTCATTGACCCTGCACCCCGGATAATCCTCACCGGGAAGGTTAAAATATTCCCTGACTTTAATGACTTTTTTTGCGGTATTTTCATCAAGGACATTTACATTACCGAGGGTTCTTGCAACAAAACTGATTTTTGCAAAAAGCTCAAGGCTTTCCATCCTGTAATAAGCCTGGAACACATCATTTCCGGCAGAAAGAGCGCCATGATTTTCAAGCAGAAATACACTGTACTGCTTTAAAAACGGCCTTATATTTTCCGGTATTTCCATTGTTGACGGGGTTCCAAACTTTGTCAATGGTATCGAACCTAACCCTATTATTATTTCGGGCATGACACATTCGTCAAGGGGAACGCCGGCAACTGCAAAACCTGTCGCATATGGCGGATGCGCATGCACCACTGAATTTACGCCTTCCTTGTTTTTGTATACATCAATATGCATCTTTATTTCTGAAGAGGGCTCGAGCATACCGTCCAGCTTATTGCCCTGCATATCCACTTTTATAAGCTGGTCGCTTGTAAGGGATCCCTTGCTCATGCCGGTCGGGGTACAAAGCACTGTATTAGGGCCCGTCCTTATGGAAATATTTCCATCATTTGAGGCGACCCATCCATTTGCCTGAACCCGTTTGCATATATCTATTATATCATTCCTGTTCTGGCTTTCAGTCTTTTCCATTTTATGTTCCTTTTTATACTAAAATTACTTTTAAACAATAGCTTCCGTATTTTTAGCACATGCACATGGCCGGTTCAAGCCACTTAAGCAGATCCATGTCAGGATTTGCTATCACCCTGAATGCTAAAAGTGAGCCGAGTGAACTTAAAAAATCAGCCGCATTTTTTACTGCCTCTTCAACTGCTGCAAGTGTGCCTGTTATTATATAGAAACTGTTGACTCCGCATCCTTTTCCAAGCCTGAAATCGACAATTTCGACTTCTGCGCTGTCAAGGCTTACGTCAGCAGCACTGATTATGTTTGCCATATGCTGGCTTTCTATGATACCTATTGACCCCCTTAGGACTTTTCCTGACCTTCCGCTTATTGAGTCAATGATCTCACGGTTTACTCCATTTATCACAAATGATGAAAACACGTGCCTTCCTCCAAGCCGGTCAGCAGTCTCAACAGCTTTCTCAACAGAGGAAGTCTCACCCTCAACAATAGTTAAATACTTGCCCGGGCATAATGTTGTGGCAAGCATAAGGTTTACCGGAGCAGATTTTAGCATTTCATCTGTAACGAGCATACCTTTTGCAATACTTTTAAATTCAACTGCCCCTATATTACTTTCCAAATCCGTCTTCCAAATCTATTTTAACCTTGTATAACATACTTTTTTTAATTTGAAGTTTTTACAATTTTTCTTTATATTTTTTATATATTTTGCGTTATTCTGTGCCAATACTTTTTATTTTTTATAAAACCTTACTTTTTAAACCTTTTCTTCTTCTGCTACCAGGATATCATTTCCTGTGATGCCAAAAAAATTTAACTTTTAACCATAATATAACTGTCAGTGACTTCCGAAACTGTCCCTCTTATCGAGCTGTGAAGCCTTGCCCCCAGTTTGCCTTCAGGTATCTCTGCCACTGCCGCTCCCGCAGCAACCGCATCCCCGGGCTTTACGATAGGGACTGCCGGAGCGCCAAGATGCTGAGACAGGTATAGTTTGACCTGCGGCACTGCCATCTTAAACTCTGAAAGCGGAGTTATGTCGTGGTACTTGTCTATTTCCAGCCGCTTTTCCAGCCTGTCAACCGGGACCTTACGAAAGTCCCTGAATTCATTTACTTTGAGCTCCTTGCGGTTATGGGGATTCTTAATGCCGCTTTTGGCCAACTCTGCCTTAATATAGTTAAAAAGGGACCTTGCCGACAAATCCACGACACAGCTGTAAAGTTCGCACAAACCGCAGTCACAGCAAAGATATGCAAAATCAAACATTTGAATATTGCTTTCGTCAATCCTGCCCCGGTACAGTTTTTTCATCATATCGTCCGGAAACAGTTCATGGCCCAGCAGATATCTCGGGCAAAGATCGGTGCACATCCTGCAGCTTAAACACGTCGCCTGCGCCCTTTTTACGACAGCGGCCAAACTTCTTGCCTTATGCTCTATAACGATACTGTCAGCCGGTAAAACCAAAATTGATTTTGTAGTTTTTTTGACAGCATAAGTGTTTTCATCAATTAATTTGCCCATCATGGGACCGCCATCAAGCACCCGACAGCCATTTATTTTAATGCCGCCGCAATAGTCAATAAGGGATTTTACGGGAGTGCCTACCGGCACTTCAATTGTCATTGGATTTGCAACTTCCCCATTTATTGTAACAAATTTGCTGATTACGCTTCTGTCATGCAGCGCATTTGACACATTCAAAAGGGTCTCTACATTTGTAACCACCACTCCGACCATCAAAGGTATCCCGCCCTCAGGTACGATCCTTTTTGTTACTTCATAAACAAGCACCTGCTCGTCTCCGGCGGGATAAAAATTCCCGAGCTTGAATATCTCAAAATCAAAACCGCCATTGTTTTCAGATGTGCTGAGTATATTGCCTGAAGCGTTTGCACCGGTGCTGGAAACACCTGCTGCGTCTCCGTCCGAAACGCCTGAACTGCTTCTTCCTGCATTCAAGCCCGGCGCTTTTTTGGCCTTAAAGTCTTCAATAACCAGGATTGCATCCTTATATTTGGCTTTGAGGGCAAGCACAACCCTACCCGCACCGGTAAGGTTTGCTGTAGCCCTGGCTCCCTCATAAACCCTGTCAAAATAGTTTACAAGAATCTGCTTGTCCGCATGTATCATAGGTTCACATTCGGCAGCGTTTATTATCAGTGTATCCACATGTGAGTCAAACTTGATATGTGAAGGAAACCCGGCGCCGCCGGCTCCTATTACACCCGCATTTTTTATTTTTTCAATTTCAAGCCCTGCCATGTAATTACTCCAGATCTATCCTGTCCACTTTTGCAACGAGCGTGCCTTCGATATTTTTTCCCTTAGTTGCCTCAGTCTGCCTTGAAGTGCTTCCTGTGACCATCAGCGCTGTCTCGCCTTCTCCGATACCGACAGTGTCAACTGCTATATAATATTCCTTTTTACCTTTGCGTTCCAGGTCAACTCCCTGCACAAACATCAGCTTAAACCCACTGAGATGGTCAAGTTTTACGGTGGATGTAACGCTTCCAATGACTTTGACCATTTTCATTATTTTTTAAACCTTGCCCTAACCGCTTATGACTTTATTTTCACCGGCTTTTTCACCGGCTATATCTATCTTATCAATAATGCCTACTATTGAACCCCGTAGCGGAATTTTTTCAACTCCCATTATCCTGCCGATTATATCTCCTTCAGCTGCCCATATAATAAGATCCCCAACTCCGGCTCCGAGGAAATCACCGACAATCTCGTTGTTGCCTATGACATTGCCGTCAGGATCAAGCGGCTCTACAACCAGCAGCGGCACACTTTTTAATTTCTCATTTTTTATTGTTGAAACAACGTTTCCGATTACTCTGCCGTATTTCATAGGATTTAGTAAACCACCTCAATATTATTCCTTTTAAACATATCCAGGAATTTGTCATCAGGCTTTCTGTCAGTAACAACCGTATTTATATCTTCAAGTGCGCATACCTTTGAGAGCCTTACCACATCAAATTTGCTGGAATCTACCAGTATTATCCTTGAAAGTGAATTTTTAAACATTATTTTTTTTATTGCAGCCTGGACGGCATTTTCCACCGTTATGCCGGATTGCAGTGATACTCCTGACGCTGAAACAAAAGCCTTGTCGACATAGTGCTCCTTTAAATAGTCCTCTGCGCATGTTCCGATAAAACTCATGGTGCTTAGCTGCAACTCTCCGCCGGGACAGAAAAGATTGATACTGCTGTTATTTTTCAATTCATTTAGCAATTCAAGGCCGTTTGTAATTATTGTCAGTCCAGTTTTAGGCCCCAGCTTTTTAGACAGGGCAAAAGCAGTCGTCGAACTGTCAAGGAATATGCTTTCCCCATTGGAAATAAGTTTTGCTGCCTTTTCGGCAATAATATTTTTCTCTTTTGCGTTAAGCTGCTTTCTAAGTATGACAGACAATTCTTTTATAGGGTTTTTCAAGTTTACTGCGCCGCCGTATACCCTTTTTAAAATTCCCTGCTGCTCAAGCATTTCCAGGTCGCGCAGTATCGTCATCTCAGAAACACTGAACATATTTGACAAATCAGAAGTCTTCACCCCACCGTTTTTCCCGACTACTTCTGCTATTTTAAGTTTTCTTTCGACTGAAAGCATTTTGTTTAATTATGTTTGACTTTGTTTATTATGTTTATTTTATGTTATTTTACGAATCTAATCAAGAATATTTATTTTCAATGTGAATATTTGAATTTTATCCTTGCAAACCACTTACTGCAACAGCCCTTTTTCATCCTTTATATGCCCTTCTATATTTATGGGATTTATTATTTCAATCATTGGCAAATCATTAAATCACATTCCCTAGGGCATCAAAAATCCGCCATTTACCCCATAAACCTGGCCGGTTATATAACTTGCATCATCTGAAGCTAAAAAAAGTGCAAGTTTGGCAATATCGGAGGGATTGCCCAGTTTCTTCATCGGTATTCTTGCTTCCAGCTTTTCCCTCACATCGGGCGGTATGTCTTTCACCATATCAGTTTCAATAAAACCCGGAGCTATGGCATTTACGGTAATTCCTCTTGCAGCAGTCTCTTGCGCAAGAGATTTAGTAAACCCTATGACTCCGGCTTTTGCTGCTCCGTAGGCGGTCTGCCCATAATTTCCGCACAGGCCGATGACAGAAGCCATGTTTATTATCCTGCCGTAATTAGTTTCCCGCATCCTTATGACTGCTTCCCTTGAACAGTAAAAAACCCCGGTAAGGTTTATCCTTATGACATCATCCCAGTGAATTTTTATATCCATGTTATGGATTGTCTTGTCTCGCAGTATTGCAGCATTATTTACAAGGACATCAATTCTTGAAGCATTTTGGATAACAAACTCCATCATTTTTTTTACTTCATCATAATTGCCCACATCTGCAGGATATGCGTAGCATTTTGCACCGCGGCTTTTTAATAATTCGCATATATCTTCGGCGTCACCTTTATTTATATCATTAACAAATACAGTTGCACCCTCTGATGCAAATTCTTCAGCCATTGCTTTTCCCAGACCGCGGCCGGCTCCTGTTATCAGGCAAACTTTATCTTTGAGTTTCAATTTTTTCTCCATTTTTTTAAATATATATTTTAAAAAAAAATAAAATAAAAATTATAAGACTATGCTGCATAAAACCGGTTTACCTGGCAGTTTTCTCTCAGGGTTTCACTAAAAAGGCATTTATCAAATAACTGTGTCGAGATCTTCGTCCGGTCTGGCAATCACATGGACAGCAAACAGTTCTCCAACCCTTTTTGCGGCTGCTGCCCCCGCATCCACAGCTGCCTTAACGGCAGCAACTTCTCCCTCAACAATAACCGTCATGTATCCACCGCCTATTTTTTCCTTTCTGCGCAGATGGACATCTGCGGATTTTAACATCTGATCGGCTGCCTCTATCATCGCTACCAGCCCTTTTGTCTCTATCATCCCTATGGCTTTCCGCATACTTTCCCTTTCTTTTTAATCTAAAAATGATGTCCTATAATTTTATCTGTTACATTATATATTTTATAAAATATTTA
>Ga0182021_10001215_pt1 | contig 29321 bp, 28 predicted proteins | sample 612E3MmetaG_FD_120493 | JGI IMG/M metagenome (GOLD analysis project Ga0182021, IMG submission 120493) | Permafrost microbial communities from Stordalen Mire, Sweden - 612E3M metaG (Illumina Assembly) | ecosystem: Environmental > Terrestrial > Soil > Wetlands > Permafrost | place: Sweden...
CTGCATATGTAAGATTAGGTATTTTAACCACCAAAATATCTGATTATCTCCGTAAGAATGGTTTTGCTACCGAAATTGCTCATCCATATGGAGGTTTAGTGAAATTTTCTAAACTTGGCCAAAAAGCAAGTCTAGGATGTATTGGACAGAGTTGTCTATTAATATCCCCGGAGTTAGGTCCTAGACAGAAAATTTCAGCCATATTTGTGAGCATAGCAAACCTAACAATAAAAGAAAGTAACGAACATTCATGGATTGCAGATTACTGCGAAAAATGTGGAAAATGCATCAAAGCCTGCCCAGAAAAAGCACTCATAGAAAATGAAACATGTTGTGGAGAAAATGAAACTAAATTCGTACAAGAACTTTGTATAGGTTGTAGTGAAGGCTGTACATACTGTATAGAAGGATGCCCATTCAATGAAAAAGAATACACACAAATTAAAGAAAGATTTGACAAAATGAATGTAAAATTAAGAGCAAAACAATAGTATGTGAATGATGTTGCGATAATTCATTTAAATAGAATTAAAATGAGATGACAGAATGCGTAAAAAAAATAAAATAGCTTTAGCTGCATGTAGTGGAATGAGTCCATATGGTCTAGTTTCACGAGTAACATCCGCGGATATAGTTTCTGAAACCGATAATACAATATCTATATGTATGGGAGCTACTTCGGCTGATAGAGATGGATTTCAAAATTTAATCAAAAAATATCCAATTATATCTATAAATGGTTGCGATGGCAACTGCACCCTCAAAATATTGGAACAAAAAGGGGTAAAACCAATTAAAAATATCAATGTAATGAACGAACTTAATAAAAAAAATTTAAAACCTACAGATGTGTCCAGATTAGATGAAAATGGGGAAATTTGCGTTGAATATATGAAAGACAAAATTAAAAAAGAATTAAAAGAGTAGAAAATAAATAAAACTCTTTAGTGTAACATAAGTTTCATTTTGTTGGTTACTATTTAAGATCATATGATTTAATAGCATCTTCGAAGGCATCTCTGTGGAATCCTGATGCCATTTCTTTTTTACATTCTTCATCTGAGAATAGTCTTACTTTAGCTGCTCTGCATGGATAATGTTGTAGTTTAAGTCCGGCTTCAAGCGGAAATTCCTCTATGTTTGGATTTTTCCCAACATACTTTTCTTTGAGGTATCCTGCAACAAATGCTGTTGATCCGCATGGAGAGGACCTTAAAACGGTTATATCACTTATTTTTTTCATTTTCATATTCTAAAAATACTTTAGGTTTTCCTATTTTTGATACAAACTCGTTCCATATAGAATTACCGTTTTCTTCGAGTTCGCACATGATATATGGACATGTTACATTTCCATGTGACTCAAGTTGGTTTTTAAATCCATCTCCTTTCCATGAAGCAATTGCTATCCAATCGACCTTATCATGGAACATCTCTTTAAACCCATTCTCAAATATTCTATTGACATCCATATATTTAAATATATCATTGTGTATAGAATTTATTATGAAAACATGTGAAATTAACGGGGAAGGCAAACCCGGCTGTAATCAGATTGAAAATCTTGAAAAAATACTGTCAGAAATGCCCGGTGAAGATGAAATACAAAAAAATGCTGATATAATCAAAGCAATCGGAGATCCAACTAGATTAAAAATAATTTACTTATTGGAATATGGTGAATTATGTGTCTGTGAGATTATGACAGTATTAGATAAACCACAACCAACAGTATCCCATTATTTAAACCTCTTAAAAAATGCAGGTATATTAAAATGGCGTAAAGAGGGAGTATGGATACATTACAAACTATCAAACCCGAAACTGCCTGAAAGTCTAAAAAACCTAATAGAAAATCCTTAGAGGATAGGTTAATGAAGGATGATATTGCTGGTCATGTTAAAGCAAAGAATTTGCAGAATATTTTGAACTCTGGTGATTAGATATATGGACGGTAAAATGAAGTATGACGTAGTTGTTGTAGGGGGGCGATTAGGTGGTTCAACTTCTTCTCTTTTTGCATCTAAAGGCGGTTTAGATGTATTAATGATTGAAAAAAGACAAGAAATAGGAACCCCTGTCCAATGTGCAGAAGCAACTACTAATGAAACATTTAATATCCTAGAAATGGAACCATCTAAAAAGTATCTTTGCACAGATATAGAAGGTGTAGATTTTTATGCCCCAAATGGTAAGCATTTCCGAGTTAAGGGCAACAATATGTATGGATTCATGGAAGGATACGTTTTAGAACGGAAAATCTTCGATAAACAGCTTGCAATAGAATCTGCTAAAGCTGGTACAGATATAATGGTAAAAACTACAGTTAAAGATCTTATAATAGATGATGGCCATGTTCGTGGAGTTGTTGCAAAACATCTAGGAAAAACATTCAATATAAAAGCGGATATTGTAATAGCAGCCGATGGTATTGAATCCAATATAGCGAAAATGGCAGGTCTTAAAACTGTAGATCAAACCGAAGATATAGCCTCTTGTGCTCAATATGAAATGGTTGGTCTTGACATCGATCCTAACTATCTACAAATACATCATGGAGGAAATATAGCTCCTGGAGGATATTTGTGGATATTTCCTAAGGGTAATGGAGTTGCTAATGTAGGTTTAGGTGTAGTAAACTCGAAAGAGACAGCATATTATCATCTTAACAAGTTCATAAAAAAATTGGATGCAATACCAGTTGAACTAAATATAGGCGGAGTACCACTTTCAGGACCAATTGAGAAAACTTTTTCATCGGGATTAATGGTTGTTGGTGATGCAGCAGGACAAGTTGATCCAATGAATGGCGCAGGGATACAAAATACAGTTACATGCGGCAGAATAGCTGGAGAAGTAGCTGTAGAATCAATAGCAAATGGAGATACATCTGAAAAATATCTTAAAAAATATGAAGATATTTGGAGATCAGTCATTGGAAAGAATTTAGAAACTTCACTAAAATACCAAAAAATTTTCCAGAACCTCACAGATAATGATTTTAATGTACTAGCTGAATTTTTAGAAAATAAAAATATAGAATCAATTTCCAAACTATCAATACTTAAATTTTTAAAGGAATATCCTCACCTAATAACACTTTTATTCAATGTTTTCATCCTAAATAAGTAAATCAATTAATAATAACTATGATAACTGTAAAAAAAAATTAAATATCATATAAAAACAGGCCAAAATATTGTTAATTACTTTTTTTGATTAAATTGATTAAATTTATTTTACTCAAATCCCAATAATAGAATAGGGGTTATAAAAATTAGTGTTGATTATAATAAAGATACTTTAATAAAAATTGTTAAGTTGGGAAGACCTCAGTTTACATTTGGAGTCTTGATGTATTTTTTGCTCGGTACATTGTTTGCTGTTTTGTTAAATGCACAATTTGTTTTGTTTAAATTTATTTGGGGATTCCTCATCCTATTTACGGCCAATTTGGCTACCCATTATTCTAATGACTATTTTGACTTTGATGTTGATAAATATGGTACAGTTACTCCATTTTCTGGAGGTAGTGGGATTTTAGTTAAAAATCCTGAGTTAAAAGAGCTATCAAAAAGATTAGCCTACCTTTTCATTGGTTTATCCATTTTAATTGGAGCAGGTTTTACGATTTATTTTTCATTTCCAATTTCATTCTTCTTGTTTGTATTGTTTGGAAACGCTTTAGTATGGTTTTATTCTGCCCCACCAATAAAATTAGCTTACAATGGATTGGGAGAAATTGGAAATCTAATAAATGGCTTTATAATGCCTGGTGCGGGTTATTTTGTAATGATGGGCACAATTGATCTCCCATTTATTATTTTTTCCATACCAATTCTTTTTTTACAGTTCATGTTCTCCATTGGTGTTGAAATTCCTGATCTTGAGGGAGATAAAATAGGCGGCAAAATTACATGGATTGTATCTAAGGGCCGTGAATTCGGTTTCAAATTAATAGGAATATCATTAGTACTTGCCACGATTTCGTTTTTAATTGTACCTCTTACAAATCTATTTCCTCAAATAATAGATTTTCGAGTACTTGCACTTATTTCACTGATTCCATTGAGCATAGGGTTATATGCGTTTTGGAAAAGACCAGTAGATAAAGCACCAGCAACAAAACTTGCTGTAATCAACATTGGATCTCTCTTCGCGGTATTGATACTGTTAAATTGTTACTTTATTTATTTATTAAAATAGAGAAGATATTAGTTGATATTCACTGTAGCCCCTATTAGCTATTATTTATACCGAGCAAGCATTTTTTGTCTTAACTATAGGTCTACCTTTATTTAATTGCCCCTAATATTAAGTGTGTGGTGTTTATTAAAAACTAGAAACTTTAGCAATTTACGTATTTTTTTTGATGATATGAAAATACTGTTATTATAGATTTCATTTTATTTCCTAAACCAAATGATAAATTAGACACTATAATTTTTTATATTGATTCCACTTCATTATTATAATACCTTTTAAATATCCAACAAATTACGAGGGTGATCCAGTGTTTAAGGTCTTTATCACGTGTTCTTAAAAGTTTTAAATTGAAGGTTCCTGTAGATTCCTGTCTTTCAACTAACCAGTCCAGTGCTGTCTGTATCTGGGGTTCTCTTCCAAATCCCAAAAAATACAGTGAATCAAGAGATGTAACAATATCTGTAAACCAGAAAGGAAATGAAACACTTTTCCAGTATTTTTTCTCCTGACGATCGTTGTATTTGTCTCTTTGAAAAAATCGACTCATCAATAATTTACCTGCATGCTTTGCTTCTGGAGCATTTCTATAAATTGGATGGGATGCAAAAGCTCTGAGAACCATTCCAGTTATCAGATGGGAAAATGGTTTTAAAGGGTCAGTTTGTATGGGATCTGAAATTTTTAGTGCGTCTACATACATCATATTCAATGTTCTAAATGGAATTGACCAGCCCCCATCCTTTTGGCGCTTGTTGATCAACCACTGAAAACCCTTATCTATTCTTTTATCATCAGCATACCCTGCTTTTATCAGCAATTCCATTATTGCTCCTGTGTAGGTAGTTGCATATTGATTTCCATAAATTCCTCTAAAATCACCTTCCCCTGTCTGACAATTGAAAAGATACTCTGCTGCTTTCCTAATTGTAAGGTTCTTCGAATTAAATCCATATTTTTCAACTAGTTCTCCTAACTGTCTGAAAGTCTCTAGTTGATTGTAATCCTCTTGGGATCTCAGCCTTTTATTTACTCGGGGATATTCCCAAGACCCATCTCCCTGTTGTTTTTTTATTAATTTTTGGGGCATTGGCAACTCCCAAAGGCTTTCCACCTCAACTACATTTTCATCTAAAAGATCCCTTCTGGTAAAATATATAATAGAAGGATTGTTTGAGTTTATTAAAGATTCAATAGGGTCGTAAGCTAACTCTTTCAACCAATTATTTTTAATCATTCAATTCCACCAAATCATATTTTAATGATAATTTTAAACACCAAATTCAAGATGAATAATTTTTTTTGTTTCACGCTATAATTAATTTAAAATCTCTTTAATCAATTAATTATTTTTTTCCAAAAACCATTTATGGGACTAGAAAACTTGTACTGATAAATTTTCCTGCCATCTATCAATTCAAATAGGATACTAGAACCTGTATAAACAAAATAACAATATTGAAATGAATTCTTCGGGTTCAAAATAAGTAGTTTAATTGTATACTTATGAAAATTCAATAAAAAAAAATTAATTGTACCAATATTGAACTATTGATATGAAAAAATTATCTACTCTTGATCAAAAAGCAAAAAATAGAGTTCAAATTTTAAGGTGCTTTCCATGAAAAAGATCTATACCTTATTCGGAATAATCGGGCCAATAGTGTATATTCTGGCAGTATTTCTCGGAGGATCTATAAGACATGATTATAGTGCAATCTATAATTCTATAAGTGAACTTAGTATGGCTAATGCTCCAAATAAATTTTTAATGGATATTTTATTTGGAATTTATAATTTATTCCTATTGATTTTCGGTATAGGCGCTTATCTTGATTCTACTATTAACAGTAAAAAATACAATGCAGCCACAATTATGTTGGTCATTATAGGTATTTTGGGATTAATGGTTCTAGTTTTTACACAAGATCCACGTGGGGCGCCAGCCACATTATACGGAACTCTTCACATTGTATTATCAGGTATAACTGCAGCTTTAACAATAATATCCATTATACTTGTAGGTCTCAGTTTTAGACAATATGCCGATATGAAACTTTTCTCTATGTACTCTTACCTTACATCTGTACTGATATTTCTATCAGGTGGGGCAAGTGCAGCTTCATTTGCAAATAACGGAGCATATAGTGGTTTATTTGAAAGGATAACAATTATCCTTTTCATGATATGGGTAATAACCCTATCATATTTAATTCTCAAAAATAAGATTGAATGAATTGAAATTAATATTTGAAACAATTATAATATTCAATATTGATGATTTTTAAAACCTATGATAAAGTTAAAGAATTAACAGGAGGAACAGCTAATGAATACCTTATCTTTTGAAGAACTAAAAAAAACGGCTGTTATGTTTGTAAGCCAATTGATAAAAGCCGATTTTAAATCAGCTACATTGCAATTTGATGATCAGATGGGAACTCTCTTTAATGAATCAAAATTACAGGAATCATGGGAGGAAGTTACTAAGGAATCAGGTACATTTCTGCAATTAACTTCTACTAGCAATTCTGAAATGGAAAATTATAAGATTATAATAATCAAATGTCAGTTTCAAAGGTTTGATATAGATGTTCAAGTTGTATTCAACGAACAAGGAATAATAAGTGGGCTGAATTTTATACCTATACATATGATTTACAACCCACCTGAATATGTGGACAAATCTGCATTTAAAGAGATAGATGTTACAATAGGTGAAGGAAAATGGGCATTGCCAGGAACAATTACATTGCCCAAGGGTAATGGTCCTTTCCATGGTGTGGTACTGGTACATGGTTCCGGTCCAAACGACAGGGACGAAACCATTGGTCCGAACAAAACATTTCGTGATCTAGCCTGGGGATTAGCTTCAAAGGGGATTGCTGTATTAAGATACGATAAAAGGACATTCAAACATTCAAAACAGTTAACTCCTGAGCTAATATCAAAAATGACAGTTAAAGAAGAAGTCATAGATGATGCATTACTAGCTATCAAACTAATGCGCCAAAATGATAGAGTAAATGTAGAAAAAGTCTTTCTATTGGGTCATAGCTTGGGTGCAACAGTTGCTCCAAGAATCGGCCGGCAGGATCCTAATTTAGCCGGACTTATCATAATGGCCGGAATAACTCGTTCTTTAGAAGACACTATTTTAGACCAATTCACCTACATTTACAGCTTATCAGGCACTATGACGGATCAACAGAAAGCAGAGCTTGAAACTCTAAAAAATAAGGTCAACAAATTAAAGGATCCAGAATTATCAGACAATATCCCTCCCAAAGATTTGCCTTTTGGAGTTCCAATAGCTTATTGGCGGGATCTACAGGAAAATAAACCATTGGATGTAGTAAAAAAAATAAGCATGCCAATTTTAATTCTCCAAGGTGAACGAGATTATCAAGTTTTAGCAACAAAAGATTTCAAAGAAGGATGGAAAAAAAATCTCAGTTCGAGAAAAAACGTAAAATTCAAACTATTTCCAAAACTTAATCATTTATTCATAAGTGGAGAGAATAAATCAACCCCACAGGAATACAGTACTGAAGGGCATGTAGATGAAGATGTGATAAACACCATAGCAGAATGGATAATAACAAATTAGTTTAAAAAAAAATTATTTGGATTTATTTCTTTTGAAATAACCCTAAAACGAGTAGAAAATAATTATTAGTCTAAAAAACGACCATCTGATTTTTTATTAACGGCATTATGATGTTTATCTTCAAACCATCCTATTGAAACCTCATCATCTTCGTGTTTGTCGAAATTTGGGATGTAAGGCTTTATATCCAGTAATGGAGTTCCATCAACTATGTCTAGATCAGATACATATATTTTGGTTCCTTCAATCTTTTCAAGACGTACAACAGATAATCCTATAGGATTTGGTCTTTTAGGAGCTCTAGTTGCAAAAATTCCCCTTTTCTCATTATCAAGAAAAGGCTTTACCTCAAGGGAGTGTCCTTTCGAAAGATGTAGGTGGTAAATCAGTATTATATGTGAAAACCCTTCAAGATCCTTTAATCCACCTATATGTTCTTCATCAAGTTCTATTTTACCTTTAATTCCCCGGGCTCCAATAGGTTGTATTGGCATTCCCTCTAGATTTTTAAAAGGGGAACTTATAATGCCTATAGACTTGAATTCAATAGTTGACATTATTTCACCAGGAAAAAACATTATTTATTAATATGTTATTGTTATAGCGCATTTTGATAACTTAGATTTTTTTTAATTTAATCTTTTGGGTATGTTGATAGAATTATCTAGCTAACATTATTAAGATTAAAAGATTGTATAAAATTATATTTTCTAATTTTAATTATTTAGATCTTAACATTCATCTAGAAATTTTCGATTATTCTTTATTTACCATTTTTATCTAATATATCCCTTGCAGCAATAATTCCTGTTGCAGCAGCACCTACAATTCCTCTTGAAACTCCTGCACCATCCCCAGCAGCGTAAAGACCATCTATTCGGGTTTTCATATTTCTATCCATTTCAAGACGCATTGCATACAACTTTATCTCTGGAGCGTATAGAAGTGTAGAATCCGAAGCAACTCCAGGCATGACTTTATCCAATGCTTCAAGACCTTCTATAATATCAACAACAACTCTGTGTGGAAGTGCCATAGCAATATCACCCGGAGTCACACAGGTAAATGTGGGCACAACATTACTTCTTTCAAGCCTTCTCCAAGTTGATCTTCGACCTTTTCTAAGATCTCCTAACCTCTGAAGAAGTGGTTTTCCTCCTCCAAGGGTGTTTGCAATAGTTGCAATTGAAAATGCATAATCAGAAGTATTTTCAACGGGTTCAGTCAGTTCTACTCGTACTAAAAATGCAAAGTTGGTGTTTTCTGATACTTTATCCCTCATTGAATGTCCATTCACACCCATGAATTCATCGTATACTTCTTCAACAACAAATCCCCTATTGCACACACAAAAAGTCCTCACGAAATCATCATAAGTTTTAGTTATAATATGAAACTTAGGATCCCAGTTAATATTTGTTACATAATCCATAACTATCTGGGGAAGTTCAACCCTCACACCAATATCTACTGGATTGTGTTTAACTGGAATTTCAAGTTTTTCAGTTTGATCTGATAGCCATTTAGCACCAATTCTTCCTGGTGCAGCAATTAGATATTTGCATTTAACAACAAAATCACCTTCTTTATTTTTCAGTTTGGCTCCCTCTACTCTATCATCTACAATTATATCCAAAACTTCGGTCTCTAACATGAATAGAACACCCTTATCTTCCAGTTCTTCTTTTATGGAATTTATTATAGGGGGTGTTCTATCTGAACCCATGTGCCTCTGCACTATAGGTATAAACTTTATTCCTGTGGCCGCTGCCTTCCTAAGAATAGGCGATATTTCATCGTTATCAGGTGAATAAAGTTCTTCTGATGCTCCGTGTTTAAGGAATATTTGATCTATTTTATGGATAATGTTCCAGGCTTCTTCATAACTGACAAATTCCTCAAGATTTCCACCTATATCGGGTCTCAGATTGAGTTTTCCATCTGAAAGTCCTCCAGCACCCCCTAATCCACCAGTTATATTGCATGGAAGGCATCTTTTACATTTTCCATTTATCAGGGCCACACATTGTCTTCCCTTCAAGTCCCTACCTTTATCAATCACAACAACTTTGAGTTTATCTGCAAGTTCATTGGCTGCAAAAAGACCAGCAGGACCCGCCCCTATAATTAGAACATCACATTTCATAAGGAACATCTCCAATTTCTTATAATTTTTATTTAAATGAAATTTTCTATTCTTATATTTGTCTTAGAAACGCTATAATATTTAGTAATAATCTCATGATTTTTACTTTAGGGAGAGACATGCATTTCCAGTGTATCAAGTGTAAAAAATTGCACATAAAATAATCCATCCAGAAGATTTTATTAAAATTAGAAGTTCATAAGAAGGTTTAAGTCCTAAAGAATTTGATTTATGCTATAAAAATGAAATCCTAGAAGATTTTAATTCAACTATGATATTTAATCATTTATTTCTAATTTAATCCATTTATAAGGTTCAATGTACAAAGAATTTTTTCTATAAATATTTTTAAAGGAATACACTAATACATGGACACCTCTTTCCTTAGCAGTAAATAAAGCAGCAGAGAAATCTGGATCCATGTTAGTATTAGGTTTGAATTCTACAGCATCTTCTCTTATTATTAGGAAAAGTACTGCAGATTCAAATCCATCTTCCAGGGACTGTGTCAACTCATCAAGATGCTTTTTACCTCTAATAGTAGGTGCATCTGGAAATTTGGCAATTCCATTTTCAACTAAAGTGCATCCCTTAACCTCTAAAAGCATTTTACCCTTTTCATGATTATTTAAAAGGAAATCTATTCTGCTTTTCCCATATGTGTACTCTTTGCGTTCTATTGAATAATTGGAAATTTCTTTTAAAACCCCTGATTCAATAAGATCAGCTGCAATATCGCTGTGAAATCCAGAATTTATTAAAACCCATATGCCCTGATTAAAAACTGCTATCACATCATATTGTGTTTTTCTTTTCGGGTTTGGAATTGCTTTTCTAACAAGGAGCTCTATTCCAGGAATTAAAAGTTCTTTTAGCCTTCCAGGATCCCTTAGATGGGCAATTTCATTTATACCATTTTTAGTTTTAAATACCACTGTGAACCTGTTTGGTCTTTCAACAAATTTTCCAGGTATCAACTTCTTAATTATCATAAAAACCCCATAAATAGATGATTAATTTAATTAGATCTTAAAAATCACCTGAAAATATTTTAAAACCTGATAAGAAAATCCCGCTAATCCGATAGTTAATTAGATCATCAGGATTTGCATCAAAACAATTTTTTTACCTTTTGAATATTTACAAATAATTTGTAATAGAACTTATTAGGATTAAAATTATATCTATATTTCCTATTAGAAATTATTCAATTAATAAAACAAAGTTCAATATAATTATTTGAGGTGATTAATTGCATCCAAGACCAAGCCCAATAGCAGCGTCTTTATACACTTTAAGAGACATCAATATTGATGTTATAATATTGCATGGTCCGCACGGCTGCTGTTTTAGAACAGGCCGCCTATTAGAACATGACGGAGTAAGAGTAGTGACAACTGCCATGTCAGAAAATGATTTCATATTTGGAGCATCTGAGAAACTAGAAGATACACTCCGGAAAGTTGATGAAATGTTTTCACCAGAACTTGTAGGAGTAGTAGGAACCTGTGTGAGCATGATAATAGGTGAAGATATGAAAGAAGCTGTAAAAAATGCCAACATAAAAGCAAAGGTTGTTACAGTAGAATCACATGGTGGATTAGGAGAAGGCGATAACACCGAAGGGGCCATAGCAGTATTAAATGCTGCTGCTAAGGAGGGAATAATACCCGCTAGTGAAATGGAGCGACAGAATAATATGCTCAACTTGGCCACTGAAATCGAGAAAACCAGAGGTATGGCACAAGGAGGTTACATTAAGCCGTCCTATGGTGACAACAAAGTTAAAGTAGCAAAACTACTGCTTGAAGGTCTTGAAAATGGTGATAAAATAGCAGTTGTACTTAATGCAAAAAAAGAAACATCCTATCTTTTTTCTGACTTGCTGAAAATTCCATTTGAGAAATTCTACCCAAAAAATAAAGTCACATTAATCGCAAACCTCGATGATTCTATTGGTCTTCCTAGGATAAGACAACACGCAATAAATATAAAAAATGAACTCTTTGATAACTGTATAACTGTTGATAAAATTACAGGAGGGCTTGATGAGTACCCTATAACCGGGGAATTAGCAGCAAATGCTTTAATAGAAGGAAAATTCAATTTAGTAGTTGTTGCCGGAGTTCCTCATGCACTGCCAATAGAAAAAATTGATGCAGTAACAATAGCTGTAACAGACGGCCCTAGACTTGTTGAGCCTCTTAAAAATTTGGGTTACAACCATGTTGTGACAGAGCTAGATGCCCATTCTAAAACACTTGGAACTGACAGAATTGTGCCATCAGATTTTGGAGATGCTCTTAGAGGTTTGATGGATATTTAATGAATTTTTATATATAATAGTTTTAATAGTATAGCCATAAATAGCAACAGATCATTTTTAGTATGTAGGTGATATTATGACGAGAACCATTGGAATGATACTCTGTGGGGGCTTTGGAAAGAGGTTAAGGCCTTTAACTGAAACTATTCCAAAACCACTCATTGAGATTAAGGATGACTACACCATTTTAGACAAACAACTCTTTGACTTTAAAAATTCAGGTGTTGATAAGGTACTTCTTTTAACAGGATTTTTAAGCGAAAAAATTCGTGAGAGGTATGGAGACGAATATAGAGGAGTTAAAATAGAATACATCGTAGAAGATGAACCCCTTGGAACATTAAATGCCATTAAATTAGGGATGGAAAATCGAAAGGATGATGAACAATGTATTATAAGAAATGGGGACGTTGTAGCAGACCTTAACATCAAAAAAATGATAGAACAGGGCGAGAAATCTGATTATCCACTTTCAATTTTTATAACCAAGATGGTTTCACCATACGGAATCGTTGAGATAAGTGGTGATAGATTAGTTTCATTCAAAGAAAAACCAGTACTCGATTATTATATAAACGGTGGAGTTTACTTTTCAAAGGGTGAAATAGACTTTGGAAGTTTTGATGTTGGAGATATTGAGAAAACCGTGTTTCCAATGTTAGCTAAAGATAACAAATTAGGATATTACAAGGAAAATGGACTTTTCTGGATGGCAATAGATACTTCTAAGGAACTAGAAGCCATCAAAAAGGAATATGAAAACAGAGAAGATAAACCATGGGGTTACGAAAAGATACTTATAAACACGGAGAAATATTTGACCAAAGAACTGTTCATTAGGGAAGGTTACCAGACATCCTTCCATTACCATTCACAGAAGGATGAAACCATGTATATTGTCAGTGGGGCCGGTTACATCGAATTTAAGGAACGTAAGGAATACTTTGGAAAAAATGATACGATCAGAATTGAACCCAAAGAACAGCATTCAATCGTTGCAATGGAAAATACTGTTCTACACGAAATATCAACGCCACACCTAAACGATACAATCAGGGTTAAAGATTATTACCCTACAAGATAAAAAAACCTTAATTTTTTGTTTAAAAGCTGGAATTATGCATTTCTAAGGCAGTGAAAAAATGATAACTATAATAGATTATGGATCTGGAAACATTCAGAGTATAAAAAATGGTTTTTCAAAGATCGGTGCAGATGCAATTGTTTCATCATCAGTAAAAGAGATAAATGATGCAGAAGCACTTATATTGCCGGGTGTGGGTGCATTTGGAAATGCTATGGAAAATTTAGGAGAATATATCAACCCTATAAAAGATCATATAAACGAAAGCAAACCATTTTTAGGTGTTTGCCTTGGTCTACAAATACTTTTCAGTTCCAGTGAAGAAAGTCCAGGATCTCAAGGCCTTGGGATTTTTAAGGGAGAAATTTTACATTTTCCAGATTTCCTGAAGGAAAAAGAACTTAAAATACCCCAAATGGGATGGAATCAACTTGAAATACAGAATAATTGTCCAATACTCGCAGAAGTAGGCAGTGATTTCATGTACTTCGTACATTCTTACTATGTAAATCCCAAAGACAAAAAAATAATTGCAGCAACAGTAGATTATGGTATAGATGTTCCTGCGGTTGTATGCAACAAGAATGTATTTGCTACCCAGTTTCACCCTGAAAAAAGCGGTGAAAAAGGACTCAAAATACTTAGGAACTTCATTAAGCTTATAAACTAAACATAATTTGAAATTGAAAAATTATTTAATGATTTATAATTTAATAGTATTAATTTTAATGCAACAAATATTAATAATTTGCAGATCAAAAATATAAAAAGGTGTGGTAAGTGGATATAGAAGGCTTCGTAAGGCGCACAATTAAATATGAGGACGAAAAAACAGTTCAAAAAAACTTAACAAATAATATACTTGAGTATAAAGACATTGATCATGGAAAAGCTGAAGAAATGGCAGCAGCAGTTATCGAAGAGGTTAAAAATACTCTTAAAATTGATACACACCCTGATGAATTCATGAGAGATCTAATAAAATATCCAGAATCTAAAGTCTCAATGGGACAAATAGGTGTAGGATCTAGGGGTGCAGGCGACTTTTTCGTTCATAGAAAAATCGCAGAAATTGTTTCAAAAACTAAAAGCAGTGCTTATATCTCACCATCAGCCCAAGATGATGGAGGAGTGGTTAAAGCAGAACTGAATTCGAATGATGTTTACGTTACAACTGCTGTGGATGGAATTCACTCAAGATTGAGCGAATATCCATTCTTAGGCGGTTTTCACGTAGCTCGGGCCACTCTGCGGGATGTTTGTGTAATGGGGGCAGACCCTATAGCAATGTTAAGCGATCTTCACCTTGCAGACGATGGAGACGTTGGAAAACTTTTTGATTTCACAGCAGGGGTTTGTGCAGTTTCAGAACTTGTTGATGTGCCACTAGTAGCAGGAAGTACCCTTAGAGTAGGTGGAGACATGGTTCTAGGTGATAGGTTGGTCAGTGCTGTTGGTGCTGTAGGAATATCTAAATATCCCCCAACTGCAAGAAAAAGAGCAGAATCCAACGATGTGGTGCTCCTAACAGAAGGTTCAGGTGGCGGTACCATTACAACAACTGCCATATACCATGGAATGTTCGATGTTGTATGGGAAACTATGGACATAAACTTTATAAAAGCTTCTGAAGCCATATTCCGGGCAGGATTACTGCCCGAAGTACATGCCATGACCGATGTTACCAATGGCGGACTCAGAGGAGATGCGCATGAAATAACTAAGACCACCGGTCTTGGACTAACATTTTATGAGGACAAAATAAGGGCCATGGTGAATCCCAAAGTTCTAGAAATGTTAGAAAAACTTGAAATAGATCCATTAGGTGTTTCTGTGGACTCATTAATGATAATAGCTCCCGAAGAAGTTGCATCACAAGTTAGAAATGCAATATCAAAAGCAGGTGTAAGAATCGACGAAATAGGATTTGTTGAACAGACAGGTGTGTCAAAATTAATCAAAGAAACTGGTGAAGAAGAGCTAAAACCACTTTTCAGGGAAGCAGCTTACACCAAGATAAAGAAAATCGTTGGTGATATAGAACCTGAAGATTTCGAAGCCATGAAAGAAAGAGTCCAAACTGCAGCACTGGAAGCTATTAAAAAGAAGGACAAAATTGTTAAAACGATAAAAGAAAGATAAAGCCTCTATACCTATTCCCACAGCTAAAGTTAAAAACTTGAGTTGTTTAAATGATAAAAATAAGGATGATAACGGAATTTTTTTAAGCATCGACGCGGTTTTAGCATTTATACCAATAATGATACTTCTTTTAACTGTTACATCCACTAATATTGATTGCTGTCACAGCAACATTGAAAAAAAGTGTTTCCACGAGGCTCAAGATTCTGCAGAACTCATGGCAAATTTGCAACGGGCCAGATGACAAAACTGTTCTGGAAGGGGTATCACTAGCTCTTTTAGAGGCTCATGACCCGGGGAAAGGAGTTGCAGCGGCAAATAAGATCGTGGATCCCTTTCTAAAAAAGACCCTTGGAAATATGAAATATCGCTTCGTAGAGATAAAATATCTCAAAGGAAAAGAAATAGCTTCTAGGGGTAAATTTGAGGATGCTAAAGATGTTGGTGTGGCTGTAAAATCATATGGAGGTTATACCTACAAGTTATATGTTTGGGAATGAAATTACTGCAACTATTTTGCACTATCTATTTATTATATCCTCTCAAATTAAACAATAGAAAATTTAAGTTCAGATAGAATTAAAAAACAAGGAGTTTGAATAATTTGAACCATGGAAAGGAACTAAAATCCCAAAAACGATTTGCAAAGTTCATTTCATCAATAACTCATCCTCCGCTGGTATCAATTCCAACCTTTGCTATAATAAACTTTTACATCTTAGGAATGAATAAATCCATTGATATAACTTTAATCTGCTTAATATTTGCAGCTTTAATACCCATTATAACATCTCTGATCCTCATAAAAAAGATGAAAACAGACATTGACATAACTGATAGAACAAAAAGGACCTTCCCCCTTTTATTTGCAGTTTTATCATACATAATCGGATTTTTTATATTATATGCTGTAGGTGCTCCATCACTAACAACAGTGTTGATGCTTATATACTTCTCAAACACATTGTTCATCCTGTTTATAACGCTGTCATGGAAGATCAGTATACATGCTATGGGTGTTGCCGGGCCCACAGTTGCTTTAATCTATTTATTTGGGTACAAAGGAGTTATTTTTGGCCTCATAATTCCTTTAGTAATTTGGAGCAGAGTTAAACTTAATAAACATACCATTGCCCAAGTTCTGGCGGGTTCTGTTCTAGGTCTTACTTTAACAGCAGTTCAGTTGTATTTTCTTGTTCCATTAATTTGAAATTCAAGATCTCAGCTATCTTGTGATCACAAGAATATAGTCATTAAAATTTTAAAGGTCAAATTTAAATAGAAAAAGAGTTAATTGATCTAATGTTGCTTAGATTCTTGTTTTTAAATTTATATACATGAAAAAAATCAAGAAATAAGCCCTGGTAGTGTAGCGGATATCACGTAGGATTGCGGATCCTATTACCCGGGTTCGAGTCCCGGTCAGGGCATCTATTTATTATTTAATTTTTTTTAACCCAATTGTTATATCCCGATTGATTTATTGTGGAATATTTAAGAAAACCTGCAACTTGAACCTAGTCCTCTCTTTAAATATCTGAAATCCTTATGTTTATTTAATACAATACTTCGGTTCCACCTTTCATCCTTTTCAGGATAATCCTCTCTGTAATGGGAGCCTCTACTTTCACGTCTCAGAAGTGCTGATTGAGTTACTAAAGAAGCAAGCATAAGCATGTTTTCAATTTCAAGGGCATCAAGGAGATTTTTATTGAACCCGGCTCCATCGATGACTGTCATGTTCAAAGATTTATCTTTTAACTCCTCAATTTTAACTAAAGCAGATTTGAGACCATTTTCATTTCTTATAATGGCCACGTTTTCCCACATAGTTGCCATGAGCTCAGATTTTATTTCATGGGGGTAAACATCACCTTCTTTAAAAATACTTTGAATTCTTTCCTCTTCTACATCTTCCTGATCTTCATTTAAATCTAGTTCATTTGAAAGTGCATTATTAGCTGCTGATTCCCCTGCACGTTTTCCAAAAACCTGAGTCTCTGCAAGGGCATTTCCGCCCAAACGATTAGCTCCATGCACCCCTCCTGCAACCTCGCCTGCAGCGTAAAGGTTTTTTACTGTTGTTTCACAAATGGGTTTGATTCTTGCTCCCCCCATAAAGTGATGTGCCGTCGGTGCAACCTCCATGGCCTCATTTCGAATATCGACACCAACATCCAAAAACTGGAGGAGCATTGTTTCCAGCTTCTCTTCAATTAAATCGTCTGGAAGGTGGGTAACATCCAAGTATACGCCCCCATTGGTAGTTCCCCTGCCTTCTCTGATCTCATTGTATATTGCACTTGAAACAACATCACGAGTAGCAAGTTCGCCTCTTTCATCGTAGTTTTTCATGAATCGTTCCATATTAACGTTGAAGAGTTTTCCACCTTCACCGCGAACAGCTTCGGTAACCAATACACCTCGTCGAGAATCTGGGTACAACATTCCTGTTGGATGGAACTGAACTTGCTCCATATCAATTAGATCGGCACCCGCATTGTAAGCAAGACAATATCCATCCCCTGTTTTCTGAATTGCATTAGAAGTAACAGGATAAAGCCATCCAGCTCCCCCACTTGCAATTATAGTCGATTTAGCCCTGAAAATAAGCAATTTTGTGTCTCTGAGTGATACTCCGCATGCACCAATTACTCCATTATTTTCATTATCCATTATAAGAGAAGTAATCATTACTTCATCGAGAGTTTTAATTTTCTGATGAATTACCTCTTCTTTAAGTGCCATCATCATTTCGTGGCCTGTTCTATCGCCTTGAAAGCAGGTTCTTCTGAAACTCTGACCACCAAAGGCTCTTTGATTCAATTTTCCTGAATCTTGTCTATCGAAGATCGCACCGTAACTTTCAAGTTCTATCAGCCTGTTTTGAGCCTCGTTTACTAGTATCTTAACTAGTTCAATATCATTAAGGTAGGCACCACCCTTCATTGTGTCCTGGAAGTGGACATCAACACTATCATCAGCGTCAACATAGCCAAATGCTGCATTGTAACCTCCTTCAGCAAGTGTTGTACATCCTGATTTAAATGACAAGCCCTTTGAAACTATGGTTACTTCTAAATTAGATTTCCGAGCTTCTACTGCCGCCCTGCATCCTGCACCACCAGATCCTATTACCAGTACATCGCATTCGTGTATCTCTTTTTCCATGATATGGAATTATACATATTGATATTTATTATTTGTTCGTTTGATGATAGTTATTTGATGATAATTTAAAATAAATATAAAAAGGATCAAGACAAAATTTTAATATATTAATAATCATTAAAGCACATTTAACATCCCAATCAACACGGGGGCATTTATCTGAAAAGAAAAGAAATAGTAAAGCTTGCTAGAAAAGATTTTGAAAAAGCATGGGTTGAAACTGCCCAAACAATGAAAAAACCCCATCACGACAATGAATATCCTAGAATATACTTTAATACTGGACAATCTCATATGCTTTATGACACCATATGGGAAATCAGACAGGCATACTTGAAACTTGGATTCAATGAAACTGTAAATCCCCTATTTGTTGATGAAGAAGATGTCTATAAACAATTTGGGCCCGAAGCACCCGCAGTTCTAGATCGCTGTTTTTACCTTGCAGGACTCCCAAGACCAGATATAGGTATTGGTATGGATAAAATCGAAGTAATAGAGGAAGTTGGTGTTCCTCTTAACGAAGATAAAATTCAAGCACTTAAGGATGTATTTCGCAGCTATAAAAAGGGAGAGGAAAGTGGAGACGATTTAGTACACGATGTTTCTGTTGCACTCGATGTTGAGGATGCTCTTGGACTCAGAATACTAGAAAATGTATTTCCAGAGCTTCGTGATCTTAAACCTGTTGCAGGTAGGACAACACTCAGATCACACATGACATCAGGCTGGTTTTTGACATTACAATCACTGCATAACAAGCAAAAACTCCCAATAAAACTTTTCTCAATAGATAGATGCTTTAGAAGGGAACAAAAAGAAGATTTGAGTCATCTCATGACTTATCATTCTGCATCTTGTGTATGGGTTGATGATGAAGTTAGTGTTGACATGGGAAAGGCTGTTTCAGAAAGTGTACTAGAACACTTTGGATTTGAGCAGTTCAAATACATGCCTGACGAGAAAAAGTCCAAATATTACATACCTGGTACGCAGACAGAAGTTTATGGATACCATCCTAAACTAAATGAATGGGTTGAAGTAGCAACATTCGGTATTTATTCCCCAATTGCACTATCGCGTTATGGTATAGATAAGGAGGTCATGAATCTGGGTGTAGGCGCAGAGAGAATCGCTATGATATTACATAATCAGGCCGACGTCAGGGAAATGGTTTATCCCCAAACATATGCAAAATGGCATTTATCAGACAGGGAACTGGCAACAATGCTCCGCATCAATTACTACCCCTTCAGCGATGAAGGAAGAAATCTTATGTACAGTTTACTAAAAACAAGTAAAAAACATGGAGATAAACCATCTCCATGTGAATTTACTGCCTTTGATGGTGATTTATTAGGTAGAAGGGTAAAGATCAATATTTTAGAACCTGAAGAAGGAACAATGCTCCTTGGACCTGCAGCTTGGAACAGTATATACATTTACGATGGTAACATCGTAGGTGTGCCAGAAAAAAATATAAACGATAAATTATCATTGAAAGCTGTAGAAAATGGAATTCCAACCGGTATAAGTTATATGGATGGAGTATGTGCCTATGCCGCCCATAAGATCGAAGAGATGATTGTTAGCGGTGACCCAAAAGTGAATTTAAGAACAACCCTCTCCAAATCACTATCAGATGTAAATTTAAAATTAAATAAAGTTGCATTAAACTATATAACCGGCAATAATAAGGTTATAGATCTTCGTGGCCCTATATTCTGTACTATCAACGGTGAAATTTTAGAATAAACACACCCTCAAAACAAAAATTCTAATTTTTTTTAATTTTTTTCCCATTATTTAGTGCAAAAAGGTTATTTGTTGGAATACAATATAGATGGTAATATTCTTCAATCAGAGATTTTATATAAAGCTCTGACCCACTAATTTGAAAAGCAGTCTGAATACAGAAGGGATTCAAATGGAAGTAAAAGGAATTATAATTTCTGGAATGGGAAGGGGCAAGTATTTCATGTCTCAAGATATTTATATTAAACAGTTCCAGGAAAATCTTAAATTCAAACCATTCATAGGAACTTTGAACATAAAAATTGAACCAAATGAAATATCAAAAATTATGAATATACCAACAGATAAATTTGGATTAATAAATGGAAAAGGCAAGCTTGGAGATGTTAAGTTCATTAAAGCTGTTTTAAACGATGCAGTTGAAGGAGCTATCGTTTTCCCCGCAAAAACTAAACATACAGAGGATGTTCTAGAGTTTATTTCTAATAAAAATCTCAGAAAATCTTTAAAATTTAGAGATGGAGATAAAGTAAATTTAAAAATTGATTATAAATTACAAGAGTGATTAGTAATATGATAAAAGAAGCATTAGAAGCATTAAAAAATGGAAAAATTGTTTTAGTCTTTGATAGTGATAATAGGGAACGTGAAACAGATATGATAGTTGCAGCAGAGTTCATGACCCCTAAACACATGACACAAATAAGAAACGATGCAGGAGGACTTTTTTGTATACCACTTTCATCTGAAAATTCAGATGCTTTAGGAGTTCCATTTATGACAGACATAATGGAAATTGCTAGCTCAAAATATCCTGTACTAGAAAAACTTAGTCCAAATGATATTCCGTACGATGAAAAATCTGCTTTTTCAATTACAGTGAATCACAGGAAAACTTTCACAGGAATAACAGACAATGACAGAGCATGTACAATAAAAGAATTGGCATTGCTATGCAAAAAAGGTAACCAAAAAGAATTTGGAAAATATTTCAGGGCACCGGGACATGTAACTCTACTTAGGGCTGCTGAAGGTCATGTTCTAAGCAGAAAAGGACATACTGAGATGAGCATTGCCCTAATGGAAATGGCTGGACTTACTGAAGTTGCAGTGTGCTGTGAAATGATGGATGACAAAACAGGCGGTTCTCTACCTACAAAAGATGCAAAAAAATATGCTGAAGATCATGATCTCGTTTTTATGAGTGGTGCAGACCTAATTGAAGCTTATAAAAAGTTTAAAAAAAATAAATAAGTTTATCATTTATTCTATTTTTATTTAACCTGAAAAACGATTTAAAATATCTTTAAATCCCATATATTCCTTAAATTCAGATTTAGCCGCTAATTCCAAGATTTTATCCACATCTAAATAATTTTCAACGGTTTTCATGGCATTCGTGCAAAAGTCTTCAAGTTTTATTTCTACCTCAGGCTTGTTTCCCCGCTCTTTGAGGCTGATCTTCGGTATAAATGTTAAAAAATCTATTTTCGTTCTATCCCTTATGAATTGAGAAGTTGATTCTGCTATTTTTTTATCATAGACTTTATTTAAGATAATTCCTGCGGTATTAATACCCATTTTATCCATGATCTCTACATGAGCAACAGCATCTACAGCTGCAGTTTCAATACCTCCTTTGTTACAGGGAGAAACCATTATAACGGGAATATTTGCAGACATAGCAATCTCCGCCGATGAAAATGGAATTTTTTCATTGAGCATTCCTGTGAAAACACTCATCACACCCTCAATAATAACTATATCATAGTTATGATCATTAACATCCATCAGAACTTCTTTAAAGTCCTTCCATCCTAATCCCCCAATTTTTATAGATGAAAATTCCTCCATCCTTTCCTTGTTTAGGTACAGGGATGGAACAATATCCCTAACATCAGGGCCAACTTTCAGTACTGCTACCTTGTAACCCCTTTTCCGAAGAACTCCCGTTAACCCGGTTGTCAAAAAGGTTTTACCGGAATCTGAGCCTGTGCTAGCAATCATAATTACCTTCGGGCCGTTTCGATCAGTTGAAGTTCTTGTAATCTTTTTGGCATTTAATCCACTTTCAACTCCAATTTCCTTTTTAATCCGCATTAAAAGACTTTTATTCGCTTCTGTAATCTGTTTAACTTCTTCTTCCTCGGCGTCTATGAATTTATGAATATTTATAACTAAAAATGGGTTTTCATCAAGCACCCCATGAACCATAACACCCACAACATTACCTTCATAATTTCGAACCCCAGAAAGTATTTCACGAGGATCATTTGAATAGTCTGTTCTTTTTACAATGGATTTTAAAACTGGTTTTGCATCCCCTGTTATCTTGCCATATGTGTGACAGTGAAACCCTGTTATACTTTGGCCAATCATGCCTTCAGTTAGAAATGAATTGTCTTGTATCTCAGCTTCAACACGATCAGTTCCTATCATTGGAGTGAAAGAAACATCCAAAATTCCCAGACCTTTTTTTTCGATTGGACAAGGTGATTTTCTTCCTATATCTGTTTGATTTGCTAGAAGTTGGAATCCTGAGCATATTCCCAATATAAATTTCCCATTGTTTGACATCTTAACGATCTCTTTTTTAAGATCGTCTCCTACACTCTGAGATTCTACTATACTGCCCCCAGGAATTATCAGACCATCTAGTTCTTTATGGGCTTTTAAACCATTCACCAATCCATTGTTTCCTAGTAGATGCGTTGGAAGTTGTCCAAAATCCTCAAATGCTGGAACTGAACCTTTAACATAGAGAAATCCTATTTTCTTCATTTTCTTCATCCTGATTTATTAATTCATTTGAGAATTTTAGTTATTCTGTATTAAGAAAAAATATATGTATTTAAATTATTCTAATGCAGCCATTATTTCCAGTATCTTAGAATCATCCTTAGGTTTGGCCTGAATCTGGATACCAACAGGTATTCCTCCAACATCCCCTGCAGGCATGCTTGCAGCAGGTATTCCTGCCAGGTTCGCGATTACAGTAAGTACATCGTAGGAATACATGTCCATTGGTTCTAATTTTGTGCCTATTTTGTGGGGTAATTTTGGTACTGTTGGCCCTACTAATGCATCCACATCCTTAAGAAGCTTATTAACCTCTTTCCTGATTAATGACCTAGCTTGAAGTGCTTTTTTGTAATACTTACCACTGAATTCCTTCTGACTAATGTAAGAACCCATATGAATCCTTCGAAGCACTTCTTCACCGCAAACATCTTCGATTCTATAACCATACTTCCTTCCATCATACTTTCTTGTTGCTGAAAAGAACTCAACGTAGTTTATCAAGTAGTAAGTAGGTAAGCATAAATCAATATAGTCGAAGCTTAATTCAACTACTTCCGCACCCATCTCCTTCATTTTATCAATGGATCCTTCAATTATATTGACTATCTTGTCATCGGTTACATCAAAGAACTGCTTCACTACACCTAGTCGGATGCCTTCCATTGAATCTTCTGATTTCATTACCGACTCACTGAAACTTGGTAGGTTCCAATCCATAGAAGTGCATTCAGTTTTATCGTAACCTCCAATAACATCGAGCATGAGTGCAATTCCACTTGCATCCTTTGCAAATGGTCCGATCTGATCAAAGCTCATTGCAAGATCCAAAAGTCCCTGCCGTGAAACAACACCATATGTTGGTTTAAATCCCATTACACCACAATGAGATGCGGGATTTCTTATCGAACCTCCAGTATCGGATCCAATACTCAAATCGCACATTTCAGAAGCCACTGCAACTGCACTTCCTCCACTTGAACCTCCAGGTATCCTACCCATTGCTGCCGGGTTTTCAGTATGTCCAAAATAGGATGTTTCTGTGGAACTTCCTGCTGCAAATTCATCCATATTGGTCATTCCTATAATTATACCATCTTCTTCCTTTATTCTCTTAACAACTGTGGCATCATAACTTCCAATGTAGTTTTCAAGTGTCTTTGATGCTGCCGTTATATGGAAATCCTCAACATTAATGTTGCTTTTAATACCTACAATCATTCCTGCAAGTTTTCCAACCTTTTCGTCATTAATTATCCTTGAATCTATGTCTTCAGCACATTCCAAGGCTGAACTTTTATCAATCTCTAAAAAAGCATTGTAACCATCATTGTTTTTATTGATGGTCTTGTAGAAGATATCAAGATTGTCTAATGCCGTAATTTCATGATTTTTAATTAATTCTGACTTATCCAATAGTTTCATGGTCACACCTGTAATTAATCTGGATGAATATAATTATTATTGCTTCTCATTATGGTTTAATTCGTTCTTGTTTTTAATCTACTTTAATATTATAATTTTTGATTCACCTATAAAACTATAACAAATGTCTAAAAAAATATAATTATTTAAATTTAAAAGAAATAGTTGATATTGACAGCACCTAAAAGATATAAAATTATTATTAGCACTGGTTGATGTAATAAATAGATTATAAGAGAGTTTCTACCCAAGAAGGAAAACCCTTTTACAAAATAACTGTTGGATAAATCAGGGATTTTGAATTGTCTACGATAATTTTTATACATCAATCTACCAAAGAACAATCCTATTAATACAACTCCAAACCATGGAAGTAATGGGAAGTAATCTACAGTTTGAAGGGTGTTAGGTATAAATCCAAGCCAAACAAGCCAATAAAAGCCAAATGTATAATTTCCAAGGTAAATTCCAAGAATGATTATTATTAACCCTAGGATCAAGTTGAAGTACTTACGTTTCAAAAATGGATAAGAAAAGATAATAGCTATACCAATGAAATGGAGTACTCCAAATATTATGAACTCCTGGGGAATGAAAATCCATGTTACAATCGTAATAAAAAGCCCCAATGAAAATATTTTAAGACCTCTTTTCAGATATTTTTTAAACAGACCAACTTCATCATGACCATGAGTAAGCTCTGTTCGGGTACTGCTAAGTGTCAAAGATACACCCATTAGAAATATAAAAGTAAATGCTGTTAAGCGGGCAAAGTACCACAAAAATCCAGAATAAACGTTAAACGAGTATATACCAAAAAAGGTTAGATCATAAAGAAAATGGTAAGTTATCATCATGATTATGGCTATGCCCCTAATTGAGTCAACTTCCCAAAATCTTTCTTTCAAATTAGTTTCCATTTTTTTTAACCTGTTAATGCTAAAAATTTCATAACCCATTTTTATGGTGTAATATCATTTTAATAATAATTTAAATATGGATATCAACAATTGTTTACATCTGAGCATTATACTACTTTCAATTATCTACTTTTTAATTTTAATGTGAAAAATCATACAATATATAATACCCAAATTGGATATAAAACTTCAATCATATAAAAATTCATGAAAGGTGCTACTATGTATGAAACACTTCTACTAAAACAGAGTGAAATAAAACAACTAATAGAAATGAAGGAAGTTATTGAATCTGTTGAAACTGCTTACAGCGTGCACGCAAACCGAAATGTTCAGATGCCCGCCAAAAAATATTTGTTTTTCAAAAATTACAATGGAGACTTGCGGATAATGCCATGTTTCATAAAGAACATGGATGAAGCAGGTGTGAAATGTGTTAACGTACATCCTGATAACCCCTTAAAATATGATTTACCCACGGTAATGGGAGTTATAGAACTTTTTGATCCCAAAACTGGATTTCCAATATCTGTAATGGATGGTACTTGGATCACCAACATGAGAACTGGTGCAGCTGCCGGTGTAGGAACCAAATACCTTGCAAGAGATGATTCAAATACACTTGGAATAATTGGAGCAGGTAAACAAGCTTTTACTCAATTAATGGCCCTTAAAGAGGTTATGAAAATTGAGAGTGCTAAAGTTTTCTGCAGAACATGCTCATCTAGGGAAAATTTCGCTAAAATGGCCAATGAAAGGTTTGATCTTAATGTTAAGGCAGTATCAACAGCTCAGGAAGCTGTTAGAGATGTTGATGTTATTGTAACAGTAACCCCCGCCAATAAACCTATTTTAAAGGCAGAATGGATAAGCAATGGTACACACATCAATGCAATGGGTGCAGATGCTCCAGGAAAACAGGAACTAGAATCAAAACTCCTTAAAAAATCCAAAATTTTCATAGATTGCTGGGAACAAGCCCGCCACAGCGGTGAAATCAATGTTCCCGTTGCAGAAGGTATTATTACTAGGGATGATATTACAGCTAAGATAGGAGATGTTATTATTGGTAAAACTCCAGGTAGAGATTCTGATGAAGATATAACTATCTTCGATTCAACTGGATTAGCAGTTCAGGATATTGTTACAGCATGGAAAGTCTATGAAAAAGCTCTTGAAAGTGGCATAGGTACTAATATCAATTTCCTTGACTAAATATCAGACATAACTTTATTAAGTTGAAAATTAAATGATAATCTGGTGGTTTAATGTACGAACAGAAGATATACAGAACGGAAGTTCTTAACAAAATGAGCCATGTGTTTGAACGTTACAGATTCCTTATCCGATCTAAATCTTTTAACAAGGAACAAATAGAAACCATTGATTATCATCTGTCTGAGATCATGAAGGTTTTAAATGATTGTTAAACACCTTCTAATATCTTATTATTTAATTTAAATTAATAAATGGATTTATCTACTATTTTTTAGTTAATTATAGATACAATCCCTTGATTTGGTGTTGATAATTTGTTAGAAATAATTCTATTTACTGCAACTTCCTTTGCTGTTGGACTTTCTGGAGCCATGGTCCCAGGGCCCATGTTGACAGTTACAATTTCAGACTCTTTGAAAAAGGGTTTTGTTGCAGAACCTCTTATTGTTTTAGGACATTTTTTGGCTGAATTAACTCTTATTCTCATAATCTTTGCAGGTCTTGGTTGGTTAATAGGTTCCAGCTCTGCAGTATTTGTAATAGGAACATTAGGAGGATTTATGATGGTTATATTAGGTTACAGAATTTTAAGCTCATCAAATTCTCTTAAAGAGTTAAAATCAGATAAAGAACTTTCCAAGGGTTATGGTTCTGTATTAAGTGGTATTTTAACAAGTATTTTTAATCCATTCTTTTTTATCTGGTGGGCTACAATTGGATGGGCTTTTATGTTCAAGGGACTCGAACTTGCGGGAATTTTTGGTGTTATTGGGTTTCTTGCAGGACATTGGGCTTCTGATCTGAGCTGGTTCAGCATGGTTTCATTTTTTACAAGTCATGGATCTAGAATAATGACTAATAAACACTACAAAATTATGATGAATGCAAGTGGCATATTTCTTATGATCTTAGGCATATACTTTCTACTAAATACGCAAAAAATAGTTTGAATGACTCAAAAATCATTTAAATTTCAAGACCATAGTTTTTATATAATTCTGAACAATAAATGAAGAGATGATAAAATGAAAGCAGTTGTTTTCGATAACTCAGGTACACTCATTAAACGTTATAGGGCCATTAAAGACCTTAAAAGTGGAATTATATCTGATAATGTGAATTCCATCGATGTTGTAGATCAGGATAAAAACCGTGCACTGGTAGTTCTTCAGACAGACCCTTCAAAATGTATAAATAAGGCAAGACCAGACCAAACTATCTGGCATTTCTTGAAAAAAAACGATGTTAAATTTGATATAAGTTATTCAGATGTTGATATTGGAAACGATGAGGTTTTAAACGCTATAAAAGAAGATAAATCTTATATGAAGGATGTTCAAGACACTTACTGTTCAGTAGTAGAAAAACATTATAATGTACATATATGTAGTGGGTCTGGTTTCATTGTAAATATGAAAAGCGGCAAAATCGAATTTACCATTACAGCTGGCGGGAAAATTTTCAAAGAAGTTCCGGGTGTAATAAAAGAGCTTAAAGATAGAGGAGTAGATATTTTTGTTGCTTCAGGAGATAGAAAAATTTCTCTAGAGCAGCTTGCTGAGTTTATAAATATTCCTAAAGAAAATGTATACGACACTGCCAATTCTAGAAGAAAGAAAGAAATTGTAAAGGATCTCAAGAAAAAGTACAAAGTTATGATGGTTGGAAATAGTTCAAACGATGTTTTGGCTCTTGAAGAAGCTGATGTAGGCGTTTTGACATTACAGCAAGGAGAAGTTCCACCTGAAAAAGTTCGTGGTAAAGCAGACTATGTAATTGATAACATAGAAGAAGTACTAAAAATTGATTTTTAATTATTATAAATAAATTTTTGTAAGAAAATTTAAGACTTTTATTCTACAGTAGATAAATTTTAGTTATTTTTGTATTAATATATTATATTTTAGTAGGAAATATTTCTACTGTAGATAATATATTAAAACTCTGAGGTATAATTAAATTAAATTAAAACCTTTTAATATGGTTAATTAAATTAAAAAACTTTGAATATTAATTTTTTTCAATATAATGCTATAGTTTTATTTATTTTTTAAATAGTTATTTATTTTGCATTCTTTTGTAGGTAATTAAGAGTGTAATCAGAATAATAGGACCAAATATGTCCATATAAAGAACTGAACCAGAATTTCCAGGTGTATTGTTTGCAAACAATATTAAATTAACTATATGACCATAGGCATCTCCAAGTAAAAAGATTGAGCTTGAAATTACTGTAGCAGTCCAGAAATTATCCCTGATCCAATAACACAAAATACCTAGAACACCAATTGCAAGGTTTGCAAAGGCTTACTTCAAGCTGAAATGGACTTGCAGGCCAGCCAATATTAGCAGCTACCTGAGCTGGAAGAAATGCATGACCAATGAAAGCCCATATGCCCCCAATACCAACAGATATAACTAAAAATGAGAGTAGAAATATCTCAACTATTCTAATATTATTTAAAGCTTTATTTGTTATTTTATAATATAAAAGAGTTATAATAGCAACAAATATAGTTAAA